>Ga0114983_1000398_pt1 | contig 18648 bp, 14 predicted proteins | sample Shrwel_input2_RT_FD_87182 | JGI IMG/M metagenome (GOLD analysis project Ga0114983, IMG submission 87182) | Subsurface microbial communities from deep shales in Ohio, USA - Utica-3 well 1 S input2 RT | ecosystem: Environmental > Aquatic > Deep subsurface > Shale gas/oil reservoir > Produced... | reverse complement strand
TCCGTGGTGCAGTTCGCGGTCGATGTGCTCAAGGTCAAGCACATCATGATCGTGGGTCATTACGGCTGCGGGGGCATCAAGGCTGCTATGACCGGTGGTGAATGCGGCATCGTCGATTATTGGCTGCACAGTGTGCGGGAGCTATACAGCCGTCACCGTAAAACCCTGGAGGCGCTTCCCCTCGAGGAGCAGGTCGACCGCATGTGCGAGCTCAACGTCAAGGCGCAGGTCGACAACCTCTGTCGCACCAAGATCATCCAGCGCGCCTGGCAGCGTGGGCAACCGTTGGCCGTCCACGGCTGGGTCTACGGCTTGAGTGATGGTCGCGTGACCGACCTCGAGTGCACCGTCGAGGGCCTCGATCAGGTACCGCAGCTGTATCGTGTCGACCGCCTGGTGCCTGCCGATCAGGCTGATTGAAGCCCCTGTCCTGCTTCCTCTCAATCGCTGGCTGATTCAGCCAGCGAATGACGCCTGTCATAATTTCGATTGTCTGGCCCTCAAACGACTGTCTAAGGTGTTTAGAGTCCTCGCTCCCCGCGAGGCTGCATAACAACGGCATAACACAGTCGATAACAACCACAATTGGGGACCTACATGATCTTTCGAAAAACTCTGCTGGCCACCGTAATCGGGGCCACCGCCGTGGGTGCTGCCCTGCTGCCCGCGACTGCCAGTGCGGAAAACACCCTGCGCATGGCCTATGACGCCGACCCGGTGTCGTTGGACATCCACGAGCAGCTCTCCGGCGGTATCCTGCAGTTGTCGCACATGACCTTCGACCCTCTGGTGCGCTGGACCAAGGATCTTGAGTTCGAGCCCCGTCTTGCCACTTCGTGGGAGCAGGTCGACGACACCACCATGCGCATGACGCTGCGTGAGGGCGTGACCTTCCACAGCGGCAACAGCTTTACCGCCGATGACGTGGTCTTCACTGTCGAGCGCCTGAAACAGAGTCCCGACTTCAAGGCGATCTTCGAGCCGGTCGAGAGCGTGACGGCGATCGATGACACCACCATCGAGTTCACCACCACCGAGCCCTACCCGCTGCTGCTGAACCTGGCGACCTACATCTTCCCGCTGGACAGCCAGTTCTACAGCGGCACGGACGAAGACGGCGACCCCAAGGACGAAATCGTCAAGAACGGCAACTCCTACGCCTCTCGCCATCTCTCCGGCACCGGTCCCTTCGAGGTCTCTAATCGCCAGCAGGGCGTGCGCATCGACTTCGAGCGTAACGATGACTATTGGGACGAATCCTCCCCGGGCAACGTCGACAACGTCGTGCTGACCCCGATTGGCGAAAACGCCACGCGTGTCGCCGCCCTGCTCTCCGGCGACGTCGACTTCATCGCCCCGGTACCGCCTAACGACCTGGACCGCATCCGCGACGACGAAGACGTCCAGTTGGTAACCATGTCCGGCACCCGGATCATCATCTTCCACATGGACGAGAATCGCGTCGAGGCGTTCAAGGACCCCCGCGTGCGTCAGGCATTTGCTTATGCCATCAACCAGGAAGGCATCGCCGACCGCCTGATGAAAGGCTTCGCCACCCCGGCGGCTCAGCTTTCACCGGCGGGCTATGCCGGCCATAACGATGAGCTGAGCCCACGCTATGACGTGGAGAAGGCCAAGGAGCTGATGGCCGAGGCAGGCTATGAGGACGGCTTCAGCATCACCATGATGGCGCCCAACAACCGCTACGTGAACGATGCCAAGATCGCCCAGGCCGTGGCTGCCATGCTGGCTCGCATCAACGTGACCGTCGATCTGAAGACCCTGCCCAAGGCTCAGTACTGGGGCGAGTTCGACGACCGCGCCGCCGACATGATGATGATCGGCTGGCACGCAGACACCGAGGACTCTGCGAACTTCTACCAGTATCTCACCGAGTGCCCGGATGCCGAGACCGGTGCTGGCCAGTACAACGCCAGCAACTACTGCAATCCGGAGCTCGATGCCCTGGTATCCGAGGCCAACGTCGAGGTCGACCTGGAGAAGCGTGCCGAGATGCTCCAGGCCGTGGAGAAGGCGCTATACGACGATGCCGCCTTCATTCCGCTGCACTGGCAGGATCTGGCCTGGGCCTCGGCGAAAAACGTCGATATCGAGCCGATCCTCAACGTCATGAACTTCCCCTATATCGGGGACCTGGTGATCGAGGAATAACCCTCGCCTCCCGTGCCGGCCCGCGTCGGGCCGGCGTTTGCCGATCCCGTTGTCATCGTACGGCCCTTGTGGCCGTGCGCTGACGACCGCATGCCTACAGGACGCAATCCATGATTGCCTTTCTGATCAAGCGACTGTTCCACGCCTTCCTGGTGATGTTTGTCATCAGCGTGATCAGCTTCGCCATCCAGGACAACCTGGGCGACCCGATCCAGCAGATGGTCGGACAGTCCGTGCCCGAAAGCGAGCGCGCGGAGCTGCGTGAGGAGTTAGGGCTCAACGACCCCTTCTTCGTCCAGTATCTGCGTTTCGCCAAGAACGCCGCCCAATTCGACTTCGGCTATTCGTACATCTTCAACGAGCCGACCACTCAGGTGATCATGCGCCACCTCCCCGCCACCCTGGAGCTGGTAGCGGCGACCACCTTCCTGATCGTGCTGCTGTCAGTGCCGGTCGGCGTGTACAGCGCCATCAAGCCCCGAGCCTGGCTGTCGCGGGCCTTCATGGGCGTGTCGATTGTCGGTATCTCGATCCCGGTGTTTCTGACCGCCATCGTGCTGATCCAGCTGTTTGCCATCGGCGTCGAGTTCACGCCCTTCCCCGTCGACACGGCCTGGGGCGCCTGGCTCAACGATCTGCTGTCAACAGACGGGGGCATGCCCGCCTATGGCCGCGGCAACCCGGTGCATGTGTTTGGTACCTGGGACACCAACTTCAGCTCTCTTGAAGGCCTGACCTACCTGGTGCTTCCGGCCATCTCGCTGGCCTCGATCATGCTGCCCCTGTTCATTCGTCTGATTCGGGCCGAAATGCTCGAGGTATTGCAGTCCGAATACGTGAAGTTCGCGCGTGCCAAAGGCATCTCACTGCGCCGCGTCTACTTCGTGCATGCGCTGAAGAACACCATGCTGCCGGTGATTACCGTGGGTGGGGTGCAGATCGGCACTCTAGTGGCCTACACCATCCTCACCGAGACGGTCTTCCAGTGGCCGGGCATGGGGCTGATGTTCCTCGATGCCATCGAGCGCTCGGATATTCCGCTGATCGTCACCTATCTAATGATCGTCGGCCTGATCTTCGTGATCACCAACACCCTGGTCGACCTGATTTACGGCCTGGTCAACCCCACCGTCAAGCTCACCGGCAAGCCCGCCTGAGCCCGACTGCCATGAGAGAGAACGCCATGAGTGACACAATCGTTCCCGGCAGGTGGGCACGCTTTCGCGATTCCTACCTGCTCTATAGCTTCAAGCGCGACCTGGTGGCCCAGCTGAGTCTGGTGCTCTTCGCGGTGCTGATCATCGCCGCCGTGTTCGCCCCCTGGCTGGCGCCGGCCAACCCCTATGATCTCGCCCAGATCGATATCCTGGCCTCGGAGCTTCCTCCCTTCTGGATCGACGGCGCCGATCCCCAGTACCTGATGGGCACCGATGCTCAGGGGCGTGACCTGCTGTCGACCATTCTCTATGGTGCGCGGGTCTCGCTGATCATCGGCTTTGGCGCGGTACTGATGCAGGCCGCCATCGGCGTCAGCTTCGGCCTGATGGCCGGTTACCTGGGCGGCCGCGTGGATGCCTTTCTGATGCGCCTGGCCGATATCCAGCTGTCCTTCTCGACCCTGATGGTGGCGATCATCGTGGGCGCTCTGGTCAAGGCGATCTTCGGCGGTGCCACCTTCAGCGAGTACGCGGTACCGCTGCTGGTGCTGATCATTGGCCTGGCCGAATGGCCGCAGTCGCCCGCACCGTGCGCGCCTCGGTGCTGGCCGAGCGCAGCAAGGAATACGTCGATGCCGCTCGGGTCATGGGCCTGAAGAGTCGGCGGATCATGTTCCGCCACATCCTGCCCAACACCCTGTCGCCGATCTTCGTTATCTCTACCGTCCAGGTCGCCAACGCCATCATCTCCGAGGCCGCGCTGTCCTTCCTCGGGCTCGGCATGCCGGAGACGCATCCCTCGCTTGGCTCGTTGATCAAGTCCGGCTTCGACTACATCCAGTCGGGCTCCTGGTGGATCACCCTGATCCCGGGCGCGGTGCTGGTCATTCTCGTGCTGGTCATCAACCTGCTGGGCGACTGGCTGCGCGATGTCCTCAATCCACGTCTCTACAAGGGCTGAGGAGTCACCCATGGCACTCTTGGAAGTGAATAACCTCGACGTCCGCTTCGCCTTGCGTGGCGGCGACGTGCGCGCCCTGCGCGACGTCTGCTTTACCCTCGATCGCGGCGAGCGACTGGGCATCGTCGGCGAGTCCGGTGCAGGCAAGTCGGTCGCGGCCTTCAGCCTGCTGAACCTGATCGCCAAGCCTGGCTATATCGCTGGCGGCAGCATCACCTTCGACGGCGAAGAGTTGTCGGGCATGAAGGATCGCGGCCTGCGTCGCATCCGCGGCAACCGCATCTCGATGATCTTTCAGGATCCGATGATGACCCTGAACCCGGTGCTCTCGATCGGTGAACAGATGGTCGAATGCCTCAAGGCCCATCGCCGTATCTCGACCCGAGAGGCCCGGGCGATTTCCCTGCACAAGTTGAATCAGGTCCAGATCCCGTCGCCGGAGACGCGCCTCGATCAGTATCCCCACGAGCTTTCCGGTGGCATGCGCCAACGGGTGATCATCGCCATCGCCCTGCTGCTAGACCCGGATATCATCGTCGCCGACGAGCCGACCACCGCACTGGACGTGACCATCCAGGCCGAGATCATGGACTTGCTGCTTGACCTGTGCGAGAAGCACAACGTGGGTCTGGTGCTGATCACCCATGATCTGGGCGTGGTCAGCCAGGTCACCCAGCGCATGCTGGTGATGTATGCCGGCCGGGTGATCGAGCAGGGGCCAACCCGCGAGATCATCAACGACCCGCAGCATCCCTATACCCAGGGACTGATCAACGCCTTGCCGCAGATGGCCACCCCGGGATCGAGACTCAATCAGATTCCCGGCAGCATGCCGTCGCTCTCGAATCTGCCCAGCGGCTGCGCCTTCCATCCGCGCTGTAGCTTCGTCAACGATGCCAGCGGCCAGCCTCGCAAGGCCTGTCTGGACAAGGTCCCGGGCTTTGTCGATTCGGGCAACTGCCGGGTGGCCTGCCACATGGTCGCCGAGCTAGTCAATCAACAACAACGCGACTCGCGGGAGGAGACCCTATGACCGCCGCCGTGTCCCAGCACGATTCCAAGGCTCCTGCGGCCGCCGCCGGTAACCGGGAAAACGATACCGCTGCACCGCTGATGGAGATTCGCAATCTCTACAAGCGTTTCTCGCTGTCTGGCGATTTCCTCGAGCAGCTCAAGTTCAGGGGCGGCAAGCTGGTCCGTGAGCAGGAACACGTGCATGCCATCAATGGCATTGATATCGACATCCGCCGCGGTGAAGCGCTGTGCGTGGTGGGTGAATCTGGCTGCGGCAAGTCCACAGTGGCGCGAACCGTGATGGGGCTTCTGTCGCCGAGTAAAGGCGAGATCCACTATGACGGACAGCGCATCGATCACCTGTCCGCCAAGGAACTGTTGCCCTACCGCCGGCGCATGCAGATGATCTTCCAGAACCCCTACGCCTCGCTCAATCCGCGCATGACTATCCAGCAGACGCTGGAAGAGCCGATTCGCCTGCACCACCCGGACTGGTCAAAGGAGCGCGTGCGTGACCAGGTGCGCGACGTCATGGATTCGGTGGGCATCGATCCTGATTGGGGGTCGCGCTTCGGTCATGAGTTCTCGGGCGGTCAGCGGCAGCGCATCGCCATTGCCCGAGCGCTGGCCGTGGATCCTGAGTTCATCGTTGCCGATGAGCCGATCTCGGCGCTGGATGTGTCGATTCAGGCCCAGGTGCTGAATCTGATGATGGAAGCGCAGCAGCAACGCAACCTGACCTACCTGTTCATCACCCACGATCTCGCTGTGGTCGAGCACTTCGGCACTCGGGTGGCGGTCATGTATCTGGGCATGGTGTGTGAAATTGCGCCCACCGGCACCCTCTTTGCGAAACCGCGACATCCTTATACCCAGGCCTTGCTGTCGGCGATCCCGCGACTGGAAGATGACCGCCCTCAGCATATCCGACTGCAGGGTGAGGTGCCGACCCCGGTGAACCTGCCAACGGGGTGTGTCTTCCACGGCCGCTGTCCACATGCCAACGAGCGCTGCCGCCAGGAAGTGCCAGCACTGATCGACGTCGAGGACGGTGCCCGGGTTGCCTGCCATGGTGTCGAGGAAGGCCGTCTGTGAGTCATGAGGCGGCTTCTGCCGCCTCGCTTTGCTGCGCGGATAGACACGATACGGCATCTCACACGACAGGAACGCTATGGAATTACGATGGCTGGAAGACTTCATTGCCCTGGCCCGCACGCGACATTTCTCGCGGGCTGCGGATGAGCAGAACGTCACCCAGCCAACCTTCTCGCGCCGCATCAAGCTGCTCGAGGAGGAAATGGGAACGACGCTGATCAACCGCCAGACTCTGCCGCTGTCGCTGACGCGGGCAGGCGAGGAGTTTCTTGCGCTGTGCGAGCAGACCACCGAGCGGATACGCATTACCCGTGATCGTATAACGCGCCTGGATGAGGCGCAGTCACGTCGCTTATTGCTGGCAGCACCCCAGAGCCTGCTATCGCACTTCTTGAGCGGCTGGTTGGATGAGATGGGGCAGCCTCCCCTACAACCTTACCTGCGTGCCACCGGTTGGCTGGCCGCCGACTACTTCCAGGCACTGGAGCGCGGTGAGTGCGATCTGGCGGCCTGCTACTGGCCGAAGGGGCGCACGCCTCTGGAACTCGACATGACGGCCTTCGAGCATCGAGTCATCGGTGCCGAGCGGCTGGTGCCCGTCACCATCCCGGACGGTTTCGGGAAACCCCGGTTCACGTTGCCAGGAGAGAGACGCGCTCCCCAACCGCTGATTGCCTATCATGCTCGGGGGCTGATGCAGGCAGCGATCGAGGATCATCTGGTTCGCCAGCCTCAGGCCTGCCACTTCAACGTGCTGACCGAGAGTATTCAAAGCAGCAACGTCAAGGAATTGGTATGCCTGGGCCATGGGCTTGGCTGGTTACCCGAGCGAGTCGCGCGTGACGTCCTAGCAACGGGGCAACTGATGCGCGCCGGCGCGTCTCACTGGGATATCTCTCTGGAAGTTAGGCTTTATCGTCATCGTGAGGCTCGCCAAAGCGGTCTCGAGAACTTCTGGTCGACCCTTGATGCGGCGGCGGTCTGATTCGCCCCCTACATGGACACCCAATATGAGTGACATCATGAAAGAGACGCTTGAACACAAGCAACTTGCCCACCTCGAGACACTCCAGACCGCCTACGACCGCTTGCTGACGGCACAGGGTTTCGATGGCGTATTGCTCTATAGCGGCCATCCGCAGCGTCATTTCGCCGACGATCAACACGCGAGCTTTGCCACCTACGGCCATTTTATGCACTGGGTACCCCTGCAGGGTCTGGATCACAGCTGGTTGTTGGTGCGTCCCGGACAGACGCCGAGTCTTCAGCTGCATGCGCCAACGGATTTCTGGCACCTGGGCACCGAGCTGCCAGAAGAAGCCTGGGTCGAAGCCTTTGCCGTAGAGCGCGTGGCCACGCCAACGCCGCCACGCCTGCCTGCCGGTCGTTTTGCCGTGCTTGGCGACGTCGATGCCGAGACCGCCCGAACCCTGGGCGCCGAGCTCAACCCGCCGGCATTAACTCAAGCCCTGGACGAGGGTCGCGTGCGCAAGAGCGCTTACGAGATCGACTGCCTGTGCGAGGCAAACCGGCGTGCCGGGCTTGGTCACCGTGCCGCTCGTGACGCCTTCTTCGACGGCGGTGCCGAGCTCGATATCCAGCTCGCCTACCTCGGCGCCAGTCGTCAGCGCGAATCAGATCTACCCTATCAAAGCATCGTTGGCGTCAATCAGCATGCCGCTGTGTTGCACTACCAGCACTATGAGCTCGCCGCTGCCACTGATCATCACAGTCTGCTCATCGATGCCGGGCATCGCCACCGTGGCTACTCGGCCGATATCACCCGCACCTGGGCCGGCGGCGATGCCAGCGACGCCTTCGCTGGCCTGATCGAGGGCGTCACCACGATCCAGCAGGACCTGATCCGGGCCATGGGACCCGGTGTCGACTATCCGACGCTGCATGCTCAAATGCATCAAGGACTGGGGGCGTTGCTCGGTGACCTGGGGATGATTAAATGCAGTGCCACCGCGGCTGTCGAACAAGGCATTACTCGGGCTTTCTGCCCCCATGGACTGGGGCATCTGCTGGGCCTTCAGGTTCATGATGTGGCCGGCCGGCAGGCCTCAGACGGAACGGCGTTGCCGCCGCCTGCCGAGCACCCGGCGCTGCGGCTGACGCGAACGCTGGAAGCCGGCATGGTGGTGACCATGGAGCCGGGCTGCTATGTGATTCCGATGCTGTTGGATCCGCTTCGTGAAACACCCGCCGGAAGCGATATCGATTGGGCCGCGGTGGAGGCACTGGCCCCCCATGGCGGGGTACGTATCGAGGACAACGTGCTGGTGACCGACCAGGGGGCCGAGAACCTGACACCGGTCATCTGACCAGCGAGAAGTGTTGCAGCATCCCTCAAGCACGATAAGCTTGGGGGTATTCCCAACTCGCGAGGCAGGCATGTCACGCACCATCGTTCCCGCCGACTTTCGCCCTGCCAGAGGGCTTGCCAACCGCCACCTGCAGACGCTGCTGCCGCGAATGTTGCCGGCACCGCGTTTGGCCTTCGAAACGGAGATCGTCAATCTGCCGGACGGCGATTTCGTGGAATTGGCCTGGGGCCGACCCGCCCCCGAGGCAGCTGACGCCCCGCTGTTCATCCTCTTTCATGGCCTGGAAGGATCAGTCCAGTCCCCCTACGCCAAAGGGCTGATGGCCACCGCTGCGCGGCTTGGCTGGCGCAGCGTGCTGATGCACTTTCGTGGCTGCGGCAAGGCCCCCAATCGCCTGCCCAGGGCGTACCACAGCGGCGATACCGCCGATGCCTACTGGGTCCTTGGCCTGCTGGCGAAGCGCTATCCCCACGCCCTGAAGGTAGCCGCCGGCGTTTCGCTGGGGGGCAACATGCTGACCAAGCTGGTGGCTGAGCAGGGAGGCGATGGCCTCGACCTGGCTGGCGCAATCGTCATCAGCGCTCCACTGGACCTGGCCGCCAGTGCCGACGCTCTGAATCGTGGCTTTGCCAAGGTCTATCAGCGCCACCTGCTAAAGGATCTGAAACGCAAGATTGCGGCAAAGATGCGTTTGGGGCCCTTGCCGATCGCCCTTACACCGCATCAGCTCAAGGAGCTCGACACCTTCTGGGCCTACGATAACGAGGTCACGGCACCGCTGCATGGCTTCAGCTCAGCTAGCGATTACTATGCCCGCGCATCAGCGGGTCGGCTGCTCGGCACTATCGAGCTGCCGATGCTGATGCTGCATGCCGCCGACGATCCGTTCATGCCCGGCGATCTGTTCGAGCGCCTTCCCACCCCCGCGGATTCCGTGAGAGTCGAGATTGCCCGGCATGGCGGGCACGTCGGTTTCATCGAGTCCCGCCATGGTCGACCGAGTTCCTGGCTGTTGCGCCGCGTGGCCAGGCAGCTTGACGACTGGGCCTCGGCAGGCCCTGCGACTCACTGGCCCACCTTCGTGGCTAGCCGATCGGACAACTGACGCCGGTTCCCTTCAGGCCGCAATAACCATTGGGATTTTTCGCCAGATACTGCTGGTGGTACTCCTCGGCGTAATAGAAGGCCTCCAGGGGCGCGACCTCGGTAGTGATCTCCCCCCCGCCGGCTTCCTTCAAGGCATGCTGATACTGCTCACGACTCTGCTCGGCCGCCTGGCGTTGAGCAGCGCAGGTCGCGTAGATCGCCGAACGGTACTGGGTGCCGATATCATTGCCCTGGCGCATGCCCTGAGTGGGGTCGTGGGCTTCCCAGAAGACGCGCAGCAGACGCTCCAGCGAGATAATGGCCGGGTCGTAGATTACCCGCACCACCTCTGTATGGCCCGTCCAGCCGCTGCAGGTCTCTTCGTAGGTCGGGTTGGGCGTGTAGCCGCCGGCATAGCCGGCTGCCGTGACCAGGACACCGGGCAGCTCCCAGAACAGTCGCTCGGCGCCCCAGAAGCAGCCGAGCCCAAGCACGATGTCCTCGCTGCCTTCCGGAAACGGCGGGCACATGGCGGCGCCGTTGACATGATGGATACCGCTAATGCTCAGCGGTGTGTCACGTCCCGGTAGAGCACGTTCCGGGCTGACGGGTTGCTGCTTGTCGGCATGGCGCATGTTGAGCTCCTTGAGATGACGAAAGACCTTATGAAAGACCTTGTGAAATAGTGAGGAAAACCGGCTCATTGCCTGGAGGCCGCCTTGCCGAGGCTGAAGCTATACACCAGGTCAACGGCCTGGGCGGCGCCAGACACGGCCTCGAGGTATAGATTGCGCCACAGTGTGTAGCGCAGGGTCAGTTCGGCAATCGGTTCGAATACCCCGACACCATAGCTGACACGCAGATCGTCGCTGAGTTGCCCGCTGACCACGACCTCGGACTCATTGCCGCTGCCGGCCGTATCGAGGGCCAGGTCGCCAATGCCGAAGACCTCGCCAATCTGGCCCACGGCACCGCCGGTGCGAGACAGCGACAGCCCGATCAATGCCGAGGTCAGGGCACTGTTGTCGGATTCGGTATCATTGGGTGCGCGCCCCCGCAGCAGATAGGACAAGGCCCGAGATTCTTCCATGGCGGGCTCGGAGAACACCGACAGGCTGGGCGCCGTTGCCGAACCGGTGACTCGTAGGCCGGCAATCACCCCGTCCTGGGTCTTGTCTTCGTTGCGAATCGCCTCGAACTGCAACAGCGGCTGATCGGCGGGCCCGCTAAACAGGAGCTGGCCCTGACGGATTCTCAAGTCCTGGCCGTAGGCGCGGAAGCGGCCGCCTATGAGGCTGACTTCGCCGAACAGCTGAACGGGGCCGCTGCTCTGGCGAACCTGCAGGCGGCCGTCCAGGCCGGTTTCCAGGCCGTAGGCCTTGAGGTCCATGTCAGGGCCCAGCAGAAGCTCGACCTGGATGCTGGTCGCCATACCCGCCGAGGCCAGTGCGTCGGCGGTATTCTCGCCGGTGCCGGCCTGCTCGGCTCGCGTCGCCTCGCGGCGAGCTCGGCGTTCGTCACGGCGGGTGATGATGACCTCGTCAGGGCTAGGACTGGTGGCCGACGGCGGAATCTGGTCGATCTCCAGGCGCGCCCAGGGCACCTTGACCTGGCCGCGCACGCTTAGCAGCTCAGGCCGCACGTTGATGCTGATATCCGGGGCGATACGCAGTCGGCCTATATCGGGGATGTCCAGTTGCAATGGCTCTTCCTGACCATTGAGCGACATCGCCAGCTCCCATTTATCAGGACTTGGCCAGCGTGCGTCACCCTGGATGTCCAAACGCCCCTGGTCGCTGCGGATCACCCCTTCGATCTGCCCGCTGTCGCCACGCAAGCGAACCGCCAATTCACCATCGCTTACCGCTATCGGAATACCGCTGCCCTTCGCTTGCAGCGAATCGAGCGTCAGGTCGCCGGTCAGGCTGGGCAAGGCCAGGGTGCCGCCCACCGCGATATTGCCGTTCAGGCTACCCTCAAGGGTTTCCATATCGCCGGCCAGCGGTCGATAAGGTGCGAGCTGCAGGCTCTTGAGCTGCAGACGCCCCTCCAGTGTCCCTTGCCCTTGGGGGTCATCGATCCGCAGCGTCAGGTTGGCGCTGCCGCCTTGCTCAAGCCCCAGGTTGAGCTCGACATTCGCGGCCGCAGGGGTGGCGTTGGCGCTAAGCGTCAGCTGGGTCGTAGGCAGCGTGACGGGCTGGCCAAAGGCATCCTGGGCCTCGATGGCCAGGCGGCTGTCGAGGTTGGCATCAAGTGACCAGCTGCTGCCCTGGTCCTGCCAGGCGACCACTACGTCGGCGTTGTTGTCACCGCTTGCCTTCCAGCCAACGGGCAGATATGGCTCCAGTAGCGACATGGGCAGCTCAGTAAGCTGCAGTGTGGCACGCCCTTGCTGCGCCGATGCATCGATGGGCTGAGTGCTACACAGGCGCCCTCCCTCCTCGCGGCGCAGGCAGAACGGCGAGAGATTGGCGGCAGCCTTGGCCATGTCGACATCGAAGGTCAGGGCTTCGTCCAGGCGCAGGGTGCCGGCATCAGCATCGACTTCCAGCGGCATCAGCTGTCCCTGATAGCGATCGCGGTCGGCGTTGAGTCCGCCCTCAAGCGTCAGGCCGGCCCGGGACAGCGGCATGCCTCGCCCGGCCGTTGCCTCGATGGTCAGCCGATGCGCGGACAGTCGCCCGTCGAGGCCGACCGTCAGACGCGATAACCGCTGCCCACCGGCCTCCAGGCGCTCCGCATCCAGTGTGAGGTCGAGTTGAGGATCCTCGAGTCCCTGAGTGCGGGCACGCAGCGTCAGGGCGCCGAGGCGGTTTTCGGCAAAGACCAGGCGCTCACCGCTCAGATCCAGCGCCAGAGCGGGTGTGTCCAGGCTACCGCTAAGCTGGAAGTCGCCCTGCAGGGTGCCGCCAAGATCCGGTGACAGGGCGTTGAGTCCCGGCGCCTGAAGCGAGCCTGACAGGTCCATCTGTTCGCCAATCTGGCCCTGGGCGGTTAGGCGGTTCTCGCCCTGGCGAAGATCCAGGCGCTCGATGTTCCAGCGCATGTCGCTGTTGCCGCTGAGGCTGCCCGACAGAGAGACCGGCAGGTCATTGAGCGTGCCGTCGATGGCAAGCTCCGGAACGCCAAGCCGCCAGCCGTCATTTGCCTGCACGAAGCTCAGGGTGGCATCGCCGTCCAGGCGGCCGGCCACGGCAGTGGTGTAGGCGCCGGGATCGAGTCCGTCCAAGTTGACGGTAGCATCGAGTGTCAACCCATCGGCCCAGTTGACGTTACCCCTGCTGATCAGAGCGCCGTCACCGCTCTTCAGTGATAGCGGCAGCCAGGCAAAGTGCTCGGCATCGCCGGTACCGGTCGCTGCCAGCCGGGTGGGCGCAACCTGTGGACCCGAGGCCTCGGCCGACAGGGCCAGGCGATAGTCGAGCAAACTCCCCTCCAGACGCGCCTTGAGGTCAGTCAACCGGTAAGGCTCCACCTTCGTTCCCGCGCCGGTGGGGGTGTCAGCGGCGGGCGTGGCACCGGACAAGGGCCATTGCAGAGCGTCGGACTCGAGCTTGAGCTCAAACGGCAAGGTGGGGGCCAGGGCGTCGAGGCTGGCATCGAGCTGGGCGGTCGCCGGCCCCTTGGCAGCCAGCGATACCTTCAGAGCGGCCAGGCTGCCGTCAAGGCGCAGGTCGAGCCGTTCACCGGCAAGCGCCGGCATGGCGGCCAACTGCTTGACCTGGCCATTGAGACTTGCCTCGAGCGGATAGTCATCGCGCAGCGTGACCTTGGCCTCGAGGCGGGCATCGGCCTCGGGCATGGCAAGGGTCAGGGGCGATATCTCGATATCGCTGCCCTGCCCTGACAGGCTCATCGCCAGACGATCAATGCGATAAGTGCTCGGCCCGGTGAGTGCAGCATCCTCGATGATCAGGCTCGGCACCTCTATGGCAAGCGGCAGTGTGATCTCCGGCAAAGAGAGGCGTTCGCGCTGGGCCAGCGGGACAGCAGGTTCACTGGATGCGGTTGCATCGCTTGTCACCGGTGGTGTTTGTCGGGCTACCTTCCCTGCGCTGTCGATCGCGCCGGCGCTCAGCGGCGAAGACGCACTGGCCGTTTGTTCAAGGGCCAGGGCCTGCCCCTCGCTGGTGGGCAAAGCCAGTCGCATGCCGGACAGCGTGGTAGGCGACAGGGTCAGGGTGCCAGCGTCCAACGAAGCGCCAGTCTGGAAATGCGACCACGTCAGGTGCGTGCCGTCGGCAAGACGCACATCGACATCGTCGAGGAGGATGTCGCGCAACTCGATCGGGAACGGGACATAGATGCTTGGTGCAGCCCCGCTCTCGGTGGGGGATTGCTCGGGCGCACTCGGTTCGCTGGCGGCAAGGCGAATTCGCGCCCCTTCTACAGCCAGACGGTCGAGGCACAACTTGCTATCGAGCAGGCAGTCGTCGGCCCAGTCGAGCTCGAGGCGCTCAACGTCGATGCTGGCCGGCCCTGCCTCAAGAGAGAGCCCCTCTATTACCAGGTGATCAAGCGGTGCTCCCGAGGCGTCACGATAGGTAAAGAAGCCTCTCGACTGCCCCTGCTCAAGCAGCAGTCCGGTGCCCCAGGGAGATAGGGCCAGCCCCATCACGAGTAGGACCAGGCCGATAAGCCAGATAGGCAACCACAGCAGTAATCGCAACAGCGCCCGGCTCCATGCCTTGAGTATGTTCATTCCGGTCTTGTCCCTTCCGGTTTAGAGCTCCGGGCCAATGGAGAAGTGAATGCGATAGGCGTTGTCAGGGTCATCCAGGGGATGCGCTACATCGAAACGAATCGGGCCCACCGGGGAAATCCAGCGCACGCCGAGGCCGGCCCCTGTCTTCAGTTCAGGGGCGCCCCAGGCGCTGAAAGCGTTACCGGTATCGACAAAGGCCGCGCCCCACCAGTCGCCCGTGACCCGGCGCTGGGCCTCCAGGCTGGCAGTAAACAGCTGCTGGCCGCCGGTGAGTTCGCCATCCGCGTTTTCAGGCGACAGGCTTTCATAGCCGTAGCCACGTACGCTGCTATCACCACCCGCGAAGAAACGCAGCGACGGGGGAATCTTGTCGAAGTCATTGGATTCGATGGCCCCCATGCCCACACGGCCCACGAAGCGATTGTCGTCGCCGAGCATGCGAATCCACTGGGTATCGAGAGTGGCCCGCAGGAAGGTGGCGTCTGACCCCCAGGTGGTGTCTGAGTAGGACAGCGACAGGCGCTGGCGATCCCCCCAGGTCGGGAAGATGGGGTTGCGGCTGCGGGTGCGTGACCAGCTGATGCCCGGGTAATACAGCAGCACCTGGTCGTCTTCACTGGCCTGTGTGAAGTCCTCGTAGGTGGTGCGCACGAACACATCCTGGGTCCAGCCGTCGTCGAACTTCCAGCGCCGAGACACTTCCGTCGAGATCTCCAGGCTCTGGGTGTCCTCGTTGTCGACCTGCTGAAACCCGTAGTCGATACGATAGCTGTCGCGCAGTGGGTTCTCGAGCGGGATCAGGTATTCACCGGAGAATTCCTGTTCGGGTGCCGAGAGGAAAAGCTCATTGGTCAGGCTGTGGCCTGCGCTGTTCAACCAGGGTTGCGTCCAGGACAGCCGGGTGCGGGGCCCCACGTCGGTGGCATAGCCGACACCCACCTCGAAACGATGTCGATCGGCAGGCACCACGGTGACATCGACCGGCACTTCATGGCGCTGGTCCGGGTTAAGGCGGCCGGCCGCGATCAGCGCGGGTTGGTTGATGCGCCTGGCCTCGGCCGACTCGGTTGCGGCGACAGCACCTTCGAGACCGGCCTCCTGCCACCAGGGCGAGAGAGACCGCCCCGAGGGCGGCTCCAGTGCCAGATCAGAAGCGGTATCCAGCCGAGGGCGCACGCTAATCGAGGAAAACCAGTTGCTCTGCGACAAGCGCTGGTTGTACTGAGCCAATTGGCCTGCCAGGTACGGGTCGCCAGACGCGAAGGGCAGCATCCTGCGCATGCGGTCTTCATCGATCTGACTGCCCTTGATGACGATGTCACCAAAGCGGTAGCGAGGGCCGCTATCAAGCGTCAGGTAAATTCGCGCACTCTGCTCCCAGGGGCGCACCTCCATGCGTCGATCCGGAAAATCCGCATCGAAGTAGCCCCTCTGCAGAGACAGTGACGACAGCTTGCTGCGCAGGCTGTCATAGGGGGCATGTACCAGCGGTTCGCCAACGGCCAGCCCGGGGTTCGCCAGGACGCTATCGAACGCTTCGTCCTGCTCGGCATCACCGGTCACGGCCAGTTCCAGCACGGTAATCTTGACCCGTTCACCCGGCGTGATGGAAAGCTCGGCTCCATCGATGGGATCGCCCGTGAAGCGGATCTCGACACTGGGCTCGTAGTAGCCATACACACGCATGGCTTCAAGCGTCTGATTGCGCACCTTGGCCATCAGACGCTCTTCGCGGTACTGGGAAGGCTCGATCGCGTCGAGATAGAGCACCACATTATCCGCAGCCGGGCCGTCGAGCCCGTCAATCTCCACATCCAGCGCCTGCGCAATAGGTGCAGCTGTGAGGCCAAGGCTCAAGATGCATAGTCGCCATCCAGGGCTCCAGCGCATCTTAGCGACTCTCCAGCGATTCCAGCTGGGCACTGATGGCCAGCTGCGACTGTCGCAGTTCGGTCAGTTGGGCACGATGCTCATCGAGACGCTTCAACAAGGCCTCTCTTGACGTGGCGGCCTCGTCTCGGCCAGTTGCCAGCTCATCGACCCGCGCAGCCAGAGCGTCCTGGTCGGTCTCGAGCGAGCGCGTCGAGCTCATCAGCGAAGCGGAAACCACTTCTTGGGCAGACTGGCGCTGTTCGGTTTGCGAAAGCTTTGCTGCGACCTCGTCCAGGCGATCATTAAGCGCCGTCGTGTCGCTCTTGATCACGTCCAGGCGTGCCGCCAAGGCCGCCCGGGCGTCATCGCCGTTGCTCTCGAGGGCGTCCAGCGAGGTGCGGGTGGCGTCAAGCACGGCCTGCAGATTGTCCTGGCGGTCGGCTTGAGCGTTGAGCCGCGCGACAAGCGCGTCACTATCATCGTTGCCGGAGAGCGTGTCGCGGAAGTCCGCCAGTTGGGTTTCCTGTTCGTTGAGACGCTGCACCAACTGGCCCTGCTCCTCGCCGAGGACATCCAGGGCATTTTCGAAGCGCTCGAGGTTGCCACCTCGGTTGGCATCGAAACCATCGAAGCGGGCGTGCACGTTGGATAGCTGACCCTGCAACTGGCGGAGATCCGCCTTGAGGTTGAGACGCTCCTGCCACGCCAGGTAGCCAAATCCGCCCAGGGCCCCCGCCAGCAGCAGAATCAGGCACCAGAGTGGCCACAGCCTTGGCGCTGGCGGCGCGTAGCGAGCCTGGCCGCCTAGGCTGGCATTCACATCCGGGACGATGTGGGTCAGGCGCTCTTCCTCAGGGCGCTCGGCCATAGGTGACTCCTTGCCAGGTAGAAAATGTAAGAAGATAGTAAGACCGGAGTGGCCACAATTGAGGCATAAACCTCGATCATTGGCGAGCATACCCCAGAGTGCTATGATGAGGCGATACTACATAGGCGCAGATGCTTGGTATCGTAAGGTTTTTTGGCCTTTAAAGCATCTTCTTGGCATGCCTTTGGCATCTCATTAAAGGTTCGGGATCCGCCCTGACAAATTGGACTCCCGCCCCTTGAATTATGTTCTTGAGGGCTCCAGAACTTGAGTGGATGCACCTTCCCTTGACCGACGAGGAGTAAGTAAATCATGGCATTCGAACTACCCGCCCTGCCGTACGAAATGAACGCGCTTGAACCGCACATTTCTGCCGAGACGCTCGAATATCACTATGGCAAGCATCATCAGACCTATGTGACCAAGCTCAACCAGATGACCGACGGCACCGACGATGCTAACAAGTCACTGGAAGAGATCATCAAGTCTGCCTCCGGCGGCCTGTTCAACCAGGCAGCGCAGGTCTGGAACCACACCTTCTACTGGCACTGCCTGTCCCCAAACGGTGGCGGTGCGCCGACCGGTGCGCTGGCCGATGCCATCAACGCCAAGTTCGGCTCCTTCGAGGAATTCAAGGAAGCCTTCAACGCCAAGGCTGCTGGTAACTTCGGTTCCGGCTGGACCTGGCTGATCAAGACCGATGACGGCGGCGTGGATATCGTCAATACCGACGATGCAGACACCCCGGTCGCTCACGGCCAAACCCCGCTGCTGACCATCGATGTGTGGGAACACGCCTACTACATCGACTATCGCAATGCGCGTCCGAAATATCTCGAAAACGTGTGGAAGATCCTTAACTGGGATTTCGTCGCGCAGAACTTCGCGTAACTCGCGTTTCGGACAAGCACATCTTCCGAGATGTGCCCCGCGTCAAAACCCTCGCCATCGGCGAGGGTTTTTTTGGTTCTTAGCAGCGATTCATGCAGATAACGGACGGGCTCATGAGCGACATGATGAAAGCGGTAGTGACTACCGGTACCGGCTAATATGACAAGCTTGAGTATCGAGAGGTTCCCATTCCGACGACCGGTCCGGGCAAAGTATTGATCAAGGTGCTGACGGCAGGCACCAACAATACCGACATCAACACCCGCCTGGGCTGGAGCAGGATTGAGGCTTAAAGTGCCCGCTCCCGATTGGAACCAGTGCCAGCAGCCGGCAATCAGGGATTGGCACGCCGCCCGATGCCCCGATAGACCAAGCCGCGACCTGCCACGAAGTCAGGATCGAAGATATTGCGTCCGTCGAGGATCAAACGTTCGCCCAAGAGGCTGCCGAGCAGGCGCCAGTCCGGGTTCCAGTAGCATTTCCACTCGGTAACCAGC
>Ga0114983_1000397_pt1 | contig 18656 bp, 25 predicted proteins | sample Shrwel_input2_RT_FD_87182 | JGI IMG/M metagenome (GOLD analysis project Ga0114983, IMG submission 87182) | Subsurface microbial communities from deep shales in Ohio, USA - Utica-3 well 1 S input2 RT | ecosystem: Environmental > Aquatic > Deep subsurface > Shale gas/oil reservoir > Produced... | reverse complement strand
TCAATGTTGTTGAACAGGTGAGCTCTGACGTTTGACCCAACGGTGACGTTGAACCCGCGCTCATAGAATGACGTCAGCACGATATTACGGATCGATTGCTTGATTGCACTCGGTCCCTTCTTGATCACAAGATCGCCAGTCAATGGGTGTGGTGTAAAGTGGATGTCGATATCTTGTCTCATGCAGAGGCGTCCTTGATGATTAGACCCCATGTCTGATGGTCCTGCATCTTGCTCATGAATTGCTCAAACGCTGCCCTTGATGAGAGCACCGCCTTCTTGTTGCCGAGTACACCACGCGATTGACCAACCAAGATGCATCCGAGTACATCGTCGACCGTGTTGCCTACATGAACCATAATGTATGTGCGATCAGGAACATTGACGACCTCCCACCCTTCAGGATACGCACCACCTGTTGTTCTTGAGACGACTCCAGATCGACGCATCGCTAACGCATACTGCCCTTCAGGGATACACGATACGCGAGATTGGTTATCTTTCCACGGCAGCTCTAACGTCTGCAGCTCGAATCCATCAGCAAACTTCATCGTTCCGAGTGTACAATCGTCGAAATACTCACGCTCGAGCACAATTGTGTTCGGTTCGATCTTGAGGGTGTTGTTGTACCAGTTACCCACGTCATCACACTCCTTTGCGTTCAAATACGCCTCTGTCTTCTTCCGTCGCCATCATGCGCTCCTCATTAGTAGTACAATTTGAGACCTGATTCATAGTTGCCATCCTTCATCGTTAGTACTTGATTTCGTTGAGTGCTTTTCTCGCGATCGTATGATATATGCAGCCAGATGCTGTTTCCATGTTCGAAGATGAGCTGATCAAAGTTGAGGTTCTTTGCTACCCATTGAGCTCGCGCGAAATACTCCTCAAACGAGATGCCAGGGTACTGAATATCCATAGCCATCCCTCGCTCATGTTGACTCTTACGACCTGTTCCGACTCGAAATCCGCTGTTGATTCGAAACGTGCCGAACTGATCTTGTAACGGCTCAGCGATAAACTTGCTAAGGGCTTGTAGGTTGCACACAATCTGAGTTGCTGATCGGCCACCTTGGGAACGAATTGGGTGCGAAAATAGAGCCGATTGACTGTAATCCCCCAGAACGTAGTTCAAGCTCAACCGCATACTGTAGTCAACTGGATCAGCGCTTAATGTACAATCCCCGATCATTTCGGACGGCTTTTCTTCTTCAGGAACATCCTCTTGCTGCTTTGCAGTGTCGCTGGCGGATGAAGGAGGAGTGTCCTTTGGGTATGTATCTGGAGTCTTGTCCGTCATCCCAGGCTCATCGGTGGCTGCGTAACGTCCTGCAGCTTTGATCACAGGAGCAGCAAACTCGACGTCGTATTCAACTGGCATCGTTAGACTGACTCCCGTGAACGATGGAGACCCTCCCCCATCACCAATGAATACCGATGAGGAACCCTCAACCAGAGCATCCCCTTTGTTGTCCTTGTCACCGATTCGTGAAGCGCCAGGCATATTGCTTATCCTTCGTTAAGATTGATCTTGCAGCTGTTGACGGTGTAGTCGTCCGCATCAACAGAGCTCTCGGAGGCTTGCACATTATGGGAACCTTTCACTTCTGTCCGCTGCTCGTCGTACTGCTCAAAGACAGAACCCTGAACGACCTCCCTCTTGTCACCATCGATCTGAGTGATCCAGTCACCCTTCACGTACCAATTGATGTCCCCTTCTACAGTGACGTTGCATGTCCCCCGGATATTGACATTTTTGTCGCCTGCTGTTATCTCGTATCCATCTCCCACGATTTTGAGCACGCGGTTGCCTTTCTCGTCAATCTCGGTATACGTTCCGGCTCGATGGTACTCGTGGATCCGTTCCTTGCCTGGCGTATCATCGTATTCCTTTACGTGACCGCTCCGCGATTCAAATACCCTGTTGTGGGGGTACTTGGCGCCGTGAGCATAAGGCGGTTCAGCCCACTCCCCCTTGCCCAGAGGCAACTGGATTCGCTTGATCCGATTCTGTTCCTTGATGTTGTGCATCCAATGCTTGTCACCCGACTCGCGACCGAGCCGGTTGAAGTCAGGCTCGTCAATATACGTCGGGTAGACGCCATCAGGATCATTGAACCCTTGGTTGGTGTATGCGAAGTGTTCTGGAGCACCGCTAATAGATCCAACAACAATCCCAGCCTGCATTGTCCGGTCGAGGAAGTATCCGAACACCATCGATCCATTAACGTAACCGTTTGGAGTGTCCCCAATTCCAGACACGCCCGCCGAGTTGCTAGTCACGCACATGAACCATTGGAGGTAATCTGTTGGGATCATCCCTTTGTTGCTGGTGTGATACCCGAAGCACCTCACTTGCACTCGCCCTGAATCTTTGGGGTCGTCAATGTTTTCGACAACTCCGAAGAATGGAACAAAGGTCGGCAGGTTAATCATGAGTCAGGCACCTTCTCTTTGTTGGCAAACGCATCCTTTTGAATCATAATGGTCTGGTAGTAGTCTTTGTTGGACAGGGTATGCTTGATTTCACTCATCAGGAATTTCCCTGTTGCAGAGGATTTAACGTTCTCCTGATCTTGGTTCCAATTCGGCAGTTGGACGCTGCATGTTTGACCTGCAGCAAGAGATGAGTCTCCATACGTTACAATCCGAGCGTTGAACGTGTCGGCGACCATCCTACCCATCATCGATAGATACCCCTTGGAGCGAACATCGATATCGCTAGCGACGTATTCGATGAACCATCGATCGGTGTACTTGGGGTTTGTTAATGGCTTCTTGGACGCTTGATCTCCCAGGCTCTTGGTTGGATCGAATTGTTGGTCTCGATCAAACGTTTTGGTGACCATCTTTTTCGCGAACAGGTCAAGATACAGATGCTGAGATCCATGCTGCCCATCTCGAACCCGATCAAGAAACGAAGCCTCTTCAAGAACCTCGAAGTCCTGGATGGCGTTGAACGACTCAACGTTCTTCTGCTTGATATCCTTGTATACACCTGTGTTGCGATAGTAGAAGGCAGTAACAGGATCCTGCTGATACAGTTCCTGCAACGGCTTCCATACAAACGTCTGGTTGTTTTCGAAGAACAAGAATGCGTTATTCCCTTCTGTAGATTGAGCGTCGCGAGAAACGATAGAAATCGCGTCTAACGGGGAAACGCTACCGAAGGTGTATGGATGTACTCCTATTGTCGAACTCGTCTCACAACGCTTATTTGACGCGTTTGCGAAATGGTCGCTGTGGATAGCCTTCACTATCGCATCCGCGGTTGTCTTGAAACCGCGTTGAACGTGTGATCGTTCTGATGCAAGCCCTGCTGGAGACACGAAGTGGATGTTGTATCCCTTAGAGTGCTCGCTTATCCGATTCGGAGGATCAATCTTGTACACGTGACCGGTGAAGGATATGGGGTTCTTCTCGTTGCCTGATGTAAAAAACTCTACCTCAAGTTTTTCATCCCCATACAAGGGGAGCACGTCTGGCATGTTATATGAGTCGATGATGGATACGGCCCCTGACATTAGGACACTCCACATCGACTCGTAGATCGTCACATCAACAAACACAGCACGAAGGTCAATCTCCTGATCTTGTCCTGTGGATTGATCAGATACAATCAATGACAGCTTGTTGAGTTGGTACTGCCCTTGTCCTTTGTACTTGTCGGCCATTGACCAACACCTCCGTTATTATCGTCTCTCAGAGCTGTACCAGTGAGTTGTGTTGGCTAACTATCGAACCAATCAGGTCTGGAATTGGGAGCTTGATGCGACGTTTTGCCTCATTTGCTCTCATCTCGAACTCGTAGTTGGTGACAGGAACGCGATCGTACAGTGGATGATTGGATGTAACCCTTGCACCAGTAGACGCTGATTCGTAATGGTGAATCCCGTTAGGGTCGTCATACGCTCGGGTGATATATCGCTCGAGGGCTACAGTAGTGAGCGGCCAGCTCTGGTTGATATCATGCAGCTCATTGAACATCATGATCACCCAGTATAAGTCTGGGGAGTCGTACATTCGATCAGCGAGCATCTCAGGCGTCTCCCCTTCCTGCACATCATACTCAATGTACGTGCGGGGGTCGTTTCTCGCTTCAGTCAAAACAGCAGTGCGTCGAGTAAGGTCAATCATATCGTATTGACGGTCCCCGATTTGATATCCAGCAAGGATAGGGTATCTCGTGAAATAACCACTCATCTTAATACCCCTCCATGTGACGCTTCTTGGTCAGATATTCCATCTCTGTGAACTCAAGAGTCATCTCTGTTGAGAACGGAGATCCATCAGCGTGAGAAGCATAGTTGCCTTCTGGGGCATGATTGATGGACACGTTCGTTAGAGCACACGTCGAGATTTTGAATAGCCATGGGTTCTCGCTACCGCGATGGAGAAACTTGATGTCGAATTCAGACGGGAACAGCCAGTAGTTTGATTGCCCTTGATACTTCACTTCGGGGGCTCGATGGAACCTGAACTCCTGCACAATGTTCCGAACAGTGATCTGTTCACGAACGTTACGAGGTACCATCTTGAACGTGAATGAGAATGAACGGTTCTGAACTCCGTTGAATACAACTTCGATGTATGGGTTGACTGCTGTTGATGTGGCAACCTTTTTGGCTGACTGAAAGTTGAACGGCGTCAGGGCCTGAAGAGTTCCTGCAAATGCGTTGGCGAGTGATGCAGGAACGGTGTTCTTTATTACCTTCCAAGCATCCTCTGCATCACTCCAACTGTTAATATCACTAACACCGAATCCTGCATCCAGAGCTGCACCAAGAACACCAATCTCCTCCACGTTCCAGTCAGAGGCGTAATTGGTCTGGATCTGATCTGGCATGTACAGATCAATAACAGTGGTTGTGCGAACATAGTTGCTCGAGAATCGGCGTGCAAGAGAGTTTGAATCTTGCTGGCGATATGTTGACGTCTTGGGTTGACCTGTCTTGGGGTCTACTGCAGCCTGATATTGCCCGTTGCCAAGATACTTCGATCCTTCTGGCAAGTTGATGTTGAATCGGATCACGTTTCCAGTCCCGTCAGTGTCGATGTCGCTCGGGAACCGCAGGCTTTTTAATGATCGTTTATTGGTCGCAGCTCGATCATGAAGGATTTGAGCCTTTGTTTGTTTGGTGTTGATCTTGTCATACAGACCACTCACCTGATTGGTATCGATTTGGTCGTAGATGCTCATCCTAGAATCTGCTTCTCTGTCATCACAGCCCACTTCCAACCTTTGTTATCGCACAATTTCTTTGCAGCTTCCCACTTCGCTTGGTTAACGGAGTAGGTGATACACTCTTGAATGTATCGCTCGTGCTTTTTGCCACGTTTGGTTGGCATGAACTGTTCTTTGTATGGTTTGACCTCAATCAGGGTCGTGACAACCCCATCCCCGTATTTATTTGCTGATACGACGAGGAAGTCTGGAAAGTAACGGTGTATGCGACCGTCTTTGGGAGAGCGGTAGGGCACATACAAACATTCTGATCCCCATCGAAGCACATACTCTGCTCGATCGAGCTTGTGCATCACTCGGCGCTCCCAACTACTACGATACGTAATCTTTGTCGGATCGCCGATAATCTTGTCTACGTTGATAGGTTTATATTTTCCCTGATGATATCTCCCCATGACAAGTATCCTTTATATATTTGACTGTATTTTATTTAGGTTGTTGTCAATCAAATTTGAGATCGTTATAATGGTTTTGGGAGAGAGGAGAGCAGATATATGTTCACATACGAAGACCATCAAATGTATATGGATATCGCTAGACGGTATTCTCATAAATCAAAATGTCAGTTCTATAAAGTTGGAGCAATTGCGGTCAATAGTCATACTGGTCGAATATTCTGCACTGGTGTGAACGGAACAGCTCCAGGGAGCGAGAACTGCAGCGATTTGCACATGACAAGAGATGAGCATAGGGAGTTTGGGAACGACTACGAGATCCATGCTGAGATGAACCTGATCCTAGAAATGGCTCGAACATCAGGGTTCGCAAGCAAGTTGGTGATATATGTTACCAGTTCACCATGTAAAAACTGCTTGAAACACCTTCTTGGATTGAGTAACGTCAGCATGCAGGTGGAAACGATTGTGTGGGACGAACAGTATCATCGCAATTCCCTAGAGGATATGATGGCGATGAGTAAACAAGCTGCAAGACATGGTGTAGCATTTCTGAGCATGAAGCAACTTCAGCAACAACTCGGTGATGGGCAGGAACCATGAGTCATAATCGGAAAGAAGGTGACAAGCAGAAGGTAAACAACTATGTCGCCAAACATGATCACAACAGGGGCGGCTTTCACGGTAAATCCAAGAAGGCTCAACGGTCTCAATTAAAGAGCTCTCTCAACCAGATCCCTGATGACCTCTACGACGAGTCTAAATGGGATGATGACACTTACTATCAGGACTACGATTAAACCATGCAGCACGTTAACAAAGCAATCACCATCCCCGAAGTATTCGATCGAGTCATTGATTGCCCTTCTCTTGATGAGAAAGCAGCTATGCTGAGGCGATATGACACGAAACATCTCCGATGGTTCATCAACGCAGTGTTCAACGAAGATTTTTCGATGATTCCGGCTCCGAAGCAGTATACACCAAATCACCGTCCGCCTGAAATTTGCGAGATGTCTATTCTCACTGCAATCAGTCGGATCGAGGCAGCGCGCAAAGTAGCCTCGTTTCGTCCAGAGCAAGCCGCTCGTAACATTCTGCTTGTTCTCGAATCCGTCTCAGCACGAGAGGCTGAGTTAGTGTGGGTCCTTCTGAAAGGACACAATCGTGTCCCTGGTGTTTCCAAAAAGGTGTTCAAGAGGGCCTACCCTGAGTTTTTTCGTCTTGAAGAAGCTGGTGCGCCAGAAGAGAAGAGACCTGAACAAGGTTAAGGAAAAGATATATGCCCATCTACGAATATCGCTGTGAGCATTGCGGATCAGCATTCACAGATCGGAGAACGATTAGTGAACGCAAAGTGCCTGAGGATGAACCCTGTTCCGAGTGCGGTCAAGTATCCGTCAAACAGGTCGTAGGGTCTCCGATGATCGCCTACTCTCAGCCAGGCGTGCTCAGAACATCCGACAACTTCAACGATCGATTGAAGGACATGAATAAGGCACGACCGACTGGAACGATCGGCCAGAGCATCCGATAACACCAACGCGGGGAGAGCGGGATGATCAACAACAACGATGACAGTCATGACGCTGGTATAGACTGGTCAGCTATAATGCACGTGAGTGACGCAGACTATGTTGCGTTCACAGCGGAGCAGCTCAAAGAACGCGTCGAGGATATGTGGATGCTTATCGTGCAGGACCCTAAGCGCGATAATCGAGATGTGATGTCAATCTGGTATCAAACGATTGAGCGCCATCCAAAAATGAAACGATCGTTTCTAAACTGGGCGATGCAGCAACGTTCCTCAGACGAAGACAGTCGTCCCATATCATGGCAGGAGGTATTTCAGTTTGTGAATCATCTCCGCTACCAGTATGAGTTGTACTCTTGCGTATTGGCTGAGGAAACAACGATGTAAATAGAAGCAGATGGTGCAGCTCTCTGATTATGAGCTGCACCATCTCAGATACCATCCAGTGTAATGGAGTAACCAATGGCCAAAAGCAACAAGCGTCGCTTCGAGACCTCTCCTGACGACACCGCCAGCAACATTCGTGAGCTAGGCAACAAAAAGAAGTTCCATCCCCACGACCTTATCAATCTCCGCCCCAAGAACCCACGCCAAGAAGTATTCTTCGACCACTACAACGACGGTAAAGAGGTCATCATCCTAGATGGTCCAGCCGGTTGCGGTAAGACGTTCATCTCATTATATGCAGCATGTCATGAAGTGTTTGATGAATCGACCCCTTATGATCAAGTGGTGGTTGTACGAAGTGCTGTTGATCTTCGCGATCAAGGGTTCTTGCCTGGTGGTCAGGATGAGAAGAATGCATCATACGAGACTCCGTATAAGGGTGTGCTGGATGAGATCATCAAGTACAAAGACAACTATGACAACATGAAGGCCCTTGGTTACTACAATTTCATCACAACTGGCCACGTTCGAGGGATCACTCTCCATCGCACGATTATGATCGTCGATGAGTGCCAGAACCTTGACTATGATGAGCTGCTGAGTGTGCTTACACGCGTGGGCGAGCACTCAAAGATCATCATGATCGGCAGTATGCGCCAGAATGACCTGAAGCGTAAACGTGAAAGGTCAGGGTTCGAGAAGATGAAGAAAGTTCTCCGGCTCGGACTCCCTTACGGCGAAGTCGGCAACGTCGATTTCCAGATCGAAGACTCATCGGCTCGAAGCCAGCTAGTTGGCAAGATCGTGTCTGCTGACTACTACTTCGGCCACGAGGAATAATCCACAGAATTGCGAATAACCGTCGATTATAGCCCTCTGCATCTATCGAGATCAGAGGGCTTTTTGATGTTGTGTCGCGTTTCCAAAGCGAAGAACATCATGGATAATATCCCATCCAACGATAGAAGGAACCTATATGAGCCTGAAGTTCAAGACGTTTGAATGGGCTGATGAGCATTTTGACGAATGCGAGACGATCGAAGGCACCCCTCGACTGTACTTGACTCCTGATGGTCGATTTCCTTCGATGACCTCTCTACTTCATATCCTCGATGATGGAGGAGTTGATGCGTGGCGTAAGCGTGTCGGCGAAGAGGAGGCAAACCGGATTGTCAACGACAGCACCCGTCGTGGTAATGCATTACATGACTACAATGAGCTATACCTGCAGAATAAACTGTTGAGATCGGACCTGAAAGGAGACGCACGCACCCTGTTCAATCGCGTTAAGCGATATTTGGACGAAATTCAGCTTGTGATAGCGACAGAGGTTCCGTTGTGGTCAGCACAACATCGATATGCAGGCAGGGTAGACTGCATCGGGATGCTTGACGACAAGATTATGATCATCGATCACAAGAACTCCCGAAAGCCGATCGATGTCAACAAATCGTATGCCCGCAAGAAGCTGTTCAAGTACATGCTGCAGTGTTGTGGATACGCACGAGCTCTGGAAGAGATGAAAGGGATCCCTGCCACACACGGATGTTTAATTGTGGGCAATCACCTCACATCAACATCCGATCGGTTCATCTTTGAGATCGGCCCTCTCCAGAAGGAGCTAGATATCGTGATTGCCGCGTATCATGATGAAGAGAATCGCAAAGAGATCCTCAAACGGTCAGAATACTTCAAGCTGTGATGACGATGTTGATCTTCAGCAGAATTGCATCTACCGTTAGATTGTGTAAACGCAAAACGATGATCTAACGGAGATGCAATCATGAAAACTTTCGGACCCGCAATGACCCTCGCTGCAGGGCTCGCATTCACCTTCACGACCGCCATTCCTGTTGCCGCTGCATACCAGTGGAAGAATGATGCGTCGTCCGCCATTCCGGCCGATCAGGTCAACGACACTGTGTTCTATCTGGCCGACAAGATGAACTTCGACCTGAACAGCATGTCGTCAATAGAAGCTCACAAAGCTAAGATGGAGCTGGCATCATGCGAGCTTGATCAGATCGTCGGTAAGGTCCGCGAATATCAGTTGACCGATAACATGCTGAAGGATATGATCAAGGACACTGCGAAGTACTACGTCCTTGAAAACACACCGATGTTCAGGGCAATCCCCGATGGGGTATCAAACTTCGTCAACGAGCTGGAGCAAGCGTGCGTCGACGTGCATCCGAAGCCGATGCCGATCTATCGACAGCTTGCTGAAAAGGAAGTTCAAAAGAAGTGCAACTGGGATGATGTAAACAGTCGTGAAGAATTCGATGCAGCCGCACGTTGCCGAATCGAGACCACGCGTCAATTCTTTGCTGACCGCGGCATCCCGTACCACGACAACTTTGATTAAGGTGTGGTATGAACTTACAGCAATTCCGTGAGGAATGGGCGGGCCGTGTGTTCCGATGCTCGACTACAGGTGAAACGCTTGTGATTCCAAACAACGTGCGGCCCAGACAATTCTTCCAATTCGGTGAATGCTGGATCGATGTAGGTGATGGTCACTATTCTCGAACAGGCGGTTGCGGTTTTACACAACTGGAGCGAGTGCAACATGCGTAAGCATAGTGTGAGTGAACTACCGCATGTGACAGTTGAGCTTAACGTTGAGGTTCTCAAGGATATCAACGATCATCCGCTCGCGTGAATGAAAATGAAAGGAGATTGAATGGCTGACATCAGTCAATACAAGATGCTTGATGAGGTCGAGCATATCTTGACTCGTGCTGGTATGTATCTAGGAAGTACGTCCAATACGACCAAGATGTGCTACGTTCCTGACGATAGCAAAATGGTTGAGGAGGAGCTGACATATAATCCAGCTCTCCTCAAGATGTTTGATGAAGTGATCAGCAACTCTGTCGATGAAGCGATCCGGTCAGGATCCGTTGACCGGATCGAAGTGCGGCTAGATGAGCTCCAAGGCGAAATCACAATCTCTGATAATGGAGGGATCCCCGTCAAAGTTCATCCGGAGTATGATATGTACATTCCGGCTATGATCTTCGGAGAGCTTCGGACTGGTTCCAACTTCGATGACGATAATCGTCAAGGGGCTGGGATGAACGGTCTCGGGGCGAAACTGACCTCTGTGTTCTCAGAACGGTTCACTGTCACCACTGGTGATGGGAGCAAGCTGTTCAAGCAAACGTTTCGTGACAACCTGTCTGTCAAAGATCAACCCGCTGTTGTTTCGTCGAGCGATAAGGGAACAACCATTCAGTTCCTGCCAGACTATGACCGTCTTGGATGCACTCTTGATGAAGATAACATCAAGAGGATCACCAAACGGGTGTACGATATTGCTGGCTGCAATCCTCGTATCAAAGTGGTGCTCAACGGCGAGCACATCAAGATCAATCGATTCGATCAGTACGTGGGAATGTACACTGACACGTTCGCTACAACAGGCAACGATGATTGGAAGATTGCTGTTGGTTCATCCAATGATGATACTTTCAAGCAGGTGTCGTTCGTCAATGGTGTTGACACTTTCAATGGTGGGTCACATATCGACTATATCGTCAACCAAGTGACGGCCAAACTGCGAGCGTACATCAAGAAGAAACACAAGATCGATGTCAAGCCGAACAACATCAAGCAGCAACTGTTCGTGTTTGTGCAGGCAACGATCAATGCTCCGATCTTCACCTCCCAAACAAAGGAGTATATGTCGAGCGATGTGAAGGACTACGGTACGTCGTTTTCTGTACCTGATCGGTTCATCGACAAGCTCGTCAAGTCGGGCGTGGTGCAGAAGATCCTCGACTGGGCCGAAGCTCAACAACGTCAGAAAGAACTCGCAGAGCTCCGCAAAGTCAACAAGGCAACACAGAACAACAATTTCCTCAAGAAGATTGTGAAGTTTGATGATGCTACTTCATCAAAACGATCAGACTGCACACTATACATCGTCGAAGGGGATTCAGCCGCAAAGGCTCTGTTGTCGGCTCGTGATCCAAAGCTGCACGGGGTGTATGCTCTGAAAGGCAAACCTCTCAATGTTCGTGACATCAACCCTACCAAGCTAACGAACAACGAAGAGTTTGCTAATTTGATGGCGATCCTCGGGGTAAAGGTTGGGCACGATATCGATCCCTCCAACCTCAGGTTTGGTCAGATCGTTCTGGCAACCGACTATGATGTTGATGGCTCGCACATCTGCGGACTGTGCATCAACATGCTCAATGAGTTTTGGCCCAACATATTGATGGAGGGGATCATTCATCGCCTCAAGACGCCAATCATCGTGGCGACTGAAGGGAAGAAGAGGCATGAGTTCTTCAACCGAGCTGACTATGAGGCGTACAAGAGCCTGGATAAGAAGCACAGCATGAAGTACTATAAAGGACTTGCAGCCTGGACTAACAAGGACTTTGTTAACTTCCTACAGAACAAGGAAGACTATCTCCTTCCGTTAACGATTGAAGGGGAAGAAGATATTGATTGCATTAATGTGGCGTTCGACAAGAAGCGGGCAGATGACCGCAAGGTTTGGTTAGCTGCTAACTAGCATCAACCACGTACCACCCAACAACTTTGGATCGTTCGTTAGCGCGTTTGCCGGTTTTGTTGGGTGGTTGAACAGCTTGTCGGTTCTTATATGCACGATGGAGGATACTATGGGACACACCATGTTTAGCGCACTGATCTCGGAAGTCGCCTTTTGATTCAAACATCACGCGGCCATCAGCATTGTACACGATGATGTGTTTAGCGCGAGGGTGTCGATGTTTCGGACGATCTTTCAAGCTCTCCTTTTGCTTTTGTATGGCATCTGGGTGTCGCTTACGTCCTTTGTTTGCTTGGCGCAGTTTTTGCTTCTTCTCTTCTGAGCACGGAGGCATCACTTGACGCGATCTAATTTCACGAATAAGCGCTTTTGTTTGCTCAGAATGTGGGAGCGTCATTCGACGAAAGTTGACCTTATCGTGAAGATTGAGCCATCTATCATCATGAACGACTTGCATACGTTGGAGAACTTTAGCTTCCCAAACCACAGCACTTTCAACTGAATCAAACACGCGACGTACATCAACGATGTCAGGATCCCCGTATTGCTGAATCATCTTCTTGACGTGCTTGGATGACGTGAAGTACTGCTTCCAAAACGTGCTAGGGTGACACCCCTTAGCAGTCTTCACTCCATAGTACCATTTGTCGAGTGAAGACCATCCAATCAAGTAGGTGTAAGGCGTACGATCTTGCATTTCAAATACTCTTGCTGGATAATATGAGAGTATTTAACTAATGAGATATTTAAAGGGGAACGCATGAGGCTCCAAGAATTCTTCAACACTGATTTTAAAGACTACTCGAACAGCGATAACGTTCGTTCCATTCCGAGTCTGATTGACGGGTTCAAGGACTCTCAACGAAAAGCTGTGTACGGAATGCAGATGCACGGGTCATCTGAGATACGTGTCTCGCAGCTTGGAGCGAAGAGTGCCCTGTTGACCCACTACGAGCATGGCGAAACATCTCTGTGTGATACGATTGTCGGTCTCGCCCAGAACTTTGCTGGATCGAACAACGTCAACCTGTTTGAGCCGATTGGGCAATTTGGCTCAATTCTGACATCAGAATCTGGCGCTCATCGTTACATCTATACGAAACCATCAAAATGGTTCGATTTGATGCTAAGGCCAATCGATCGATGCATCCTTGAACACCGGTACGAGGATGGAGACAAGACGGAGCCGCTATACTACCTCCCTGTGATTCCATTGTGGGCAGTCAACGGAGCAATCGGGATCGGAACAGGACACTCCGTTAAAATCTTCCCTCGGTCCCTTGATCAGGTCAAGAAGGCTATCAAGCACTGGATCAACGGACAGAAACCGAAAAACTCTCTCCATCCTCACTTCAACGGGTGGAAGGGAAAAGTGATTGTTGAAGGTGATGGGAAGTACACGTTTCAGGGGATCATAGAGAAGGTCAATACAACAACCCTTCGCATCACGGAGCTACCGATCACGTACGATGTCGACTCATTCAAGGCTAAGGTGTTGGTGCCACTACTCGATGCAGGAAAGATTAAAGATTTCGAGAACAATTCAACCGAAGAGAACGGCTTCTGCTTTGACGTGAAGGTCGCTCGCGAGATCGGGAAGAAATCAGAAGCACAACTGATCACAATGTTTAAGCTCGCTAAGAAGGTGACTGAGAACATTACGTTGTGGAGTGCTGACAATCAACTCGAGCAGTTTCCGACCTTTGTTGACGCATTGTACTCAGCCGTAATGTTTAGGTTGTCGAAGTATGAAGAGTCTCGCAAGAAGCAGATCGCGGATTTGTCTGCTGAAGTTGACTTCCTTGATGAGAAGCTGAAATTCATCAAAGCGTGGAACAACATCGAGGCGCAAGCTCTAACAACTGCTCAGATTCGAGAGCACATGGTTGGTTCGGCTGGCTTGCAACCTGACAACGTTGATGCGTTTCTAAAGATGCCGATCTCATCAATCACCGAGGATCGTGTGGATAGCCTTCGGAAGCAGATTATGTCTCTTGAAGACAAAGTGGCTGATCTTAACGAGCGGACGGGAACCAATCTGATGGAAGAGGACTTAGCGAACCTATAGACAAAAAGAAGCCCCATCTCGCAGCAAGAGATGGGGCTCGTCCAATAATAGTACTGCGTGTGTGAGTTATTTTTGTTGGTCCTTCGGGAGAAATTTCTCGTTAGCCTCGAGTTTGTATTCGAGTAGTCGCTTGTCGATATCGTTGAGTTGATCCTTGTTTTTCTCTAGCTTTTCGCTTAGGGTCATATCAGTAGTCTTCAGTTGCGAAATCTCGACGAGGAAGTTCTCGCGAAGCTCCTTATTGCTAATGTCGATCTTCCCGTGCATCTTGTCGATCTTTTCATCAAAGTGAGTTGCCAGGTCGCGAACGTCCTCCTTCAACTCATTGTGAGAATCACTAACGGTTTGAAACAGTCGATTGAACGATGTTTCTAGCCGAGAGGCACTGTTGCGCATGAAGTAAACTGCAGAACCGCATATGACTCCAGCTAAAGAAGCAAGCATACCGACGAGCTTAAACGTCTCCACATCGATCATGGTTGCCCTCTGAACATTGGTTGCGATTATCGTTATTTATTTACGATTGAGGCCTAACATTGTTTACACCAGACTACTCAATCGACCTTGACTGGCTTCACAGAATCTCGTTTCATCTTGAGAGGTTCTCCAAAGCATCAGGATCGAGGTCCACCTATCAAGCACGTTGTGTGCTATGTGGCGATTCTCAGAAGTCGTCGCGGAAGGCGAGATTGTACTTCTACACGAAGGGGGGTGGACTGAACGTCCACTGCAAGAACTGCAACTACTCTCATTCCTTCTACACGTTTATGAAGGATGCGTTTCCGGCAGAGTTCGAGCAGTACAAAAAGGACCAGCTTTTAGAACGGTTTAAACCGGCGTCTGAGCGTCGATCGACTCCGATTGGCGTGAGTGATCAACCCAACGACGAAAACGCTGTAGAACTGAAAATAGAAAGGCTGAACGGAACTGTTCCGATATCTTCACTTCGAAGCGATCATCCTGCCATTGAGTATTTGCGAGGACGCTGTTTCGGACCCAAACAAACGAGTCGATTGCTGTACGCTGACGACTTCGTTGATGTGATCGATGAGCTCAACCCATCGATGAATACTGAGAAGATGAGGCACGAACCCCGCATCGTGATTCCGTTCTACTCCACCGACGGTAAGATTGAGATGGTGCAGGGACGCTCGTTGGATCCCAGCAGCAAACTCAAGTATATGTCAGTGAAGGCTCACGACGATGTAGACAAAGTGTACGGCAAGTACGAGCTGGATCGATCCAAGACGACGTATTGTGTAGAAGGTCCGTTTGATAGCTTGTTTGTGGACAACTGCGTAGCCACATGCGACTCATCATTAACTCGAGCAGATGCTGACGTCTACATCTGGGATAACCAACCTCGCAACAAAGAAGTTGTTGATCTGATCAATGATGCAATCACGAGAGGAAAGAGTGTGGTGATTTGGCCGTGGTCACCCAACACCAAAGAAGACATCAACGACATGATCAAGTCTGGAATGACAACTGATCAATTGATGGCGATGATCAAAGAACGCACATTCTCTGGACTCCGAGCTAAGCTGGAAGTCAGTAAATGGAAACGTGTATGATGATATGTTCAGAAGGAGCAACATGAGCCTAAACGACGATTCGGTGAAGATTGAAGTCCTCCGTCTCCACAACGAGGGGTTGTCCCTCCGTAAGATTGCTGATGTGGTAGGGATCTCGCACTCCACAATCGGTAAGTTTCTCAACAAAGAGTCGTATCAGCAATGGTGGCTGGATAACGACAAACCGATTGCTGCTGGTGCATTGAATGACCACCACGTCAATATCCGCCGGATGGAAGGTAAGCGGTTCATCCTCACGTCAGCACAAAACAACACGTTTGTGCACAGAGAGTTTCTTGCATCTCTCGAGACGATGGCAGAACACCTGGACGCGCAAATCATTGTTGGGACATTCAGCTACAATACCTCTGGATTCCAGAATCTGGGTAAAGGGGAAGCTGATTGGTTCGATCCAAAGATTGAGCCGTATATTGTGGATGAACCTGTCCAGCTTGCTGATGGCTTGTTGTGGTGCGGTGAGTTGAACATTCTCCCTACTGCTGTCAATCCGTTCAGCGGGATGCACTCATACGCGAAGAGCTCAAGTGCGATTATCCCTCACACAAAGGTTCAACTGGAGTCGGTTCCAACCCACAAGTCCCAACCGTGCCGAATGATGTATACGACTGGGGCCGTCACTCTGAGGAACTACATCCAGAAGAAGGCTGGTCAGAAAGCATCGTTCCACCATATCTTCGGCGCTCTCATTGTCGAAGTTGATGACGATGGGGATTGGTTTGTGCGGCAACTGATTGCTGAAAGTGATAACGGGCACTTCCAAGATCTGGATTGCAAGTACACCCCCACTGGTGTAGATGCTAGTTGTGATGTAGAGGCAATCAACTGGGGCGATCTCCACTCAGAAAAAGCAGACCCCGAGGTATACAGGGCGAGTTTCGGTCAGGAAGCTGGTCGTGTGAGTCTCATCGATCGTCTCAAACCAAGATTCCAATTCGTTCACGATGTGCTCGATTTCGAGAGCCGGAATCACCACACGATTAAGGATCCATACTTCCGATTCAAGATGCATGTAGAAGGACGTGACTCCGTCAAAGACAATATAGCAGATGTGGTCCGCACACTGATGTACCTCAATCGACCATTCTGCCGCACTGTTGTGGTTGAGTCCAATCATGATCTTGCACTTAGGCGATGGCTGAAAGAAGCAGACTACAAAACGGACCCCACCAACGCTGTATTTTTCCTCGAGTGTCAGCTCGCCCAGTATAGAGCAATCGAGCGAGGCGATTCCGGCTTCTCTATTTTCGAATGGGCAGTTAAGGACCATGCCCCATGTCTCAACGGCGTCCGTTTCTTAAAAACCGATGAGAGCTTCATGATATGCGGTAAGGATGGAATCGAGTGCGGTCAGCATTCTCATCTTGGAGCAAATGGGAGTCGAGGATCAGTAGCAGTCTATCAGAAACTTGGCACACGATACAATATAGGCCACAGTCATTCTGCTGCCATCAAAGATGGTGTATATCAAGCGGGTGTATCTGCCAAACTCGACATGGGATACAATGTGGGGGCCAACAGTTGGTCGCATAGTCACATTATCACGTATCCGAACGGGAAGCGAGCAATCGTCACTCTCAAGAACGGTAAGTATTGCGCGTAAGCTGAGACCACAAAAGGAGAGCTTCTCAATGACGCAACTAGCACTGGCAGCAAAACCGTCGATTCATTCTCGCATCCAACCGAAAACGATAGACCACATCTTCTACATCTACAACGAGATTGAGGGACCTGACTCTGTTGTAGAGATCGTTGAAGCTCTCGATCTCGCACAGGAAGGAGACACCATTCATATCCATATTGCCTCGCCAGGTGGGGATCTGGAGGGGTCAATCGTTCTCATTCATGCAATGCTACGCACGAAAGCTCACGTGGTGTGCCATGCTGATGGTGAAGTGGAATCAGCAGCCACTCTACTGTTCTTTGCAGGGCGAGAGTACGTCGTCAATCCATTCGCTCACTTTATGTTCCACGATGCGTCGTTCGGTGTTGCACAGAAAGTCAATGAGCAACGCAAACGCTTGGAGTCGGTAACGAACCTGCTTCAATCAATCTGCACGTTCCTATACTACCCTGCGTTCACGTACGACGAGATCGACGAGATCCTCGAAGGGCGTGACGTGTACGTGACTGCTGATGAGATGGTTGAACGGATCAACGAAGGCTTGCAGCGTGCAGAGGATGAAGAGAACGAGGAGGAAGCTGAGTACCAACAAGAGTTGCTGACAGAATGCGGAGAAGAGGTCGTCCCGCACTGAGACGATTCTCAGCTTCGATAAAATAAGGACACCTACACAACCAACTGTTACTAGGGATGTCCTTATATGTTCAAAGAAGAAAAGATCTGCCGGTCCTGTGATCGGCAGTTCATTATCGTATACGCTGACGAGAACGACAATGTAGCGTATTGCCCCTTTTGTTCGTATCCAATCGACCACGAATCAGATGGGCTCCAGTTATCGAGCGATGATCAGCTCGACAGCGAAGAGGACCAATCTGAATGATGTGCGCGGGGATTGATTATTCAATGTCGTGTCCTGCCATCTGTGTGGGCCCATCTCTCGACCACAAAAAGACGAAGACGTTTTATTTCACCAGCAAGAAGAAGCACGAAGGCAAGTTCAACGGCAATCTGTTTGGCATGATGGCCCCTTCGTACGAACTTGAGATCGAACGATTCCACAACATCTCTGAATGGGCGTTGAGCATTCTACAGCGCTTCAAAGTACATCACGTGTGTCTGGAAGGTTACGCGATGGGCGGAAAGGGTCGAGTATTCAATATCGGCGAGAATGGTGGTCTGCTCAAGTACAAGATGTGGCAGGCTGGCATTAAATACGATTCCCCGACCCCAACGCAGGTCAAGAAGTTTTTCACAGGTGCTGGCAATGCAGGGAAAACGAAGATG
>Ga0114983_1000394_pt1 | contig 18688 bp, 20 predicted proteins | sample Shrwel_input2_RT_FD_87182 | JGI IMG/M metagenome (GOLD analysis project Ga0114983, IMG submission 87182) | Subsurface microbial communities from deep shales in Ohio, USA - Utica-3 well 1 S input2 RT | ecosystem: Environmental > Aquatic > Deep subsurface > Shale gas/oil reservoir > Produced... | reverse complement strand
GGGCTGCCGAACCGCCGTCACTTCGACGACGAGTTGCATCGGCTGGTGCGCGAAGCCGTCCGCGAACAGCGGAATGTCGCGGTCATGGTGCTCGATGTCGACCACTTCAAGGCTTACAACGACCGCTACGGCCATCCGGCCGGTGACCGCTGCCTGAGCGTCGTCGGCGACTGGCTGAGCCAGTCGATGCAGCGCCCGCATGATTTCTGCGCCCGGATCGGCGGCGAGGAATTCGCAGCGGTCTGGTATGACGCCAACCCCACGGTCGCGGTGCGGCTCGCCGAGGCGCTGCGCGAGGGCATCAATGAACGAGCACGCGAACGCGGCATCGCCGGGGCCGAACAGGTCAACGCCTCGGGCGGCTTCGCGCAGGTCATCGCGCCGTCGCAGGCGGTGTCGGCCGATCGCATCACCGCCGACCTCGTGCAGCGCGCCGACAATGCGCTGTATTCCGCCAAGCGCGCCGGACGCGGCCGCCTGGTGTTTGCCGATTCCGATCACTACACCGACCTCAAGACCGGCAACCGGATCGATGGCTGACACGCCGGTCGGCTGGCGGCTACCTGGCAGCGCCCGGGCGAGCGCGCCTGGTCCGTCGTGCGTACGCTGCCTCCCCCTCCGGAGTCTGCCGACGTGAGCCGCACGATCCGATCCACGAGCCAACGCATCCGCGATCTGTCGATCGGCGCCAAGCTGGGGATGATGGTGGCAACGTTCCTGGTGTCGGCCACGGCGGCGCTGGCGATTGTGGTGCTGTCGTTCACCGTGTCGTCCGGCGTGCGTGCCTATGTCGGCGCCGAAAGCCAATGGTCGAAAGGCCAGAAAGACGCCGTCTACGCCATCACCCGCTATCTGCACACCGGCGACCGGCAGGCGCTCGCAGCATTCTCGTCGGCAATCGCGATACCTCTGGGCGACCGTCGCGCGCGGCTGGAAATGCTCAAGCCGGAATACGATCAGATGGTGGTCTATCAGGGCTTCCTCGCCGGCGGCGTGCAGGCGGCCGACATCCCGGAAATGATCTTCCTGTTCCGCAATCTCCGGCAGCTCGACTTCCTCGCCCGGGCAGTCAACATCTGGGCGGCGGCAGACGCCTGTGTACAGGAGCTGCTGAGGGTCTCTGAACAGATCGCCCGTGCCGACAGCGCCGGCATGCTCGATGCAACGCTCCGTCGCCAGTTCCTGACCCGGATCGATGGCATCAACCGGCGCGTCACGCCACTCGAACATGCGTTCTCGGCCGTGATGGCCGAAGGCTCTCGACACCTTCAGTGGCTGCTGATGGCCATCATCATTGGCGCGGCCGGCGTGATGCTGACCCTGTCGCTGAGCGTGGCCTGGCTGGTGAGCCGCGATCTGCGCAGCAGCATCGACAGCCTGCGCGAAGGCACCAAGCGCGTGGCCCGAGGCGATTTGAGCACCCGGATCGAAGTGCGTTCCGCCGACGAACTGGGCGTGCTGGCAGCCGATCTGAACGAGATGGTCGCCCGCCGGCGCGAAGCCGAAGTGGCGCTGAAGGCGGCCACCGAATTCCGCGAGAAGATCATGGAGAACGCGACCAACGCGATCTACTCGATGGATTGCGATGGCCGCTTCATGACCGCCAACCGACGCACCTGCGAAATCACCGGCTACACGCTCGACGAGTTGCTCGGCATGCGCTGGTTCGCATTGATCTCCGAGCGCGCGCAGCTTGACCTGCTGATGCCGAAGTTTCGCGACACGCTGGAAGGTGGCCGTCCGATCACCGACCACGTGGTATCGATCACCCGCAAGGACGGTCGCGTGGTGACGATCCAGTTCTCGACGGCCGCCTTGAGCCGCGACGGGCAGATCTTCGCCGTCGTCGGCGCGGCCGAGGACATCACCGCCCGCAAGCGCGACGAAGCCGAACTGAAGGCCCGCGCCGACGAACTGGTGCGCTCGAATCAGGAGCTGGAACAGTTCGCCTACGTCGCTTCGCACGACCTGCAGGAGCCGCTGCGCACCGTCTCCGGCTTCGCGCAGCTGCTGCAGCGGCGCTACGAAGGCAAGCTCGGCGCTGATGCTGACGAGTACATCGGCTACGTCACTGCCGGCGTGCAGCGAATGAAGAGCCTGATCGAGGACCTGCTGGCCTATTCACGGGTGTCGCGCGGCAGCGAACCCGCCCAGCCAGTGGCACTGAACCAGGTCGTCGATACCGCGCTGGCCAACCTGCAGGGCGCGATCACGGCGGCATCAGCAGTGATCCGGGTCGGCGAATTGCCGACCGTGCCCGGCAATGACCGGCAGCTGGTGCAGCTGTTCCAGAACCTGATCGGCAATGCAGTGAAGTTCCGCACTGAAGAAACGCCGCGCATCGAGATCGGTGCCCGGCCTTCAGGCAATGGCTGGATCATCAGCGTGCGCGACAACGGCATCGGCATCGATGCCAAGCACGCCGATCAGGTGTTCGTGCTGTTCCAGCGGCTGAACGCCCGCGACAAGTACCCGGGCAACGGCATCGGTCTGACCATCTGCAAGAAGATCGTCGACCTGCACCGAGGCCGGATCAGCGTCGAACCCGGCGTGCCGGGAACAGTATTCAGGATCGAACTGCCGGCCTGACCGCGACGCGAGGAATCGATCAGGCGGCGTCGGGCACTTCGGGTTCGGCAGGCGGTGGTGGATCGCCTGCGTCGTTTGCTTCCTCGTCGACACCCTCGCGGCATTCGCGGACCTGGTCCGCCTCCAGCACCGCGTAGGGCTGAAATGCCGGCACCGCCGCCGCAGCCGCCTGCTGCGCCGCGAGCACCGTTTCCATCCGCGTGCAGAGATCGCGCAGGCTGGCGACGAGCGTCTGGGCGCCTTCGCCAGCACGTTCGCCGACCTGATCCATGCGCTTTTCGTCGAAGAAGCCGCTGACCACGTCCTTCAGCACGTCGACACCGAACGCCGCACCGGTACGGCCGATCGCGATGGCATGCGTCTTCATCGCCACGGCCGCCGCATCATAGGCCTTCAGTGCCGCCTGTCCGGCAGCATCGGTGTCGATCACCGCATTGCCGATCGTCAGGCTGCCGTCCGGGCCGATGACCGCCTTGGCGCGGGTACCGCCGGCCTCGATCACCACCTTGTCGCCGTCCATCCCGATGGCACCGTCGCCGCGATCGAAAACGCCGCCGCCAGCATCGCCATCGCGCATGTCGACCGTGACCTGCGCCGCATCGTCGGAATCGCAGGCGGGCAGCAGCGCGGCCGACAGCGCCAGCAAGACGCACGAGAGGATCTTCATCGAGTGGAACTCCTGGTTGGCAAGGGTCGCGCGGCGCTCACCGGCTCCGCGCACGGTCTTCAGATGCGAGCCCGGCTGCATCCGGATGCAGTGGCGGCTACGCTCACGGCTCTTTTCACCTCGACCGGCCGCCATGATCATCGTTCACCATCTGGAAAACTCGCGCTCGCAGCGCATCCTGTGGCTGCTTGAGGAACTCGGCGTGGCCTATCAGGTGCAGCGCTATGCGCGAGACCGCAAGACCATGCTGGCTCCGCCGGAACTGAAGGCCGTGCATCCGCTCGGCAAGTCCCCGGTGATCAGCGACGCCGGCGTGGTGATCGCCGAGACCGGCGCGATCATCGAGCACCTCGTCGAGCGCCACGGCAATGGACGGCTGATGCCGCCTCCGGGCAGCGAGGAACATCGCCGCTACCGCTACTGGCTGCATTACGCGGAAGGCTCGCTGATGCCGCTGCTGGTGATGAAGCTGATCTTCTCGAAGACCACGGTCGCCCCGACTCCATGGCTGATCCGGCCGATCGCGAAGGCCATCGCCAACGGCGTCGGCCAGTGGTATCTCGACCCGAACCTGAAGCTGCACCTCGGCGTGATCGAGCAGGAACTCGCCGCCACCGGCTGGTTCGCCGGTGCCGAACTGAGCGCTGCCGACGTGATCATGAGCTTCCCGCTGGAAGCCGCTGTTGCCCGAGGCGGCGCGGCGAAAGGCTATCCGAACATCGCCGCTTTCCTGGCCCGCATCCAGGCGCGGCCCGCGTGGACGGCCGCGCTGGCCAAAGGTGGTCCGTACCAGCTGATGCGCTGACGCGCTGATCGAGCACCCGATGACCGCCATGACCGCTGAAACCGTGATTCCCGGCTTCGTCTGTTCCGAGCACCAGCACCTCGGCGCGACGCGCACAGTATTCCGCCGCGGCCACGGCCCGGCGGTGATCGTGATGAGCGAGATTCCGGGCATCACGCCGCAGGTCGCCGCCTTCGCAACGCGGGTCGCCGATGCTGGCTTCAGCGTCTGGATGCCCCAGCTGTTCGGCACGCCGCTGCGGCCGATCTCGATCGGCTACCTCGGCTCATCGCTGGCGCGGGTCTGCATTTCGCGCGAGTTCCGCGTGCTGGCATCGAACCAGTCGAGCCCGATCGTCGACTGGCTGCGTGCACTGGCGCGCGAAGCGCATGCCGAATGCGGCGGGCCCGGTGTCGGTGCCATCGGCATGTGTCTGACCGGCAACTTCGGGCTGGCGATGATGCTCGACGCGCCAGTGATCGCGCCGGTGCTGTCGCAGCCATCGCTGCCCGGCGCGATTCCCGGCAAGCGCGATGCGCTGCATGTGTCGCCGGCCGAACTGGCGGCGGCGCACGACAAGATCGAGCGCCACGGCGCGCGCATTCTGGGTCTGCGTTTCGAAGGGGACTACATGTGTCCCGGCAGCCGCTTCGAACGTCTGCGCCATGAGTTCGGCAGCGCTTTCGAAGGCATCGAGATCGCCGATCGCCACGCCAATCCGGACGGCTTCGGCAGCGCGCACAGCGTGCTGACCACGCATCTGATCGATGCCGCTGGCGAGCCGACGCGGGCGGCGCTGGACCGGACGCTGTCCTTTCTGCGCGAACAGCTGCAGCGATGAGCCGCGCACATGTCCGCGAAGTCGATGGCGACGCGCCGGAGGATGTGCCGGAACTGCCACTGAGTCCGCATCCGAACTACGTCACCGCGCGCGGGCTGGCCCAGCTGCAGGCGCGTCGCGAAACCTGCGAGGCTGCAATCGCCGCGCTGCCACAGGACGCCGCTGATCACCGTCAGCGCCGTGCTGCACTCGACCGCGAACTGCGTTGGCTGCAGGCGCGGATCGCCACGGCCCGGCCGGTCGGCGGCAGCCGGAATCCCCAACGGATCGCCTTCGGTGCCGAGGTCGTCGTGGTCGATGCCGATGGCCGCGAGTTCCGCTACCGGATCGTCGGCGAGGATGAGGCCGAGCCGGACGCCGGCCGGATCAGCTGGACCTCGCCGCTGGCCCGTGCGCTGATCGGCCAGCAGGTCGGCGATATCGCGATCTGGCCGCGGCCGGCCGGCGATGGCGAGGTCGAGATCCTGTCGATCACCTACCCGATCGACTGAGCCGCCGCGCACAAAAAAACGCCCGCGTGAGGCGGGCGTTTCTTCGAAGCCAGCGGCGCGACGTCAGACGGCGACGGTCGCTTCCTTCAGCATCTTCTGCAGTTCGCCGGACTGATAGAGATCCAGCGTGATGTCGCAGCCACCGACGAGTTCGCCTTTGACGTACAGCTGCGGGAAGGTCGGCCAGTTGGCGTACTTCGGAAGTGCGCGGTACACCTCCTCGTCCTCGTAGATGTTCACGTAGGCGTACTCGGCGCCACAGGCATTCAGCGCCTTGACGACGCGCGACGAGAACCCGCACTGCGGGAAATCGGGCGTGCCCTTCATGTAGACGATGATCGGGTTCTGGGTGACCTGCTGCTTGATTCTTTCGAGTGCGTCCATTGACTTGTCCCGTGATCGGTACTGCGGCGGATGACGGATTTTACCATCCGGGCGGATCGGCTACATTCAAGCCGTCCGGCCGGCACCGGAGCGATGCTAAAATCGCGCCATCGGACGTGACGCCTCCTGCCGGCCGGGATTGGCCGCACGGACCGAAGCCGACTTTTCGCCTATCGACTCAAGAGAGACCCCATGACCTTTGCCCTGCCGGAACTGCCGTATGCCCGCGAAGCGCTCGAACCGCACATGTCGCGCGAGACCTTCGAGTACCACTACGGCAAGCATCACAAGGCCTATGTCGACATGGCCAACAAGCTGATCGTCGGGACCGAGTTCGAGTCCGCCTCGATGGAGGACGTGATCAAGAAGTCGTCCGGCAAGCTGTTCAACAACGTCGCCCAGATCTGGAACCACACGTTCTTCTGGCACTGCCTGACGCCGAACCAGACCGCGCCGGGCAAGAAGCTGACCGATGCCCTGGTCAAGACCTTCGGCGGCGTCGAGGACTTCAAGAAGCAGTTCACCGAAGCGGCGATCGGTACTTTCGGCTCGGGCTGGGCCTGGCTGGTCAAGAAGGGCGACGGCACGCTGGCGATCGTTTCGACCACCGGCGCCGGCAACCCGATGACCAATGGCGACACCCCGCTGCTGACCTGCGACGTCTGGGAACACGCCTACTACATCGACTACCGCAACTCGCGTCCGAACTATCTCGAGCACTTCTGGGCGCTGGTGAACTGGGAATTCGTCGAGAAGAACCTGAACTGACGGCTCGCCGTCCATGTTCCGGCCACGGCCGGAACATGGACGGCACACAGCCTGTTCATTTATGGTTCGAAGGGGTCGCTCAGGCGGCCCCTTTTGTTTTTGGGCTTGGCCTGCTGCACAAAAAGCAAAAGGCCAACGCAAAGACGCAAAGGGAACAGAAAGGACGCAAAGAAAAGCGCGAGGGACAAAGACGTCATCGACCTTCTTTTAGTTTTTTCTTTGCGTAATTTGCTTCACCTTTTCCTTTGCGCCTTTGCGTTCAACTTTTCGCGTTTGAGTTCGACTTTCTGCACGCTCAACCCGAATCACCGCTGTCTCAGGACCCCGAAGAATGACCCGTCACCTGCTCAAGCTCAGTGATTTCACGCCTTCCGAACTGCGCGGCATCGTCATGCGCGCGATCGAGATGAAGAAGGCCGGCCCGAATCGAGGCGGACCGATCGCAGGCAAGACCTTGGCGATGATCTTCACCAAGAATTCGACCCGCACGCGGGTCAGCTTCGAGGCCGGCATGGCCAAGTTTGGCGGCCATGCGCTGTTCCTGCATTCGAACGCGACCCAGCTCGGCCGCGACGAGCCGATCGAGGACACCGCACGCGTGCTGTCGCGGATGTGCGAAGCGATCATGATCCGCAACGACTCTCAGGCCGATCAGGAAGCGCTGGCCGCTGCCTCGCGCGTGCCGGTGATCAACGGCCTGTCCGACTTGCATCACCCCTGCCAGCTGCTGGCCGACATGCAGACCTGGTTCGAGCATCGCGGCGACCCGAACGGCAAGATCGCCGCCTGGATCGGCGACGGCAACAACGTCTGCCACTCGTGGATCGAAGCGGCGCCGCTGTTCGGCTTCAAGCTGCGGATCGCCAGCCCCAAGGGCTTCGAGCCGATTCCGGAGATCGTGAAAAGCGCCGGGGATTCGATCGAGATCCTGCGCAGCGCCACCTTCGCCGCCAACGGTGCCGACCTGCTGGTCACCGATACCTGGACCAGCATGGGCCAGGAAGCCGAGTACAACCGCCGCGTCATCGCCTTCGCGGACTATCAGATCGATGGCGCGCTGATGGCCCGCGCTCGGCCGGACGCGATCTTCATGCATTGCCTGCCCGCGCATCGTGGCCAGGAGGTGTCGGCGGAGGTCATCGATGGTCCGCAGTCGGTGGTCTGGGATGAAGCCGAGAACCGCATGTGGGCGCAGATGGCGCTGCTCGAATTCCTGTTCACGGCTTGAGTGATCCGATGACGCTTCCCGCCTACGTCACCGACCTCGATCAGGTCGTCGCCCAGGCCGTTGCCGAAGATGTCGGCACCTGCGACTGGACGGCCCGGCTGGTACCTGCCGATCAGCGTGCGTCGGCGCGCGTGATCTCGCGCGAGGCGGCCGTGATCTGTGGCACGGCCTGGGTCAACGCCGTGTTCGCTCGCATCGATCCTTCGGTGATCGTCGAATGGGACGTGGCCGATGGCCAGCGCGTGGCGCCGGATCAGCAGCTCTACCGGCTGCACGGCGCGGCGCGCAGCCTGCTGACCGGCGAGCGCACGGCGCTGAACTTCCTGCAGTCGCTGTCCGGCACGGCCACCGCAGTCCGTCAGTACGTCGACGCCGTGGCCGGCACCGGTGCGGCGATCGTCGACACCCGCAAGACCCTGCCCGGCCTGCGCAATGCCCAGAAGTACGCCGTGCTGTGCGGCGGTGGCCAGAATCACCGGATCGGCCTGTATGACGGGATCCTGATCAAGGAAAACCACATCGCCGCTGCCGGCGGCATCGTCAATGCGATCGCTGCCGCTCGGGCGCTCGATTCCGGCGTGCCGCTGATGACCGAAGCGGAAACGCTCGACGAGGCCCGCGCCGCACTGGCAGCGGACGTCGATCTGCTGCTGGTCGACGAGTTCAGCAACGCCGACATCGTCGAGGCCGTACGCCTGACGCGCGCGCACCGGGCTGCCGGTGGCCGGACGCTGATCGAGTACTCCGGCGGCGCGACGCTGGCCACGATCCGCCAGCTTGCGGAAACCGGCGTCGACCGAATCTCGATCGGCGCCATCACCAAGCATGTGCGCGCCATTGACCTTTCGATGCGCTTCAGCGCCGCCTGAGTCGGGGCGCCTCGCGCATCGGGTTGACGGTCGGCGGTCTGCAGCAGCGCAGTTGGCGCGGCCCCTGCTAGCCTCGCGACAGATTGACGATCGCCCCTGCTCGTCCCCATCGAAGCGCGACGGAGTCCCGACTTGAGCCCTCATCTGCCACTGCTGCGCCGTGTACCGCTGTTTGCCGAACTGCCGGAAGAAGCCCTGTGCGGCATTGCCGAGCGGATGTCCTCGCGTCGACTGGCGGCCGGTGAAACCCTGTTCAGCCGGGGCGAGCCGGGCTCGGCGCTGTACGTGATCGTGCGCGGCACGGTGCGGGTACTGCTGCCGCCGGCGAATGCCAGTTCGAAGCCGGTCGTGCTGGAACAACTCGAAGCCGGCGATTTCGTTGGCGAAATGGCGCTGATCGACAGCGCACCGCGGATGGCCAGCGTCGATTCTCCGGGTGGCGCCGACCTGCTGGAACTGACCCGCGACAACTTCCTGCGCGAGCTGGACGGCGCACCACGCGTCGGGATCTCGATGCTGGCGATCATGTCGAAACGGCTGCGCATCGCCGCCAACCTCGTGGGTTCGACCGCGTCACGAGACATCAACAAGGAAGCCGATGCAGCGCTGACCTGGTCGCAGCGGCTCGCCGACCGCGTCGCGGAATGGAACGGCAGCTGGTCGTTCCTGATCCTGCTGTTCCTCGGCACCGGCATCTGGGCGGCGATCAATGCGGTGCCGGCCTTGCAGTTCGATCCCTACCCGTACCAGTTCTTCAACTTCTTTCTGGCGTTCCTGGTCGCCGTGCAGGGACCGCTGCTGATGATGAGCCAGAACCGGCAGACCCGGAAGGAACGCCTGCATGCCGACGCCGACTATCAGGTGAACCTGAAGAACGAGACCGGCATCCACCGGATCCTGTTCGAGATCGCCGAGCTGCGCGATGAACTGGCCAGCCTGCGCGCCGAGCGCGCCGGCCTTGCGCTACACGCGCAAAAGACCGATTCAACAGACAGCAGCGAACGCGCGAACGGCTAAGCGACCAGCGCGCGGCGCGGCGCAAGCCGACGCGTGAAGCGTCGGCTTGCCGCCCTCAGTGCCCGCCGAGCTGCGGCGTGCAGTAGCAGTAGGCGTAGACGTGCTGTCGATCGTCGAAACGACCCAGCTCGGTCAGGAGCACCTTGGCCGATTCCGCAAGACCCGTGTCCGGCAGCTGACCAAGCAAGCTCGCGAAATGGCTCTGGCGGGCACCAAACATGTCGCCGAGCAATTGCTGGAACAGGTCTCGGTCCGGCTGCAGCTCATTCACGCGGTAGCTGCCCGGTGCCAAGCCGGCCAGGCCGGCGAGCGCCGCCTCGGCTTCCGAGAAGCCGCCGAGCGAATCGACCAGGCCCAGTTCCTTCGCTGCCTTGCCGCTCCAGACCCGGCCACGGGCAATGGTGTCGACCTGCGCCACCGGCAGTTCGCGGCCCTTGGCCACGCCTTCGATGAAGTTCCGGTAGCCCTTCTCGATCTGCAGCTGGAACAGCGTCTTGACCTCGCTACCCAGAGGCCGGTCGATGCGGAATGCACCCGCCAGCGCCGTGGTACCGACGCCGTCGGTGTGAACGCCGAGCTTTTCCAGCGGTTTGGCGATCGTCGGGATCAGGCCGAAAATGCCGATCGAGCCGGTGATCGTGGTCGGCTCCGCCCAGATCTGGTCGGCATCCATCGACACCCAATAGCCACCGCTGGCGGCCAGCGTCGACATCGAGGCGACCACCGGCTTGCCGGCGGCCTGCAACGCCAGCACGCCGCGACGAATCTTTTCGGACGCGAACACGCTGCCACCCGGCGAGTTGACGCGCAGCAGCACCGCCTTGATGTGCTCGTCGCGCCGCGCGCGATCGAGCAGTTCGGCGATGGTGTCGCCACCGGCCTGCGATTCATCGCCTTCGCCGTCGACGATTTCGCCCTGCACAACGACAACCGCCAGCTGATCGCGACCGCCGGCCGCCTTTTCGGCCTTGATCGCGGCGTAGTAGCTGCCGACATCGATCTGCCGGAACGAGCCGTGATCGTCGTCCTCTCCAACCCGCTCGATCATCCGCTTGCGGAACTCGGCCTGCGTCTCGACCTTGCTGACCAGTCCGGCTTCCAGCGCATAAGCGGCCAGATCGCCCTTGTGCTTGGCGAGGCCTGCGGACATGCCGGCGATGTAGCGGTCGGCGGCATCCGGCGTCAGCTTGCGGGCAGCACCGACCGACGTTCCGTACAGCGACCACAGATCGCCTAGCCAGGCTTGATTGGCCGTCCGCGCCTCGGGCGACATGTCGTTGCGCTCGAACGGCTCGACCGCCGACTTGAACTCGCCGACCCGGAAGATGTTGACCTCGACACCAAGCTTGTCGAGCGCGTCCTTGAAATAGTTGGTGTACACCGAGAAGCCTTCGAGCAGCACTGCGCCAAATGGGTCGAGCGAAATCTCGTCGGCCTGCGCCGCGAGGAAGTACTGGCGCTGATCGTAGCCATCGCCAAACGCATAGACCGGCTTGCCGCTGGCGCGGAAATGCTGGATCGCCAGCGCGATCTCCTCAAGTTGCGGCAGGCCGGCGCCGGCCATGTCGTCGAGCTTGATCACCAGCGACGGGATGCGGCTGTCGCCGGCGGCCGCCTCGATGGCGTCGACGATCATCCGCAACGAGGTCTGCTCCGGCTTCGAATCGCTGAACTGGCGCACGAACGCGCGGCCCTGGTCATCGAGCACCTGATCGCTGATTTCGCCGCTCGGGATCACCGCCAGCGGCGTGTTGTCCTCGATCGCCGGCGTCTGGTTGCGCGAACCGGCCCAGAGGCCGGCGCCGATCAGCAGCAGGGAAATCACCACGACCGCGCGGAAGCAGAACACGATCAGGGTCCAGATCCAGCTGAACAAGCGAACGATCAGAGGGCGCGGCTCTTTCATGGAAGGGCGATCCGGGGATTCTTGAAGGGGTATGCGAAAAGTATGGCACGTGCGTCGCGCCACCAAGGGCGGACCGGCGCGCGCTGGAAAAGTGCCCGGCCGGCGCTGGAAACCGACCGATCCGGCCCCAATTCCTTGCCAGCGCGTACCGCTGGGCCATCATCTGCGCCACGTCGAAGCCACGGTCGTTATGCTTCGCACCACACCCTATTTCCCTCTAGCCGGGCTCGCCCGGATCGCCTGAATAATCCATGAGCAACCATCACCCGCTGATCATCCTGGGCTCCGGCCCCGCCGGTTACACGGCCGCCGTCTACGCTGCCCGCGCCAACCTGAAGCCGGTGCTGATCACCGGCATCGAGCAGGGTGGCCAGCTGATGACCACCACCGAAGTCGACAACTGGCCGGGCGATGTCGAGCATCTGCAAGGCCCGGATCTGATGGATCGCATGCGCCGTCACGCCGAGCGCTTCGAGACCCAGTTCATCTACGACCACATCGAGTCGGTGGATCTGAAGCAGCGCCCGTTCACGCTGAACGGCGGCTCCGGCAGCTATACCTGCGACGCGCTGATCATCTGCACGGGCGCCAGCGCGAAGTATCTCGGCATACCGTCCGAAGAGGCGTTCAAGGGCAAGGGCGTGTCGGCCTGCGCGACCTGCGACGGCTTCTTCTACAAGGGCCAGGACGTCGCCGTGATCGGCGGCGGCAACACGGCGGTCGAAGAAGCGCTGTACCTGTCGAACATTGCCCGCAAGGTCACCGTCGTGCACCGCCGCGACAAGTTCAAGGGCGAGAAGATCCTGCACGACAAGCTGTTCAAGCGGCAGGCCGAAGGCAAGGTCGAGATCATCTGGAACGCAACACTCGACGAAGTGCTCGGCAACGAGACCGGCGTCACCGGCATGCGCGTCAAGCATCTGCTCGACGGCACGACGCGCGACGTCGAGCTTGCCGGCGTCTTCGTCGCGATCGGCCACAGCCCGAACACCGGCATCTTCGAAGGTCAGCTGGAGATGGCCGGCGGTTATCTAAAGGTGAAGAGCGGCAGCGAAGGCAATGCCACGGCGACCAGCATCGAAGGCGTGTTTGCCGCCGGTGACGTCATGGACCACGTCTACCGTCAGGCGATCACCTCGGCCGGCACCGGCTGCCAGGCCGCGCTCGATGCCGAGCGCTATCTCGACAAGCTGCACGGCGGCTGACCGCGGTCGGCGTGATCCGGATCGCGCTGCTGGGGGTCTTGCTGCTGCTCGCCGCGTGCAGCAGCGCCCCGGTCGTCGATCACCCGGCGCTCCGTCAGCAGATCATCGAAAGCGCACTGGGGCAGCTCGGTCGGCCGTATCGCTACGGCGGCCGAGATCCCTCCGGGTTCGATTGCAGTGGTCTGGTCCAGTACGCGTACAGCGAAGCCGGGTTGCTGGCCCCGCGCGACACCCGCTCGCAGCGCGAGGCCGGCAAGCGCGTCGCATTCGACGATGCCCAGCCCGCTGACTTGCTGTTCTACCGCTTCGAGCACGGCGGCGGCCTGCATGTCGGGCTGTACATCGGCGATGGCCGGATGATTCATGCGCCGGCCAGCGGCAAGAAGGTCAGTCTGGTCGAGGTCGCGGCACCGGTCTGGAAACGGCGCTATCTGGAGACGATCCGGCTGCTGCGCTAGCGCGGCAGCGCTCGCTCAGTGGCAGGCCTGCGCGGCCTGCAAGACCTCGTGCCGGACCCGGCTGCCATCGTGCAGCCCACCGCTCAGCACGACGTGTCGGCAGCCTCCGGCGACCGAACAGACATCACCACAGGCGCCGAACGCACGAGGCGCGGCACCATCGGACATCGGCAGACGCAGCGCTTGCAGCGTCTGCGCGATCTGCTCATGTGGGGTCAGCAACGCGAACTGCGACACCGTCGCCATCAGTGCCGCCGTCATCACCACGATCAGTGGCGCCACCACCGAGCCCCCACGCGCATGCCAGCGCCAGTGCGCAGGTCTGACGCCAGCAGGCGGACGGGTGCGCGACGACGTTCGCAGTCGCGCCTGAAGCTGGCTCACCTCGCTCTCCGGTCTGGGGTTCCGGGGGCCGCTTCAAGTTCCGTTCCTGCCGCAGCACCGACGTTTCGCCGGCCTGCGAAAACCCCGCGATACGCTGCAGGCGGCTGATTGCGGACGCACAACACCGCCGTGCCCGGCTACAGACGATGGCCGGCGCGTCCGACAACCGTCACCGGCGGCAAGCGCTGGCGTCGGGTGTCCGACGCCAGCGCTCGCCTCACGCCCCATTCACTTCAGCTTGGCTCAGCCGACGATGATCCGGCTCGCTTCGGCGGCCGGCGGATTCGCCGACAGGATCAGCGCATTGAGCCGGCGCACGAACGCGGCCGGATCGTCGAGCTGGCCGCCTTCGGCGAGCACGCTCTGGTCGTAGAGATGTGCGGCCAGATCGGCGAACTCGCCATCCGCTGCGGTCTTCAGGCGGGCCACCAGTGGATGCTCAGGATTGATTTCGAGCACCGGCGGCATCGCCGGCGCGGCTTGCCCGGCCTGCTTGAGGATTTTCTCCAGACGCCGGCTGAATCCGAAATCGCCAACCACGAGGCAGGCCGGCGATTCGACCAGCCGTGACGACAGCTTGGCCGATTCGATCTTGCCGGCCAGCGACTTCGCCAGTCGCTCCAGCAGCGGCGCGAACTCGGTCTCGGCCTGCTCCTTCTCCGGTGTTGCGACCGCCGACTCCAGATCAGCACCACCGGCCGCGCAGGATTCCAGCCGCTTGCCGTCGAACTCGTTCAGGTGCATGACCACCCATTCGTCGATGCGGTCAGACAGCAGCAGCACTTCCCAACCCTTCTTGCGGAAGCCTTCGACATGCGGCACCGCGCGCGCAGCGGCCAGCGAGTCGGCGGTCACGTAGTAGATCTTCGACTGGCCTTCCGGCATCCGCGCGACGTAGTCGGCCAGCGCCACCTTGGCACCGTCGACCGACGCGGTGGAATCGAAACGGCACAGCTTGGCAATCCGTTCGCGGTTGACCTGATCCTCGACCAGACCTTCCTTCAGTACCGCACCGAACACCTCGTAGAACTTCGCGTAGTCCTCGGGTCGGTTCTTGGCGATGTCATCAAGCAGGTCCAGTACCCGCTTGGTCAGCGCGGCCTTGAGCTTTTCGACGTTGCGATTGCCCTGCAGCAGCTCGCGCGAGACGTTCAGCGGCAGATCGTCGGAATCGACCAGGCCGCGCACGAAGCGCAGATAGGCCGGCAGCAGTTCCGCGCCGTGATCCATGATGAACACGCGCTTCACGTACAGCTGCAGGCCGCGCGCCTTGTCGCGATCCCAAAGATCGAACGGTGCGGTGCTCGGGATGTACAGCAGCGAGATGTAGCTGAGATTGCCTTCGACGCGCTGATGCGCCCAGGTCAGCGGCTTGGCCGGATCGTGCGACAGGTGGGTGTAGAAGCCGGTGTAGTCGTCATCGCTCAGCTCCGACTTCGGCCGCGTCCACAGCGCGGCAGCCTTGTTCAGCGTCTCGACTTCCGCCTCGTCAACCTTCAGCCGCACCGGCAGGCCGATGTGGTCCGAATACTTGCGGACCAGATGACTCAGGCGGCCGGATTCGAGGAATTCCTTCTCGTCCTCGCGCAGGTGCAGCGTGATGTCGGTGCCGCGGCTGGCCTTTTCAGCGGGCTCCAGCGAGTAGCTGCCCTCGCCGGTCGATTCCCAGACGTGCGCCTGCGTTTCGCCGGCCTTGCGCGAGGTCACGCTGACGCGGTCGGCGACGATGAATGCGGAATAGAAGCCGACTCCGAACTGGCCGATCAGCTGGGCATCCTTCTTGGCATCGGCCGACAGCTGCTCCATGAACGCCTTGGTGCCGGAGCGGGCAATGGTGCCGAGATTGTCGACGAGATCCTGACGGCTCATGCCGACGCCGTTGTCGCGGATGGTCAGCGTGCCGGCCTTGCTGTCGACGACCAGATCGACCGCCAGTTCGGCATCGCCATCAAGCAGCGCAGGGTTCTGGATCGCGAGGAAGCGCAGCTTGTCGGCCGCGTCCGAGGCGTTGGAAACCAGTTCACGCAGGAAGATTTCCTTGTTCGAGTACAGCGAGTGGATCATCAGCTTCAGCAGCTGACGGGTCTCGGTCTGGAATTCATGCTGCTGCGGCGCGGTGGCGGTTTCAGTGGTCATCGGGAGGTCTCGGTGAAAGGGGCCAGCCTCGGCTTGTTGGGTTCATCCTCCAGCGCTTTCAAGAGTCCGCTGCAGCGGCAAACGACGGGCACAAAAAAGCCGGCATCGTTTCCGATGCCGGCTTTGGGAAAAGCCGCGCGAGTCGCGTCGACTCAGCTGAGCTTTTCCTTGATGCGCGCTGCCTTGCCCTGGCGGCCACGCAGGTAGTACAGCTTGGCGCGTGCCACGCTGCCGCGGCGCTTGACGAGAATCTCGGCGACCTGCGGGCTGTAGGTCTGGAACACGCGCTCGACACCTTCGCCGTGGCTCAGCTTGCGCACGGTGAACGCCGAGTTGACGCCGCGCGAACGCTTGGCGATCACCACACCTTCATAGGCCTGGAGACGCTCACGGTCGCCTTCCTTGACCTTCACCTTCACTTCGACGGTATCGCCCGGGCGGAAGTCCGGAACGACCTTGCCGGCCATCGTCTCTGCATCCAGCTGCTGAATGATCTTGCTCATGTCTCTACACCTCGTTCAAAGATGACGTCATTTCGACGCCTGGTTTTTCTCGCCGGAGTGTTCGGAAAGAAACTCCCGAAGCAGCTCGGCATGGGTACGACTCAGGTCCAGCTTTTCAATCAGGTCAGGTCGCTTCAGGAACGTGGCCCCGAGCGCCTGCTTCAAACGCCAACGCGCGATTTTTGCATGGTCGCCGGACAACAGCACATCCGGAACCGGTGCCTCGCGCCACAACGGCGGTCGCGTGTAGTGCGGGTGGTCGAGCAGGCCGGCGCTGAAGCTGTCGGCATCCGCCGAACCTTCATGCCCCAGCACGCCCGGCAACAGCCGCGCTACCGCATCCACTAACACCATCGCGGCAAGTTCCCCGCCCGACAGCACGAAATCACCCAACGACACTTCGAGGTCGATCTGCGGCGTGACCCGCTCATCAAGCCCCTCGTAACGCCCGCAGATCAGGATCAACCCCGGCTCTGCACTCAGCTGCTTCATCAGCGCCTGGCTCATCGGGACGCCCTGCGGGCTCATCGCGATGACCTTGGCACCTGCACCGATCGCCGTCTTCGCAGCGGCGATCGCATCACTCAACGGACCAGGCTCCATCACCATGCCGGGACCGCCGCCGTAGGGACGATCATCGACACGACGATCAGCCCCATCGCTGTAATCACGCAAGTCGCGCGCGTGGAACGACAGCGCCCCACTCTCGACCGCCTTGCGCGGGATGCCGACCTTGACCACCTGTTCCGCGAACTCCGGAAACAGGGTCAGCACCTCGATCTTCATGCTCAGTAGTCCGGCGACCAGTCAGCGACGATGATCCGGGACTCGATATCGACCGACGCGATGATCGGCCCCTGCACGAACGGAATCAGCCTTTCGACCTCGCCATCGGACAACACCAGCACATCCTGGACACCGTTTTCCATCATCGCGGTGACGGTGCCGAGCGCGACGTTGTCCTTGGAGACCACGCGCATGCCGATCAGGTCTGCCCAGTAGTAGCTTCCGGGCGGCGCAGGCGGCAGTTCGGAACGATCGACTGAAATGTCCTTGCCAACCAGCCGGGCCGCGATGTCGCGATCGGTGATCGGCTGGCCATCACGTCCGGAGACTTGGGCAATGATGCCGTTGACCTGCGCTTTCGCGTCGATCAGCGTCGCGAGGTAACCCTCGTCGGCGCCCAACCACCACTGTGGATACTTCAGCAGGTTGTCAGCCGGGCGGGTGTTCGAAACCACCTTGACCCAACCCTTGACGCCAAACACGCCGGCGACGCGACCGAGCGTCACCCGGCGGGAAGACTCCGGCATCAGGCGGCAGCGACGGCCGGCGCGCCCTTGACGAGATAGGCCACGCGCTCCGACACCTGGGCGCCGTTCTGCTGCCAGTAGGCAACGCGGGCTGCGTCGATCACCAGCTTCTGCTCGCCGCCGCGGGCATTCGGGTTGTAGTAGCCCAGGCGCTCGACGAACTTGCCGTCACGAGACGAACGGCTGTCGGTCGCAACGACGCGGTAGAACGGGCGCTTCTTGGCTCCGGCGCGGGCCAGACGAATCTTCATCATGATCTTTTGAACTCTCGGGGAAATGCTGCCGCAGGGTGCGCGAAAGCGCGGGATTGTAATGGCAGCCCCCCCGAATTGAAAGACAGGGCTGAAACCGGACTGGAAAAAGCGCGATCTGGCGTGGATCATGCTCGGTGTTACCGATCGTTCACACCCGCCACCGTCATTTCCCTATGATGGTCGCCGTCCCCGGATTCAGGAGCTTCCCATGACCGAACTGTCGATCAATGGCGTCAACAAGACCCACGACGGCGACCCCGCGATGCCGCTGCTGTGGTTCATCCGCGATGAGGTCGGCCTGACCGGCACCAAGTTCGGCTGCGGCGTCGCCCAGTGCGGCGCCTGCACGGTCCATCTGGATGGCAACGCCGTGCGCGCCTGCGTCACGCCGGTGGCCGCAGCAGCAGGCAAGAACGTGGTGACCATCGAAAATGCGATCACCGACAAGGTCGGTGCGGCCGTGCAGGCCTCGTGGCGCAAGCTCGATGTCGTCCAGTGCGGTTACTGCCAGTCCGGCCAGATGATGTCGGCGGTTGCCTTGCTGACCAGGAACAAGACGCCGAACGACGCCGACATCGATGCGGCGATGAGCGGCAATGTCTGCCGCTGCGCGACCTATGTCCGCATTCGTGCGGCGATCCACGACGCCGCCAAGGCGCTGGCCTGAACCTGACCGGAGACAACGCATGGGCATTCTCAATCGCATTGCCGGCCAGACTGCGAACGCTGGTGACGCCACCACCGGCGCGCTGATCAATGTCAGCCGCCGCAACTTCCTGCAGACCACCGGCGGGCTGGCACTCGGCATCTGCTTCGGGCCAGTGGCCTGCAGCACCGAAAAGGCGGCCGTGCCGGCTGCCGACATCGCGCCATTCGTGCCGAATGCGTTCC
>Ga0114983_1000393_pt1 | contig 18813 bp, 16 predicted proteins | sample Shrwel_input2_RT_FD_87182 | JGI IMG/M metagenome (GOLD analysis project Ga0114983, IMG submission 87182) | Subsurface microbial communities from deep shales in Ohio, USA - Utica-3 well 1 S input2 RT | ecosystem: Environmental > Aquatic > Deep subsurface > Shale gas/oil reservoir > Produced... | reverse complement strand
CAAACAAGCACTGCAAGACAGCCAGGTGGAGATTGTGGCCGTGATGCATGCCGACAACAACCGTAATCTCTACCGGGATCAGCTCAATCTGTTGCTCAATCAAAGTGAGCAGCCGCTGCCGCAAGCCTTGCTCGGCAGTGCCGTTGCTATTGAAGCCGCCATGGGCACTCTCAGGCAGAGAAGCCTGACCAACCAATTGGCGCTGTTGAGCAGCTATCTGTCGCCGGATATACTGCGAGGGCTCAAGCGCAACAAGGTCGCTTATGCCAATGATGACAGAGTTGTACTACAGGGGCGACTGGCGGTCGATCTCGCCGTCAGGCTGTTGCAGGGGGAAAAGGCGTTTGGTGATATAGGCCCGGCAATTTTGCAGTTGCGCCCGGATAACCTCAAAAACATGCAGTTGGATGACAGTTTGGCCCCGGCGGATTTCTATCCGGTATACAGAGTGGAAGCCAAGGGCTCAGAACTCAGTCGCTGACATCGGCGGCAAACAGATAACCTTCACCATGCACAGTGACAAACAGCTCTGGACTCAGCTTGCTGCGCAAGCGCCGAATAATCACATCTATGGTGCGGTCGTTGACATCCTGATCCCTGTGGCTGGTTTGCTGCATCAAGCGCTCTCTCGAGAGCACCTGCTGCGGATGCAGGGCAAAAGCCACCAGCAGCTCAAACTCGGCCTTGGTCAACTTGATAACTTGCCCATCCAGGCTCAAGCGACGACTGTTGAGCTGCAGGTGATAACCCTCAAAATAGAGATTGTCGTCCGAGCGCGACAATTGCTCAGCCGTTTGCTGCTGAGCCTTCTTCACCAGAGAGATGCGCCAGAGCAGGTTTTTGACCCTGACCCTGAGCTCGCGAAACTCAAACGGCTTGGTGACATAATCATCGGCGCCCATCTCCAGGCCCACTATCTTATCTATCGCCTCATCCCGGCCGGTTACCAGAATAATGCCCACATCTGAGCGGCTGCGCAGCTCACGGGTCAGCATCAGGCCATCATCCCCCGGCATATTGATATCCAGCATCACCAGATCCACATGCTGTTGTTGCAGTTGCTGCCACATCTGCTCACCGTCGGCGGCTTCCATCACCTGGTAACCATCTTTTTCAAAATAGCCTTTTAAACGAGTCCGAATGATAGCTTCATCGTCCACTATCAATATGCGGTATGCCATACTTGTATTCCAACCGGCTGGGATAGAAGCCATTATTCACAATTTTTCATATTTTGTCTGTAGCGGATAGATATTTGACCTGAGTTCGGTGCCAAGCGCTTTTTATGTGGCTACAATAAGGACGAATCAAAAATTAAAGGACTGAGTATGGATGAAAAGCGCAAGTTTTCACGGATCCTGTTTACCATAGATGCCCAGCTGAGCTGCGATAACAAGGTATGGAGCACCCATTTGCTGGATCTTTGTCTCAATGGCGCCATGGTGGAAGAACCTGCCGATTTCGCTCCAGAAGGTGTATTGGCGCTGAGTTTTTGCCTACCCCAGTCCGAAGTAGAACTGTGCATGGAGGCTGACGTCGTGCATCGCCGGAACGGCCTCTTGGGCCTCAGGTGCGCCCTTATCGATATTGAGAGTATCAGTCACTTAAGAAGGCTATTGGAGCTGAATCTTGGCGATGCCTCACTGCTGCACCGGGAGTTGGAACAGTTTATCGCCGAACATGAACAGAGCCGCTGAAGCGGCTCCTGCTTCACAGGTCACAGGGCGGCAATAGCCCTGCTTGCCGGGCTATGACTCACATAGCAATCACATAGCGCTCACATAGCAATCACAAAGCCCCGAGTGCCTCGCTGAGTTTGCTCACCCCTATCACCTGCATCCCCTGAGGCGGCTTTTTCGGCATATTGGCCTTGGGCACTATCGCCCGGGTAAAGCCATGCTTGGCAGCTTCCACCAAACGCTCCTGACCATTGGGCACAGGACGTATCTCGCCGGAAAGGCCCACTTCGCCGAACACCACCAGATCCCTGGGCAGAATATCACCACGGAAACTGGAAACCATGGCCAGCAACAGAGTCAAATCGGCGCTGGTTTCTGTCACCTTGACACCACCGACCACGTTAACAAATACATCCTGATCCGACATCTGTAAGCCGCCATGACGATGCATTACCGCCAGCAACATAGCCAAACGGTTGGCATCCATCCCCACGGCAACCCGCCGCGGATGCGACAGTGCCGAGCTGTCCACCAACACCTGCAGTTCCACCAGCAGCGGCCGGGTGCCCTCCCAAACCACCATCACCAAGGAGCCGGAGGCGGCTTCATCGGCGCGAGACAGAAATATCGCCGACGGATTGGCCACTTCCTTGAGCCCCCGCTCCGTCATGGCGAACACCCCCAGTTCATTGATGGCGCCAAAGCGGTTCTTGTGGGAGCGCAGGGTACGGTAGCGGCTATCGCTGTCCCCTTCAAACATCACCGAGCAATCTATGCAGTGCTCCAGCACCTTGGGGCCTGCCAGAGAGCCGTCTTTGGTGACATGGCCGACCATGATGATGGCGATACCATTTTGCTTGGCAAAACGGGTCAGAAAGGCGGCCGATTCGCGAACCTGGGCCACACTGCCGGGGGAGGACTGCACATCACTGATATGCATCACCTGAATCGAGTCTATCACTATGACCTTGGGCTTCTCCCGCAGTGCCACAGTGCAGATAGTCTCGACACTGGTTTCGGACAACATCTTCAAGCGCCCTGTGGGCAGGCCCAAACGATGGGCTCGCATCGCCACTTGCTGCAAAGATTCCTCGCCGGTGACATAAAGAGCCGGCATGGTCTCGGCCAGCTGACATAAAGTCTGCAGCAGCAAGGTACTCTTGCCGGCCCCCGGATGTCCGCCAATCAGGATGGCACTGCCGGCGACTATGCCGCCACCGAGCACACGGTCAAATTCGATAAAGCTGCTGGGGATCCTCGGCACTTCGTTGAGATCTATCTGATCCAGCGTTTGGATCTCACTGGCACCGGCACCGGCATAACCACTGAACTGACCGCCCCGGGATGGTGTAGCCGCCCCCAGCCTGACTTCGGTAATGGTATTCCATTCATGACAGGCACTGCACTGCCCCTGCCAACGGGGAAAGTCCTGGCCACATTCGTTGCACACGTATGCTGTTTTATTCTTCGCCATCTGGGTTCAAACTTGTGTAAAATCTGTAATAGTTAATTAAAATAATTGCACTTTCAAAGTGATACTTTCAGAGTAATAATCCCGAATTGGGTTCAAGCTTCCCAAAGCCGGGCCGACATAAGACTAACAGTCAGCACAAGAATAAGCACCCCTTAAAGAGCGAGTCCATGAGTCCAGATCACCACAGCGCCCTGATTGAACAACTCAAGCCCCTGATGATGGAGCCGGACTTCAGTGAGATCTTCTTGCAGCTCACCGCAGAAGAGTCCAACTCGACCCGCTTTCTGTTGAAAATGGAAATCCAGCGCCTGGCTTCCCCCTGCCTGAGGATTATTGACCTCAGAGACAAGTCGGAACTGCCCTGCCAGGAGTATCACTTTGCCGACCAACGCCACTTCCTCGATGTCCCGGCCAAAGAGGCCTTTGATGCCGCACTGGCGCTGTACCGCAACCAATACACTATGGGGGTATACGAACAGGTGATGGAGGCTCATCACCAGCGCCGCCAACGGCTGCAGCAAACGCCCCGCAATCAGGAAGGACAGGGGAATCCCTATCTGGTACCCGGGATTGTGCTGGGGCGCTACTTCAACCGCAGTGAAGAGCGGATGAACTACAGCATCAAGATATCGGTTTCCCAAGCCGGCAGAGAGGAGGTGCGCGGCAATACCGCAGATCTCTCCGTCGGTGGCGCCAGAGTGCGTCTGCCCGCCAGACATAACTTAGATCTTAACCGGCCGCTGCGGGTCAAGCTGCTGGATCTCAGCGATGAATACTATTACCGGGATCTGCAACTCGGGGTCGACTACCAGATAGTCGATGCCCAGACAGAGCAAGACACCTGCTGGATGCGGCTCAAACGCATCGGCGGCAGTAAGCAGCTCTCCGAGCTACTTGCCAACCTTATTCGCGGTTATAAGTTCCGTTACAAGGTGGATGTCAACGATGTACTGACAACAGCAACAGGACTGGGGTTCGAGCGCCATTACTTGGCCCATCTGCCGCACCTGCCGCTGTTTATCGAACAGGACAGCCAAGGCAATCCTGCTATTGGTGCTCTGCTGCTGAGTAGGGACAATCAGGCACTGTTGCACGATTTCCTCGATGAAGCCGATATCAACCAATTGCCGGGACTGCTGAGCAAGCAGAGACTGGCGGCCATGCTCGCCGAGCCGGGCAACGCCGACCACAGATTGCTGTTCAGCTTTACTTATAACGCCCGTGGTCAACTCTACTTCTACTCAGCCAGCCTCAGCGAACTGAAAAAAAGCCGCCTGCAACCTCTGTTTTTGGGTTTTGGTGCCACCAAGGGCAGTTGGAAGGTTATCCAGGTGAGTCTGGACGCCATAGACCACCAGGGTTCCTATAAGGCCTCCATGCTACCGGGCGATGACAGCAACTACTCGGCGCTGACAGAGCAACAGCTGCAAAAATACAGCCACATACTGCAACTGATGGATGTGACCGACGAACAGGCCGCCGAAGAGTATCGTCGCTGGCCGTTCAAGATGGATGCCAATGAGCTCAAGCGTTTCGGCCAAGCCAAAATTACCACCAACAGTATCCGATTGGTGTCCATGTATTTCAGCGAACGGCGCCAGGAAGCCAGGTTCTCCTTCAAGACCTTGGTCAACATCAGTCAGGGCAAACAGCAATACACAGGGATCACCCATGATATTTCCAGTCGTGGCCTGCAGCTGAATCTGGATGAAAACGCGACTCTCAATCCCAAGGAGCCGCTACTGCTCAGCTTTCCCAAGCTGCAGGCACTGGCGCCCAAGGCCAAACTTCAGGCGTTGCCCTATCGATTGGTGCGCAGTCGTAAAAACGGTGTCACCCTGCATCTGGCGGCGGTGATGGGTCACACGCCTCATCCGGGCGTGGAGTTTTTGCATCGGCTGATAGCGCAGAACCGCGAGAAATTGCAACAACTGACAGAGGATAACTCTGAGGTCAAAGAACTGGCTGAAGGAATGAAAAACCTCTTGATGCGCAAACTGCATTCAGTGCCTTTCCTTGTGGAAAAAACCGTCAAGTCTTTCCGTTTGTCGGCGCTGGGGGTAGGCGTAGAGCCGGATGCCGTCAGCGACTTGTTCGCCAACAGCAGCGCTGAGCAGTTACAGTTCAATCTCGAACCTTTACTGCATGACGGCCGGCTGAAGCGCGACTTTATCGGCCCGATACGGGCGATGAAGCCGCAGATGACCATGGACAGCTTCGAAGTCTTTGTGCAGTTGGTACGCCAATCCAGCGGCCAGTTGCGGCTGCGTTGCACTACCCGCCATGAACTGGCGGAGCGTCAGGCCCAAGTGGATTTTATCCGTCAGGCGCAGTCGCTCGGCAGCTTTATGGCCTTAAAGGTCTATCGCGGCGCCGCCGGTAAGCCGGATCTGGGCTATATCCGCCGCGAGCTGGAATATATAGGTGTCCATGCCAAGCACAAGGCCAAGAAGCTCGAAGAGATGCTGTGGCGGGTAGTGGGTGTCGGCGAGTTTTTGGAGATCACCAGCGAGGTATTGCTGCGCTACCCGGAATTAAATCCAGAGGCTCAGTCACTGACGCTGGAAAGCTCAAAACCCTGATACCAGGCGAGCACCTTGTTGAAATGATCGTTTGGTGCATCCACATGGGTCAGCATATCCGCATGACCATAGTCGTGGCGATTGCCGTTTTCCCGTGACAGCAAGGTAAAGCGACTATTTTGCAAGCCGCATTCGGCCATCATATCCAGCACATCTTCTGGATTACCGAGTACAGTGTCATTCTGTCCGGCGATAAACCAACTCTTGGGCCAAGTGGCTTTGGCGGCAGCCCGGCCATAATCGAAACCATCGTCATGATCTATCCAATCACCGCGCACCCAATCTATGCTCTGCTGCAGCGAAGCCCGGCTCTCGTTATCCATGCCCATGCGCCACTTGTCGGCTGCGAGATAGCCGTGACCGGCAGCAATGCCGGGAGCCAAGCGGTTCCAAACCAGATCCACCATCAACCACTTTTTCAATGACCTGACTCTTATGGTGCGCTTGCTACCAAAGGTTAGCAGTGATGCCACCGACGCTTGCAGTTCAGGAAACCGTGCCAAGGCGCTGGCCATCAGCACCCCGCCCCAGGAATGGGCGCACCAATGCAGCTTGTCCAGAGACTCGGCCTTAAGCAGATATTGTTGCACCAAGGGCAGTTGTTCACGGATGACCTCACCTTGTCCAAGCTCAAACCCGCGCGCCAGCTTAGGCGTGCTGAGGCCACGACCTGCACTATCCATTACATAAACGGTAAAGCCCGCCTGAGCCAGAAAAGGCGCCAGCCCTCGGCCTCTGCTGCTGTAAAACACCCGGCCATTGGACATGGCACCATGCAACATCAAAATCGGGATCTGATGCCGAAAGCCGGCTGCGGGAAAAATTTTGCGAAGATGCAGTTCACCATCACGATAAGGCAGAAAGATTGATTGCTGTACAGTTTCCATGGAGTGTGTCGTCACCGGGTTCTATAGCAAAAGCTAATGAATCCCGGTCATAAAAACAAGAGCAATCACTCTAGTTTTAACTGTTAACGCTTCAGCGCCCTTGCAGCAAGAAAGGTAATGCCTGCAGGCCCAGCTTATTGATCTTCGCCGCAGCCGCCGCAGCCAGCTTAGGTTTGGCATGATAGGCAATACCAAAGTCGGCCGCCTGCACCATGGGGATGTCGTTGGCGCCATCGCCTATAGCCAACCTTTGCCCGGCAGCTATCTGCCACTGCCCAGCGCATTTTGTCACCACATCGGCCTTGAAGGCGGCATCCACTACCTGACCGCGAACCTCGCCGAGCAACTTGCCATCGCTTATTACCAGTTCATTGGCAAAGGCGGCATCCAACCCAAGCAACTGCTGCAGATGACCGACAAAAGGGGTAAAACCACCTGAGGCTACCACAGTGCGCCAGCCATGGGATTTGAGCTCGGCTATCATGCTCTCAAGCCCGGGACTCAGAGGTAAACGGGCACAGAGATCATCAATAATACTCTGGTCGGCGCCCTTGAGCTTGGCCACCCTCTGGCGCAAGCTCTGCTCGAAATCCAATTCGCCCTGCATCGCCCGTTCGGTCACTTGTGCCACCTCGGCGCCCACGCCGGCGGCGGCCGCCAATTCATCGATACACTCAATAGTAATGGCGGTCGAGTCCATATCCATCACCAACAGCCCCGGAGTCGAAAGCTGCGGCAAACTCGCTGTCGCGGCAATGGACAGGTAATCCAGCTCGCCAATTGACTCAAGACGATTGTGCATGGCTTGACAGATGCCCACCTCGAGCAGCAACTCGAGCCCATACAAGGATTGCTCGCGCTGCAAAATTGCCACCGCCCTCGGTGCCAACTCGGGAAGCAAATCGGCAACAGCAGCCGCAGCCTTTTCATTGAAGATCAGCCGTAATCGCTCACCTTGGGCATGTTGCCCTTCCTTGAATGCCGGCCAAGTATGCTGCTGCAGACTCAAGACATAGACACCATCCTGACGTTGACTGGCCAACAGGGGAAAAGGTAAGACTGACTCCATGGTCACTGCTCTCCGGCTATCGGGCATACCCATAATCCATTATGATTAGGGAAACACCGAATTTGATTAAGGGACAAAGTATTGTTGTTCAAGGGCCTTAAAAAAAGCCAGAAGATCAGCAGACTGCTGCAGATCGCCATAGCCGTCACTCTGCTGGTCGGCCTGGTCCAGCTGTGGCAGACAAGCCTACTACAAGGGCAGCGGCTTCTGAAGACCCAAACCCAAAAGATGGCCAGATTATTGGTGCAACAAACAGCCTATGGTGCCGCACCGGCGTTGCAACTGCAAAATGATGAGCAGTTGCAATGGCTGGCCAGCGCCCTGGTGGAAGATCCCAAGGTGATGGCGGCGACTATCTACAGTGAGGATGGTCAGCGGCTATCCTTTGCCCAGGATGTCAGCCCCGAGTTGCTGGAGCCGGATTCCCCGGAACTGGATGATCTGCTGGCACCCTACCCTCCTTATGTCGAGCCGGTGATCCAGCAAGGTAACAACCTGGGCTTTGTCGAAGTCAGGCTGGATCCCAAGCTGTTTTTCAATGAGATCCAGGAAGCCCATGAGCTGAATATGGAGCAGCAGCAACTGATGCTGATAGTAGCAGGCTTTATCGGCCTGTTATTATCACGGGCGCTGTCGTTCAAACGTGCCGACTTTGACCGCCGTCGCACCCGGGTCAAGCGCAGGCGCAAAAAGCTCAAGCAGCAAGACAAAGTAACCGCCAAGGAAACCTTGGATACTGAACCGATTGCTGCTGGAAGCCAAGATTCAGCCACGGATACCGGCGAATCCCAGACAGAGCTTGACGCTGAATCCAACACCAATATGTCACCCAAACAGGCAGAAAAGCCGGCCAACGCCTTGGCCGCAAAGGCGACCAGGTCAGAGCGCTCTGAAGTAAACACTGAACCTGAGACTGGCAATAACGCCGCGACCAACAAAGCAGCTGAACAAGCCAGCGATAGCCTGATCCCGGATCCTGTCGATGCGGACAATCCCCGCAGTAAAGGTCCCAGGACAGAAGTAGCCCCCAAACGGGAGTCACAAACTGCAGAAGCAAACAAAAATAACGAGTAGTCCGAGAGCCAGCTTCAGCTGCAGAGCCGCACTCCAGGAATAAGTGGAAAGGCTTAAAAACAATAAGGGCTCCCGAGGGGGCCCTTATGATGTCAGTTGGTTACCGGATTACAGAGTAATCGCAGCATCCAGCGTCATGACGATCATATCGTTGAAAGTGGTTTGACGCTCATCAGAGCTGGTCTTTTCACCGGTACGGATATGGTCGGAAACAGTTACCACACAAAGAGCGCGGGCACCGAATTCATGGGCAACACCGTAGAGACCGGCAGCTTCCATTTCCACACCCAGTACCCCCATCTTTTCCATCACGTCGAACATTTCTGGATCCGGAGTGTAGAAGAGATCGGCAGAGAACACGTTACCTACACGAATTTTGGTACCGTGAGCCTTGGCTGAGTCAACCACGGCGCTCATCAGCTCATAGTTGGCGATAGCGGCAAAGTCCTGGCCCTTGAAACGCAGGCGGTTCACCTGAGAGTCGGTGCAGGCACCCATACCGATAATCACATCGCGCACTTTAACATCAGTGCTGATTGCACCACAGGTGCCCACACGGATCAGGTTCTTGACACCATAGTCCTTGATGAGCTCTGTGGCATAGATGGAGCAGGAAGGGATCCCCATGCCTGAACCCATCACAGAGATACGCTTACCTTTGTAAGTACCGGTAAAACCAAGCATGTTACGTACGTCGGTAACCTGCTCTACGTTTTCCAGGAAGGTTTCGGCAATGTACTTGGCACGCAATGGATCGCCAGGGAAAAGTACGGTTTCAGCGAATGCGCCGTCAACTGCATTAATATGTGGTGTTGCCATCGAAATAACCCCGTTAGTTTTATAAAGACTCAAGTCTGTTTATTAAAGACGGCTCCGGCGAGGGAGCCAAATCTTGTCAGCGAATAAATGATTCGCCGTATTCCATTGGTTCCAGCTTGAAGTAGCTGGCAATGGATTGGCCGATATCGGCAAAACTCTTGCGACGCCCCAATGAGCCGGCACTCAAACCTGCGCCATAGGCCAAAACCGGCACATGTTCGCGGGTATGATCTGTGCCTTCCCAGGTAGGGTCGCAACCATGGTCTGCAGTCAGGATAAGCAAATCATCCTTATTCAGCAGTGCCAGGATTTCAGGCAATCTTGCATCGAAGTATTCCAATCCCCGGGCATAACCTGCCACATCACGGCGGTGGCCATAGTGGGAATCGAAATCCACGAAGTTGGTGAAGACTATGGTGTTGTCACCGGCAGCCTTGACCTGCTCCAGTGTAGCATCGAATAGAGCCTCCAGGCCCGAGGCCTTAACCTTGCTGGTGATACCGCAATGGGCATAAATATCGGAAATTTTACCGACACTGACCACTTGGCCGCCGGCGGCTTTCAGCTTATCCAGCACAGTTTTCGCCGGTGGCTCTACCGCGTAGTCACGGCGATTGCCGGTGCGGGCAAAATCGGCGGCGCCGCTGCCAACAAAAGGTCGCGCTATAACTCGGCCGATATTATATGGCTCAAGCTCTTCACGGGCGATTTCACACAAACGGTAGAGGTTTTCCAGGCCGAAGCTTTCTTCATGGCAGGCAATCTGGAACACGGAGTCGGCCGAGGTATAGAAGATAGGCAGGCCGGAACGCATATGTTCTTCACCCAATTCTTCCAGAATCGCAGTACCGGATGCGTGACAATTGCCGAGGAAACCGCCAAGGCCGGCGCGCGCCAGGATCTTATCGGTCAACTCTTTGGGGAAAGAGTTTTGTTTGTCGCTGAAATAGCCCCAATCAAACAGCACGGGAACACCGGCCATCTCCCAGTGACCACTGGGGGTATCCTTGCCTGAGCTCAGCTCTTCAGCATGGCCATAGGCGCCTATCAGCTCGACATCGGCGTCAAACCCGGGGGCAAACTGACCTGTGCTTTCCATGGCGGCATGTGCCAGCCCCAGACGGCTAAGGTTGGGTAACTTCAGCGGCCCTTCACGGCCATCATTGGCACGCCCTTCGGCACACTCTTTGGCGATATGACCAAAGGTATCTGAACCCAGGTCACCAAACTTGGCAGCATCACCGGCTGCGCCGACGCCGAAGGAATCCAGCATTAAAATAATGGTACGTTTCATACTACTTCTCCTGGAGATCGGCAGCGCGGATGGCGCGATAGATCTCCGGTGTTTTCTCAGGGGCGCTGTCGCCAATGACTATGGCTCTGCGCACCGCGGCAGCGGCTTCTTCGAAGGCGCTTTCTGACTGGGCATGCACCATTGCCAGCGGCTTGTCAGCATTGATTTCATGTCCCAGGGCACAAACCTGTGTCAGGCCGACGCTGTAATCCAGGGCATCACCTGGCTTACGACGACCACCACCCAGAGTGACCACAGCCAAGCCGAGTTCACGGGTATCCATGCTGTAAGCAAAGCCGGAACGCTCGGCATACACAGGACGAATAATCTTGGCCTGAGGCAAGTATTTTTCAGGATGTTCGACAAAATCGACCGGGCCGCCCAGTCCGGAAACCATACGGGCGAAGATCTCGGCGGCCTTGCCATTATCCAGCACGGCGTTGAGCTTACTGCGGGCCTCGGCCTCATTGGCGGCAAGGCCACCGAGCAGCAACATCTCACTGCAAAGTCCCATGGTGACTTCGTAGAGGCGCGGATTACGATATTTGCCGGTAAGGAAGTTCACCGCCTCGAGCACTTCGACCGCATTCCCGGCGCAGGAGGCCAACACCTGGTTCATATCTGTCAGCAAAGCCGTGGTCTTGGTACCTGCACCATTGGCAACCGCAACAATAGAACGAGCCAGTTCCTCGGATGCCTGATAAGTAGGCATAAAGGCACCGCTGCCCACTTTGACGTCCATCGCCAGCGCATCCAGGCTACAAGCCAGCTTCTTCGACAGTATAGAGGCGGTGATAAGCGGGATGGATTCGACAGTGGCCGTGTTGTCACGAATGGAATAGAAACGCTTGTCGGCAGGGACCAGATCGCCGGTTTGACCGATAATGGCCACACCGACCTCTTTAACCACCTTACGGAACAGTTCGCTGTCGGGCTCAGTCTGATAGCCGGGGATGGCGTCAAACTTATCCAGAGTGCCACCTGTGTGGCCCAGACCACGACCGGAAATCATGGGAACATAACCGCCGCAGGCTGCCGCCATGGGGCCAAGCATCAGGCTGATAACATCGCCCACGCCGCCTGTGCTGTGTTTGTCTATGACAGGGCCGTCGAGCTGCAGGCTATCCCAATTGAGCACAGTGCCGGAATCACGCATAGCCGTCGTCAGTGCGATGCGCTCATCCATGCTCATGTCGTTAAAATACACCGCCATCCCGAATGCAGCTATCTGACCTTCAGACACGCTGTTATCGGTAATGCCTTTGACAAAGAACTGGATCTCCTCCTTGGAAAGCGCCATTTTTTCACGTTTTTTACGGATTATCTCTTGTGCCAGAAACATAATACTGCCTCCTTTCTGCTGCAACCTTGTCTAAAGAAGCTGTTACAGCATTGGGGTTGGACGTCAAATGTGTAGTAATTTTATTACAGATACTAACCAAGTTTTGACGTCCCCAAATAGACTTGGATCACAATCAGCGGGGATTAGTAACCTTGAGTCGGTGCTGGAGCGTCAGCCAGTTCCAGTGTGTGCAGCAGACTGGCCAGCAGGCTGGATGCACCGAAGCGGAAAGTCCGGGGTGAAACCCAGTCACTGCCCAGAATACGCTCGGCTACGCCAAGAAATTCAGCGGCTTGGGCGGCATCACGCACACCACCGGCGGGCTTGAAGCCTACAGCTGGATTCTTCTCACTGATGACGGTCAGCATGATTTCAGCCGCTTCAAGAGTGGCATTGACAGGTACTTTACCGGTAGAGGTCTTGATAAAGTCAGCGCCGGCATCGATAGACAACTCGGAAGCCTTGCGAATAAGCGCCGGGTCTTTCAGTTCGCCGGATTCGATGATCACTTTCAACAGCACATTGTCACCACAGGCTTCTTTGCAAGCCTTTACCAGCTCAAAACCAACAGTTTCGTTGCCTTCCATCAGCGCACGATAAGGGAATACCACATCCACTTCATCAGCACCGTAGGCGACTGCTGCACGAGTTTCCAGCACCGCGATAGCTATGTCATCATTGCCGTGGGGAAAGTTGGTGACTGTGGCAATACGGATATCATCTGCGCCCATGGCATCCAGAGTCTTGCGCGCGATAGGAATAAAGCGTGGATAAATGCAGATAGCAGCGGTATGACCGGCCGGAGTATTGGCCTTATGACACAGTTCGATCACCTTTTGATCGGTATCATCATCATTCAAAGTGGTCAGGTCCATCAGTTGGATGGCGCGCTGTGCTGCTTGTTTTAAATCGCTCATAATTGCTCTCCGAGACATAAAATCAAAGGATTAAAAATCTGTCTTGGCAGCGCCAGAGGGGCTTTGTGGTTATTGTTATGGCCGGGCCTTCGGGCGACGCCTGCATTTGACTGCAAATCATCTTTGTAGGGTATTCAACCTTGATAACGAGTATCACGACTTGAATCCTTGAAGACCGGGAAGGGGGAACTCAAGTTCCTTGCCTTGCCGCGAAAAATCCTTTTTAACGCGAGAAATCTGTCAACCTTTACGTAAACAAGCTGAACCAGCTTCCGGCTATTAATCCGGGTTCATTGAACCCAATTCACTATAGCTCAGGCTTAGGTAAAGATTAAGTCAGAGCAAAATAAAAACGGGGGTCACCCAAGTGGGTCACCCCCATCTGCGATTAGAACTTGTAGGTCGCGCTCAGGTAGTGAGACCAACCTGTAGATTCCAGAGCCAGAGCACCGGCACCGTCTTCGATCAGGTATACGTCTTTAAAGCCTTTCAGGCCATAACCCAGAGCGTAGCGATCTGAATGCCAGTACAGACCGAAGAATACGTTACCGCCATTGGTAGAAGTTGGTACGAAAGCTGTCTTGTTTTCGTCAGCACCGAACTGGTAGTCGATGTAACCCTGGAATGACAGGAAGCTCTTGTTGTCGAAGAAGTAGAAAGGCTTGAACCAGTTCATAGAGAACTGATAACCATTCCATTCTTTATTGTTCAGGTCGTAGTATCCATACAGGTTCATGCCGGTTTTGCCCAGCCATGGCACCATAACGTCAGCACCCACACCCCAGAAAGAGCTGTTAACACCAGTGCCGTCACCGTCGTTAATCAGGCCGTCCCAGTTAAACAGAGTAGAGAAGTAAACTTCTTGAACTGGGCCGAAAGACAGATCTTTACCGAATACGGCATCCAAGGAGATACGTGGTGCAAATTTCATGAACAGCTTGCTGCTGCCTGAACCTGGGTTCTTGTCACCGTCGTTGGTGTACTGGTTACCCAGGTTAAACACGTCAATATAACCATACAGGTCAAAGATACCGGAACGACCACCAAACTCCATTTCCAGGTAGTTGTGCTGATCACCTGTAGCTGGGTTATCGGGCTTCTCACCGATAGAATACATCAGGTTGAACTGCATCCACTTGTAATCACTGCCGTGCAGATCAGAACGATCAGCGGCGTAAGCATTGCCTGACATGGCGGCGACCGCGGTAGCGGCTAAAGCTAAAGTTTTAACGTTTTTCATCATCAACCCCATTCATCTTTGGTTCTCGCCACCCTCTTGGAGCGGCATTCTTTTAATTGGCGCCCGCATTCTACCTTCTCCATCCAAAACCACAAGAAAGACAAAAATAAAATGCGAACACTAAATTTTATATTTGAACAAAAGTACCCATTTCACCCACTAGCCAGAAATATCTGTACTCTTGTTCTGCTCATCTTGCCAACCATAGGTTGGCATATGAGCCAAGCAAAGCTAAGTTTGGAAATCGATTGGGTTAACAAGAGGCCTGCGAATTCAGGCCTCTGTTCACTACCGTCTTACAGTGCCAGGAACAAACCTGCCAGAGTCGCACTCATCAGGTTAGCCAGAGAACCGGCAACCACGGCGCGCAGACCCAGTTTAGCCAGGTCGTGACGACGATTTGGTGCCATAGCCCCCAAGCCGCCCAGCAGAATTGCGATAGAAGACAAGTTAGCAAAGCCACACAGAGCGAAAGAGACAATCGCCATTGTACGGGCTGTCATTGGCGCCTGAGTCTCAGCCACACACATAGGCAGCTCTTTAGTGACATCAGCGGCTACTGTAGTACAAGCCATAGCAGCATCATGGATGAAAGGAGCGAAGTTCATGTAAGCCACAAACTCGTTGACCACTATCTTCTGACCGATGAAAGAACCTGCAATCATGGCTTCATTCCAAGGCACACCAATGAGGTAAGCCAGCGGCATGAAGATATAGCCAAGGATCAGTTCCAGGGTAAGGTTTTCCATGCCGAACCATCCGCCGATACCACCTATAATACCGTTGATCATGGCAATCAAACCGATAAAGGCCAGCAGCATAGCACCAACGTTCAGCGCCAGATGCATACCGGAAGAAGCACCGGCTGCAGCAGCGTCAAGCACGTTAGCTGGCTTGTCCGGATCGTCCGGCAGTTCATCCATGTCGTTCTTGGCGGTTTCGGTCTCTGGGTGCATCAGTTTGGCCATCAACAAGCCACCTGGAGCGGCCATGAAAGATGCCGCAACCAGATACTGAATAGGTACACCCATCTGCGCGTAACCGGCCAGAACAGAACCAGCGATAGATGCCAGACCACCGACCATAATGGCGAACAGCTCAGATTGAGTCATGGTAGGAATGAAGGGACGAACCACCAGAGGTGCTTCGGTCTGACCCACGAAGATATTGGCAGTGGCAGACATAGACTCGGTACGGCTGGTACCCAGGGCCTTCTGCAAGGCACCGCCTATGATGCGGATAATCCACTGCATGATGCCCAGATAATAGAGCACAGCGATCAGAGAAGAGAAGAACACTATGATTGGCAGCACGTTTACTGCGAAGATAAAGCCGACTTTGAAGTTAGCCAAATCACCAAACAGGAAACCGATACCATTTTGTGCATAACCGATAACACTGGAAACAGCGTCGGAGATACTTTTCAGGATATCTTTACCGACCGGCACATACAGCACAAAGCCACCGAAAGCGGCCTGAATCGCCAGTGCACCACCGACTGTTCTAAGATTGATTGCTTTCTTGTTGTTGGACAACAAGAAACCAATCGCGAGTAGGGTGACCACCCCTACCAAGCTCATAAGTATATTCATTAACCATCACCCTATTGTTAACGCTTTTTAATTATGTTGTTAACCAACCTTTTTCCGAGCAAGATTATACCCGACCTCCGGGGCAAAATCGTCGTTTTGATCAAGTTTTTGAAGTTAATTTTCAAAAGTTTAGTCACCGCATGTAATGCGAGTTACACCTGTTCCATTAAAAAAAACTAAAGCTCAAATAGTTGCATTAGATTCTGTTGGAGGTGTTCTGATATTAGAACATTGCTGTTTTTCTGCAAATTCGCCATTTCGGCTATTATTTGTACCAGCGTCAGAGGGGTATTGCGCTTTTCCGGCAGGAAATGAGGTGTCATTGAGGGTGAATCTGTCTCGACCAAGAGCGCATCTAGAGGTAATTTGCTAACTGTGTCACGTAACTTTTTTGCGTTTTTATTCAGCAATAAGCCACCAATCCCCAATTTGAAACCCAGTTCCAGATAAGCGATTGCTGTTTCATAAGAGCCGTTGAATGCATGAATCACTCCGCCACGCGGCAGCGAATACTGTTTCAACATTCCCAAGAGTTCATTATGGCTTTTCACCGAATGCAGTATCAGTGGCAGCTTCAACTCTGCCGCCAAGGCCAACTGCCCATCAAGCACTCGGTATTGTAAATTCCAAGGGACATACGCCGGGTTATCTGGTGCAAGCTCTGCCTTAGGTTTGTCCAAACCGCACTCGCCAATTCCCACCATCAAAGAGTCATTCGCTGTCATGAGCTCGGTTCTCAGTGCTGCAAGGGATTGGTCGCATTCAATGAGGGTTTTCGGGCAATACCAGGGATGGATCCCCAAGGTATAAGGCAGTTGCAGTTGGTGAGCAATCGCTTTCTGTTTTGACCAATGTTCACTGCTAACACCGGGAATAATGGCCCCACCAATACCGGCGGCCTTCATCGCGGCCATGAGGGCTCGCCTGTCATGATCAAATTCACTGAAATCCAGATGAGCATGGGAGTCAAAGATCATGTTGCTTTCCTTCTTTTTGTCCGTCTGCCAGAGGATCTTTCTGCTTACGTTTCGTTAATGGCGGATCACTGAGCCTTGGCATACAACAACGGCGACTATCTTCGGTTAACCCCAAGCTGTCGCAAAAACGGATGTAACTTTTCCAGCACTTTTGAATAAAAAACATCAGAAGATCTCTCAACAACATCCCAATAAAAAAGGTGGAGCAAGCTCCACCTTTGTGATTTAGTGTTCCCGGGTCTTGGCAAACTCAATATCCGGATAGCGCTCCATGGACAAATTAAGATTAACCATGGTCGGCGCGATATAAGTCAGGTTATCACCGCCATCCAACGCCAAATTGGTGGAGCACTTACGTTGGAACTCCTCCAATTTACGGGCATCATCACAGTAGACCCAACGCGCGGTTGCCACGTTTATAGCCTCATAGATGGCTTCCACGTTGTATTCCGATTTGAGTCTGGCGACCACCACTTCAAACTGCAGTACCCCAACAGCCCCTACGATCAAATCATTGGTATCCAGAGGACGGAAAACCTGCACAGCCCCCTCTTCCGAGAGTTGCACCAGGCCTTTGAGCAGCTGTTTCTGCTTCAGCGGATCTTTAAGGCGAATACGACGGAACATTTCAGGTGCAAAGTTGGGGATCCCGGAGAACTTCAACTCTTCCCCTTGGGTAAAGGTATCGCCAATCTGAATAGTGCCATGATTGTGCAAACCTATGATATCACCGGCGTAGGCTTCGGCGGCGCGCTCACGGTCACCGGCCATAAAAGTGACCGCATCTGAGATACTGATAGTTTTACCTATGCGGACATGCTTCATCTTCATGCCCTGGGTATATTTACCGGAAACGATACGCATAAAGGCGATACGGTCTCTGTGTTTGGGATCCATGTTTGCCTGGATCTTGAACACAAAACCGGAAAACTTCTCTTCACCGGCTTCGACCAAACGCTCTGTGGTCTGCCTCGGCATAGGTTTGGGCGCCCAAGCAGTCAAGCCATCCAGCATATGGTCGACCCCAAAGTTACCCAGGGCGGTCCCGAAGAACACAGGTGTCAACTCGCCACACAGGAAGAGTTCAAGATCAAATTCATTGGAGGCACCGGTTACCAGCTCCATCTCGTCACGCAGCTGTGCTGCCAGGTCGCTGCCAACGGCTTCATCCAGCTCAGGGTTACCCAATCCTTTGATTATCCGTACTTCCTGAATAGTGTGACCATGACCTGTCTGATACAGAATGGTTTCATCGCGGTGAATATGGTAAACGCCTTTGAAAGACTTACCACAGCCTATCGGCCAGCTGACAGGTGCACAGAGAATATCGAGCTCGTTTTCCACTTCATCGAGCAATTCCATCGGATCGCGGATATCCCGGTCGAGCTTGTTCATGAAGGTAACGATAGGGGTGTCACGCAGCCGAGTTACTTCCATCAACTTACGGGTTCTGTCCTCAACCCCTTTGGCAGCATCAATAACCATAAGGCAGGAGTCCACCGCTGTCAGGGTACGGTAGGTATCCTCAGAGAAGTCTTCGTGACCAGGGGTATCCAACAGATTAACCAGGCAGTCGTTGTAAGGAAACTGCATCACAGAAGTCGTGACCGAGATCCCCCGCTCCTTTTCCATCTCCATCCAGTCAGATTTAGCATGCTGAGACGAGCCACGGCCTTTTACTGTACCGGCAGATTGAATGGCGCGGCCATGAAGCAAGACTTTTTCTGTAATGGTAGTTTTACCCGCATCCGGGTGAGAGATGATAGCAAAGGTCCTTCGCTTATTGATTTCATTAAGAAAATCTTGGTTTGCCATGTATAAATTCTTTTAGTTTGTACACGGATTTGTACACACTTTTGGAAGTACT
>Ga0114983_1000391_pt1 | contig 18821 bp, 18 predicted proteins | sample Shrwel_input2_RT_FD_87182 | JGI IMG/M metagenome (GOLD analysis project Ga0114983, IMG submission 87182) | Subsurface microbial communities from deep shales in Ohio, USA - Utica-3 well 1 S input2 RT | ecosystem: Environmental > Aquatic > Deep subsurface > Shale gas/oil reservoir > Produced... | reverse complement strand
GTTCCCGGTCTGGTGCCTGCGCCTGCCGGCGCCGCCGTCGGCGCCGGCAGGCGCAGGCACCAGACCGGGAACAGCCGCCACAGTGCCCGGACCAGCCAGAACACCACGCCGGCAATGATCGCGACATTGAAGCCGGAGATCGCCACCAGATGCGTGGTGCCGGTCAGCCGGAACGCCTGCCAGTCGTCGTCATCGAGGCCGGAGGTGTCGCCCAGGGTGAGTGCAGCGACCATCGGCAGCGCCGGGTGATCTGGTAACCAGGCCTTGAGCCGATCCGAGAACGCCTGCCGCAGCCGCAGCAGGCGGTAGCTGCCGGTATCGGCACAGTGCTCGCCGCTGCGCACCGTCGCCGTCGCGCCGATGCCCTGGCGGAACAGCCAGCCTTCGTAATCGAAGGCGCCGGGATTGACGCCGCCATGCGGCGTGCGCAGCACCAGCCGCAGCCGCCAGCACTCGCCGCCGCGCAAGCTTTCGCTGCTGCGATACCAGGCGACGCGGACCTTCGGCGGCAGTGCTGCGGGATCGACCGGATCGAAGCGGAAGCGCCAGGTCGTCGATGTGGCATCGCGGCCCGCTTCGCCATCAAAGCCGCCATCGCCGCGCTGCGCTTGCGGCAGCGAGGCGACCACACCTTCGACCGTCAGCACCTCGCCGAAGCGCGACGACGGCCAGCGGCTGTCGATGACCCGATCGGCCTCGAACGCGGTGATCGCGGCTCCGGCCGTGAACGCCAGCAGCAGGCAGCGCCAGCGGCGCATCAGCAAGGCCGCGGTCAGCAGCGCGGCGTACGACCACAGCGGCGGAAAGTCAGCGCATTGCAGCAGCGCCAGCGCGCCGAGCGTGAACGCTGCGACCAGCGGCAGCGGTTGATCATCGGACGCGCGGCGCGACCGCAGCCATCCCGCCGTGCGGGACGCGCCGGCAACGAGGGCTTCAGCCGATCCGGGCACCCTGCAACAGCAGCTCGGGCGTCATCGGCACAAGGCCGCCCGACTGCAAGGCTCCGATGCGATCCATGCGCGCGGCCAGCTTCATGTCGTGGGTGACCACGATCAGGCTGGTGCCCATCTCCCGGTTCAGCTCCAGCATCAGCTCGAACACTGTCTCTGCCGTGCGGGTGTCGAGATTGCCGGTCGGCTCATCGGCCAGCACGCAGGCCGGCTTGGTCACCAGCGCTCGCGCCACCGCCGCGCGCTGCCGTTCACCACCGGACAACTCGCCCGGCTTGTGATCGAGCCGCTGGCCGAGGCCGACGCGGTCAAGCAGCTTCGCCGCCGTGGCCAGCGCTTCGGCTTTCGGCGTTCGGCGAATCAGCAGCGGCATCGCCACGTTCTCCTGCGCCGTGAACTCCGGCAGCAGGTGATGGAACTGGTAGACGAAGCCGAGGCTGGCATTGCGCACCCGCGAGCGTTCGGCATCGCTGAGCGCGCTCATCTCGCGTCCCGCAACCGACACCGTGCCGGCGCTGGGGCTGTCGAGCCCGCCGAGGATGTGCAGCAAGGTGCTCTTGCCGGCCCCTGAAGAGCCGACGATCGCCATGCGGTCACCGCGACGCAGTTCGAGGTCGATGCCGGAGAACACCGTCAGGTTCAGTCGGCCATCGTCGAAGGTTTTCGCAAGGCCATGGCAGGCGATGACGATGTCGTTGGCCACGTTGTTCGATCGCTCAGTCATGCGCGCCCCCCTAGCTTGCCTCTCCCCTCGGGAGAGGTCGACGCGACAGCGTCGGGTGAGGGGCACAGGTCCGATTCGAGCTTCAGCATCAGGTCTTCGAGCACGCTTTCCGGGTGTTGCGGGACTTCGTTGTTCACGTGGCGGATCACGGTTTCGATCGCTCAGTCATGCGCGCGCCCCGGCTTGCCTCTCCCCCCGGGAGAGGTCGACGCGACAGCGTCGGGTGAGGGGCACAGGTCCGATTCGAGCTTCAGCATCAGGTCTTCGAGCACGCTTTCCGGGTGTTGCAGGACATCGTTGTTCCAGTAGCGGATCACCGTGATGCCGCGGTCTGCGAGCCACTGGCTGCGGCGTTGATCGCGGCTGACGGCGACGTCGTCGTTGTGCTGGCCACCGTCGAGTTCGATCGCGAGGCTCAGCGAGTCGCAGTAGAAATCGAGGACGTACGGCGGCACCGAGTGCTGGCGGCGGAACTTCAGGCCGAAAAAGCGGCGATTGCGCAGCAGCGTCCAGAGCAGGGATTCGGCGGTGGTTTGGTTGCTGCGCAGGCTGCGGGCGAATGCCAATGTTTCCGGGGGGAGCGCCAATTTCTGACGCACTCCCTCACCCGCGTTTGGCCTATCGGGGAGTGACACAACGTCACTCCCCGACCAAGCCAAACGCCCTCTCCCAAAGGGAGAGGGGGGAAGGGCAGCTTCGTTATTCATAGCGAAGCGCCTCCGCTGGCTGCACGCGCGACGCGCGCCAGGCCGGGTACAGCGTCGATACCAGTCCCAGTGCCAGCGACAGCAGGCTGATCTGGATCACGTCGCCGAGCTTCAGGTCCGACGGCAGATCGCTGATGTAGTAGATGTCCGGCGACAGGAACTGCCGGCCGGTCGCGGCTTCGAGCAGCGGCACCAGCGTCTGCACGTTCAGCGCCAGCAGCACGCCGAGGCTCACGCCGATCACCGTGCCGATCACGCCGATCACCGAGCCCTGCACCATGAACACCGCCATGATCGAGCGCGGCGTCGCACCCAAGGTGCGCAAGATGGCGATATCGGCCTGCTTGTCCTGCACGACCATCACCAGGGTCGACACGATGTTGAACGCGGCGATGCCGACCAGCAGCGACAGGATCAGGAACATCACGGTCTTTTCGGTCGCCACCGCGCGGAAGAAGTTGGCGTGGCTGCGGGTCCAGTCGGACACGAAGTAGGCACCCGGTGTGGCCAGCGCGATCTCGCGGGCCACCCTCGGCGCCTGGAACAGGTCATTGAGCTTCAGCCGCACGCCGGTGACGTTGCTGCCCATCCGGTACAGCGCGGCGGCATCGTCGAGATGCACCAGCACCAGGCCGCGATCGAATTCGTACATGCCGATCCGGAACACGCCGACCACGTTGAAGCGCCGGAAGCGCGGCAGCACGCCAGCCGGCGTGACGCTCAACTGCGGGATCATCAGATCGACCTTGTCGCCAGCCGCAACGCCCAGCTGCTGCGCCAGTTCGTAACCGAGCACGATGTTGAAGTCGCCGCCCTTCAGGTCGGCCAGCGTGCCGCTGGTCATGTGGGCGCCGATCTCGGACACCTTGGCTTCCTCTTCCGGCAGCACGCCGCGAATCACCGTGCCGGAAATCTCGCCGCCGACCTTCACCAGCGCCTCGCCTTCGATGTACGGCGCAGTGCCGGCAACGTCCGGGTTCTGGCTGGCGAAGGCGGCGACTTCGCGCCAGTCCGGCAGGCCTTCGGTGTTGCCGGAAATCGTCGCGTGCGAGGCCATGCCGAGAATGCGTTGGCGCAATTCGCTTTCGAAGCCGTTCATCACCGACAGCACCACGATCAGCGTGGCAACGCCCAGCCCGATGCCCAGCATCGAGGCCAGCGAGATGAATGAAATGAAGTGGTTGCGACGCTTGGCGCGGGTGTAGCGCAGGCCAAGCAGCAGTTCGTAGCGTTCACCGAGCACGGCGTGCATCCGGCGAAGACAGGCGCGGCGCGGCCGGCTGTCGGGAATGGTGGATCAGGATCATCAAAAGATTAGAACACAGGGCTCGGACTGCGGGGCATCGCTAGAATCCGCGCAGTCTTTCACGCGAAACGCCGCCCTTGCCCCTGTCACCGCTGCCCCTGCCGACCCGCCCGGACGACCGACGCGGCCTGCCGCTGCTGCTGGCGATCATCGCGGCGCTGACCGTCTGGCGCACGCTGGCCATCGCTGCCAGCGGCCTCGATCTGTACGTCGACGAAGCGCAGTACTGGACCTGGTCGCAAGCGCTCGACTGGGGCTATTTCTCGAAGCCGCCGATGATTGCGGCGGTGATCGCGGCGACGACCTCGGTCTGCGGCGATAGCGCGCTGTGCGTGAAGTCCGGTGCCCTGCTGCTCTACCCGTTGACGACGATGCTGATCTGGGCAATCAGCCGCCGGCTGTTCGATGCCCGTACCGCGTTCTGGACGGCGGTCGTGTTCATCACCTTGCCGGGGGTCGCGCTGTCCAGCGTGATCATCTCCACCGATGTGCCGCTGTTCCTGTGCTGGTCAGCGGCGCTGTATGCCTATCTGAAGGCACTGGACACCGATGCCTGGCGTTGGTGGCTGGCGGCCGGTGTCGCCAGCGGGCTGGGGCTGCTGACCAAGTACACGATGGCGATCTTCGCGGTATCGGTGCTGCTGCATCTGGCGATCACGCCGAGCCTGCGGCCGCACTTTCGCAGCCCGAAGCTGTATGTCACCGCCGCGCTCGCTGCGCTGATCTTCGCGCCGAATCTCCTCTGGAATGCCGCCAACGGCTGGCCGACCTTGGGCCACACGGCGCAGATCTCCGGCCTCGAAGGCGGCGTGAACGGCGGGCAGCACGGCCTGAACTGGAAATCCTTCGGCGACTTCATCGCCGGCCAGCTCGGCATCCTCGGTCCGGTGCTGTTCATCGCCTGGCTGGTGCAGCTGGCGGCCGCGAAGCACTGGATAAGGGACACGCGTTATCAGCTGCTGGCCTGCTTCGCGCTGCCGTTTCTCGGCGCGATCACCGCGCAGTCGCTGATCGGCCGCGCCAATGCCAACTGGGCGGCGATGGCCTATGTCGGCGGTGTGATCTTCGTGGTGGCGAAACTGCTCGACGCTGGCCGAACCCGGCTGCTGATCGCCGCTGTCGCGCTGAACCTGACGGTCACCGTCGTCGCCTACCACTTCGATGCGCTGGCCAAGACGGCAGGCATAGAACTGACGCGCAAGACCGACGTGCTGAACAAGCGCGTGCGCGGCTGGCGGCAGTACGGCGAAGCGCTGGCCGCGCGGCAGGCAGCACACCCCGACGCGATCCTGCTCGGCGATGCCCGCGACCTGATTGCCGAAGCGCGCTTCTACGCCGGCCCGGCCGGCCGGGCGATGCTGAAGTGGAACCCCGAGCGCCGCGCTGACGACTACTACGCGATGTCGACCACGCTCGATGGTCTGGAAGGCCGCAGCTTCGTGTTCGTGAGCCGCGATGCCGCGCTGCCGGCCAACATGGACGGCCGCTTTGCCGCGACCACCGAACTCGAACCGATCCACATCGCGATCCATCGCGACTACGCGCTCGACTTCCACGTCTGGCTGCTTGCCGGCCTGCGCTGAGCGCACTCGGGCAGCAAGTTTGAGGCCCGCAACCCAGGCCGTGTCGGGCCTGATTGCTGCACCCTGTACGGCCGTTTCGCCCGCATGGCGGAATGCTGCACTGCGTGAATTCAAGCAACAAAATCCGCGTGTTACCGTCGGTCATCGCAGTGCTTGCCGCAGCTTGCGCAAGCACGCTCACCGACGGGGACGCACATGCACGATCCATCCGCGGCAACGACCAAGGTCGCCAGCTTTGATGTTTTCCTGACCCGCTACCTTAACCCGGACGGCAGCCTCAGCGCCGATCCGCCGGCTTTCGCGAAAGACCGCGAACAGGCCCGGGCGATGTATGAACGGATGCTGCGCACCCGGCTGTTCGACAAGAAGGCGGTGGCGCTGCAGCGCACCGGCCAGCTCGGCACCTATGCCGCCGTGCTCGGCCAGGAAGCCATTGGTGTGGCGATCGGCCATGCGCTGGCAGCGAACGACATCTTCATTCCCGCCTATCGCGAGTACGCCGCCCAGTTCGCCCGTGGCGTGCCGATGCAGGCGATCCTGCAGTACTGGGGTGGCGATGAACGCGGCATGGCTTATCCGGAAGGCACCCCCAGCCATCACGACTTCCCGCTGTCGGTCCCGATTGCCACCCATGTGCCGCATGCGATTGGCGTGGCCTACGCGATCAAGCTGAAGCAGGAACGCCGCGTGGTGCTGGCGTCCTGCGGCGATGGCGCCACGTCCAAGGGCGACTGGTACGAAGCGATCAGTTCCGCACGCGTCTGGAATCTGCCGATCGTGTTTCTGGTCAGCAACAACGGCTGGGCGATTTCGATGCCCAGCCACCGCCAGACCGGTGCCGGCACCTTCGCGCAGAAAGGCCTGGCGGGCGGCCTGCACAGCGAGCAGGTCGACGGCAATGACGTGATCGCCACGCGCGCCGTGCTGGAGGCTGCCATCGACCGCGCCCGCAACGGCGAAGGCCCGAGCCTGATCGAAGCACTGACTTACCGCCTGCACGACCACACCACCGCCGACGACGCCCGCCGCTATCGCCCGGAAGCGGAAGTGGCCGCTGCCTGGGAGCGCTGTCCGGTCAAGCGCTACAAGGCCTATCTGGAAGCGGCCAGGTTCTGGTCCGCCGATGACGAAGCCGCCCTGATCGCCGACGGCACGGCCGCCGCCGAAGCGGCAGCGCAGGCCTTTGTCGCAACCGAGCCGCAGGCTCCGGACGCGATCTTCGATCACCTGTACGCCACGCTTCCGAAGTCGATGGAATGGCAGCGCGAGGAAGTGCGAAATCGCGGCCCGATCAGTGGAGGACACTGACATGGCCGATCTCACGCTGATCGAAGCGATCAATCTGGCGCTGGCCAGCGAGATGCGCCGCGACCCGTCGATGGTGGTGCTCGGCGAAGACATCGGCCGCAACGGCGGCGTGTTCCGCGCCACGCTTGGCCTGCTCGACGAATTCGGCGCCGACCGCGTCATAGACACTCCGCTGGCCGAAACGCTGGTCGCCGCGATGGCCATCGGCCTGAGCACGCAAGGCATTCGCGCCGTTGCCGAAATCCAGTTCTCCGGCTTCATGTACCCCTGCGTCGATCAGGTGGTGAACCACGCCACCCGCTATCGCAACCGCACGCGCGGCCGGCTCAGCTGCCCGATGGTGATCCGCGCGCCGAACGGCGGCGGTATCCATGCACCGGAGCATCATTCGGAATCACTGGAAACCACGTTCGCCCACATGCCGGGGCTGCGCGTCGTCGCCCCCAGCAGCCCGGCCCGCGCCTACGGCCTGCTGCTGGCCGCGATCCGCGATCCGGACCCGGTGATCTTCCTTGAACCGACGCGGCTCTATCGCCTGTTCAAGCAGCCGGTCGATGACAGCGGCGAAGCGCTGCCGCTGGATACCTGCTTCATCGACCGCACCGGCTCCGACATCACGCTGGTCAGCTGGGGCGCGATGATGCACGACACCCGGATCGCCGCCGACAAGCTCGCGGACGAAGGCATCAGTACCGAGATCATCGACGTGGCGACGATCAAGCCGCTGGATCTCGACACCATTCTTGAAAGCGTGGCCAAGACCGGGCGCTGCGTGATCATTTCGGAATCCGCCCGCGCCGGCGGCTGGGCTTCGGAAATCGCCGCCGGCCTCGCCGAACACGGCCTGCTGAGCCTGTTCGCGCCGGTGATGCGCGTGGCCGGCTACGACACGCCGATGCCGCTCGCGAAGCAGGAGCGGGTCTACATCCCGGACGTCCGCCGCATCCTCCACGAGGTGCGCAAGGTGTTCGAACTGGCGCCGAAGTAAGCCCTCCGAATCCAAGGAATCCCGCACTCATGAGCATCTTCAAACTCCCCGATCTCGGCGAAGGCCTGCAGGAAGCCGAGATTCGCGAATGGCACGTCAAGGTGGGCGATTACGTCGCCATCGATCAGCCACTACTGGCGGTGGAAACCGCAAAAGCGGTTGTCGAGGTGCCGAGCCCGCAGGCCGGCGTGATCAAGACACTGCATGGCGCGGTCGGCGACACGATGGAGGTCGGCAAGCCGCTGGTGGAATTTGAAGGCGATGCCGCCAACGTGACGGCGCCTTCACCCGCGCTGCTCGACAACGGGGGCGCCAGAACCGGCGCGATCACCGATACCGGCACCGTCGTTGGCGCAATGCAGGCCAGCAATGATGTCGTCGCGGAGAAAGCGACCACCGTCGGCAGCAGTGGCATCGGCCTGAAGGTGATCCCGGCGGTGCGCGCCCTCGCCCACCGGCTCAACGTCGATCTGACCATCGTCACGCCAACCGGCCCGGACGGCATGATCACCGCAGCCGATGTGCAGCGCGTGCACAAGGTGCTGACCGACGTCGGCCCGATCGAAAAGCTGAAAGGCCCGCGCAAGGCCATGTCCCGGGCAATGAGCCAGGCCCGCGATGAAGTGATGCCGACCACCGTCACCGAAGACGCCGTGCTGCACGCCTGGACCACGCCGCAGGACCTGACCGTGCGGCTCATTCGCGCACTGGTGGCCGGCGTCAAGGCACAACCGGCGCTGAACGCCTGGTACGACCAGGCCGAAGTCGGCCGCCGCGTGCTGGAGAAGATCCATCTGGGTGTTGCCGTCGACACGCCGGAAGGCCTGTTCGTCGCGGTGCTGCAGGACGTCGCCAGCCGCACCGCCGAATCGCTGCGCACCGGGCTGCAAAAGATGAAGGAAGCGGTCAGCAGCCGAAACGTGCCGGCCGAGGAACTGCGCGGCTACACGATCACGCTGTCGAACTTCGGCCGCTTCGGTGGAAAGTACGCCACCCCCGCGATCCTGCCACCCACGGTCGCGATCGTTGCCGCCGGCTCCATTCGCGATGCCGTCGTGCCGGTCAATGGCCAGATCGTCATTGCCAAGGTCATGCCGCTATCGGTGACCTTCGACCATCGCTGCGTGACCGGCGGCGAGGCGACGCAGTTTCTGGCGGCGATGGTCGCTGATCTGGAAGCCGCGAACTGACGTGGACCAATGGCGGGTGTCCGGCATACCTGACAAGTCCCGCCGCCTTGCGGTGGTGACCGAGGCGCCGCATCTTGCATCCGCTGTTGTCGCTGCAAGTTTCCCGAAACCTGCTTGATCCGGGTCACACGATCATCAGCCAGATCATTGCCACTACGCGCCCACCGGATGCCGTGATCGCGACAGGTGCTGGGCTACTGGGCGCTAGCGCGAATAGGGGACTTGGTACAGTCCCGTCGAGCTTAAACCATCTGCCGTCGTCCCCCGAAAACATTTAATGAATGAGGACCTTGCGATGTACACCCCAATCGCATGTCGAAGAGAAGCCGTATTGGGGGCTTGTCGACAGGTTGTCCAATTCGGGGCAAGTCCCCTATTCGGCGTTGGGCGTCATGAAAGCACCGGTGTCGGTCGCACTCGTTTCGCTAGGCTTGGTTGCGTGCGTCTCTCCGCAATCAAGGAAGGCCGAGATGCAACGTATAGGCGAGGCCTGCATGTCTTCCAACGCCGAAATGGCGGACGTCATCCCATGCCTAAACAAGCACGGACTTGACCTCGGAGAGCCACTGCGTGGTGAATATTCCTCCATCACTTGCGGTCCTTACTGGGGCTGGCCTTTCCTCGCGTCGTGTGGGGGCGTACGTGTCAAAACAGTGTCAGGCCGAGTTGCATCTTGGGAGCCATGGGCATACCTCGATGGGCCATGAAGTAAGCATGGCGCCCAACCAGGCGCTCCAGCCGACGGCCACGCCTGCGCTATGCTCCGGCGCGGCCGCGGCTGAGCTACGGCGTTAGGGCTATGAAAAGCAGGCAACTAGCTTTACTAGCAATAACTGCAGCAGTCACCGCTACCTCAATCGGCGGGTTTTCGCTTGGTGCATTCGCTTGGTTCGGCGGCTATGTCTGGGTTCAGCAAGCGTTTGGATGGTCCGCCGTCGCCATCGGCATAGCTGCGGTAGCTTTTTGTTGGCGAGCGCTTCCAAAACGCTGGCCTTTGCATATTGGTTTTTTCCTTGCCACACAGGTCTTGTTTTCTGCCGCAGTCGCTGCTGGTCAGGTGTTCTGTGTGGGTCCCGGCAGCGCTGGCGAGGCATTACATCTTTTCGGTGTCGCTATGCAGGGCGGCCTGTGAGTCATAGCCCTTACCAGGCATTTGAGCGTTGGGCATAAAGAAAATGGCTCTCTCAAGACCCTATAGGCGAACTTGCCGCCAGCTTGCGGACGGAAGCTATGGAAATGGCGGGCATTGGCAATATCTACTACATCGGAGATTTGCGCGAGATCCGCAGCACTATGTACGGGCCTTTTTGCTGCTCCAGAAAGATCTGCAGGATCTTTTCGCGTATGTCGAGCCATCGACCTCAAATCTTGGTACGTACTCACATCGCATTCAGCAGTTACTGATGCGCGCTTGCGTGGAAGTAGAAGCGAATTTCACAGCTATCTTGTTCGAGAACTCTTATAACAAAAATAGCGTTGATCTGAACATGGGCGACTACAAGCTTGTCAACCACTCACATTTCTTGTCCTCATATGAAGTGCGGATTCCTGGGTGGCATGGCTCTCACGAAATTCGGCGTCCCTTCTCTGCTTGGGATTCGGGCAGCACCTTGCAGTGGTACAGGGCCTACAACAAATCAAAACATGATCGCCACGGCTCATTCCACCTTGCTACATTCGACGCTCTTATCGATGCAATGTGTGGTCTTGTCGCACTTCTGAGCGCTCAGTTTCATGACGAAGACTACTCGCCGTCTAGCAAAAGCATCAGCATTGGTCCTGGCTACAGCTATGACACTGACGATGGCATGGAGTCAGCTATCGGTGGCTATTTTAGAGTCAAAATCCCCATGGACTTACCCGGAGAGGAACGATACGGTTTCGATTGGGGCGATTTAAGAGAAGAGGAAGACCCATTCGTCAACTTCAATCATGCGGCTTATGCCCAACAATGAGTTCCGCTCCGACGTCCCCGCCGCCGCTTCGCGCCGTCAGGGTCGCGGGTGAACTCGGGCGTTAGGTGTTACATGAAACTCGTCCGTGCCTACCTCAAGATAGAAATCGTCTGGGCAGACAGTGACATGCTGGAACTCCGGCTTGCCGCCTCCAATGAAAGCTTCGCAGGCGAGGCGAACTTCTATGCCAAGCTCGGTGAAGCGTCAATCTTTGCCAAGCAAATCGAAGGCTTTCCTCGGACGGCCACTGACACCCGAGAGTACAAGTTCGGTGACACGAGTATGCACGGCTATGGAGGTGCGACGATCCGTCTGCATTGCATAGACCATAGCGGCCACCTAGGCGTTCAAGTCGAGGTTCACAAGAATTCGATGCGCCCGAAGCAAGTTGCCCAATCAGCAATCGTTCAACTCAGCACCGTTCCTGCCGAGATTGATTCGTTTGTTGAACAGCTTCTGCGAATGAAAGACGAAGTCGGTTCAGTCGCCACCCTGCAGAACTCGTAAGGCGGGTCGTGACCCGCCCATCGCACCACACACTTACGCCCACCCCGTCGCGCACCAGAGCACCATCAGCAGGTATTCAGCCCTGTTCTGATGCGTGCGCAGCGTTATCGCCGATACAAGCGACGCTGCGGCGAGAATGCTTGGCGCCATGGCGACTCGATAGCGTAACCTCGGGACATCGACACGCTGCCGCATGAAGCAGGCGGCGATCGGCGCTCAGGTTCACGCCACCGTCATTGCTAAGGAAAGCCGCTCTTGAGCCACCCGAACGTCACACCGGAACGAATCCTCGATCTGTCGAAGAGCATCGACACCAATCTTCGGGCGTCGCTCGACGAGATCAATGCGATCAATCTGCGCTCGCAGATGCTGTCTCTGAATTCCCGAATCGAGGCGGCAAGAGCCGGTGCAGCCGGCAGTGGATTCGCAGTGGTGGCGCAGCAGATGAAGTCGCTCGCCGAGGAAACGCGCAAGGCGGCGGACCGCCTGGTCAGCGAGGTCCAGCGAGACATCGGGGAGCTGTCGCAGATCAGCCGGCAGTTGTCGACCGAGGTGCGCGGCCAGCGGCTGTCCGACCTTGCGCTGAACAACATCGATCTGATCGACCGCAACCTGTATGAGCGTTCCTGCGATGTGCGCTGGTGGGCCACCGATCCAAGCCTGACGCAGGCCTGCGAGGAACCGGCCGACGTCCAGCGGGTGCGCTTTGCATCCAAACGCATGGGCGTGATTCTCAATGCCTACACGGTCTATTTCGATCTGGTGCTGTGCACGCCGGACGGGCGCGTGATCGCCAATGGCCGTCCGGGCCAGTACCGCTCGGCAGGTGCGTCGGTGGCCGGCAGCGAGTGGTTCAAGGCAGCGCTTGCGACGCGATCGGGCGAGGAGTTCGGCTTTCAGACGGTGCATCCGTCCGCGCTGGTCAGCGACGAGCGGATCCTTGCGTACTCCTGCGCAGTGCGGAAAGGCGGCGAAAGCCAGGGCCAGGTGGTCGGCGTGCTGGGCATCCTGTTCCGCTGGGATGCACTGGCGCTCACCGTGGTGCGCAACACGCCGTTGCTGGACGACGAAAAGGCGATGACGCGAGTGGTGATCGTGGACGCCACCGGGCTGGTGCTGGCGGACACCGGCGACGGCATGCTGCGGGATCGCCTGTCGTTCACTGACGCTCGCCAGATTTTCAAACGCACGAAGGGCTATGTGGTGACCGATCACGCCGGCATACCGACGATGGTGGCCCATGCCTATTCGCCGGGGTACGAGACCTATTCCACCGGCTGGCATTCGCTGATCCTTCAGCGCTTCCGCTAGCCAGCCTGCTGCGGCACGCTTCCAATTCCGAACGAACCACGATGTCTAAACGAACGTTTGCAATGCTGCTGGCCGCGCTGGGGATCGGCTTTGCGCTGGCCTTCACGGTGTTCGTCGTGCCGGCATTTCTGGCCAAGCCCGACGTGCTTGGCGCGTTTGCCGGTGGCTTCGTCAACCCGTTCGCGTCTGGCTATGCGCTGGACACCATCGTCTGCTGGCTGATCCTTGCGGTGTGGGTGATCCACGAGCGGACCACAGCCGGCATCCGGCACGGCTGGATCGCGCTGCTGCTCGGCATCGTGCCCGGCGTGGCCACCGGGCTGGCGGTCTATCTGCTGATGCGCATCAGGCAAGCCAGGCCGCAACGCTGATCATCCACAGGAGCGCTGGCGGCACGGCAAGCTGATTGGCAGGCCTTGACCCGCGCGTGACTACACCGCGCCGGCGTAGGCCTCGTTCCCGGCCACGACGGCATTACCGCCAGTGCGCGCATAGGCATCCGCCCAGCGCTGGTAGGTGTGCATGTCGCCGTCCTGCCACGGATGGAAACCCGGGCGGTAATACGCAAGGTAGTGGCGCAGCAGCGGGCGGAACAGGCCGTTCCAGCCGTACAGCCAGTGCAGGCCGCGCGCCCACAGGCCGACGCGCTGGCGGAAGCTGAAGCCATCAGCCTGCAGCATGTGGCGCAGGATCATGAACACGTGCAGCGGGAACATCACCGATGTGTAGAGCATCACGCCGACTCTGAGGAAATAGCCGGCCTTGGCGACATTGGTCAGCACGTCGTAGGCCACCGCCTTGTGCTCGATTTCCTCGACGCCGTGCCAGATGTACATCGCGCGAATGCGCGCATCGGCTTCGGCGAACACTTCCTGCCGCTCGAAAAAGCCGTGCGCCATGATCGAGGTCATGTGTTCGGCAGCAGCGGTCTGCGCCAGCGTGAACGATGCCGGCATCAGTCGGCGGATGCGGGCCAGGATGTCACGCGTGCCAGCCTCTATGCGGTCGACGCGAATGCCCTGCGCCTGCAGGCGATCGTTGAACTGCTTGTGCACGCGGCCGTGCTGCGCTTCCTGGCGCATGAAGTCCTTGACCTGCTGCTGCAGCTCCGGATCACGGATCTGGTCGCGGTAATCGCGCACGCAGGTGATGAAGAACTTTTCGCCTTCCGGGAACAGCGTCGACATCGCGTCGAAGAAGCGCGTCTTGAACGGATCGCCGCCAAACCAGTGTCGCGGGATGTCGCCGTCCAGATCGAAATCGACTTCGGTGCGCGGCACGATCGGATAACCCGACTGGACGGTGGTCTGCTTCATGGGCGCTGCCTCGGTGGAATGGCGTGAGCGAACTCTAGGCGGCCCCGCCAAGGCCGACTATGACCGGGCGCGACCCGCAGGGAACATTTCGCGACAGGCGCTGCCAGCGCCCTGCCCGCCTCTCAGCTGTCCGCCCGTTCCTTGCCGCGGAACGCGCTCGGTGACGTGCCGGACCAGCGCGTGAACGCGCGCGTGAAGCTGCGGCGGTCGGAAAAACCGAGCCGCTCGCTGATCGTTTCGATGTCCTGCCGGCCGTCTTCAAGCCAGCGCGCGGCCAGCTTGAAGCGAGCGCGATCCTGCAGCTCGGCGTAGCGCTGGTCTTCGTCCTGCAGGCGTCGCTGCATCGTGCGCGGATGCAGACCCAGCACTGTCGCCATCCGCTCGATGCCCTGCCCGAGCAGTTCCGGCTGCGCCGCGAATGCCTGCTCGATCGCCAGGACCAGGCTTGATGCCGGCAATGACTCGCCAGCGTTGCCACTGGTGCTTCCACTGGCGCTGCCACTGCGCAGCGGCAACTGCGCCAGCCGCTGCTCGACGCGGTAGCGCGCCTGTCTGTGCAGCGCCAGGAACGCGCCATCCAGCGGCTGATCAAGCAAGGCGCGGTCGAAGGCCAGCAGCTGCTGCGGCTGATCGAACAGGACCGGCGCACGGAAATACGCTTCGTAGGCGGCGACATGCGCCGGCGACGGATGGCAGAAGCACAGCCGGTGGAACGGTACGGTCGATCCCAGCAGCCGCCGGCCGAACTTCACAATCGACGCAAACGTGGTTTCGCTGAAGTACGGATACGGCGCTGCATCGCCCGCCGGTGCCAGTGCCAGCACCAGATGCGCTTCGTCACCGACCTCGGCAAGCCGGACCTGGATCAGCGGGTTGATCAGCTCGCGCACCCAGTCGAACACCTGCAGGCCGTCGCGCAAGGTCGGACTGGTGGCCAGGAAGGTGTCGATGTCCGGCAGGTAGTCGAACGCGAAGGTTTCGCCGAGCACGAACGGGAAGTGCTGCGGCGATTCGCGGGTCCGTTCCACGCAGGCTTCCATGACCTTCTGCAGCAGCGGCGCGCTGACTGTGGCGCTTTCCAGATGGATCAGGTCCATCTCGATGCCAACTTCGCGAAACACCGGTTCGATGTTGAAGCCGCACTGCGCCGCCGCCTTGACCCAGTTCGGCAGGGTGATGAACGGAATCGGTTCGAGATGCAGCGGCTGGCTCATGCGCCGAGTATGCCGCAGCACCCGGTTCGATCCGGCTGCGTGTTCACGCGTGCAGTTCGCGCCGCTAGCAGGCACGCTGCCGTTCCTGCCCACTGCCGGAGACTGCGCCGATGCACGACCACTCGCCGATCCACCGCTGGCACCAGATGGTCGATGCCCGCGATCCGCGCGGCCTCGACGAGCTGCTGGCCGAAGACGCGGTCTTTCATTCGCCGGTGGTCCACACGCCGCAGCGCGGGCGCCGTATCACCGCGCTGTACCTGCGGGCCGCATTCGAGGTGTTCTTCCGTGGCGACTTCCGCTACGTGCGAGAGATCATCGGCAGCCACGACGCACTGCTCGAATTCGAGACCACGATCGACGGCGTGATGGTCAATGGTGTCGACCTGATTCGCTGGAATGACGACGGCCAGATCACCGACTTCAAGGTGATGGTCCGGCCGCTGAAAGGCATCCAGGCCGTGCATCAGCGCATGGCCGAGATGCTGGAGCGAAGCAAGCCACCGGCGGCCTGATGCGCGTGCGCGCGCAGGCAGACATCAGCTCGTCGGCAGCACCACGGGTCGCCTCGGTGCCGGCAGGGGATGCAGTGGCCGCGCCGCGGATCCGCATCGCCATTCCAGCGGCTGGCGTCGCGTCCCACGGCAAGTGCCGCATCGGTGAACCATGAGCGAGACGCGCTTCGTCGACATCGTCCACCGCGGCCGCGTGCTCGGCATCGAACACGTCTGGCTCAACGACGCGCCATCGCAATCGCCGGTGCTGGTGTTCCTGCACGAAGGTCTTGGCTCGGTCGCGATGTGGCGCGACTTCCCGGCCCGGTTATGCGCGGCGATCGGCTGCCGGGGGCTGGTCTATTCGCGGCCCGGCTATGGCCGCTCGACACCGAAACCACCTGGCGAACGCTGGGAACCGGACTATCTCGCGATCCAGGCGGTGGAACTGCTTCCGGCCTTTCTCGATGCCGTCGGCCTCGATGCAACACAGCAGCGCCTGTACCTGTTCGGCCATAGCGACGGCGGCACGATTGCGCTGATCCATGCCGCGCAGGTCGGTGCCGCACTGGCCGGCATCGTGGTGATGGCGCCGCACATCAAGGTGGAGCCTATCAGCATTGCCGGCATTGAGCAGGCTTGTGCCGCCTACGACAGCGGCGACTTCCGCGCGCGCCTTGCCCGCTTTCACGATGATGTCGATTCCGCGTTTCGCGGCTGGAGCGAAGCCTGGCTCGATCCGCGTTTCCGCACCTGGTCGATCGAGGCGGACCTGCCCGCCATCCGCTGCCCGATGCTGGCGATCCAGGGCGAGCAGGACGAATACGGCACGATGGCGCAGATCGATGGCATCGCCGCCAGCGTCAGCACATGCATGCGAGTGAAGCTCGCGGATTGCGGTCACCAGCCGCATCGGCAGCAGCCACAGGCGGTGATCGATGCCGTGTGTCACTGGCTGGCCGTGCCGCCGCGCTGAGCTTGCGTTCTGCGGCACCGTTTCGGCTTTCGATCAGCGGCCCATCCGCGGCCGATCAACTGTCGATCAGGTCGTAATCGCCCTTGCCAGCGCCGCACTCCGGGCACATCCAGTCATCGGGGATGTCCTCGAAGCGGGTACCCGGCGCGATGCCGGAATCCGGGTCGCCAAGCGACTCGTCGTAGACATGGCTGCAGTAGCGGCAGCGATAGCGGCGGGGCTGGGGGCTCATGGTCATGATCGGTCCGGTTGCTCAGGCGGCGTGCGCTTGCCCGGCGCCGGACGCAATCGTTGCTGGCGCCAAGTGAATGGTCGGCTGGATCGAAAAGCCGTACTGGATCGCCAGATCGCGGCTCCGCAGCAGCGGCTCCAGCATCTGCCAGACGCGCTGGTTGTTGTAGAACGGCGTCGACGGATACAGGTGATGGATCAGGTGGTAGTTCTGGTACTGCAGCACCGGCGTCAGCAGGCTTTCATGGCCGAGGCGCACGGCGGTGGCACGCGTCAGGTTCTGGTCCTGCACGGTGTCGTGCGGCACATGCGGCAGCCAGAAGAAGCTGAAGCCCAAGGTCAGGAAGATCATCCGGGACGGCACGAACCACAGCATCACCAGATGCCAGAAATAACCGTTGGCGATCAGCGCGCCGAACACCACGGCGGTGCCGGCGGTCAGCCACAGCGAGCGGCGCAGGTACGGCTTCGACACCTTGTCGCCGAAGCGGATCGAGTGGACGAGGTACAGCAGGTCGATCGCGAACCAGCGGAACGGCAGGCTCCAGGTCGGGCCGTGCAGCACGTTGTCCGGGTCCTTGGAACCGCCAGTGAAGCGGTGATGCAGGATGTGGCCCCAGCGGAACAGCCGCAGGTCGACATACGGCGCGCCGAGCCAGACCGTGGTCTGACCGATGAAATCGTTGAGCTTGGTGTTGCTGGAAATCGCCCGATGGATCGAGTCGTGAACGATCGAGAACGCGAAGTAGCCGATCACGCTGTTGACCACCATGCCGACCCACAGCGGCACGATGCCGATACCGGCCAGCACATAGCTCGACAGGTACACGCCCAGCACCACGACCCACAGCGCGACGGTCGGCCAGGCGATTTTCGGCGCGCGGGTCAGCGTGTTGAACAGGGCCTTCTGGTCGCTGTCGAGGCTGGCGAGATTCAGCGGGGCGTTGCTCATCGGGACGTCCTTGGCAAAGGTTGATTCGAATTCAGGCCGGCAGGCTCAGCCGCGCGGGCCGGGCCGGCGGCGGCGCGGCGTGATCAGCGCATCGACCGGCTTGAAGCGCTGCTGCTGGTTGATCGCGGCGCGCGTCGGCAGGCGCATCGGCTTGTGTGCCGCTTCGCTGCCGATGATCCGGGCGACCAGCGGCTCGATCAGATCGTTCAGGCTGAAGCCGTGCACCAGCTGGCCGCCGACGTGAAGGCTCATCAGTCCGTGCAGCGACAGCCAGAACAGATGGGTCAGTGCCCGGGCATCGCCCTGCAGCAGGCCATCGTCGATGCCGGCCTGCACGACCTCGATCGCGTGATCGAACAGGCCGCGCCGCGCAGCCAGCAGCTCCGGGTACTGGTCAGGCGCCGGCTGATGGGTCGAGAAGATCAGCTGGTACTCGGCCGGATGCTGCTCGACGAACGCGACATAGGCCTCGGCGACCGACCGGATGCGTGCAGCCAGCGGCGCACTCACCGCCTCCCGCGTCCGGACAAACGTCTCGAAGCGCTGCGTGCACAGCACGCGCAGCGCCACCAGCAGCGCTTCCTTGGATTCGAAATAGCGGTACGGCAGCGTGTGGCTAATGCCGGCGGCATCGGCCAGACGGCGGAACGAGATCGCCTCCAGCCCCTCGGTGCGATAGATGTCGAGCGCCAGCGCCAGCAGCTTCTGGCGCATCGCGGTGACGGTTTCGGGGCTGAGCTGGGCACGGGCCATGAATTGATTTGACACTGTAAAATTTACACTGTCAAATTTTGGCGACGGGCTCGAAAGGCGGTCTCACGCACAGGCGCGAAGACGCCAGGAACAGCAACGATTTTTCCCCCGCAGCAGATCGAGCGCGTCAAGAAAATGATTAACGCGAAGAACGTCTGACTGTCGGTGGCGCGGCTGGATGGCGTTTGCGACGGGTTCTCGCGGGACGTCGCGTTTCAAGCCGCGCCACACCAAAGACGGGCCATTTCCGCCGGGCACCGGTATCTGATCCGGCGACGGCATCGATAACCACAATTCGAGAGGAGACCCAGATGAACACCCCGACGCTGCCGCTGCGCCACGATACGGCCGCCGGC
>Ga0114983_1000390_pt1 | contig 18904 bp, 16 predicted proteins | sample Shrwel_input2_RT_FD_87182 | JGI IMG/M metagenome (GOLD analysis project Ga0114983, IMG submission 87182) | Subsurface microbial communities from deep shales in Ohio, USA - Utica-3 well 1 S input2 RT | ecosystem: Environmental > Aquatic > Deep subsurface > Shale gas/oil reservoir > Produced... | reverse complement strand
TCGGTCAACGGCTGGTCATCACGCACCTTTACCATGGTGCTTCACTCCTTTGGCATCTGCGCCGGCGTCACGTCGGACGCAGGAATTTCGGGATGCTCGAACAGCAAAACGGCCTCGAGGTGGGCGGTCTGCGCAAACATGTCGGCAACCGCCGAGCGCACCAGTCGATAGCCACCGGCGGCCAGGTGTGCCGCATCGCGGGCAAGGGTCGCCGGATCACAGGAGACATAGAGAATCCGTGAGACCCGGGACGTGGCCAGCTGACGCGACAAGGCCTCTGCGCCTTCCCGGGGCGGGTCCAGCACCACCAGATCCCAGTCGGTCTCATCGAGTAGCGCGCGGACCTGATCTTCACGCGTCAGGTCCGCCTGGCGGGCGCTAACCCCGGAAAGATCGTTGCGCCGGGCATTGGCGGCCAGGCGCTCGACCATCAGCGGGTTGCCTTCCACGCCGGTCACCATGCCGGTGTATGCGGCCAATGCCAGGCTGAAGTTGCCCACCCCGGCGAAGCAGTCGAGCACTCGCTCGCCGGATTTAGGCGCCAGCCACTCAAGCGCCGTATCGACCAGGCGCTGGTTGACCTCGGCGTTGACCTGAAGGAAGTCACCCGGCGCAAAGCCGAGTACCAGCTCACGCACAGGTTCACGCACAGGTTCACGCACCGGTTCCTGGGCGTTCTCGCGTTCAGTCGCGGCCAGCATCACCCCATAGTGAAGGTCGGGCACCTCAGTGAGCCACTCAAGGCGCGGCGACTCGCGGCCAAGCAGCCAGCCAAGCGATAGCTCGTGGGCCGCGGCAAAGGCTTGCCAGCGCTGTGCATCGTCTGGCTGAGCGCGCAGCTGACGCACCACCAGGCAGACGCCTCCATCGCTTGCGATAAGCTCAAGATGCCCTACCTGACGCGGCGCATCGAGGCTCGCGAGCTGCTCGCGAAGCGGCGCCAGCAAGGCCTCGAGGGCCGGCACCAGCACCGGACACGCTGCCATGTCGATCAGGTGGTGGCTACCTCGGGCGCGAAAGCCCAGGTGGATGCGGCCCTCGGCATCGACCTTGACGCCAAGCCGTGCACGCCGCCGGTAGCCGAGCCCTTCGGAGGTCAGCAGCGCCGGTGCGTCACCCAAGGTGAGCCCCTGACGTGCCAGTTGCTCGACCAGCACTTGCTGCTTGTGGTGGCGCTGGGCCTCGAGAGCCTGGTGCTGTAGATCGCAGCCGCCGCAAACGCCGAAATGCGCACAGGGCGGCGTCACACGCTCAGGCGCCGCCTTCAGCACTTCCCGCACATGCGCCTCATCAAAGCGCTGACGGCTCTTGTGAACGGCTATTTCAACCCGTTCACCGGGCAGGGCACGATCGACGAACAGGGTCTTTCCGGCCGCATCGCGCGCCACGCCTCGGCCATCGTGGGCGAGGCGCATAATCTCCACGCCCCGGTCGTCGGAAGCCGTCTGCTGAGCCCGGCGGGGCGTCGGTGCTTTCCTGGCAGCGGGTTTTGGCGTGCGGCGCTTGCCTAGCATCGCCATCTTATTGCTCCGGCGCATAGAGGCCGGTGGACAGGTAGCGATCGCCGCGATCGCAGACGATGAAGGCGATCACCGCATTCTCGACCTCTTCGGCGACCTTCAGGGCACCGGCCAGGGCACCACCGGAGGAAACGCCAGCGAAGATGCCCTCTTCCCGCGCCAAGCGGCGCATATGCTCTTCGGCCTCGGTCTGACCGATATCGATCACCCGATCGACCCGCGCAGGCTCGAAGATGCTCGGCAGGTAAGCCTCGGGCCAGCGGCGGATACCGGCGATGCTGGCGCCGTCCTCGGGCTGCAGGCCGATGATCTGCACCTCGGGGTTCTGCTCCTTGAGATAGCGAGACACGCCCATGATGGTGCCGGTGGTACCCATCGAGCTGATGAAGTGGGTAATGCTGCCCTCGGTCTGGCGCCACAGCTCCGGCCCAGTGGTGCGATAGTGCGCCATGGGGTTATCGGGGTTGGCGAACTGATTGAGGGGCTTGCCCTCACCACGAGCGATCATGGTCTCGGCCAGGTCCCGAGCGCCTTCCATGCCCTGCTCTTGAGTCACAGGGATAAGCTCGGCGCCGAAGGCCGCCATGGCCTGCTTGCGCTCGCTGGAGGCATTGTCGGGCATGATCAGCACCATGCGATAGCCCTTCATGGCGGCCGCCATGGCCAGCGCAATGCCGGTATTGCCGGACGTGGCCTCGATCAGGGTATCCCCGGGGGTAATCTCGCCGCGTGACTCGGCCTCGGCGATCATCGAAAGTGCCGGCCGGTCCTTGACCGATCCCGCCGGGTTGTTGCCCTCGAGCTTGGCCAGCAGCGTGTTGTTGCGTCCGGCAGCGATGCGCTTCAGGCGCACCAGCGGGGTGTTGCCGACCACATCCTCGAGCGTGGGAAATTGCATCTAACCTTCCTTCTGGAAAAGTCTTTGTCGCCATTATATCGCCGGGCGTGTCCCGGTGACAGGGATCGGCCATGGCTGTGGCATACTGCATGCAAATGAAGTTTCTAGAGAGTCATGCATGTCGATCAAGACGCGCCTGCTGCTGTGGCTGATGTTACTGCCGCTGGGGTTGCTGGCCATCACCTCTGCCCTGAACCTGACCCACGAGGCCAATGAGCGTCGCTCATCGCTTCAGCAACACCTGATGGACAGCACGTCCCTGACCGCCAAGGCGATGAGTGAGGCGCTGGACGATCAACAGGACGATGCCCTGAGAACCCTGGGCGAGGCCCTGCTCGAGATCGAAGAAATACGCTCGGTGCGCCTCTTTACGGCGGCCGGCACGCCCCTATTGTCGCTCGGCCAGCCTCCCCGCTCCTCGGCACGCCCCCCAACCGAGCCGACGCTTGATACCAATGGCGCCGGCTGGCAACTGACGCTGCCCTTAAGCAGTCCTCACGCCGAGTGGCTGGCAGTTGAAGTCGAGACCCTTGGCCTTACGCTGAGCACCTATCGTCATCTGCTGATCCACGGGCTGGGCCTGCTGCTGGCTGGCCTGGGCCTCTTTCTGCTGGCCTATTCGCTGAGCCGCCGCATCACCGAGCCCTTGGTCGCGATCCAGGCGGCACTGGAGCGCCTCAATCGCGGTGACCATGGGATTCGGCTATCCGAAACGGGGCCCGAAGAGACGGTCAAGCTCATGGCGGGAGTAAACGCCCTTCGCGATCACCTGGAGCGTGTCCAGGAAGACATGCAGGCGCAGATCGAGCAGAACACCCAGGACCTTCAGGAATCGATGGAGACCATCGAGGTCAAGAACATCGAACTCGACATCGCCCACCGTCGTGCCCTGGAAGCCAGCCGCATCAAGTCCGAATTCCTGGCCAACATGAGTCACGAGATCCGCACGCCGCTCAACGGCATCATCGGCTTCTGTCAGCTACTAGGCCGCTCACGGCTCGACAGTCGCCAGCAGGATTGGCTTGAACACATGCAGAAGACCTCGGACAGCCTGTTGCTGCTGGTCAATGACATCCTCGATTTCTCCAAGATCGAGGCGGGAAAGCTCGAGTTGGAGACCGTCCATCTGGACATGATCAATCTGGTCGATGATGTACTGGGAATGCAGGCGCCCCAGGCCCATCAGAAGGGGCTGCACCTGCTGGGCCTGGTCTTCGACGACGTGCCGACCGACCTGCAGGGGGACCCGCTGCGCATTCGCCAGGTGCTGACCAACCTGGTGAACAACGCCATCAAGTTCACCGAAAGTGGCGAGGTCATCGTGCGCGTGATGCTCGAGGAATCCCGAGAGCATCAGGTCACCCTCAGGGTCAACGTCAGCGACACCGGCATCGGCCTGCCCAAGGAACAGCGCGACCGGCTGTTCAAGGCCTTCAGTCAGGCCAACTCGAGTGACACCCGTCAGTTCGGCGGCACGGGGCTTGGCCTGGTGATCTGTCGCCAGTTGATCGAGCAGATGGGCGGTGCTATCACCATGTCCAGCGAACCCGGCAACGGTTCGACATTCTCCTTCAACCTGCCCTTGGCCACGCGCCACGAACATCGCATTCCGGAGCTCGACCTCGGCGGTCGAGTGGTGGCCCTTTACGAGCCTCACCTCGCGACCCGGCGCGCGATTAACCACCTGCTCTCGACCTGGAACGCCAAGGTCCCGATTCTTGGTGACGGCGGCCATATCTCTCCACCCTCGCCGCCGGATCTGGTGCTTGCCAGTCTCGACGCCAAGGATCTGGCCCCCGAGCGGTTGGCAAGCTGGCAGGCCTGCCTGGATGAAACCACCTGCCCGACCATCCTGATGGCCAACACCAGCCCCTACGATATGCCAGAGCTACGCCTGCCACTGGGCGGCGAGACGCTGACCAAGCCCATCTCGCGACAGGTGCTGGCCGACACGATCAAGCGACAGCTCGGCCTGACAGCAACATCCAAGCTTCCGGTGCCGCAAACCGCATTGCCAAAACTTGCCCCGGCCGACTTGCCGAGAGTTCTAGTGGTCGACGACGTGGCATCCAACCGCCTGCTGCTGCAGGAACTGCTGCGCGAAGCGGGCATCATGTCACTGCTGGCCTCCAGCGGAGAAGAAGCCCTGGCACTGGCCCAGAGTGAGCGTGTTGACCTTGTCTTGATGGACATCCGCATGCCCGGCATGGATGGCGAAGCCACTCTGGAGGCGCTACGTCAACTAGGTGGCGTATGGAAGACCTGTCCGGTCATCGCGGTCACCGCTCACGCACGGGAGGAGGAGCGACAACGCCTGCTGTCATGCGGCATGCACGATGTGCTGATCAAGCCCGTCGACGCCAAGGTACTGGTCAAGCTTCTCAGCCAGCACCTGGCGCTGACCCTGCCGGCCCCGCGTCAGGGTAATGGCGGGACATCGGAGATGGCACCCGGCGAGAGCCATGTCGAGGCTGACGGTGAGCTGGCGGTCGTGGACATGCAGATGGGCGCCAGGCTTGCCGGCGGGCGGGAGGACTTGGCGCGCAAGACATTGACGCTGCTGCTGGAAAGCCTCGATGAGAGCGAAGCCAGCCTGGATACGGCCTGGCAGGCCGAGGACGAAGAGGCCCTGCTTGACGCCATCCATCACCTGAACGGCGCCTGCCGCTATTGCGGTGTGCCGCAACTGGCGCTGCTCGCCGAGACCCTGGAGACCCGGCTGCGGGTGCAGGGTGTGGCGGCAGTCGGGTCCCTGCTCAATGAGCTGTACGCCGCCATGGGGCGCCTGCGCGCCTGGCAGTCGCGACAGGCTTAGACCTCGGGACCCATGTTCTCAAGACCCATGTTCTCAGGATTCATGAGCGCACAAAGCCCGTTACCCTTCCAGTACCACCAGCGCCATCGCCAGCTCGGCCTCATCTGAGATCGAGAGATGCATGCCGGTCACGCCCAGCCCCTCGGCAAGAACCTGGGCCTGGCCGGAGAGCACCAGCGAAGGCCGACCCAGGCTGTCGTTGACCACCTGGATCTCGGCCCAGCGCATGCCCTGTCGCATGCCGGTACCCAAGGCCTTGACGAAGGCCTCCTTGGCGGCAAAACGCTTGGCCAGATAGGCCGCGGGTTGGCCGTGCTCAGCGAGGCGCGCCTGCTCATGAGGCCCGAGCACACGCGCCGCAAAGCGATCACCATGACGCGCCATGGCCGTCTCGAAGCGTGCCACCCTGGCGATATCGGTCCCGATGCCAAGGATCATGTCGGCTAGCCCTCAGCGTGGTCATGCCCATGATCGTGGTCATGATGATCATGGTCGTGATCGTGCGTTTCCATGGCGGCCACCAGGCCGGCTTCCTGACCGGCGATCGCCAGACGCTTCATGTCGGCCACGGCTTCCTTGAGGCCCACAAACAGCGAACGGGCGATGATCGCATGGCCGATGTTGAGTTCGGTGAGCCCGGGAATGGCGGCGATCGCTTCGACGTTGTGGTAATGCAGACCGTGGCCGGCATTGACCACCAGCCCAAGCTCCAACGCCATCTCGGTGGCGGCGCTCAGGCGCGCGTACTCGCGCCGGGCCTCGTCGCCGGACGCCTCGGCATAGGCTCCGGTGTGCAGCTCGATCACAGGCGCCCCCACTTCCTTGGCCGCTTCGATCTGCACGGGCTCAGGATCGATGAACAGCGACACCTCGCAGCCAACGGCGGCCAGGCGCTTGCAGGCGGCAGCGATGGTCTCACGGGCACCGGCCACATCAAGCCCACCCTCAGTGGTCAGCTCTGCGCGCTTTTCTGGCACCAGGCAGACATGCGCCGGGCGAATTTCCTCGGCCAGTTCAAGCATCGCCGGCGTCACTGCCATCTCGAGGTTCATGCGCGTGTTGAGCACCTCACTCAAGAGGCGAACGTCGCGCTCCTGAATGTGGCGGCGGTCCTCACGCAGGTGCACGGTAATGCCATCGGCCCCGGCCTCCTCGGCGAGCAAAGCCGCCTGAACGGGATCGGGAAACCGCGTGCCGCGGGCCTGGCGCAGGGTGGCAATGTGATCGATGTTGACGCCGAGCAGGATACGAGGGGGGAGCATGGCAATCTCTCCAGTAAATCGTCAGGGGAAAATCAGCGGATAGGGGCAAGTAAATCGGGGCAAGACTTCAGCCGGAGCGGCGGCGCGCGGCCAGTTGCTGCATCAGTTCGCGGGCCCGCAGGGGACGCTCGCCAAGCAACGGCGCTAGCGCGGCCCGGGCCAATGAGCGTGCCGGCGCGGCAAGCCCCGGCGCCGCCCAGTCACCCTGCTCCAGCAGTTTGAGCGTGCGACCATCAAGTCCGCCACTGCTACCTGGCGCCAGGGGGCTGAAGCGACGCGCTTCAGCGCGGTAGATATAACGAGCCTGGGGGTCTAGCTCGACACCGTCGAGATCACAGAACACCGGCTCGCCGTCCAGCGCCTCGAGCAGGGCAAATTCCAGACGCCGCAGCGCACCGGCCCGCTCGCCGGGCAGCGGTAATTCCTTCAGGGCGGCGCCATAGAAGGCAAAGACCTCGGCCACCGGCAGTTCCAGCGGCAGCAGCCGGGTCAAGAGCTCGTTGGCATAAAAGCCGCACAGCAACCCCTCGCCGGCGAGCATGGGCGCACTGCCGGTGCTCTCCATCAGGCGCAGGCGCTTCAACTCGCCTGCCCCCACCCAGGTCAGGTGCAGGGGCGTGAAGGGTTGCAGGCGCGACCGAGAGCGGCTACCCGGCCGCTGCACGCCCTGGGCCACGGCGCGAATACGGCCATGGTCCAGGGTCAGCAGATCGACCAGGGCACTGGTCTCACGGTAGGGACGCTTGTGCAGCAGAAACGCCGGCTGGGGCTGCATAACAGGGCTCAGTCGAGGTCGTAGCCCAGGCTCTTCAAGGCCCGCTCATCGTCGGACCAGCCGCGCTTGACCTTGACCCACAGGTTGAGCATCACCTTGGCATCGAAGGCGCGCTCCATCTCCAGGCGCGCCTCGCGACCGATCTTCTTGATGCGATCGCCGGCTTCACCGATCAGGATCTTCTTCTGCCCCTGACGCTCGACCATCATCAGCGCACTGATATGCAGAGTGCCGCGCTGATCGGTCTTGAATTCCTCGATCTCGACGGTCATCTGATACGGCAGCTCGTCACCCAGCTGACGCATGACCTTCTCGCGCACCAGCTCAGCGGCCAGGAAGCGTGAGCTCTTGTCGGTGATCTGGTCATCGGGGAAGTGATGAATGCCTTCCGGCAGGTGCTTGGCGACCTCGGCCTCGAGCTCGGGCACATTGGTGCCGTGCTTGGCCGAGATCGGCAGGATGGCGGCAAAGTCGCGCTTGGCACCGACCTGTTCGAGCCAGGGCAACAGGCTCGCCTTGTCCTCGAGCCAGTCGACCTTGTTGACGGCGAGAATCACTGGTGCGGTGACATGCGTCAGCTTGTCGAGCACCACCTGGTCTTCCGGCGCCCAGCGGGTGCGGTCGATGATGAAGACCACGCAGTCGATGTCGCGCAGGGCCTGGGTGGCCGCCTGGTTCATGAAGCGATTGATCGCCTTGTTGCGATCCTTCGACATGATATGCATGCCCGGGGTGTCGACGTAGATGAACTGGGTCTCGTCTTCGGTCTTGATGCCCATCACCTGGTGGCGCGTGGTCTGCGGGCGCCGTGAGGTGATGGAGACCTTCTGACCGAGGATGCGATTCATCAGCGTCGACTTGCCGACGTTGGGACGCCCGACGATGGCGACGAAGCCACAGGATTGCGTCATGAGCGACCTCCACGGGGATCAAGGCGAGTCAGGGCAAGCTCGGCGGCCTGCTGTTCGGCATGGCGACGGCTGGAGCCTACCCCCACGGTGTGCTCGTCGATCATCTCGATGTGGCACTCGACGGTGAAGGTCTGGGCATGCGCCTCGCCATCCACGGTGACCACCTCATAGCGCGGCAGCGGTGACTGGCGCGACTGCAGGAACTCCTGCAGGCGGGTCTTGGGGTCTTTCTGGGTGTCCTGCAGGTCCAGCGCCTCCAGGCGCGTCGCGAACCAGGACAGCACGCGGGTCTTGGCCACGTCCATGCCGGCATCCAGATAGATGGCGCCGATCACGGCCTCGACGGCATCGGCAAGAATCGAATCACGACGATGACCGCCGCTCTTCATCTCGCCGGAGCCCAGCCGCAGGCATTCACCCACGGAAAACTCGCGGCCCAGTTCGGCAAGGGTCTGCCCCTTGACCAGGCGGGCACGCAGGCGCGAAAGCTGGCCTTCGCGAGCTTCCGGAAAGCGCCGGAAAAGCGCCTCGGCGATCACGAAGTTGACGATCGAATCGCCGAGGAACTCGAGCCGTTCGTTGTTCTGGCCGCCAAAGCTGCGATGGGTCATGGCCAGCTCCAGCAGGCCGGGGTCGGCGAACTCATGGCCGACCCGGCGGCTGAAGGCATTCAAGGGGTTGCTCACGAAACTCCTGCTACTCTCTGAAAGGTTGTCATCATCGATGGGCATTGGCATCTCACCGGACGCGGCCCATCGGGCCGCGCCAGGATCAGTCGATCACCCGGACCTCGCTGAAGCTCGGCAGTCCGCCGTTCCAGTGCATCCACACCGCGAAGGCCTCGCCAACGATGTTTTCCTCCGGCACGAAGCCCCAGTAGCGGCTGTCGTTGGAGTGGTCACGGTTGTCGCCCATCATGAAATAATGCCCCTCGGGCACGCGCAGTTCGCGCATCTGCGGCCCTGGGTCACGAAAATCATTGTAAATGGGGTGTGTGGTATCGCCCAAGCTTTCCTGGAGCAACACCTCTTCGAGCTGGTCGGTATCGCTTTCATCGACCAGTTGCTTGGGGACCGCCTCACCATTGATATAGAGCTGCTTGCCCTCGTAGCGAATGCGATCACCCGGCAGGCCAATCACCCGCTTGATGAAGTTGACCGAAGGGTCCTGGGGAAAACGAAACACCATCACGTCTCCCCGCTCAGGCTCGCCAATATCGATCAGCTTGGTGTTGGTCACCGGCAGACGCAGACCATAGGTGAACTTGTTGACCAAGATGAAATCGCCGATCTCAAGAGTCGGGCGCATCGACCCCGAGGGAATCTGGAAGGGCTCGACGACGAAGCTGCGCACCACCAGCACCACCAGCAGCACCGGGAAGAAGGAACGCGCATAGTCGACGAGCCAAGGCTCCTTGGCGCTCTTGACGGTGCCCTTATCCGCCGAAGCGTATGCCACACCGCCCTCTTGACTGCCTGAGTGGTGGCCAGATTCGTGACCAGACCCATGCGCCAGCTCTTGCCCTTCGCCGGCGGCGAGCGCCATGCGCTGTTGGCGGCGCTTGGACCACCAGACACTGTCGAGCAACCAGATCAACCCGGTGACCGTGACGGCCACCACCAGCAGAAGCGAAAAATCCATTTGTCAGTGTTTCCTAGTCGTTCACCTTGAGCACGGCGAGGAAGGCATCTTGCGGGATCTCGACCCGACCCACCTGTTTCATGCGTTTCTTACCCGCTTTCTGCTTCTCGAGCAGTTTCTTCTTGCGGGATGCGTCGCCGCCATAGCACTTGGCGGTCACGTTCTTGCGCAGTGCCTTGACCGTCGAACGGGCCACGACCTGTCCGCCGATCGCCGCCTGAATCGCAACGTCGAACATCTGGCGCGGGATCAGCTCTTTCATCTTTTCGACCAGCAGGCGACCACGGGAATGAGCATGATCACGGTGGATGATCACCGCAAGGGCATCGACTCGATCGCCGTTGATCAGCACGTCCAGGCGAACCAGCTTGGCGGCCTCGAAGCGCTCGAAGCTGTAATCAAGTGATGCATAGCCCTTGGTGATCGACTTCAGACGGTCGAAGAAGTCCATCACCACTTCAGACATGGGCAGTTCGTAGGTCAGCTGAATCTGACTGCCCAGGAACTGCATGTCGAGCTGGGTGCCGCGGCGCTGCTCACATTCGGTGATGACGTTACCGACGAATTCCTGCGGCACCAGAATGCTGGCCCGCACCACCGGCTCACGCATCTCGTCGACGTTGGCCATGTCCGGCAGCTTGGAGGGGTTGGAGACGTAGTTGACCTCGCCGTTATCCATCGCCAGTTCGTAGACCACCGTGGGCGCCGTGGTCAGCAGGTCGAGATTGTATTCCCGCTCCAGGCGCTCCTGGATGATCTCCATGTGCAGGGTGCCGAGGAAGCCGACACGAAAGCCGAAGCCCAGGGCGTCAGAGTTCTCGGGCTCATAGCCCAGGGATGCATCATTGAGTGCCAGTTTTTCGAGGGCATCGCGGAAGTCCTCGTAGTCATCGGCGCTGACCGGGAACATGCCCGCATAGACCTGCGGCTTGACCTTCTGGAAGCCTGGCAGGCGCGGCACATCCGGCGTCTTGGTGTGGGTGATGGTGTCGCCCACCGGAGCGCCATGAATATCCTTGATGCCGGCGACCACAAAACCGACCTCACCGGCCCGTAGGATGCCGGTTTCCTTGCGCAGCGGCGTGAAGATACCCACCTCGCCGACCGGCCAATCGCGGCCTGTCGAGGTCATGCGGATCTTTTCGCCCTTCTTCAGGGTGCCGTCGAAGACCCGCACCAGCGAGACCACGCCCAGATAGTTGTCGAACCAGGAGTCGACGATCAGCGCCTGCAGCGGTGCGTCCCGGTCTCCCTTGGGTGCCGGAATGTCGCGCACCAGACGCTCGAGCAGGCCTTCCATGCCCATGCCGCTCTTGGCTGAAACCTGACAGGCATCGGTGGCGTCCAGGCCGATGATCTCTTCGATCTCCTTGCTGACCTTGTCCGGGTCGGCCTGGGGCAAGTCCATCTTGTTGAGTACCGGCAACACCTCGAGACCCTGCTCCACGGCGGTGTAGCAGTTAGCCACGGACTGCGCCTCGACCCCCTGACCGGCATCGACCACCAGCAGTGCGCCCTCACAGGCGTAGAGCGAACGGGAGACTTCATAGGAGAAATCGACGTGCCCCGGGGTATCGATGAAGTTGAGCTGGTAAGTCTTACCATCTTCAGCCTGGTAATCCAGGGTGACCGACTGTGCCTTGATGGTGATGCCACGCTCGCGCTCGATATCCATCGAGTCGAGCACCTGCTCCTTGAGCTCGCGATCGGTCAGGCCGCCGCAGATCTGGATGATGCGATCCGAGAGGGTCGACTTGCCATGATCGATGTGGGCGATGATCGAGAAGTTACGGATCAAGCTCAGGTCTTTGCTCGTTGCGTTGTTGCTCATGCACAGTCATCCGGTTCTTGGTACGCATCCCGGCGACCATCGGGCAAGGCCCGATGGGTGGGGCGTCTTGAAAAAGAATGCCGGCATTGTACCGGCAAGGGCTCGACAGGAACAGCGACGCCGCCGGGAAGGTCCTTCCAACGAACGACGGGGCCCGCAGGCCCCGTCGATGGTGTCGAGTGAGGTTACTCGTCGGCCTCGAGCCGCAGCGCGACATACAGGGAGCGGCCCTCACGATAAAGGCGCACCGGCACGGCGCGGTCAGCTTCCAGAGAGTCGATGACCGACATCAGCTGTTTCGGCGAGGAAATGGCCTGATGATCGACAGACACCAGCACATCTCCCGGGCGAATGCCCGCCTGCTGAGCGACGCCACCGGGTTCGACCGATTCGACACCTACGCCGCCGTCGATACCCAGGCGCTCGAGGATCTGATCATCGAGAGCGCTGACGGTCAGTCCCAGACGCGTCTGGCTGTTGCTGGACTGGCTAGAGGCCTGATCGCCATTTGGCGCATCCGGCCAATCACCGACGGTGACCGTGATCTCACGCTGGCGGCCATCGCGCATCACGTCAAGGTCAACGTCGTCGCCCGGGCGCACCCGTCCGATCAGTCGGGGCAAGGTGCTGGAGCGGTCGACGTCCTGACCGTTGACACCCACGATCACGTCGCCGGCTTCCAGGCCATCGCGAGCGGCAGGACCCTCGGGGTCGAGATCAGCGATCAGCGCCCCATTCGGGCCATCCAGACCGAAAGACTCGGCCAGGTCCTGCGAGACCGGCTGGATCACCACGCCCAACCAGCCGCGGCTGACACGCCCTTCGCTCTTGAGCTGGTCGGCGACGTCCATGGCGACGGTGATCGGAATCGCGAACGAGAGGCCCATGTAGCCACCGTTACGGGTAAAGATCTGCGAGTTGATGCCCACGACCTCACCATCGAGATTGAACAGCGGCCCGCCGGAGTTACCCGGGTTAATGGCCACGTCGGTCTGGATGAAGGGCACGTAGGCGTCGGACGGCAACGTGCGGTTGATGGCACTGACAATGCCAGCGGTCACCGAGTGATCGAAACCGAAGGGCGAGCCGATGGCCGCGACCCACTCACCCACCTCAAGGGTATCGGAGTTACCGATCTCGAGCGTCGGCAGGTTGTCGGCATCGACCTTGAGGAGGGCCACGTCGGTCTTGGTATCAGCCCCGACCAGCTCGGCCTTGAGCTCCCGGCGGTCATTGAGACGCACCAGGATCTCATCGGCATCCTTGACCACATGCGCGTTGGTCATGATGTAGCCGTCTTCGCTGATCACGAAGCCCGACCCCAACGACTGACGCTCGTGTTCCTGCTTCTGGCCACCACCCGGCATGGGCAGCTGGTCGCCGAAGAAGCGCCGGAATATCTCGGGAATATCCTCACCGCCGGGGCCGTGATAGGAGAAACCGCCCGAGGAGACGGTGCGCGTCGTCGAGATATTGACCACACCCGGGGCGGCCTGATCGACCAGCTCGGTGAAGTCAGGTAATTCCCGAGCCTGGGCCGAGGCACAGGCCAGAGACAGCATTAACAGCAAGGCAAACACGAAAGAATGGCGAAGTGTGCGTTCCATAATCACTCCTGCAACAGCATGGAAAGGCAATGCGTGGATCGGCAATGGTGAGTGCCAGCGACCCCGCTTCGGCGGAGTCTCGGCCATTCCTATGAACTATCCCTAATATAATCGTTATATGTTGTTGGCTTAGCCGGTGCTCACGGCGGCGAAGGGTCGAGTAGCACCGGTCGATAGACGGGAGATTGGTACCTACCCCACAGGGCTAGGCCGAGCACGCCGCAGGCAAGCCCGGCGAGAAAGATCACCGGCACCAGCGGGTGGCCGGGCTTAAGCCAAGCCTCGGCCGCGCCACCGGCCAGCAATGACATCGCCAACGGCAGGCCATAGATCGCCAGGGCCCCTTCCAGGAAACGCCGAGCCGGCAGGCCAATACGTACTGTCTGCCCTACCGAAAGCTCAGATGAGGTCGCGATGGTGAACTGCCGGGGACGAACTTTGCGCTTGGTGGCCAGCAGGCCTGTGCCGCAGCCCTGTCGGGAAGCACAACCCGCACAGCCGCTCTGGGTGAGCACGCTGACACGGACACCTTCCGGCAGGAGAGCATCGACCCGTGCCGTGGCGTCGAGCCAGTGTCCCGAGTTCATGCCAACGCTGAGGCTCATGGCGCTTCCTCTGGGGTCAATTCGTCGTTCGAAGCCTCGCCGCTGCGCGCTTGGCTACTGCTCTCGGCACCGGTAAGGCTCACCTGCTCGACCACCCTGATCAGAACGTCAGGCGGCAACTCCCCCATTGCCACCACCTGCATGGGCTGGCCGCCCAAGACCATATGCCGGACCGCCGCGTAAGAGATGCCAAGGCGGTGCAGGCCAGGAGCTAGGGCAGGACGCTCGGGGTCGAGAGGCTCGACGAACATGCTGAGGCTGGAGAGGCCATCGCTGTAGAGGCGGTGATGCACCGCATCGGCATGACGGGCATCGGCCGTGGCCACCGGCTGAGGGACGAACCCGGGCGGTAGCCAACCGGGCTGCCAGGCATCGTTGGGCGGGGTGCGCACCCGGTCCATTTCGATCCGACCCTCAAACACCGATGGATGTTCGATGTCGGTGATCTGGAAGGTTTCGAGTACTCGCCCTTGGGTGTCGAGCAACATCTGCTTGAGGGGCAGCGCCGTCATCTTGTCGAGCCACAGACGCTGCCCGAAGCGCATATCATCGAGCGGCTCGATATCCAGACGAACGGCGGCACGGCCGGCAATTCGCTCCTCGCCGCCAAGGCTCAGACGATAGTGGTCACCAAGTTTGGCCATGATCGCCTGTGGCGAGGCCGGCGCCTTGGCGTCGCCTGACGCCCAGCCGCCGCGACCGATTCGGCCACGGCGCTCGAATATAACGGGGTCGCCATCCAGAAAGCGCGCCACCTCATGCTCGACGCCGTCACGGATATTATGGGTCAGGGCCAGCGTCCGCACACCGTCGCTGCCGATGCGCACGGCACGCGCCTTGAACTCATAGCAGTGGTTGGCCCAGAGACTGCGGTCGAACCATTCACTGGCCGTGGTCGGCGCTGACTGCTCCAGCAGTCGCTGGCAGTCATACCCATCGGCTGCCTCATCGGCCGCCAGGGCCGACGTCATCGGCCAAGCCATTGCTAGCAAGGCCGAGAACGTCAACACGTGGGAAAGCGATCGCCGGCGAACGAGATCTCGGCTCATGACAGGGGGTACCAGCATCAACGCAGGCCCAGCGACTCTTGGCCTGAAGCCCTCAGCAGCGGCATCCAGGCATCGCCGCTGCGATATGCCGCGCCTTCCGCATGGCGGTCGAGGTAGGACTGCAGCAAGCGGGCCTGCTGCTGATCGCCGCGCTGCGACTGACGAACGCTGGGCGCCATCATCATCGGTGATTCGACGGTGGCTCCGACATTCATCAAGCCACGGTCGGCCGCGGACGACTGAAACAGCGGCAGGTCGACCAAGGACGGTCGCTGTATCTGATTAGAGACGCCACTGCCCCCGCTCGGCGCGCTGACCAGGCCAGACTGCCCCGGCTGGGCACGCTCGTCGGACGAGTTATAGAACTGTACGCCGGTAATCACCATCAACGAGACCGCGGCCGCGGCAGCGGCACTGCCGGCAAAGGATCCAGCACGGGAAAACAGGCTGCGCGACAGCGCAACAGGCACTTCCATTTCCGGTGACGGCTCATCGGCGAGCCTCGCCATGATGCCTGCCGACAGATCGGTGGACACGTCGATGTCCCGGTCACGCTGCATCAGGCTGCGAGCCAGATGGTAGCGGCGCCAGGTCTCGGCGACCTCAGGGGACTCGTCCAGCGTCTTGAGCACCCGAGGAAGTTCGAGATCGTCTGCCTCGCTGTCCATCAAGGCAGACAATGACTCCTGTGAATTCTGATTCATCACTTACACCCTCACACTTTAAGGCGTGTCGCCCTTAGATCAGTTGTCGACTCGAGTGGTGACAACGTGCCTTTACGACCTGCCTACCCGGATGAGCAAGACGGTTATCGTCAGACCATCCCTTCTCAGGCATTGCCACCGCAATACATTCGATCCATGCATGTGACGCCACAAGGCGACAACAGTTCAGCCTCGGGGTCAAAAATGCTGGCATCGATTATTCATGCACCATGTCCTGCGTCCTGGCGGTCACCACCAGCGGCTGGATATGGCGATCGACGGCCTCACGCGCACGGAAGATACGTGAACGCACCGTGCCAACCGGGCAGTCCATGATGTGGGCAATGTCTTCATAGGACAGGCCATCGAATTCACGCAGGGTAATCGCCGTGCGCAGATCCTCTGGCAGGTTCTCGATCGCCTCGAAGACCGCCGCTTCCAGCTGGTCACGTGCGATGGACGCTTCCGGTGACTCGATATCGGACAGCCGACCGCTCTGATCGATGATCTCGGCATCGACAATGTCCATATCACTGCCCGGAGGACGTCGCCCGCGGGATACCAGGTGATTCTTGGCGGTATTGATGGCGATGCGATATAGCCAGGTGTAGAAGGCGCTATCGGCACGAAATTTACCTAGCGCTCGGTAGGCCTTGATGAAAGCCTCCTGGGCCACATCCTGAACTTCGGCATGGTCATGCACGTAACGGCCGATCAGGCCAATGATCTTGTGCTGATACTTCTTTACTAGCAGGTCGAAGGCCCTGGTATCTCCCCGCTGAGCTCGTTCAACGAGCTGCTGATCGGTTTCCCGGGTATCCATTCAGCCCCCCTTTATGCAGGCAGGGCGTACAATCGACGCGCCGAGGGGCAGCCCCACGGGGAGGCACCGTCCGAGGGCCGAACTCTCGGTGAACGCTGGAGGCAAACAAGCAGTCATAACGTCTATGTGGAAACCTGGTGGCATTCGATGATGATTATCCGTCAGTGTTCCTGTTTATTGGCATTCCATCAAGCACACAGCATGCCAGCGGTAACGAACCGCTGGGACAGCAGTCACCGGCAACGAGTTCCCTGTCGCCGTTGATTTTCACTAGGCCCGCGGGCGATAGTAGATGTCTATTCATCATTTTCACGCGCGTATTCACGTCACAGGTAGCGGCATGTCACAACAGCAGGTCAACAACCTCAACGTCCTGGCCCAGGATGTCCTGATCACCCCCGAGACGCTCAAGCAGGAAATCCCCCTGACCGACGCCGCCGAACGCACGGTCATCGAGGGCCGCGAGACCATCCAGCGCATTCTGGATGGCAGCGATCCCCGACTGCTGGTCGTCGTCGGCCCCTGCTCCATCCATGACGTGGACGCGGCGCTCGATTACGCCCGCCGTCTGCGTCGCTTGGCTGATGAGGTCAAGGACAGCCTGTACATCGTGATGCGGGTCTACTTCGAGAAGCCGCGCACCACCGTCGGCTGGAAAGGCCTGATTAACGACCCGCACCTCAACGGCTCCTTCGAGATCGAGGAAGGCCTGCACATTGCGCGCCGGCTGCTAGTGGAGCTCGCCGAGATGGGCCTGCCGCTAGCCACCGAGGCCCTCGATCCGATTTCCCCGCAGTATCTTCAGGACTGCATCAGCTGGTCGGCGATTGGCGCCCGCACCACCGAGTCCCAGACCCACCGCGAGATGGCCTCCGGCCTCTCCTGCCCGGTAGGCTTCAAGAACGGCACCGATGGCAGCCTCGACGTGGCGGTCAACGCCCTGCAGTCGGTGGCGCACCCGCACAACTTCCTCGGCATCGACCAGGCCGGCCAGGTCGCGATCATTCGCACCCGCGGCAACGCCTATGGCCATGTCGTGCTGCGCGGCGGCAACGGTAAGCCCAACTATGACAGCGTCAGTGTGGCGCTTGCCGAGAAGGAACTGGAAAAGGAAGGCATCAAGCCGAACATCATGATCGACTGTTCGCATGCCAACTCCAACAAGGATCCGGCGCTACAGTCACTAGTGATGGAAAACGTCACCAATCAGATCCTCGAGGGCAACCGTTCGATCATTGGCCTGATGGTCGAATCTCATATCGGCTGGGGTAGCCAAAAGATCAAGGGCGACAAAGCAGACCTGACCTACGGCGTCTCGATTACCGATGCCTGCATCGACTGGGACACCACCGTTTCCACCTTCACCGCCATGAACGAAAAGCTGACACCGGTACTGGCCAAGCGTCGTGACTAGTGCTGTCCGATGCGCATCCAGCATTTGCCGGCATCGGCTTTGATATGAAAACGCCCGCGATCATCGCGGGCGTTTTTCATTACCTGGCTACGTCTGCCGTTTATTTCCCACTTGGCCTCCTGGCCATGGAACCCGTTGGGGCCCATAGCCGCGACAAATGACCTTTCCCAAACTCAGCTTCCAAACTCAGCAAGCGCCATTGCCGAGACGCCTCAGCCGTCCTGCACCACGCCATCGATCTCGCGGGTAAAAGGCGGCAGACCGTCGAGCAGCGCCTGGCCATAGCGGCGCGTCAGCACCCGCCGGTCGAGAAGCGTAATGCGACCGCGATCGTCTTCCTTGCGAATCAGTCGACCACAGGCCTGCACCAGCTTGATCGAGGCATCCGGCACGGTGATGCGCATGAAGGGATTGCCGCCACGGCTCTCGATCCATTCGGCCAGGGTCGCCCCCACCGGATCGTCGGGGACCGCGAAGGGCAGACGGGTGATCACCACATGGGTCAGGTACTTTCCAGGCAGGTCGATGCCCTCGGCGAAGCTCGCCAGGCCGAAGATGATGCTGCCCTCCCCCGCGTCGACCCGCGCACGATGGCGCTCGATCAGCTCGCGCTTGGGCAACCGGTCCTGGGCCAGCACCCGCTCGCGATAGGCTCGCGGCAGCGCCTTCTCCACGGCGCGCAGCTGGGCTCGCGACGAGAACAGCATCAGCACGGCTTCGTCGTCCCCTAACCCCTGCACGAAGTCGACGATGGCGCGCTCGTGACCCTCACGATCGCCGGGATCGACCGCTTCGCGGGGAACGCTCAGCACCGCCCGGGAATAATCGAACGGACTCGGCAGGCGCTGATAGCGGTAGCGGTTGGCGAGCCCAGCACGCTCCTGCAGGCGCTCGAAACGCCCCAGGGCCGTGAGGGTCGCCGAGGTTACCACCGCGCCATGACAGCTACCCCACAGGGTGCGCGCCAGGGTGTTGGCTGCCGAGACCGGGCTGGCTGCGAAGACCAGCTCCGGCTCGCCGCCGACCTGCTCGAAGCTCAACCAGCGGGC
>Ga0114983_1000389_pt1 | contig 18905 bp, 14 predicted proteins | sample Shrwel_input2_RT_FD_87182 | JGI IMG/M metagenome (GOLD analysis project Ga0114983, IMG submission 87182) | Subsurface microbial communities from deep shales in Ohio, USA - Utica-3 well 1 S input2 RT | ecosystem: Environmental > Aquatic > Deep subsurface > Shale gas/oil reservoir > Produced... | reverse complement strand
GCGGCGTTTACTGGAAAACTCACTGTCGGCAAAAGTCAGTTGCTGGCTCATCCGGTTACTCATTCAGGGTTCAGGTTACAACACGATGATCTCATATCTCGGACTTATTCGCACCTTCCCTAGACGCTTGCCGGATTATCGATGAGCAGCAAACGGGTTTGGCACAAGCCGTCAGTCAGTATATTTTGACCGGTGAACCTGTGGCGTGTCTGTCGCAGCTCCAGCAGCTCAGTGCTGGAGAAACACTGGCGCGGCCGGGTGTTCCCTATGGCTACGGACAAAATGATGAGCGGCTGATTCAGGCCCGTGATGCCATTAACCGGTTTGTGGCAACCGGTGCCTGTAATGAAGCAGCCGTTATGCGCCGTCTCGGCTTGGTGTGTCATGCCTGCAACCCCGACATAAGCATCTACGGCGTGCCAAACAGCTCGAGCGGCTGGCTCAATGGCGTGCTGATGCTGTTCAAAGAGTTGGCGGAAGAGTATTACGGTTGCCGTTTGGCGGGCAAAGATCTGCCCAGTCGTGACTATCTTGCTTCGCTGGTCGCGCAATATGAACACCCGCCCCATGAGCTGGAAGCCTTTATTCTTGAAGGTTCTGACTCTTATTATAACGATACATTCCGCACCGCGCTGAGGAAGAGAACCGACTGGCTCAAGCTCAGTGAAGATCCTGAATATCTGCAGCTGTTGAAACAGTTGCATTTCAGCGGCCGTGAAACCTTTTGTGCTTTGCTTAATAAAGCCTGTCAGACCCTGTCACCGGCGCAGCTGCCGCTGGTCATGGCGTTGGCCGCCGATGGTTCGGCGACTGTCCGTGAAGAGGCCCTGAAACTGCTGAAAAAGAGCTCGCAACAAGAGCTGCTGGCGTTTCTGGAGCGGGAATTTCCGGCGGCCAAGGCGGCTACCCGTGGCCACTGGCTGGTTGTGGCCGGCCTCTATCCTGAAGCGACCCCCTTGCTGCAGCGCTGGCACAGTGAAGAGAAATCCGCCGCGGTAAAAACGGCACTGGCGAAAATGCTGGATAACACGACCCGGCAGCAACAGAGTGACCAGTTTAGCTGGGATATTCCGGCCGTTGCGGCCATTGATAAAAACGTCAAAGTGCCTGAAGAATGGCTCGGTCTGTGTGAAAAGCAGTTGGCTAAAGAGATCAAAGAGCTTGAAAACGATATCGCTGCGGCGGAGCACCCAGATGCCCCCAGCTATCGCAAAAGGCATTTGGCCGACGACCGGAAAAGTCTGCAACGTTGGCAGCAAGTCAGTAGTGCCCAGCTGCAAGCGGCGCTGATGGACCTCGAAAGAGGCCGGCAATCATCTCTGTCAGGGTTTTATTCTCTGATCAGCCACGCCGATCTCGACGAGCACCCCAAAGCCTGTCTAAGGCTGATTTTGCGGATGGAACGCCATGAGCTCTCCTGCCATTCCTGGGAGCGTATGCTGAGCCAGGAACATATTCTGAAAAGTCTGCAGGGGATGACGGACTTACGACAACTCTTGAGCCTGTGCAACCAAGAGAATCAACCCTCCGCGGCCTTGATTGAAGCCCTGTTTGGCTACGAAGGCCGGGAAGGTGACTGGTTGCCGGCCGCATGTGAACAACTGCTGATTTGGCCCTTCTTTGCCGAAAACCCCGACTATATAGAGCATGGCCTCAATGGCCAAGTGCTCAATGGAACCTATCGACACGATGCCAATCAGGTATTGATACAGACCTTGGCGATTCTGGCAGAATTTCCCAAGCTGCCGCAGCACTGGCAAAGGAAGGTTCATGAACATGCCTTCCATGGTCGCAAAGCCATACAGGCTGCGGCTCAGTACTGCGCCGAACGCCACGGCGCCGATATCACCCTTATCACTCCTGAGCTGGCCTCCGGCAGCAAGGATAACCGGGTGCTGGCCGCCACTTGGCTGGGTCGCCTCAAGGCGGCTTCGGCGCAGGAGGCATTGAGCCAGGCGCTGAATAAAGAGAAAGATATGCCAACCCGGGTCGTGTTGCTGGAAGCATTGTTGCAAACCGGCGCCGATATCAGCCAGTTTCTTGGCAAGGAAGCGCTGCTGGCCGAAGCCAAGGCCGGCCTTAAAAAGGCGCCACCCAAGTCCATGGATTGGTTCCCGCGTGAAGCGCTGCCCGCATGCCGTTTTGAAGACGGCAGCCCGGTCGAGCCCGAACTTGTGTTCTGGTGGGTAGTCTTGGCGGTGAAGCTCAAGCAGCCTCAGGGCAACCCATTGCTGAGTCACTATCTGTCGCTGCTGGATAGCGAAAGCCGTCAGCGTCTTGGGCATTTCATTCTGGCGGCATTTATCGCCCAGGATACCCGTTGCCCTTCAGATGATGAGGCATTGGAATATGCCAAGGCGCATCAGCAGCAGACCTTTCAATCTTATCAGCATTGGGCCAAATACGACTGGGGTCAGGAGTATCAACACAAGACCCTTGAGGATGCGTTTCAGGCCTGCTTTGCCGAGAAAAAGAATGAGCTCTTGGGCTCGGCCATCAAAGACAAGGGGATGTTGGCCCTGATCGCTGGCGGCGATGCGCAAACCCTGCTGGGCATGATCCAACCCTTTATGAAGAAGCGCTATGAGCGGCGGGCGATAGAGGCCATGTTGCAGGCTTTGGCCAACTCGGACGATCCTGTGGCGATTCAGTTTCTGCTGAGTATTTCGCGGCGTTATCGCACCAACTCGGTGCAGGAGCTGGCACGGGCGCAAGTCAGTCAAATTGCGGCCCGTAACGGCTGGACTCAGGATGAGCTGGCGGATCGCACTGTGCAGACGGCCGGGCTCGAACATCTGACCCAGCCCAGCCCGTTTGAATTCGGCAGCCGTACTTTGGCGCTGGCACTCGGGGACGACCTCAAGCTGAGATTGCTCAACGAAGAGGGCAAGCTGCTCAAGAGCCTGCCGCAACCTAGGCAGACCGATAACGAAGGCGATATTGCCGAAGTGAAAAAATGGTTCAGCAACTGCAAGAAAGAACTCAAGCAGGTGGTTGAACAGCAAAGTGCCAGATTGTATGAGGCCATGGTCACAGAGCGGCATTGGCTCGCCGCAGACTGGCAGCAATACCTGCATCAGCATCCGGTCATGTATCGCCTGTTGCAGCGCACCCTCTGGCAGGTGGAGATTGATGGTCAATGGCAAACCTTCAGACCCACGGAAGACGGCGCCTTTATCGATATTGACGATGAAGAGCTGCAACTGCCCGCTGCGGCGAGTATACGCCTGGTGAGCGGTAACCTGTTACCGGAGGCAGCGCTGGATGCCTGGCGTTCACATCTCAAGGATTACAAGGTCAAGCCGCTGTTCGAGCAGCTGCGAAGTGCCGAAGTGACGTTGACTGAAGGCCAGGAAGCACTCAATGACCAGCGCGGCCGGATGACCGACTGCTATACCCTGCGTGGCCTGTTGACCAAGAAAGGTTATCAGCGCGGCGAAGCGGAAGACGGCGGTTTCTTTGATAACTACTTCAAGCGTTTCGATACCCTGGGGCTGAGAGTGGAGTTCGGCTTCAGCGGTAACTGCGTGCCGGAAGAAAACGAGGCCGCCGCCATCTATGACATCAGGGTCATGGAGCGGACCAACCCCCGCGGCCGTTATGCCCGCTACCGTCAACTGCCGTTGGCCGAGGTGCCGGTCAACCTGCTCAATGCCATCGCCGTTGACTATCGTGAAGTCGGCGACAAGTGTGTGGCAGATCCGGACTGGGAATCGAAACTGCCTTGGTAAAGGTCGATAACGGATGGATTAGGCTGCTGCCTTACTGGTGGCAGCCAATAAGGAGAAGCAAACAGGATGGAACAAGTCATTCGGGCTCATGCCGAGCAGCGTTATCAGGATGAATTGCAACGCTTGATGGCGGCCGACAAGGGGGTTATTCCACCGGGTTGGGCCATGTCGGCTGGGGCGGTGCGACGTTTTATCTGCGGCGATGCGGCGCTTGATATCAGCCGCAAATACTACGGGGAAGATGCCCTGGTGGAGCGGGCCATTGTCAGCCTGATGGGCAACAACGGCCTGATGCTGGTCGGTGAACCCGGTACCGCCAAGTCGATGCTTTCTGAGCTATTGAGCGCTGCCATCAGCGGCAGCAGTGAGTATCTCATTCAGGGCACAGCAGGTACTACGGAGGAGCAGCTCAAGTACAGCTGGAACTTTGCCCTGTTACTGTCCGGTGGCCCCAGTCTGGAAGCCCTGCTGAAAAGCCCCGTCTATCAGGCGATGGAGCAGGGCAAGCTGGTGCGTATCGAAGAGATCACCCGCTGCCCGCAGGAGGTGCAGGATGTGCTGATCTCGCTGATGTCGGAAAAAAGCCTCAGTATCCCCGAGCTGGGCGTCTCGATTCAGGCCAAACCGGGCTTCAACCTGATAGCCACCGCCAACCTGCTGGACCGTGGGGTCAACGAGATGTCCAGTGCGCTCAAGCGCCGTTTCAACTTCGAGACAGTGCCTGTGCTCAGCGATCCTCTGCTGGAGCGCCAGCTGATTTTGGCTCAGGTGAGCCAACGCCTGGCGGACAGCGGCCAACAGGTGCAGCTGGATGAAGCGCTGGTGGACTTGCTGGTACGGGTATTTCACGACCTTCGCAGTACCGTCGGCCCACAGGCGATGGATGCCACTCTGTCCACGGCCGAGGCGGTTAATATAGTGCATGGCTGCGCCCTGCACAGCCTCTATTGGCAAGAGCCCATGAGTGCCGCCCAGTTGGTGCAGCAGATGCACGGCACGCTAATCAAGGACAAGGCCGACGATGTGAAGAAGCTGGCTCATTACATGGATGTGGTCGCCCGTGAACGCCAGGGTTGGCAAGCCTTCTTCCAGGCAGGAAAAGCTCTGTGGATGAGGTGATGTTCCTTAGAGGGGAGTTTGGTGAACTCCTCAAGACCGCTGCGGCCGATCCCGGGGTGTGCTGGTTGCCGCTGCGGCATCACAGCCCGGCCTGCGCCGCCATGGCGCTGGAGCAGTTGCAGCGCCGGCAGCCCCAAGCCGTGTTAATAGAAGCCCCCGGCAGTTTTATCCGCCATCTGTCACTGTTGCAGCGCGATACTGTGGTGCCGCCTATTGCCATCTATCAGAGTGGCAGCTACTACCCTCTGGCCGAGAACAGCCCTGAATGGCAGGCGCTGCGCTGGGCGACGGCGCAGGGCATTGAGGTGATCTTCATCGATCTGGATGAAAAGGCGCAGGAGGGCGGTGTAAGCAACCGTTGGAGTGATAGCCGCTTTTTAAGCTCGGACTACAGCCGCCGCCTACAGCAGCAACTGGGATGCCGGGATGCCGACGAACTCTGGCAGCGTTTGTTTGAACAACAAAATTTCGCCTCGGCCGAGAGCTTCTTTACCCAGGTATTGTTGTTCTGCGCCGCCAGTCGTGCCTGCTTTGGCACAGACAGCCTGGAAGAGATGGGCGATCTGGCCCGTGAAACCCAGATGCGGGCCCATATCAAGGCGGCCCGCCGCCGCTATGAGCGAGTGGCTGTGCTCACAGGTGGTTTTCATACCCCGGCGTTGATCAACTTTGCCGACGAGGCCGAGGCGATCGTCGTCGATGACACGCAAGATAGCTTTGTGATCCGTTTCAGTGACGCCTTGCTGGATGCCCGCAAAGGCTACGGCGCCGGTATGCCTTATCCGGCCTTCTGTCGCTGGCAGTTTCAGCAGCGGCAATTGAACGCCGATGATTGGTTGCTCTACCTCTTGGAGCAGATGCCGCAACTGCCGCTGATCTATAAGAAAAACTGCTTTGAGCATCTGCAGGCCCTCTGTAGTTTGCGTGGCTTGGCGCGCCCCGGCAGCTATGATCTGCTGGATTCTCTGGGCAGTTGCCTGATTAAACAGCAGCTGTCGGCATCGACACTCGAACCCTGGCAAAAGGTGCTCAGCGGCGATGCCCTTGGGCAGTTACCGGCCGACCAACCCAGTTTACCGCTGGTGGAAGAGGTGTTGGCGCTATGTCGCAAGGCCAGATTGCAGACGGATAAACCGGGACGCTGCCACTTCGATCTCTACGCCATGACGGACAAGCATATTGAGCGCCGTCGCCTCCTGTGTCGGCTGCTGTTTGTTGGCAGCGGTTTTGCCAGGCCGCAAAATGGCATGCCGGTCATCCGGCAATTGAAGTTCAACCATCGCCATGAACATTGGAACTATCATTGGACTCCGGCGGTGGAAGTGGCACTGGCCGAGAAATCCAGCCTGGGGCTGCGTCTCGAGCTGGTGGTGAAACGGCGGCTCAGTGAGTTGCCCCAGGAAGATTTGCAGCAACTGGTGGAAAAACTGGTGTTGGCACTGCATCTGGGGATGCCGGAAGAGCTGAGCGCCCATGCCATTGCGCAGCAGATAAGCCAATGCAGCGACATTCAGCAACTGGCCAATAGCTTTATGACCTTGCTGGCGGCAGCGCATCATCCACTGTTTGCCGATATTGAGCTGCTGGCTTACCAAAAAGCCCTATGGCATCAGGTCGGCTTTCATTTACCGGCAATCAACCGCCTGAGCGATCAAGAGGCGGTGAAGTTACTGTTGGATCTGCAGAGCGTAGCTGTCTTGCATCAGGACGAGCTCGAGTCTCCCTGGCGTGACAGACTGCGCTGGTTGACAAGCCATAACGCCCATCGACCCGTGCTCTATTTTGTCCTGCAGGCCTTGGCTATTGAGCTGGACAAGTTGGACCCGGCGCCACTGCTGCAACAGTTGCTGCTGCAAAACGATCCCTTCCCTGTGATTGAGGCGCTGCTCAAGGTGGTGCCGCACTGGTTGCGGCAAGACCATGGCCTGCTGCCCATGCTGAATCACTGGCTCAGTGAGCTGAGTGAGGCGCAGTTTATCGACAAGCTACCGGCCATGAGGGGCTTGTTTTGCGCGCTGGATGCCAGAGAGGTGGATGAGCTCTGCCGCCGCTTGCTGCAGCTGAATCAGTGGGATAACGGCCTGAATTGGTTGCAATACGGGATATCTGAACAGGACTTTCAACAGGGGTTGGCGCTGGAGCGGCAGCTGCGAATTGACCTGGAGCAACAAGGATTGAGTCAATGGATGAGCAACTGAAGCAGCGCTGGCGTCTGGTGTTGGGGCGCTATGCCAACGCGCTTGATACCCGTCTCAGCTCCCGGCAACAGCAACAGGATGAGGTGTTGCAGCAGCTCTATCAGGAGGGCCAGCTGCAGCGTGGCTTCAAGGTAAGCGCTGGCTTGGGGGAAAGCGAGTTGGCAGTGACCAACTGGCTGGAGGCGGCGGAGACCCTGTTTCCCCGTTCGGTCAACGACAGGCTGCAGTCCGATGCGGTCGAGCGCTTTGGGTTGCATCAGGTGTTGGAGCAGCCGCAGGTGCTGGAAAAGATCACTCCCAGTATGGGGGTGCTGAAGCAGTTGCTGAAACTCAATGCCCATCACAAGCCGGCCATTCGGCAACAGGTAGAGCGGATTATTCAGGGAGTGGTCGAGGAGTTGCTGCGTCGCCTGCGGCCGACCTATATCAACAACTTGAGTGGCAGGCTCAACCGCCAGGCCCACAGTCCGGTGAAACGGCTGGCCAATCTGGACTGGCAGACCAGTATTCGCCGCAACCTCAAGCATTTTGATGGCGAGAGAAGGTCTGTTTCGAGCGGGTCTATTTCCATGCCCGTCAGCAGCACCAACTGCCCTGGCACATAGTGCTCTGCATAGATCAGTCCGGCTCCATGGCGACTTCGCTGATTTACTCGGCAGTGATCGCCGGGATCCTGACCCGCTTGCCATCGGTGAAGTTGTCGCTGGTAGTGTTCGACACCCAAGTGGTGGACTTGAGTGAGCAGGCCCAGGACCCCGTGTCTGTGTTGCTGAATTGCCAGTTGGGCGGCGGCACCCTGATCTCCCAGGCCTGGCGCTATTGTCAGCAACTCTGCTCCGAGCCGGGGCGCTCTGTGGTGGCAACCGTGTCCGACTTTGAAGAGGGCGGTTCGATGCAGGCCTTACTGGCCCAGGCCCAGGAGATGATAGACAGTGGCATCAAGATGTTGGGGATGACCGCCATGAATCACGATGCCGAGCCTTTCTACAGCACTTTTAGCACCGATAACCTGCAGCGCCTGGGGATGGAGATAGGCTCACTCAGCCCGGATAACTTTGCCGAATGGCTGGCGCTGACTATGGGGCTACGCCGATGAATGAAACCATACTCACCAGCCTCGGCAGTGCAGGTTTGGTGCGCCGGGCCCGCAAGGCATTGGAGAAAAGCCAGCCGCAGATGCAGGATTATGGCTTTGAGTTTGAAGGGCAAAAGGGGCTGCTGGATTGGAATAACCCGCTCGCCAGTCGCTGCGATTGCGGCGCCTCCGGCCTGTGTAAACACATAGTGGCTGCGGCGCTTTATCTGCTGGAGCAGCCTGCATCCCCTGAGACTCGCGCCGAAGAGCCGCCCCGGGTGGAACTCCATCTGGCCGAGCTTTTGAATGATGCCGGCAAGGCTCAGGTTCGCCGCCTGTACCAGCAGAGTCAGCGCCGCTGGGCGGCGGATATTAAGCTTGCGCAAGGCACAGTCTGCGTCGAACTGCAGGGGCAGCAGCTGTATTTTCGGTGTGTACAGGGGCTGCAGGATATTATCTGCACCGAAGAGGCGCAGCGTTATGCGCTGCTCGCCGTCTGGCTCTATTGCCGTGAGCAGGCCATCGCCTTTGAATGGCCGCAATGGCTGCTCGATGAGCAGGCGCAGTTGCAGTATCTGGGGCAGCAGAGCCGCGATCAGTTAAAGCGCCGTTGCCTTAAGTTGCTGGAGCAGATGACTGAGCTCGGCATCGAGAGGTTGCGACCCTCGTCCCTGGTAGAGCTGGAACTCCTGCTGGTGCCCATGGACAGGCAAAATCTGCCACTGACCGCCCTGAAACAGCTGCATGGCACGCTGGAGAAATATGTCTCGGGCCAAGGCGTCAGGGATAGAAAATTGCTGCTCAGCTGTCTGGCCCGCTCCTTGGCGGCTCTGGAAGGCAGCCAGCCACAGACGCAAAGACCCTATCAACAAGCGCCGGAGCAGGTGCTGGGGCTGGGCGCTTTCCCCTGGCAGAGCGAAGGGGGCGCCCATGGTGTGACTCAGGTATTGCAGGATGAGCAGGGGCGTTTTATCACCCTGGCCGAGAGCCGCCCCAAAGCCGGGCAGCAGCTGGATTATGTCAGCGTATTTCGCGGTCTGCCCATGCTGGCAGGCGCGCCATCGGCCCTGGGGTGGCAGGGTAAGACCCAAACCCTGGCTCAGGCCGAACTCAATGCCTGGGGGCGCCTGCGGCGTTTGCAGGATACCCGGGTCTACCCAGCGACCAAGCCGCTGGAGCCCGTGAGTCTTTCTGTTGCCGACGAAATAGACTGGCAACAGGAGTACCTGTGTTTCCGGCCGAGCGGTCTCTACCTGAGTGGTTTCAATCAGGCCAGTCAGTGTATGGAGCTGCATTATTGGGACAGGGAGCAGGCGCTGCTGAGTTTCTCGCTGCCTTACAACAAGTTGAGTCAAAGAGCCGTGACCAATCTGGAGTTGCTGGGCGAGCGGGTACCCGAGCTGATAGTGGCGCGCATCGAGCGCACTGCCAGCCATTTATACCTGCGGCCTGTGTCCCTGCTGTTGGATAATTGGTTCAGCCTCTTTTTCGATACCTTGCCCCAATCCGGCGACCAGCAACTACTCGCGCGAGCGCTAGTTGAGCCGTCAGCCCCCCAGGCGCCGCTGCCGCGCCTGGGCCTGATGCAGCAAACCCTGCATGGGGTGCTGGATGAGCTGGCCGATGGCCTGCCGGCACCAAGGCCAACATTGGCGCAAAGGGCCGAGCGTCTCGGGCTGATGACGCTGAGTCACAACCTCAAGGGAGCTAAAGCGCGGGACTATCTGCGCGCCGCCTATTGCGCCGAGAAAATGCTCGCTATGAGCCTGATCAAGCCGGTGCATTATCCGGAGGGCTGCGATGAATCTAAAAAAAGCCCCGCAGCAGGGGCGGGGCAAGAGTTTGGGAGTTGCTAATTATTGTTATGGTGAGGAATTCGTCGTCAGCTAGCTTTGATTAGAAGTTGAACGCGAGTCCTATCATATAGTGGTCGTGCTCAAACTCCTGATAGCTGGCTTCCAGCAGTAGATCCAGCTGTGACAACAGGGGATAGCTGTAGCGCAGCGCCAAATCGTAGGCGCTGTCTTGCAGTTCCCCCTTATCTTCAAAGCCCATTGTTTCGGCATCGAAGTAATAGCCGCCATGGATAACCAGCTCGCCATACTGCGCCAGCGGCAGCGCATAGTTGGCCTCGCTGTACCAGGTTTCAAAGTCCTGATCATAGTTGAGCGCCAAGTTTAAGCTGTTGTAATCCATGGATAGGGCATATTCGAGATTGGAGTGACTGTCGCCATAGGTGTAACGCATGGCATTGAAGCCAAAGCCCAACTCGTCGCTGACCGTCAGGTAGTAACCTGCGTAGTAGTCGATTTCATAATCCTTCTCTATCCCCTCATCACCTTGATACCTATAGGTTTCAAAGGAGACTCCGGCATAGAAACCTGTCTCATGCTCCAACATGATATCGGCCTGCAGTGAGGGTTTGTCATCGCTGATGGTCAGGCCACGCCACAGATAGTTGCTCAGCCCCATGATCACTCCTGAGGTCTGAAAGGCGCTTTCCTGGGCCTGCGCGTATTGCATGCTGCCAAGGCCGCACAGCAGTAAACTGATTATCATCTTATGTTTCATGTTCGGCTCCTGGGCTCAGTGTTTGGGTAAACGTTCTTTAGGGACTATCCATTGGCTTTCGGAGACGGGATCTGTCTCTCCCAAGCGCAAATCGCTTTCTTTGAGGAAGATATCCTCATCAGTGTTGTGGCAGTTTTCACACATGCGCCCACTTTCGCGTGCCTGCTTGGTGGCCAGAGGGTTCTTGGCGGTAAAGTGAGTAGAAAAGGGCACCCAATAGGATTTGGTGGCCGGATCTTTGAGATCCACCTTGACCCCGGCATCGATACTGATCCCGGCCGAATGGCTCAGCGGGATCAGCTTGCTGTTTTTATCATTGGCTATGCTTAGCCCCAGCTTGATGTTCTGCTCCGGAGTCTCGGCTGTTTTTAGACTCTGCCAGTTGCCCACAGACAAGGTGTCGTCCTGGTGGCAACCGAAGCAGTTGCTGTAGGGCTGGGTGTGGCAGGCGGTACACTTCAGCTTGGCATTGTGATCTATGGGCGATGCCTTGCCGCTCAGAAGTTCGGTGTGATCGGCGACTTTATCCTGGTGGCAGTCTTCACACTTCACCGCTACTATGTCGCGTTTCTGGGTCTGCTCGTAAGGGCCGGTCTTGTTGCTGTGCGGGCCTTCGCTGTAGAGTCTGCCTTCGGGGATCTGCTTGATGTCCCGACCGTGGAATTCCTGCTGGGCACTGTGACAGTCGATGCAGCTCATATTGTGCTTGGTGACGTGCACATCTTGCTCTTTGTGCTGCTCGGCATTTTCATAGTGGCAGGTTTCACAGGTTTTGACCGGATCCGGAGTCGCGACAAAGGCGTGCTTATTCAAAAGGCCGCCACCGGCGAAGTCGGGAGCACTGACATGGCACTGGCCGCAGGTTGCGTGACAACTGGCGCAGCCTTCTTCGCCGTTATGCATCTGTTCAAACAACTGGGCCCGCTCTGGGGTCTGCTGTAACCTTTCCATCAAGCCCTTGGCGACACCATTGACAGTGAAGTGCAGTGAGTGGCGGAAGTTGGTGATCATCTCCTCGCCATGGCAGTCGCCACAGACACTGCCGCCATCGGCACTGGGATCGGCCAGAACGCCTGGGTGCCAGGCTCTGCCCTCTGTTTTGTCGGCTTTGCTGTGGCAGTCACGGCAACCGAGCTCGGCATGGCTGCCCATATCTGTTTGGCTTACCAGGAGTTGCAGTGATTGTTGCTCGACGGAGAGCGACTCTTTTTCCAGCTGATGCTGCTTTATCAGCGCCTGTAACTTGGCTTGATCACTGTGACAATTCAGGCAGCTGTCTGCCGCTTGAACCCCTTGCCCCAGCAGACAAAGGAGCGCAGCCAGCCCTGCCGAATATGTGGCCATATTCAGTATTCTTGGTTTCATCTTGTTATCCCTTAGGTAATAGCTCCCCCTGACAAGAGCGGACTCTTGCCATTTTTTATTTCGGGAGACTTTTTGTTATGAGTTGGGTTTTCTAAGGTTCCATTCGCTTTTCAGTTCTCTGACCAATACCTCCTTAAGCCAGTCTCTGGCCTGTGATTTATTTAGATCACTGACCACGACATAATGGCCTATATCTCTGTTGGTGTTTATTTCGCTCAATAGGGTCTGACTTATTTCGAGGGGAAGTTTTCTATAAATAAGATTGGGAAAACCGGCAACATAATCTGTGGTAAAGAGATTGCAGGAGATGGAGTAGTAAGGCATATCCAGTAATACGCTGGCGAGGCTGGCCAGACTCCCGGTAGAGCCGGCGATGACACACTCCTGGTTGCGCCGTCTGGCTGCAGAGACAATTAAAGGCTCGGGCAAGTCGCAGAAATTATCCATCTCATAATAGGGATATTTGAACAGGTCTTCTAAAGTCACCTGCACGTTATCCTGTAAGAAAGGATGTTTACGGTTGCCCAATAAATATAGGTTTCTCACTTCGGCAAATAGATTGCCCTGTAAATGGGCGCCGGTATAGCTTTCTGACATCACGGCAATATCTATATTGCCGTTTTCCAGTTCTGTGGTGTATTCGTGGGACAGAATTCGAATATCAAAACTCATATCAGGTGCGAAAGGGCGCACCTTATTATTGAGTATTTTGTGAATAATGGGGCTGAAGTCATCATAGACGGAAATAACAAAGTGCTCCCGTGACTTGGCCGGTTGATACTCGGTGAACTGATTCTCCAATTCCTGATAGCGCTGACACAGGTCCTGAACCATGGGCAGCAACTGGCTTGCCTTATGGGTGGGAATAAAACCACTGGCACGGCGGATATACAAGGTGTCATCAAAAATTTCCCTGAGCTGCTTGAGGTGCCTGCTGATGGCGGAATTGCTTATCCTCAAGGCATGGGCAGCATTTTGACAATTTCTGTGCTCATCTATGGCGATTAGCACCTGCATTAATTCATAGTCCAGTCGTTTTATATCTTTCATAGCTGGTTAAATGCTTCCAAGGTATGCCCGCATCATGGGGGCAAGCCCAGCCCCGGACAGTGAACTGAGTCACATCTGACTTGAGTGAATTAACCAAAATGTTACATGGCGCCCAATGTTGCCGAATCGAAAAAAGCGAATCCCGAAAGCGGAAAATTTCCATTGTGAACATCTGCGTCAGGGCACAGCTTCAGTGCTGAAGGCGCCACACAAGAGTGAGCTGTGACTTAAATCAGCCAAGGTGGACAAATGTCCTTAACTTGAGCTTTGCCATCTGCTTACATTGGTGCAAAACACAATAATGCAAGGAATAGATGATGGATATTGCCGCTTGGTTTGATATCAACAATACCCTGGTGAACATTCCCATTGGCAGTGGCTATGCCATGTCATGGATTGAAGCCGTGGGCACAGTATTTGGTTTGCTCTGTATCTGGTTCGCCAGCCAGGAAAAAACGATTAACTATCTGTTTGGATTGGTTAATGTAACTCTGTTTGCGATTATTTTTTATCAAATACAGCTCTACGGCATCTTGCTGCTGCAGCTGTTTTTCTTTTGCGCCAACCTCTATGGCTGGTATGCCTGGACCCGGCCGGATCAGCAAACCGGCGACACCCTCAAGGTGCGTTGGCTATCGAAGCAGAAACTGGCCTTTACCGCGGCGGTTTCAGTACTGGGCATCGGCCTGATGACTGTCTATATCGACCCGGTATTTGCTCTCTTTGCCCAGGTCAGTGTCGATACGCTCAACCTGTTTGGTGCCGGGCTGGCCCAGCCTGTGCTGGAGCCGGATGCCTTCCCCTTCTGGGATTCAGTGATGACAGTGCTGTCTGTGGTGGCGCAAATTCTGATGACCCGAAAATATGTCGAGAACTGGATCCTCTGGGTACTTATCAATGTGGTCAGTGTCGGCATCTATGCCGCCCAAGGGGTTTATGCCCTGTCGATTGAATACATCATCCTGCTGTTTATTGCCGCCAACGGCACCCGTCAGTGGATGCGTACCGCCAAAGACAATGGCAGTCGTCCGGCGGAGGCTTGCTGATGAGTGCCGATAAACAGCCGCATATCTGTCTGTCTCCGGCGCAGGTGAGTGAGCGGGTGATTCTCTGCGGTGAGCCACAAAGGGTCAATCGGATTGCCGCGCTGTTGGACGATGGCCGGTTGCTGGCAGAGAACCGCGAGTTTCGCAGCATGGGCGGATTTTACCAAGGCGTGGCTGTCACTGTTTGCAGTACAGGGATAGGCGCACCATCGGCGATTATCGCCCTGGAAGAGTTGTATCAGTGTGGCGCCCGCCGTGTCATTAGGGTCGGCTCCGCCGGCGCGCTGCAACCGCAGATAGCCTTGGGCGAATTGATTCTGGCGGAGGCCGCAGTGCGCGATGACGGTGGCTCCGGCTGTTATGCGCCGCCCGGTTATCCGGCGCTGGCGAGTCGGCAGCTTATCAATGCCATGGCGGCTTATTTGCAGCGCCGCGATTGCCGCTTCCACTCCGGCATAGTGCGTTCACACGACAGTTTTTACCGGGATGATGAGCTGGAGATTTGCCGTCATTGGCATCGACTCGGAGTCTTGGGGGCTGACATGGAAACAGCCGCGCTGCTGACGCTTGGCCGCCTGAGAGGCCTGGAAGTGGCTGCGGTGCTCAATAATGTGGTCTTGTATGGTGAAGATGTGCAACAGGGCATCAACCAGTATGTCGACGCCGATAGCGCCATGATGCAGGGGGAGAAGTTGGCGTCTTTGGCGGCGCTGGAGGCGCTCTGCTGTTGAAGTTTGTGCCCGTAAGGCTGATGGGCTAGCATGAGCCATCATCTTTACGGGATCTTGTTGTTATGCAGCTGCAACCATACAGCACCGGGCGTTTCAGTGCGCATCTTAAGCAGTCTCACCAGGCGTTTTGCGACGCCATGCTCGAGTGCTGTGGCCAGAGCCAATTGCTGCAGGCCGGTGAAGATCTCTTGTCTCAGTGGCGGGAGTTGACCCATATGTGCCTGGTGCCCGAAGGCCGGGTGTCGATGAATATCTGCGCCGTCAACGGTCGCAGGTTTCAATTGGGGGAGCTGGATTGCGACTGGCACCTTTTCGGTGAGATGGAGTTCTTTACCGCCACCAGTTGTCAGTGGAGTGTGGTGGCCGAAGAGCCGATGGAAATCCGCCGGTTATGCCTGAAGAAAGTCAGGCAGATGCTGCTGCAACAACCCGAATTTACCCTCTTTTTTGCCAGCGCCCTGGCCTGGGATTATCAGGACTCGCTGGACATCTACACCAATAGGCTCTTGCACCCCATCAGCTATAACATCGCTTTCGATCTGCTCAGGCGTCAACACGAAGAGGTGATGCTGGGTTCCTGTGGCAGCCCGGATCAGGAGGCGGAACGATTCGGCACCTCTGGCCGGGTCTATCGCAGGGCGGTAAAAGAGCTTATCGACAAGGGCCTGGTCATAAAACAGGGCGCCTTGCTGAAAATTGCCAACCTGCAGGCATTGCAGGATTTTGTCGATAAGGCTTAATAGCCAACTCATTGATCTCATATTTAATTCAGCCAGCGGACAGGCGCCGGGTTTTAGACTAGGCTTAGGCATTAATTTGTGCAAAGGCTTAGGCATCCGCGAGTAGGTTTAGCGAGAAGATTAAGGAGCAAAAATGAGTTTCGGGACAGTTTCACAGACAGGGCTTTTACTGGCGTTGGTCGCCGCGGCGACGCTCAGTGGCTGCGGGCAGCAGACACTGGATAACAGCCAGGATGTTGCCGCCGCATTGGCTACAGGTGGTGGTTCAACCTCGCCCCAGGCAACAGAGCGGGAACTGCCGACATTTGATTGCAACGCCTTGGGCGAGCGGGCTTCCAGCATAGAGATGCTTATTTGTCAGGAGCCAGAGCTTGCCAAGCTGGATCAGCAGCTGGCCGAAGTTTATGCCAAGGCCAGTGACAAGGCGGTCAATGAACAGCCACCCCTGCTCAAGGCCGAGCAGCGCGGCTGGATCAAGGGCCGCAACGAATGTTGGAAGAGTGAAGACAAGCTGCAATGTACCAAGGATTCATATCAAAGGCGGATAGTAGAACTGCAGGCCCGTTATCATTTGGTGGCGTCTAGCGGCCCGGTATTCTTTGCCTGTGACGGCAACCCGGCCAATGAGTTGGTGACCACTTTCTTCGAGACAGAGCCGGCAACCATGATTGCCGAGCGCGGCGACAGAAGCATTTTGATGTTCAGTGTGCCAAGCGGCAGCGGCGCCAAGTATCAGGGCGGTGACTACAGCTTCTGGGAGCATCAGGGCGAGGCCAGGGTGACCTGGGGTTATGGCGCCGAGGAGATGCTTTGCAAGCCCACAACCCAAGACGATAAGTAAACCACAGACCCAAAAAAGCCCGCAATCGCGGGCGTTTTACTGCAAGTGGCCTTCTAATCCAACAGTACTTTTACGACTACCTTGCGGACAGCAACGGCTTTGGCCAGCGTACCCGGCATATGCATGTCTCCGGGGAAGAAGATGGCAAACATGCCGGCCTTCAAAGGGATAAATGCCGCGGCTTCGCGGTTGGATTGATAATCAAACTCGGCATAGTCGTGCGCCTCATGATAGGGGCGACTGGGCGTTTGGGCTCCCAGCGGCAGGTAGCCAAACTCCTCTTCACCACTGACCACATACTGCACGTCCAGATAGCGTCTATGTACCTCGAATGGTTCGGTTTCTCTGGGCTTGGTGTGGTAATCGTTGACTATGGCAAACAGCTTTTTACCATCCAGTTCATAGCTGCCGGGGGCCAGTTGGCTGAAGTCTGTTGCGGCCAGATAATCCAGGGCTGCCTGAATACGTGGGCCCAGCACTCGGTAATGGCCACGGTTGGCCAGAGTATCCACTATCATTTTGTATCTTCTGGGGAAAGGGGTTGGCTCAGTATAATAGCATTCCTGCTGGAAGTTTGATCTCTTTGAGAAGCAGCAGGCGCCTGACAGGCACTTGAGTTGCCAAGCGGCCGATATCAGGGGGGATCAGCGCCAAAAAGCACAAAGGCCGGCGATATCGCCGGCCCTATGTTTCCCTGCAAATATGTTTCCCTGCAAATGTGTTTTCCGGTAAATCAGTAGCTGTATCTGGCTTCGAGGAAGTAGTAACCGCCGTTGAAACCAAAAGGTGTGTTGGTCAAGGGGTAGACGAAGATCCCGTTGAAGTTGTTGTCGTCCGGGCGTTTTTCCGGATAGGTATCGAACAGGTTCTGCACCCCGGCGGTGAAGCTCAGGTTATCTGTGGCCGCATAGGTCAGTGACAGATCCACGGTGAACTTACCGTCGTACTCCACGTCTTCACGTGAGTAACCTATGGTGTAGGGGCCAAAGTAACTCAGGCGCAGGTTGGTCTTGAAGTCGCCCAGGCTGTGGGTCAGCCCCAGGTTACCTGTGTTCTTCGGATTGGCCTTGGTCATCCGGGTCTGCTCTATACGGTCAAACAGCTGATCTTCCAGGCCATCCAGAAGGTTTGGCAGATGGATATCGCGGATTTCCGTGTCGTTATAGGCATAGGCCAGGCTCGCGCGCAGATCGCCGTAGCTGCCGAGATCAAAGTCCTGGGTCACCACCAGATCTACACCTCGGGTGCGGCTATCTACGGCATTGATAAAGAAGCGTGCCGACTCGGCGTTGGTACCGGCCAGTGCATCTGCCACCACCTGGGAATCGGCCGGTGTCAGTGAGCTGGAGAGCACGATTCTGTCATCTATGCTGATCTGATAGGCATCCAGAGTCACCGCCAGACCGGAATCATTGGTGTACACCAATCCCAGGCTGAAGGACTCTGACAACTCGGGTTGCAGCTTGCCTACCTGCAGCGCCTGGGTCACGGAAGACAGGTTGTTGAAGGTGCCCGATTCGGTCGGTACCAGCTGGCCTGTCACGGGATCCGGGTTGAATAGGGTCGAGATATTGGTGAAGTACAACTGCTGCACGCTGGGTGCGCGAAAGCCCGTGTTGGCAGTGGCTCTGAGTGCCAGGTTGTCGGTCAGATCGTATCTGGCTGCAAGCTTCCAACTGGTGTTGTCACCGAAGTCGGAATAGTCTTCATAGCGCACCGCGGCGGCCCAGTAGAAGTCGTCGGTCAGTTGGTTTTCCACCTCGAGATAGACACCTATGTTGTCTCTATCCTCATCTACCGCCGATTCTGGGGTAAAGCCGCCAAAGCCTTGGCTGCCGCCGGCCTTGTTCTGATAACCGCCATTGATATAAGAGGCTTGCTCTCCGGCTTCCACCTGATAAGCGTTCTGGCGCCAGGCTGTGCCTACAGCGACCAGGAGCTCTGAGTCATTGTAAAAGTCGAAGTAACGTGAGGCATCCAGAGTCAGGTTCCACTCTTCGGTGGACAGGGTACCTGCGTCGAATTCGGTTTGGCTGTCGGGGCCCAAAGAGGCGTTGAGTGTGTTCTCAACCCGGTACTTAAAGCGGTTCTTGCCGTATCCGGCCGAGGCATCCAACTGCCACTCGCCCAGGTTAAATTCATAACCCAGCAGCAGAGACTGATCTGTGATCTTGGGCGTTATCTGCGGCAGGAAACCATCGGGATAGATTTCGGCAACATTGCGGCTATCCAGTGGACGGCGGAAGAAGGCGCCGGAGCGGGTCTCGCGCTGGCTCAAGCCTCCGAAGGCATACAGTTTGCTGTCATTGGCAAACTCCTGAGCGGCATTGAGAAACAACCCCAGGTTGTCATATTCGGCGTCACCCACATGGTGATTCTTGCGGTTAATGGTTTCTTCGCGGGGATCCGGGCTGCCATCGGCCAGCAATGGATATTGC
>Ga0114983_1000388_pt1 | contig 18921 bp, 16 predicted proteins | sample Shrwel_input2_RT_FD_87182 | JGI IMG/M metagenome (GOLD analysis project Ga0114983, IMG submission 87182) | Subsurface microbial communities from deep shales in Ohio, USA - Utica-3 well 1 S input2 RT | ecosystem: Environmental > Aquatic > Deep subsurface > Shale gas/oil reservoir > Produced... | reverse complement strand
TAAAATTATCTTTTATCAGACCAATATATTTTTATACTTTTTTTACTTCGGGTGGAATGCCCAGCTCTCATTCTTCTTTTGTTTCATCACTGGCAATTACAGTTGGTTTAAAATATGGATTTAGCTCTGATTTATTTGCAATTGTAACTGTGTTTGCTCTAATTGTTACTTATGATGCAAGTGGAGTCCGGCGAGCTGTAGGCAAACAGGCTAATGTTTTAAATAATTTAATTAAACATCTTGAAGATAAAAGCTTTGCTAATGATAAAGAACTAATAAAAGAAGATTTAAAAGAATTAATCGGACATACTCCTTTTGAAGTATTTGCAGGTGTTCTGCTGGGCGCCCTAATTGCTCTAATCAATTGGTATTTTATTTAAATTTCACAACATTTGTCAGAGAGCCATTTCAACTTAAGAAAAAGCCACAATCAAAACTAAATAGAATTAATAAAGTCAATTAATAAAGGCTGGAAAAATAAAAATCCGTCCAATAGATCAACAATCTAATCTATTCTGGACGGTTTTTTATCATTTACTCAAACCTTGATTTATAATTGCTTTTTAATTTATTTTATTTTAAAGCAGTTTCAATCTCTGCTGCAACTTTTTCTGCTTTAAAGCCTAATTCTTCTCCTACTTCCTGACCTTTTCCACTTAAACCAAAACGGTCAAGCCCAATAACCAGGCCATCTCTACCTACAAGTTTATACCAGCCGTTTGTTACTCCAGCTTCGATAGCTACTCTTAATTTAACTTCAGGTAGATCATGTTCTGCTGCATATTTTTCCAATTTTCTTCTTTCCGGGACTGAGATTACAGCAGCTTTGATCCCCTTATCTTTGAGTAATTTTGCAGTCTCTTCGGCCAGATTAACTTCGCTACCGCTGGCAAAGATAATTGTATCAGTATCTTTGGGATCCGAAACAAAATAGCCGCCGTTATTGAATTTATCCAGACCCTGATATTTTTTAATATGCTCTAAGTTCTGTCTGGTTAAGATTAAAGCTGTCGGCTGATCTGTTGTTTCTAAGGCTTCAACCCAGGCAGCTTTTGCCTCTTCTTCATCTCCAGGTCTTAAAACTTTGAGTCCAGGTATAATTCTTAATGCTTCAACATGTTCTACCGGCTGATGGGTTGGTCCATCTTCACCAACAAAAATAGAATCATGAGTAAAGACATAGATTACAGGCTGTTTCATTAAGGCAGCCAGTCTGATTGAAGGACGCATGTAGTCAGAGAAAACTAAGAAGGTTGCTGCAAATGGACGTAATCCCTGGTGTAAGGATAATCCATTGGTAATAGCTCCCATTGCATGTTCTCTAACTCCAAAGCGGAAGTTGCGGCCGGAGTAATCACCTTTTTGTACCTCACCATACTCACCATTATAGGTTTTAGTTGAAGGTGCAAGGTCTGCTGATCCTCCTACTAAATAAGGTACCTTTTCAAAGGCTTTGGCTAAAGCTGCTCCAGCTGACTTTCTGGTAGCTATTGGAGCTTCTATTTCTAAGTCCATAATTTCTTCTTTTAAGTCAACAGGCAGCTTTAAGCTCATTGCCTGATCCCATTCTTTTTTCAGTTCAGGATTAGCTCCAGCCCACTCTTTAAATTCTTCTTCCCATTCTATTCGCTGATCCTGCATCTCTGCAGCATGCTTGCGAAAAAATTCTTTCACTTCATCGGAAACATAGAATTTTTTATCTAAAGGCAGTCCAAACTTTTCTTTTAACCCCTTAATTTCTTCTTCACCTAGAGGTGCTCCGTGAGCATCAGCTGTATCCTGCTTGGTAGGTGCACCAAATGCAATATGTGTTTTAGCCATAATTACTGTCGGTCTATCCTTATCAGATTTAGCCTGATTAATAGCCTCTCTTAACTGATCAATGTTATGCCCATCTACATTTTCTATTACCTGCCAATCAAAAGCTTTAAAGCGGTCAGCTACTGATTCGGTAAATGACAGGTTAGTATTTCCAGCAATAGAAATATTATTGTCATCATAGATTGCAATTAACTTATCTAAACCCAAATGACCGGCCAGTGATGCTGCTTCAGAGGTGATACCCTCCATCATACAGCCATCACCCATAATTGTATAGGTATAATGATCGACAATATTATGTTTTTCTGTATTATATTTAGCAGCTAACATTTTTTCTGCCAGTGCCATACCAACTGCATTGGCAAAACCCTGTCCTAAAGGTCCTGTTGTGGTTTCTACTCCGTCTGTCTCTCCATACTCTGGATGTCCTGGTGTTTTAGAGTGCAGCTGTCTAAATTCTTTTAAGTCATCCATAGAAATATCGTAACCTTTTAAATGCAAAAATGAGTATAAAAATGCTGAACCGTGTCCTGCTGAAAGTACAAAACGATCTCTATTTGGCCAGTCTGATTTAGATGCATCTAAATTCATTACTTCTCCGAATAATAGTGCACCAATATCAGCACAGCCGATCGGCATTCCTGGATGTCCAGAGTTTGCCTTTTCTACAATGTCTGCAGATAAACCTCTTACTGTATTTGCAACTTCTTTTAGCAAAATTTATCCCTCCCAGAATTAAATAAAGTTTTCTCAACTATTATTTTATATGTTAGCTGACTAAATGTCCAGTCAGACAAATAAATTATTTTGATTTATATTCATTAATTTGCTGAGAATTAAAGAGAGTTAATTTAAGACTTAAATTAACCCTGAGAACCATTTAACTTACTCTGCTTCCGTTTTTGACGGTTATTATAAACTGAAGCTAGATATATCCCGCCCAGAATAAATACTCCACCAATCATTGTTGTCACCCTAACTTCCTCATTTAATATTAACCAGGCTAAAAAAGTAGTTAAAATTGGCTCTCCCAAAATAGATAAAGAAACAATTGAAGTTGATAAATAGCGCACTGCAAAATTAAGAATTGAATGTCCAATTAAAGTCGGACCTAAAGCCAATGCTAAAAAAACTAAATAATTATTAATTCCATATCCACTAAAGGGAATATCAAATAAGTAAACTCCTATTCCTAAAAATAGGGCTGCATATGTATATAATATATAAAGATAGGGAAAATAGTCCAGTTTTTTTCGGACTCCTCTACCAATAAAAAGATAGGAAGAAGCAAATAAAGCTGCCGAAAGTGCCAGAAAATTACCAAAAAGTTTATCTTCCAGCTGATAGAGATCGCCGATACTAATGATCGAACTTCCAATAACCGCCATAATAATTCCAATAACTGCTCCTTCTTTTAAATCCTCTCTGGCAAATAAATACTCTAAAACAATTGTGAATAAGGGCTGTAAAGCCACAAAAATAACTGAATTTGAAATATCAGTATATTGTATTGAACTAATCCACAAAATAAAATGAACCGCTAAGAGAAAACCGACCAATAATGGTCGGTAATCCAGAAAATAATGTGCTTTATCCCTATGTTTAATTAAAAAATAGGGGCTTAAAAGCAGTACAGTAAATAACATTCTGTAAAAAGCGGTTATCAGTGGTGGGGCAGAAGCTATTTTTATAAGTATTCCAGAGAGTGATAAAAAGAAAATACCGACTGCAAGCAGTAAATATATCTTTTTTTTATAATTCATTTATCACACCTGTTCTTTTATATTTTTAATCCCGATTAAATTTCTACTTCCTTACTTAAATTGCTTTCTTCTAAAACAATTATTTGATCATAATGTTTAAATTCCACTTTATCTCCTGAAATTAACATATACTTAGCCTTGTTTTCTTCAACTGTTACTTCAATTTGACTCCCTTTAAAACGAAGTCTGAACTGATAATTATTCCAGCCATCAGGTAAATGGGGATGGAAATATAATTTTCCATTAAACATTCTCATCCCGCCGAAACCCTGTACAAGTGAGAGCCAGGTTCCTCCCATACAGGCAGTGTGAACTCCCTGATAGGCATTTTCATTATAATCGTCCAGATCAAGTCTGGCAGTCTGCATAAAGTAATTGTAAGCCTGGTTTTTATAACCTATCTCAGAAGCAATGATGCTGTAAATTGCCGGTGAAAGTGAAGAATCATGAGTCGTTTTTGGTTCATAATAATCATAATTTTTGATTTTTAGTTCCTGACTAAACTTATCTCCCTGCTGCAGCATTAAGAGCATAACATCTGCCTGTTTAATAACCTGGTAGCGCCAGACAATAAGTGGGTGCCAGTTTTTAACAAGCGGCAGCTCATCATCAGGTATAGTATCTACCTCAATTGGATTTTTATAAAGGAATGAGTCATCCTGAGGCGTAATCTCCAGTTCCTCATTATAGGGAAGATAAATATCCTCTTTAATTTCCTTCATGTTTTCAATTTCTTTTTCAGTAAGATTAATTATCTCTGCTAAACGCTTATACTTTTCTGGAGACTTACGTTTAATAATTTCTGCCATTTTAACCGCGATATCAAGATTAAATTTAGCCATATAATTAGTATAAGCATTATTATTCACACCCGGTTTATATTCATCCGGACCACAGACAACATTAAAACAGAATTTATTATCCTTCATTGGAATATAGCTTCCCAGACTGAGCCACATCCGGGCTGTTTCAATCAAAATCTCAAGACCATAATTCTCCATAAATTCCTGGTCACGGCTTACCTGATAATAGAGATTGACTGCATAGGCAATATCAGCATTGATATGATACTGGACTGTAGACCCCATAAAAAATCCAGAAGCCTCTTCTCCATTAATTGTACGCCAGGGGAATAAAACACCATCAAGCTTCATTCGATCAGCATTTTTTCGTGCCTTATCTAAGGTATTGTATCTAAAAAGAAGTAAATTTCTTGCTACCTCTGGACGCTGAAAAACATAAAAGGGAAGTATATAACTTTCTGTATCCCAAAAATAATGACCTTCATAATATTCGCCACTAATACCTTTAGCAGCCACACTGGTCTGTCCATCTTTACCTGCTGCCTGCAGAATATGGAAAGCATTAAATCTAAAAGCCTGCTGCAGAGAATCGTCTCCAACAATCTTAACATCTACATCCTGCCAGTAACCTGACATAAATTCTGCCTGTTCCTCAATTAAATTTTCAAAACCCGTAATTGAAGCCCGGGCAGCTGAAGCTCTAGCATCACTAAGTGGGTTTTCGCCGGCATTCTGACTGTGATTTACACCAACAATTTTATCAATAATGTATTCTTCACCTTCAACAGCACTAATTTCAAAAATCCAGTCAACACGATTATCGGAAGAGCGTTTTTTTACCTCACAATTTTCTTTTGAATAATCATCCATCAAATGCTCTACTACATAAGCAATTTTAAATTTTGTACTCTTTACACTATGTAAAAGATGGCCGGTATTGGTGTCAACTTCACTTTCTAAAACCTCCAGTGGTTTTTTATCTCTCAGGTGATGATGATTGCTGACATCTCCATTGATAGCAGAATTAACACTAATCTTTCCGGAAAAATTTACTGCTTTAAACTGATATCTAATTGCTCCAATATGTTCTCTACTAAAAGAAATCAGACGGGTGGTTTTAATTTCAATTTTTCTTCCCTGACGATCTTCCCAGAGCACCCTGCGCTTTAAAACACCCTGCTGCAGATCAAGTTCTCTTTGATAATCTAAAATCTGGCCTTTTAATAAATTAAGCTTTTCTTCGTTGATATATAAATTAATCTCACTCCAGTCAGCTAAGTTAACAATTGTTTGACCTTTTTTAGGTAAGTTTGGTGCTTCTTCTCCATAAATAATTTCTTCTGAAGCATAAACTCCATTAATATAAAAACCAGGAGTAGTTGTCTCTTCACTACCCGGATAATCCTCTTCCTGGGTTCCTCTTAGACCCATATAACCATTACCTAAAGCAAAAATCGCCTCATTATGGTGGTTATTTTCCAGTAAAAATTCTTCCTCTGTGATTTTCCAGGCTTGATATGGATAAATAGCTTCCTTATCCATTTTTCTGGCATGATATGTTCTCACTCATTTTCCCTCCTTAAATTTTATTCTCTCACCTTAAGAGAATATATTTCAATATTAATCTCCTGAACATTTATTCCAGTATTATTTTCCAGATGCTCTTTTAAAGCAGCATTAAATTCATTAACAAATTCCTTGATTTTTAAACCATAGGTAATTTCCAGGGATAGATTAATAAATAGTTGATTATTAATTTCTTCAACTTTTAATTTTTTAAAGGCTGTTATTTTTTGATACTTCTTGATTAAATACTCAATTAATGCAGCCAGCACGCGGTTGCTGATACTTAAATTTCCATAAAAACTGAATCTTGGCCTCACAATACTTTTTTCATGTCTGATAGTTTTATCATCGTTTTTGAAAAACAATTCTAAAGAATGTAATAAATAACCAGAAAAATCCTGTTCTACCTCAATTGTAGGGACAGGAATTACATGTTTACCTTCATTATTTCTAACTGAAAGAGCTTTTTCTATCTCCGCCGCTGAAGAAATTTCTTCAATATTTATATACTGATCAATTCCATCCAGTTCCAGCCTTTCATCAATTCTTTCGACCATTCCGATTGAAGTACCCAGAATTAATATTTTATCTGCCTCAATTTTTTTTATACTTTCTTTGACCTCTAATGTCTGTTTTTTATCAAAAAATAGAGCTCTTCTAATAGCCCCCATTTTACTTTCTTCTCTTTTGGCAGAACTTCCTGCCATAATTTTACCAGCATATATTAAAAGACCATCATCAACTATTAATGGGATTTGATACTGATTTGCCAACAAAACTGCTCGATGACTTTTACCTGTTCCACTGGGTCCAACAAGAGCATATACTTTCATAGTTTTAAATTTACCTTCTTTCCACAAATATAAATATCTGGCCTCAGGTTGATAATATATTTTTTCAGAGATAATTTCAATTTAATGTCTCTGAAAATCTGAACCTATTATTTCTAACAAGTTATCATTTTTTATATTCCCTCATTTATGAAGATTTTTTAATAATCAAATCTGCAGGTAATAAAATATGCTTTTCCTTTAATTTTTCCTTTAAAGCTCGAGAAACTTTAGATTTAGAAATCCCCGCAAGTTTTGCTATATCCGACATTGTAATTCCCTTCAATTTAATCACAACTTTTTTGAATAAAAAAGGGCTGATTGCTCAGCCCACCTTTATCTATTTTAACTGATTCAACTGATACTCTTTTATTATATCTTTTAATAAATTAAATTTCAAGCAATTATCCTTTAACTGATCCAGCAAGTATTCCTCTGACAAATTGAAGCTCCTCGGGGCAAGCCCACGAGGATTCCTTGCTTAAATTTACCAGATCACCTTTTTCTACTAACTGTTTTATCATTCCAGCACCTGTTAAAGCAACAATATCAGGTGGGTTCCCTGCTTCTCATAATTTTAAAGGACAGACTTTTTTCTCCTAACTTTAGATTTTCTATTTTAATTTGATTTAACCATTCTGGCAGAGTAGAATTAATAACTACCTTATTTCTGCGGGCATCAACTTTTAATCCCAGCAAAGACTGCAGAGAAGTTATAATACTATCTCTACTAAAATGAACTGCATACAAAGGTATTACTGCAGTAGGAAGTTCTCCAAAACCGATATCAGAGCTTAATGTTTTTAAATCAAGACCACTTAAGTTTAATTATTTTCATCTATCCTTCTATAATTATTGTACCTGCTTTACCATTAACAGCGTCTCTTACTTTCCCCAGCGAAGTAATTGCAGCTTTTTTACCGCCTTCTTTAACAAATTTGACTGCAGATTCTACCTTGGGAGCCATGCTTCCCTGCCCAAACTGTCCCTCTTCCAGGTGTTTTTCAATTTCGGAAATACTGATTTCTTTTAATGCATTTTCTGCTTCAGTACCATAATTAATCATCACATTATCTACATCTGTTAAAATTAAAAAGAAGTCCGACTCAGTATTTTGAGCTAAAATACATCCAGCTCTATCTTTATCAATTACTGCTTCCACTCCCTTAAGCTTATTTTCTTTTTCAATAACTGGAATGCCGCCTCCACCTGCTGCAATGACAATTCTTTTTTTCTCTATTAAATCATTAATTAAACCTTTTTCTATAATTTTAAGAGGCTGTGGTGAGGGTACAACTCTTCTCCAACCCCGACCGCTATCTTCTATCCATTTTTCTCCATTTTCTTTTTGCATTTTTTGAGCATGTTCTTTATCAAAAAATGGACCAACTGGTTTTGAAGGCTGCTCAAAAGCTGGATCTTTTTCAGCAACCAGAACCTGGGTTACAACTGAGCTGCTATGTATATTGATCTTTTTATCTTTAAACACATTTAGTAAACTATTTTGGATCATATAACCAATCAAGCCCTGGGTCTGAGCACCACAAAAATCCAGCGGCAGAGCAGGAATTTTGTCCGCAGCAGCCTGCTGCAGTAAAATATTACCCACTTGAGGACCATTACCGTGAGTAATAACAATCTCATGACCTGAAGCTGCTAATTCTCCAATCTGCTGACAGCTCTGATATACATTGGCTAACTGTTCTTCAGCTGTTCCTTTTTGTCCAGGCTTTAAAATTGCATTTCCACCTAAAGCAATTGTCAGTCTCATCCTATAACCTCCAGATAAATATTAATTTTTAATTAAAAAATTAAATATAATTTAACCATACAATAATAATATAATATATTTCTGAAAATTACAACATGTTTTTGCAGATTTATGCATAGATAAAAAAAGACCTGCCCTTTAAATTAAACTAATGAGCAGATCTTGAATAGTTTGTGAATTAATTTGCTTGTACCAGGTACAAAAACGTATATTTAGTCCTGATATTTTTTAACAATAATACAGGCATTCTGTCCGCCAAAACCAAAGGAATTACTTAAAGCAGCATTTAATTTAGCCTCTCCTGCTTGATTGGGCTGATAATCAAGGTCACAGCCTTCTCCACCTTCATTAAAGTTAATTGTTGGAGGTACAATATCTTCTTTAACTGCCATCGCTGAAATAATTGCCTCAACTCCACCAGCAGCTCCTAATAAGTGTCCGGTCATTGATTTTGAGGAAGATACCTTTAAATCATAGGCATGGTCTCCAAATAATTTCTTAATCGCTGTTGACTCATACTCATCATTTAGAGGAGTAGATGTCCCATGGGCATTTATATAATTAATCTCTTCTGGCTTCATTCCAGCTCTATCAATTGCAGCCTTCATTGCTCTAACTGCTCCTTCTCCTTCTGGAGCTGGAGAAGTAATATGATAAGCATCACCAGATGCACCATAACCAACAACTTCTGCAATAATATTAGCGCCACGCTTTTTAGCACTTTCCAGTGTTTCTAAAATTACAATTCCAGATCCTTCTCCAATTACAAAACCATCTCTATCCTTATCAAAAGGACGGCTTGCTTTTTCTGGCTCATCATTTCTACTTGATAAAGCTTTCATATTACCAAAACCTGCAACAGCAGAAGGTGTAATAGAAGCTTCTGTACCACCAGCAATCATCATATCAGCAGCACCTCTGATAATTGTCTCAAAAGCCTCTCCAATAGCTGTAGTAGCAGATGCACAGGCTGTTACTGTGTTTATATTTGGTCCTTTTGCCCCGGAATAAATTGCAACATTTCCTGCTGCCATATTAGAAATCATCATCGGAATAAAGAAAGGACTTACCCGTCTTGGTCCTTTGTTGTGAAGTCTTTCTACCTGTTCTTCAAAAACTTCAATTCCTCCAATACCGGACCCAACAATAACACCTGTCCGATCTGCAATCTCATCAGTAACTTCCAGCTCGGCATTTTCCAGAGCTTTCATTGCAGCAGCGATAGCATACTGACTGTAATTTGCTAAACGCTTTGCCTCCTTACGGTCTATGTATTCTCCTGGATCAAAATCTTTAAGCTCTGCAGCAATCTGACTTGGAAAATCTGAAGCATCAAAATTTTCGATTTTAGAAACACCTGATTTCCCAGCTTTAATATTTTCCCAGAATTCATCTAACTCTGTACCTAAAGAATGAACAACACCTGCACCTGTAATTACAACTCTTTTACTCATTAAATTAATCTCCTCCTAAATAAAATAAATGTTAATATCCATTAAACTCAATCTATTTTTTTATTTTAATTTCTTTAATGTTTTCTTTAAACTTTTTTCATCTTCAACATTATAAGCATTTAGTGAACGGTCTATTCTTCTCATTAATCCTTTTAAAACTCTTCCCGGTCCAACTTCAACATAATCTTCGTAACCATCTTCTTTAAAGCGCTCAATTGTTTCCACCCAGCGCACACTACTATTTAGCTGTTTAATTAAAGCAGCTTTGATTTCACTGCTCTCTTTTACATAATCAGCTGTTACATTAGCAATTAAAGGAATCTGAGCATCTTTAAAATCTACAGCTTCAATGGTATTTTTTAATTCTTCTTTCGCCGGCTCCATTAAAGGTGAGTGGAAAGCTCCACTAACTGAAAGTGGAATGACTCTTTTAGCACCTTTTTCTGCCAGCATTTTTTCAGCTGCCCCTACTGCTTCAACTTCTCCGGAAATGACTACCTGACCGGGAGAATTATAGTTTGCAATTGTAACAATTCCATCAATCTCTTCTAAGACTGCTTCTACTTTTTTATCAGCAAGTCCAATTACTGCTGCCATCGTTCCTTTACCATCTGGATCTGCCTGATCCATCAGCTGACCGCGGCGGCGAACTAATTTTAAACCATCCTCAAATGATAAAACACCAGCTGCATGAAGAGCAGAATATTCACCCAAACTGTGACCTGCAGCCGCAGCAGCTTGAAGACCATTTTCATTCAAAACAGCCTTAACCATTGCACTTACAGTATAAATAGCAGGCTGTGTATTTTTAGTATTATTTAATTCTGCTTCCGGTCCATTGAAAATCATCTCTTTTAAATTAAAATCCAGTATCTGATTGGCCTCATCTAAAACTTTTTTGGCTGCCTTATAATTTCCATATAACTCTTTTCCCATACCAACATACTGTGAACCCTGTCCTGAGAACATAAAAACTAAATTATCACTCATTGTAAAGCCTCCAATTAAATATTTTTCAATTTATTTAATTATTTCAATTTATTTTATTTTTAAAATTAACATTTACATTTACAAATATAAAAGCCATCATTAAAATTAATTTATACTAAAATCAATTATTTGAGATCATTCCACTCTAAGACTGCGGAAGCCCAGGTTAATCCTGCTCCAAAGGCAACTAAAACAAGCTTATCACCATTATTAATTAAGCCTTTTTCCTTGGCCTCTGCCAGTGCAATTGGAACTGAAGCAGCTGATGTATTACCATATTCAGGTAGATTAACGTATACCTGATCATCAGATAATTTTAATCTTTTAGCTGCTGCCCCAATAATTCGGGTATTTGCCTGATGTGGAACCAATAGATCAACTTCCTCTTTTTTAACTCCTGCTTTTTTGAGAACTTTAAGTGACGCTTTACCCATTGTCTTAACAGCAAATTTAAAGACCGGAGTACCTTCCATATAGAGATAATGACCGGCATTATCGATTGTCTCATGTGAAGCAGGCTGTCTTGAACCTCCAGCAGGCTGATACAGGGCATCTGCACCTGAACCATCTGAACCCAAATCAGTAGCTAGAATTCCACCCTTTTCTGCGGCTGATAGTACTGCTGCTCCAGCACCATCTCCAAATAAAACACAGGTGCCTCTGTCTTCCCAGTTCATAATTTTGGAAAGAACTTCGGTTCCTATGACCATTACATTATCGTACATTCCAGATTCAATAAAATTGGCAGCTACACTGACTCCATAAACAAAGCCAGAACAGCCAGCTTCTAAATCAAAAGCTGCAGCATTTCTAGCTCCGATTTTATCCTGAATAATACAGGCAGTAGCTGGAAACATCATATCTGGAGTAATTGTTGCCACTATGATTAAATCTAAATCTTCAGCATCAAGTTCAGCATCATTTAAAGCTTCTTTTGCAGCTTCAATTCCTAAATCAGATGCTGCCTGATCATCAGCAGCAATTCTTCTTTTCTCTATCCCTGTTCTTGTTTTTATCCATTCATCACTAGTATCTACTATTTCTTCTAAATCATGATTTGTCATTACCTTTTCTGGGAGATATTTCCCCAGTCCAGTTATAGTTGCTTTTCGCAAATTATTCACCTTCCTTAGTTTGTCTATATAAAATTTATCACTTTTTCGACCCTTAGTCAAGTATAGCAAAAAAAGAAAAGTGGTACCGGGTACTTAGTAAATTTTGAGATATTAATAAAAATTAAAATATAATTGCTATAATTTCCTAAATACCCGGTAATAAAATTACTAAACTAAAATAATCCAAGCTGACATTTAACTATTTTTACATCCTGTTCTTTTAATATTTTGCCCACCTGAGGTATTTTCATTTTAAGCAGATGTGCTAAAAGATGGGACTGATAACATGTCATTTTATCCTGTTGAATTATAAATGGTATATCTCCCAGCCTACCAGCTGAAAGCAAAGTATTAGTATTTATTTTAACATTAGCCCTGTTTTTTACCATTTTTGCTGATTCTTTTTCTGGTTTATCTTCATTTTCCAAATAAAAAAGTAGATCTGGATTTAAAAAGTTAATTATTGTATTACCCTCTATAAAAAGTCGCTCTATATCATCATTTACTAAATTACGGGCCAGCTGATAAGCACTGGGAAGTTCTGCTGCAGGACTTTCTAAAAGTATAACCTTATCTGCACCATGTTCTACAACTCTTGCAGTGTCAGTACCTGCCTGATTAATTACTTTTGGATCATTAATTACCTTATATTGATTAAGCTCATTATTAATCGATGTTTTAATAACTGCAGTCTTAGTACAGCTGTCTTCCAACATTAAGGAAATTAAAGTTGTCTTACCGGCCTTACTGGCAGAAGCACTGACTCCTATCATTTCCATTACTATTCCTCCCCTTTAAATTAAGTTTATTGCTTAAATAATTTTTGTGTAATTTTTCACTAATATAGTGATTACAATTAAATATTAAAGGAATTTGCTTAAAAAATCAAATTTTGCGTTATAAAATCAGCTAATTTATTTATATAAACTAATCAGCTAAAATTCAATGCTGTCTCCAGCTTTAATTTCTCCACCTTTAATTACTCTGGCAAAAACACCTTCTCTGGGCATTACACAGTCACCAATAGTCTGCCTTATCTCACAGTCCTGATGGCACTTTTTGCCGATTTGAGTAATTTCCAGTACAATTTCTTCATTAATTCTAATTTTCTGACCAACAGGCAGTTCAAATAAATTTTCTATACCTTCTGTTGTAATATTTTCAGCAAAATCACCAAATTTTAATTCATAACCCTGACCCCGCATTTTATCAATGCTGCTCAGATCCAGAAGGCTTAACTGTCTGTGCCATTTTCCAGCATGGGCATCTCCTTTTAGACCATGATTTTCAACCAGCAGACCTCTTTCAATTACTTTTTTAGTTGTTCCCTTTTCCTCACTTAAACAAACTGCCTTTATTTTTGCTTTCATATTCACACCTCTTATAATTAGTTTTTATGACTGGGCTGGTGTTCAGTAATCTCTCCCTTTAAAATTTTAACACCATGGGGAATTACCTCAATTACTGACTCCAGACATTCTCTAACAGCTTTAGGACTCCCAGGAAAGTTAATAATTAAAGTGTTAGCTCTGATTCCAGCGCGGGCTCTTGATAAAGCAGCCTGAGGAGTAATAGAAATTGTATCAGATCTAATTTTTTCAGGTATTCCCGGCACCTCTTTTTCAATAACCTCTAAGGTTGCTTCCGGAGTAATATCTCTTTCGGCAAAACCTGTACCACCAGTAGTTAGTATCAGGTCAGCCTTTTTTTGATCAGATATCTTAATTAAAGCCTCTTTAATTTCTTCTTTTTCATCTGCAATTATTTTTTCATAAATAACTTTTGCACCTATCTTCTCCATCATTTCCTTAAGTATAGGTCCACTTAAATCTTTTCTTTCACCTCTGGAACCCTTATCACTAATTGTTAATACTGCAGTTTTTATAATAAAATTTTTATTATTTACGCTCATAAATTCCACTCTTTCCTCCGGCTTTGTAGACCAGTTTTATTTTATCAATTTCCATTGATTTATCAACTGCTTTTACCATATCATAAATTGTGAGAGCTGCTAAATTAACAGCAGTCAAAGCTTCCATTTCAACTCCCGTCTGACCACTATTTTTAACTTCTGCTTTAATTTTTATTTTAGCCTCAAAATCAAGCTCAAAATCAACTTTGATACTGCTTAGAAGTAGAGGATGACACATTGGAATTAAATCTGAAGTTTTTTTAGCACCGGTAATCCCGGCAATTCTTGCAGTTTCAATAACCGCCCCTTTTTTAATATTACCTTTTTTGATCATCATTAGCGTTTCCGACTGCATTTTAATTTCGCCGACTGCTCTGGCTGTACGCTGAGTAATTTCTTTTTCTGAAACATCTACCATCTTTACTTTACCATCCTTATCTATATGGGAAAAATCTTTTTTCATTTTTATTTTAGCCTCCAATTTGGGACATATTTCTGCTGTAATCCTGCTTCTCAAAGTTGAGGTCATGGCAGGCAGGTTTGATTTCAAGTGCCGTTCTATAAGCAGCTTTTATTTCTGTTTCGCTCATCCCCTTAATTTTCACTTCCTGATTACCTGCCAGACAGGGTTTAAACCTACCATCTGCAGTCAAACGCAGTCTGTTACAGCTGCCGCAGAAATGTTGGCTCAATGCTGAGATAAAACCAATGCTTCCTTCAGCCCCATCAATTTTAAAGTAATCAGCAGGACCATTACCTATACTTACAGCAGGCAGCAGCTGATATTTCTCATTGATTAAATCTTTTAATTCATGACTGCTGATAAATTTTTCTGCTGCAGCTTCTCCACCGAGAGGCATATATTCTATAAATCTAATACTTAACTTTTCTTTTCGGCTTAGCTCAACAAAATCAAATAGTTCATCATCATTAGTTCCCCTCATGACAACTACATTTAATTTAACTGGATTAAGTTCTGCTTTTAAAGCGGCTTTGATTCCTTTTAAAACTTCAGCCAGATTATCTCTTCTCGTAATTTCTCTAAACTTTTTAGGGTCAAGAGTATCCAGACTGATATTTATACGGTCAAGTCCTGCTTTTTTTAATTTATTTGCCTTTTTAGAAAGCAGCACTGCATTTGAGGTCATAGAAATATCTTCCAAATCAAGCTCTTTTAAGCTTGAAATGAAATCTTCCACCTCCAGTCTGACTAAAGGTTCCCCACCCGTAATCCTCACTTTTTTAATTCCAAGTTCAATCCCTATTTTAACTATTTTTAGAATCTCTTCATAGCTTAAAATTTCCTGATGAGCTTTATTTTCTACCCCTTCTGCCGGCATACAGTAGAGGCAGCGTAGATTGCAGCGGTCAGTGATTGAAATTCTTAAGTAATCTATTTCTCTACCCAGATGATCTTTTAATTTTTGCATTTTTTGGCCTCCAATTATAAATCCAGGATTTCAATTTTACCTGTATCTCGGCACTTATAACCGCCCAGTTTTTCAATTTCATTTTTTATTTCTTCTTTATTAATCAACCCAATTAAATTTTGGATCCGGTGATCATCTAAAACTTCTTCTCTAAAAATTAAATCATACTTTTCTTCTACCAGAGGTAAAAAATCTACTTTCATCACTTCGGCAGCAGCTCGTATTCCTAAGGCTGCATCTGCTGAACCTCTACCTACAGCCGCCGCTGCAGCAATGTGAGTGAATTCATCTTTTTCATAACCTGTTATTTTGGCCGGATCAATCTCATTTTGTGTAAGTAAGTAGTCGAATAAAACTCTGGTACCAGCACCACGCTGGCGGTTGATATAGTTAATATCATCTTTTATTAAATCATTAATATTTTTTATTTTTTTGGGATTTCCTGGTTTAAGATATAAACCCTGTTCCCGATGGACTAAATTTAATAATACTAATTTTTGACCTTTAAAAAATCTTTTCAAATAAGACATATTATATTCCCCAGTCTCTGGATCTAAAAGATGTGCTCCTGCCAGATTCGATTCTCCTCTTCTTAAAGCAGTTAAACCTGCCATAGAGCCGACAGTCTGCAGTTTTAAATCAAAATTATAATTTCTTTTATATACTTCATTTCTAATCAAATCTAAACTTAGATCATGACTGCCAATTAAAAGTAAATTATCTTTGATTTTATTTTTTTCTTTTAATAAAATTACCGGACCTCTGTCTCCTGGATGGAGTCCCTCTTTATTTTCAGCTATCCGCATAATTCCATCTGCTTTAACAATAGATTCCATAGCTGATGAACCTCTTTTTAAAGGCACAGCAATATACTGATCTTCAGCATCGGTAATTAAATTAACCCTTAAAAATTCTTCTAAACCTATATCAGAAGGTACTTTTCTTTTCACTTCAGCCTCAATTTGATTAAATGCTGGGGCCTGAACTCCCTGCAGCAGATAAATTAATTCCCGAATAAAAAGCTGATTGTCAAGCCAGGCAGAAAGTGGGTAACCGGGCAGTCCAAAAATTGGTTTTGCTGCTGCTTTAGCTGCAATTAAAGGTTTACCCGGCATAATATTTACACCGTGGAATAAAATTTCACCTCTATTTTTAAGAATATCAATTGTATAATCTCCTCTACCGGCTGAAGAACCAGATAAAATTATAACCATTTCACTTTCTTTTACTGCCTCTGTGAAAGTTTTTTCTATTAAATCCTTCTGATCAGGAATTATTTCAGTAATTTTAACTTCTGCTCCCCATTTTCTAAGAGCTGCTCTAACCATCTGAGAATTAAATTCTACTAACTCACCTTTTTTGGGAGTTTTATCTGCAGAGATCAGCTCATCTCCTGTTGGAATAATTGTGACCTGCGGTTTTTTATAAACCTCAATTTCTGTTACTCCAGCCTCCAGTAGAGCCCCTAAATCATAATCATTTAGCCGATGAGCTGCAGTAACTAAAAGGTTCCCTTTAACTGCACTTTCTCCAATAGAGCGAATATGATTCCAGGCTGGCACTCCCTTTTCTATAGAATAAGTATTTTTATCAATTTGATTTACCTCTTCAATTTTAATAACTGCATTAAACTGTTCCGGGATGGGATCACCTGTATCGACAGGTACTGCGTCACTACCAATTTCTAATTGAATAGGATTTCTCTCACTGGCCCCTTCTGTTTTTTGTGCTTTAACTGCTATTCCATCCATTGCTGAAGCATAATAATCAGGAGCCGAGCGTCTGGCTTTAACTCCATTGACAGTAACTCTTCCTTCCGCCTTTGAAGTTTTTATTTTTTCAGTTTCAGTTCTTAAATTTTTAAAATTATTTTTTAATTTATTTAAAGCATCAGCCAGTGATAACTTATCTAAGTATTTTTTGACCATAGTCTGATTCCTCTCTCTATAAATAATTTTATTTTTTTATTATAAAACTCATTTAAGTAAAATAATTACTCAATTAAAGTTAATTCGACTATTTCTCCTTTGTCTTTACCCTCTTGTGTCCTTGGAACTATAAGCACAGCATCACCATAAGCTAAATTTGTAATTAGGCTTGATTTACCCAAAAGTGGCTCAGCCATTAATTTATCCTTTTCTTTAAAAATCTGAACTGGAATATATTCTTCTCTACCCTTATCTGAGACCAGGCTTCTTGTTAACTCAGCTTTAATTGAATATTTATCACTTGAAATTCCAATTTCAGCTGGCTCTTTTTCTCCGTTTAAAACCCTCACAATTTCGCCAACCAGAACATTATTGACTGTCCAGGCAGATGCCGGATGACCTGGAAGTCCAATAACAATTGTTCCCTCAATTATTGCTAAAATTGTAGGTTTACCTGGTTTAATTGCCAGTCCATGTAAAAGCACTCCAGGCTCACCTAAAGAATTGAGTAAGTCAATTGTCATGTCCTTGATGCCAACTGAACTTCCACCTGAAATTAGCACTAAATCCTGGTCGAGTTCATTTTTTACAGCCTCTTTCAAACTTTCAAATCTATCTTCTATTATACCTACTTTTTTTGCCTCAGCTCCTATTTTATTTAAATAAGAAGTTATAGAATAGCTGTTAATATCTCTGATCTGTCCTGCTTTGGCCTCAGCCTCAGCTGGAATTAGCTCATCCCCGGTAGATATCACTGAAACTTTTGCTTTCACAGCACCTTTAAACTCTGTAATTCCGAGTCCAGCCAGGGCTCCAATATCACGCGCCATCAGCTTATGTCCTTTTTTAAATAATAATTCACCCGCAGCTATATCTTCTGCTTTCTGCACCAGATTTTCTCCTGCTGCCAGTGATTTAAAACTTTCAATTGTATTTTCTTCAATTTTTTCCGTATCTTCAATCATCAAAACAGCATCTGCTCCTGCTGGAAGCATTCCTCCAGTTGGAATAGCTGCTGCTTCTCCACTTTTAAGCTTGATTTCAGTTCCTGCCCCCATTTCAATGCTGCCGGTTACCTCAAAATATGTTGGCATTGAAGCTGAAGCTCCTGCTGTATCAGCTGCTTTAACTGCATAACCATCAACTGTAGAACGGCTAAACGGCGGCAGATCAACTGAAGAATAAATGTCTTCTGCCAAAATTCTACCTAAGGCATTATCTAAATTTAATTTTTCTGTCTCTAAATTTCTATCTTTTAAAAAAGATTTTATTTCCTGCCAGAATTTATCTGGTGGATTTAATTCTAAAAACTCTCTCATAGTGTATTTTTCATCCCTTCCAACTGATATTAAAATATTCAAAAAATTTTGTGTCTCTATAAAATTTATTCTAGTTAGAAGTAGCAAATCCTTTTTTGAATATTAAAAAAAGACGATATTTAAATTTTTTCCACAAAAAACAAAGTCGGCAATCATCAGTTTTTTTATGAAATATTTCTTTTTAACCAGGTACAAAACAGCTGTTTTGTACCTGGTACT
>Ga0114983_1000387_pt1 | contig 18944 bp, 15 predicted proteins | sample Shrwel_input2_RT_FD_87182 | JGI IMG/M metagenome (GOLD analysis project Ga0114983, IMG submission 87182) | Subsurface microbial communities from deep shales in Ohio, USA - Utica-3 well 1 S input2 RT | ecosystem: Environmental > Aquatic > Deep subsurface > Shale gas/oil reservoir > Produced... | reverse complement strand
GGGTTAACCCACTCACGAAGCCAGGATTCGCTGAATTTCATAATACTAAAGCTCCGTTATTTGAATTGCTTGAGAAAACGCAGGTCGTTTTCGAAGAAGGCACGCAGGTCGTTGACACCATAGCGCAACATGGCCAGACGCTCGACACCCATACCAAAAGCAAAACCGGAGTATTTATCAGGATCGACTCCCACACCACGGAGCACATTGGGGTGCACCATGCCGCAACCGAGCACTTCCAGCCAACCATTCTTGCCTTTTACATCCACTTCGGCAGACGGCTCAGTAAAGGGGAAGTATGAAGGACGGAAACGTATCTCCAAATCCTCTTCAAAGAAATTACGCAAGAAGTCGTGCAAAATGCCTTTCAGTTCGGCAAAGTTTACATTCTCGTCCACCAGCAGACCTTCCACTTGATGGAACATTGGCGTGTGGGTCATATCATAGTCATTACGATAGACACGGCCGGGAGAGATGATTCGCAACGGCGGCTTTTCCACTTCCATGGTGCGAATTTGCACCCCTGAAGTCTGGGTACGCAACACTAACTTGGGATTGAAGTAGAAAGTATCATGATCAGCCCGGGCTGGATGATGCTCAGGAATATTCAGAGCATCGAAGTTATGATAATCATCTTCGATTTCCGGCCCCTGTACGACACTAAAGCCCAACTCACCAAAAAAGCTTTCAATTCGTTCTATGGTACGGGTGACCGGATGTAAACCACCGTTGTCCAGACGACGTCCCGGCAGGGTAACATCGATTTTCTCTGTCTGGAGCTTCTGCTCCAACTCGGCGGCTTTCAGCCCTTCAATGCGCTGATTAAGGAACTGCTGTACCTTTTGCTTGGCTTCGTTGACCTTCTGGCCGAAGGCGGGCTTTTCTTGTGGACTCAGGGTCGCCATCAACTTCATCATGTCGGTGATCTTGCCCTTCTTGCCAAGATAATCGACGCGGATGTCATCAAGGATTTTCAGATCACTGGCCCCTTCGATGGCGGCTAAGGCCTGTTCTACGATCTCAGTTAACTGCTGCATCTTCTCTTCCAGTGCATGCCGGCCCGTAGGCGGCGATTTTGGTGTCTGTTTGAATTAAAACAGTAAAAGAGTGGAATTTTACGTTAGCCACGGGTCTTTGACCAGTGGCGTGAGGTATTTTAGCAAATGAATTGCCTAGAAAAAGTGCTTTTTTTAACCATTGATGTCTTGAGCCGGACGAGCAGTAGTGCCCGAGAATAAAAAGTCGCCAATAAAGCCGGAAAACCACAGTACCCAGACGCGTATGTGATAAGCTCGCCCCATGGTCAATTCCTCTTCGCAAGTCAGTGTCAACAGATAGTAAAAAGCCAGCAACTCAGAAAGCGACGACAAACACTCAGGCAGAAGATACCGCCAAGACCGGCATTCGCCTACGTGATTATCAGCAGCAAGCCGTAGATGCTGCGGTACGTTATTTCCGCGCTCAATCAGGCTCGGCTGTTATAGTGCTGCCCACTGGCGCCGGTAAGAGTTTGGTGATTGCTGAACTGGCTCGCATCGCCAAAGGCAAGGTACTGGTACTGACTCATGTCAAAGAGCTGGTCGCCCAAAACGCCGAAAAAGTTGCCCTATTAACCGATGAAGCCAGTATCTACTCGGCCGGCCTGAGGCAAAAGCTCACCCAAGGCAAAACCGTTGTCGCCAGCGTGCAATCCGCCGGGCGCAACCTGGAAGCCTTTGACAGCCACTACTCCCTGGTGGTCATAGACGAGTGTCACAGAGTGAGCCTTGAGCAGGACAGCCAGTATCAGCAACTGCTTGAACACCTCAAATCCCATAACCCCAAACTTAAGCTGCTGGGGTTGACGGCCACCCCTTATCGCCTTGGACTGGGTTTTATTTATCGCCGCCACTATCACGGCCGGGTCGGTAATCCCGACCGAGGGATTTTCGATGACTGCATCTTTGAGTTGCCCTTAAGGCCCCTAATTAAACAAGGCTATCTGACGCCGCCCAGGCTTTACGATGGCCTGAGCGCTCAGTATGACTTCAGCAGCCTGCCGAGTAACAGCAATGGGGAGTACGATGAGGCTAAGGTCGATGCCCTGCTCAGTCACAGTGGCCGCGCGACCAAGGCCATTGTTAACCAACTAAGGCAACTGGCCAACACCCGCAAGGGAGTGATTATTTTTGCCGCCACTGTGCGTCACGCCGAAGAAGTGTTAACGCTGCTGGCTGACGAACAGGCAGCGCTCATCACAGCGACCACTGAGATGCAACAAAGGGATGCCATCATCCGTGCCTTTAAGGCTCAGGAACTTAAGTTTCTGGTCAATGTGGCCGTGCTCACAACCGGGTTTGATGCGCCCCATGTGGACCTTATTGCCATCATGCGGCCCACGGCATCTGTGAGCCTGTTTCAACAGATGGTTGGCCGCGGCCTGAGGTTAGCCGAAGGCAAACAGGACTGCCTGGTCATAGATTATGCCGCCAGCGGCTTTGACCTGTTCTATCCCGAGGTTGGCACTCCCAAGCCCGCTGCAAACTCGGTGCCGGTACAGGTTCCCTGCCCCGAGTGCGGTTTTGCCAATATCTTCTGGGGCAAGACGGATGAGGATGGCGACATCATCGAGCACTTCGGCCGCCGCTGCCAGGGACTGTTACAGGACAATAGTCAATGCAGTTATCGCTATCGCGCCAAGTCATGCCCGGATTGCGGCGCCGAAAACGATATCGCCGCCAAGATTTGCCACCAGTGCCAATCGACTCTGGCCGACCCGGACAAACGCCTCAAAGAGGTGTTGTCAAAACAGCATCACCACCTGTTCAAGGTGCAGCAAATGTTGCTGCACGCCGAAGAGGGGCGCCTAAGAGTTCAGTATCTGGATTATGACGGCAATGACTTCAACCAGTATTTTAAAATGGAAACCAGTGCTCAACGCCGGGCACTGTTTGCTTGTTTTATCCATCCCCACAGTAAAACTCCTGGGCTGAAACTGCCGAAATACAGTCAACCACAACAACTGGTCGATGACGCGGCGCGGTTTCGGGCACCGGATATGCTGCTGCTGAAAAAACAAGCGCGACGCTGGGATTTATTACAATCTTTCTTTGATTATCAAGGCAGGTTTCAAACCGAAAAATCATTCTTGGGATCAAGCAACTTAGCATAGGCCTTTAAGCTGTGGTATAACTGCTGCAAATCAAGTCCATGGGAGTCAATATGTTTGTAGTTATTTTCGGTCGTCCAGGTTGCCCATATTGTGTACGTGCAGTGCAACTTTCTGAGCAACTGGCAGAAAAACGTGATGATTTCAAGTTTAAGTATGTCGATATTCACGCCGAAGGCATCACCAAGGCCGACCTGGAAAAAACCGTAGGCAAGCCGGTTGAGACTGTGCCACAGATCTTTGTCGACAAAGAGCACGTTGGCGGCTGCACAGAGTTTGAAGCCTACGTCAGAGAAAACAACCTGCTTTAATCCAAGTTAAACTTCTCCATCAAGGACGATACCTTTTGTGCTCAATAGAAACGGTATCGTCCTGCATCCAACCTTGTCTGCCTCAATCCTACCTCGATCGAACAACACTTCAACAGCCAAACCGTTAAGCCAACCCACTGCGAGTGACCCCGCGATTATGTATGCCCGTTTCGTTACACAGGGTGTTGTCAGTATGTTCCTTACCAAGGAGTAGATAGACACCAATTTTGTTTTTAAAGCGCTATCAAGCGCTATAAATCTCGACATCTATGCGGTTTGTTCAGGAAGCCATACTCCCGTTAGCCGCCTTTTCCGATTTGCCATCGACCTGCTCAAGCGGCAACAACAAAATCATCGAAGTACCTATACCATTGACTCCTCTTGAAATCCGCACACTTCCCCCCAATACTTCAGTGGTCAAATGATGCACTATATGCAGGCCAAGCCCGGTGCCGCCGCTATTGCGCTTGGTGGTATAAAAGGGATCAAACACTCGCTGACAATCCTGCTCTTCAATCCCTACACCATTATCCATCACACAGATCTCAACCTTATGCTGAATATGCTGAAGTTTACGGGCACAGATATGGATCTCTCCCCGCTCAGTATCTTCAAAAGCATGTATGAGTGCATTGTGCACCAAATTCTGAAGTACCTGACCCAAAGGTCCGGGATAACTGTGCATATGGATATCCGAGGGAATATCAGTGGTCAGCTTATGATGACTGTGCTTCCACTGACCATGATTCAGCGCCAGAATGTCCGTCACCAACTCATGCAACCAAAAGGCTTGCCGGTCAGCATTAGCTCTGTCGGCAGCTACCTGACGAAACTGTTGAATGAGTAGCGCCGAGCGTTTGAGGTTGCGTTCAGCCAGGGTCAAACCTTCCTCCTGGTATTGAATAAATTCCTCCAGTTGCGAGCGTTTGATAGTACCGTTGTGATAATCCCGCATGAGTTCACCTAGCCTGTCATTCAGTGCGGTGACACACAGCATTGCCGCACCAATAGGTGTATTGAGTTCGTGAGCTACCCCGGCCACCATCAACCCCAAGGATGATAATTTCTCGGTACGAACCAACTCCTGCTGCGATGTCTTCAACTGAGCCAACGTCATTGCCAGCGCCGCGTTACTTTGCTGTAACTCATGAGCCTTGTCTTCCAAACGCAGGTTGGAGCGCGCTAAAAACGCCCCCAGCAAAGTCATGCATAAAAAAACTACTGCACCAACACCGGCATAAAGCCGTTGTAGTCTGGCTTGAATGAGCAGTGGCTGTTCATCATGAGATAGGGCGTAAAGCATGGGGACCTTGCTGTCACCATTCAGTATTGGCGCCACACGGGAGAAAGTCCACATCCCGGTTTCATCGATGAACTGCCCCTGTGGTTCCTCTTGTATACGCCGCCAAACTTCAGGATGAATAACTGCCAGACGCTGTTCAGGAGCGTCGAACATAAAGCCCCACTCTCTGTGACCCAAAGTTGACAGCAACCAATAGCCTTCAGCGTTCAACAACATAGTCTTACCGGATTGGCGCAAACGTTCGAGTAAACCACTGCCATCCAGATTCAATAGTGCCAGCCCGAGTGCCTTGCCGTTGCTGTCCATTACCTTGGTAGCAGCACGTAAGGTAGGTCGATAGGGGATCTCTATTTTACCGGCTTCGATATTGAGATCAAAAGGAGAATAATAAACCGCCCCCGAAGCCAAGCGCTTGGCCTCAATGACATAATAACGCGATGATTTATCCTGTAATGCATCAGCAGCGACAACTCGCCTTTGATTATCTATATAGTCAACCCTCACCCGCTCAACGCCGGAATTTCCAATCCAGCGCACTTGCATATAGCTGGGATAGGCGCTGCTGAAGTCAACAAATAGACGCTGCAATAGTTCCAGCTGTTCAGTCTCACCGAGCCTGTTATCTGCTAATACCGATGCGGTCATCTGTGATAGTAAACTGACGTCCTGATGAACTCTGGTAAGTGTAGCGCTGAGTACCAGAGTATCTCTGTCTACCAACTCCTGCTGGGCATAACGCACCTGATCTATCTGCCATTGGGAGGCATAGTGATACATAAGCCAGCTACCCAGTGGCACCAGTAACCACCAGGGCAGCAAATAACTCACCCAAGTCAGCCAAGAATTTCGCCTTGTTCGTCCTGAAGATACGCCCTCAGAGTTCAGCGGTGCCATTAAAGCTTGTTCGGGCAACTCTATCGACATTAGCAAGATTCCATTCAGCGATTATTGAGCCACTGCAATAACTCATCCAATGGCATGGCCTTTCCATACAACCATCCTTGACCTATGTGGCAACCATGTTCTCTGAGCCAATTAGCCTGGCTGTGAGTCTCAACCCCTTCGGCAACAACCGAAATATTCAGTCGCCTTCCCAGTTCAATAATCATTGATGCCAGGAAGCGACTACGTTCATCTTCATCCAACCTGGCGACAAAAGTCATATCAATCTTCAGGTGATCGGCCGGCAGTTGCAGCAAATATTCGAGTGATGAAAGCCCGGTGCCGAAGTCATCTATCGCCACTGTGCCTCCCGAAGTTCGGTGACGCTGGAGAATATTGGCTACCTGTTGAAAAGACTGCATCATAGCGGTTTCAGTGACTTCCAAACACAGCCGGCTCGGCTCTACCCCGGCCAGACGACATTGTTGTTTGAGCCTGTCTAAAACATCCGGCTTATCCAGTTGCCGGGCTGAATAATTGACGCTGATAAGAATGTCGCTAAACCCTGCCAGATCCAGTGCATGCACAGCCTGACAGGACAAAGCAACCACTATGTCGCCTATCCCGTGAATGTAGGACGACTGTTCTGCCAGCGGAATAAAGGTGCCGGGTGGCACCATACCCTCTTCGGTCTGCCAGCGTAATAAAGCCTCAACCCCAACAACCTCACCAGTATTGAGGTCGATCTGTGGCTGATAATGCAACACAAACTCCTGACGTTGAATGGCGCTGTGTAAACGCTGCATCAACTTAAACCTGTGGGCGGCTTGATGTTCAAATTCAGGATCAAACGCCTGTATGCTTCCAGGGCCTCGAGACTTGGCATTCCTCAGCCCTGTTCCGGCTGTTCGTAATAACTCCGCGGGATCCTGCCCACGACTGATAGCCAAAGAGACTTCCGTCATGCAGGCGGTGAGAATATGGCGACTATTATCAATTTCAAAGGGCGCGCCAAACACCTCTTGGGCCCTGTCAATATTGACCTGTTCTTTATGGCCGATAATGGCAAACAGATCCGAGTGCAATCTTCCTATGACTATCGGTTGAGGAAATGCCTCCTGTAATCTTTGAGCCACAGCCTGTAATACCTGATTGCCAAATACACAGCCAAATAAATTGTTAAGCCCGGAAAAATGATCGAGATCCAATAGCAGCAGATTATGGGCATCAGCGCTGGACATAGCCTGCAACCTGGACAATTCACGCAGCAGGGCACTGCGGTTGGGAATTCTCAACAACTCATCCAGATACGCCACTTTATCGAGCCGGCTAATCAAGGCTACATTGCCAAAGCCTTTGGAAACATTGGCCGCAAAAACTTTAAGCAACTCCATCTCTGTATCATCCAGCGTGCGGTTGGTAGCCACATAGATGGCAAACTCAGCCAGTGCTGCCGATTTGGGGAAGAATAGCACCTGGCTTTCATCGGTACTGACAAAACGCTTTTCCCTGAGTGCCTGCTCAACCATGGATTGAATAGTCGGATCCGGCAATTCCCTCAATGCACGATTAATATACTGACGAAAGCGACCACTACAGGCTATGGTTAGGGGTTCGTAGATCTCCCGACCTGAGCTATCCACTGTGTGAGGGCCGCGATTAACACAAACCAAGCCTTCGTCGGCGACATTGATAAGATTAGCAATTTCACTCAAAGTAACCGAGGCTATTTGCGTAAGCGTTCTCAGCCCCAACAAACGATTGCTGGACTCCACAATGAGCTGCAAACCACGACGAGCAGAAGAAATTGTCTTGAGATGATGATAATTACGTACTGCACCTGTGAGTATGTTGCGTATCCCACGGTTGGCGAGCTCTGACTTGAGCACATAATCAGACAAGTCATAGTCCTGCATCACAGATTCGACCGGAGCCATTCCTGGCTGGCCGGTCAAGAGTACAAAACGGGTATCGGATATTCCCAGCAAATCCCGCACGGCTTTGACTAACCTGAGACCGGCATCTTCGGTTTCCATCACGACATCAACCAACACCACAGCAAAGTCGGCATCTTTTCCCAATAGACTGGATGCCTCTGCCATACTGTAGGCTTGTATGAGTTCAAGGGGACGCCCCATCAAGGTCATTTTATTAATGGCAAAACTCAGCGAATTCTGGAATTTGACATCATCATCCACCGCCAAGATACGCCACATGGTATCGCGTTGATGAGTTTCTTCCGGTGATGTTTCAGATGAAAACAGTAAATCATCTAGCATAGTTACTAATCCCTCAGTCACTTTGTCCGCACTTGCTTTAGGACAAAACCCCACAGGAGACCATTTCCCCTGCCCGGTATTCAGCACTGTTTAGCTCTCGGTTTAGTTCTTCCCGAGTGTACAATCCAGCTCATTCGATGCTAAGGCTGTTATAGTTCAATGCGGCATTAAGCCCTTTTCAATACAGTACGCTATGTTTGATTTAAAGTGTAATCCACTTTTGGCTTAGTGCCGGTTAACCATCGGAATAACAGTGTAAATTTTTCATCTGCGGCGCAGGCCTTTGACTCAACAGCTTCAAATGGCTGTCAAACACCCATCAGCTTGTAAACAAAGGAGAAGCAAAGCAACACTCTGAGCGCCTTATCATTTTTTTATTCAACCTACTTTGTTATTCTGCATATTATTTTGAATTTTTAGCCTGGCCTGCGAGTCAATAAAAGCAGCAAAACCCGTTAAATCCCCTCTTTTGTCCAGCCATCCACAAGGAAGTCATATGATCCGCGCATTTACCATGGAAGACATGCCAACTGTATTGAAGATCTGGCTAACAGCCTCTATCGACGCACATCATTTTATTGCCGCAAAATTTTGGCAAGAGCAGTTGAATGACATGCGTCTATTTTATATTCCTGCGGCAGAAAACTATCTCTATCAGCATGGTACCCAAGTGCTTGGCTTCTACTCTCTCTATGAGAACAAGTTGGCGGCGTTATTTGTTAAACCCGAAATGCAGGGGTTAGGGATCGGCGGTAATTTACTTGAACATGCCAGGCAACAAAGAGAGCAACTGACGTTAAACGTCTATTGTGACAACCAAGCCAGTGTCAATTTTTACCGGCACAAGGGCGCTGTAATAATCGGCGAACAAATCTGTCCTCATACAGGTCACAAAGAGTACAAAATGCAACTAACAGGTTTAAAAGGCTTAAGTGCTCACACAAAAAAGAGCTTTTCCCTCGCCATAGCTAAAGGGAGACAGAGTTCAGAAGATAAGGAACATAAACAATGAAAGATCAGCCTAGCAGAGTGCTTCTCTTGGCCGATGTTCAAAACATCTACTACACCACCAGACAAGCTTTCGGGCGAAACCTGGACTACAACCGGCTTTGGTCCAAAGTCACTGATCAGAAACAATTGGTTAGAGCATTTGCCTACGCTATAGATAGAGGTGATAAAAAACAGCGCGAGTTTCAAAATATCCTACGGGCCATTGGCTTTGAGGTGAAGTTGAAGCCCTTTATCCAACGCGCTGATGGTACAGCCAAAGGTGATTGGGATGTGGGAATAACCATAGATGCACTGGAATATGCCGATGCTGTGGACATTGTGGTACTGGTGTCCGGGGACGGTGATTTTGCCTTGTTGGCCGAAAAACTACGTCAAAAAGGCAAACGAGTTGAAATCTATTCCGTTACTGAATTAACCTCGTTGAGCCTACTCAATGCGGCCAGCGACTACTGTCCCATTGACGACGATTTGTTACTCAAATAAAAAAGAGCAAAAAACGGGCAGATAAATAGCTTGAATATTGGCAGTAAGCTAGAGCTAGTCTCAAGTTGCCGGGCAACTGGACCGTCAGCAAACTGCCAGCAACATCATTCCAAATGATAGCCTGCCTTTGAAACTCATCCTAATAAAAAGCAAGTAGTTAGTTGTCTGGCATGACCCATGGACTGATCACTGCAGGAGCCGAGTCAAATTTCAATACTTCAATTTGACTGATCTCCTCATTACTGAGCTCGTGGCGTTTACCGATCGTTTGATAGCGCCCATCAAGCCAAGCACCATTTTCACTGCCGATAAATTCAATATTAAGACCTGAAATAGGCTTGGCAAAATACTTCATCGGAAATCCTTGCATTTGCTTCAGGGCTTCATTCATTTGATTGCTGATGTTTCTCAGTTCATAGCCACTGTACTCCTGTTTGAGAGTACGAACCCTGAGCTGCATGCCAATGCCGCAGCCTTGCCCCTCTCCTGCCAACTCAAGGTTAATCAAAGCTCTGGCACTCTTGAGTTTTTCATCGAAAGGAATAAACAACCTCTGACTGGCATCAAATGTCAGAGGAAAGCGTTCAGTTTCTGTGCTGATACTGCCATTTTTTAATTGACAGTTTTGAGTTTCAGGAACCGTAAAAGCCAGATCGATAAGCGGATAATTGCCTTTATTCATCACTTTCATCCGCGCGTAAAAGTCGGCATAGTTCAAAGACACCTGACTGGCCATCAAAGAGGGGGACAGCAATAATAGCGTACTAAACAGCAGTTTTTTCGACATGGTTCTCCACCAAATATTCTTCGTTATGACGCAGCATATCCAATAATTCGTCAATGTAGGCTTCCTGGCGTTCTGAATAATTCACCAAGCCGTAAACCAACTTCTCTGCAGTAAGGGGTTCCTGTTGACTACGCAGATCAGCGCGTATGGAACGAAACAAAGAGTAGGCAGCGTTAGAATTGAGATTACGCATATAAGAAGCTACAGAGTCATCGACCGATTTAAATACGGCCACTTCATGGGACATGCCTTCAGAGCGCGACTGCGGAACCAAACCACAACCTTTCTTGAAACACCACTGACCGAAAAAATTGAGTCCTTCACGGGCAAACCGAGAGCTGCCCCAGCCGGTTTCATTGGCTGCCTGGATAAGCACCATAGATTCCGGGATCACATCAACCCGACGCAGTAATTTATTGATGCTGTCGCTATCGATAGCACGCATGGCATATTGATACTTTTCTGCCAGACGCTGAATACGATATTGCTCGGCATCATTGAGCTGATGCTGGTTTTGCAAGTGCTTTTGCACCTGTTCGAGAAATTTACGCTCCTCGGCGATAATGCTATTTTGCTTTTGCACCGCCGGACGCAAGAAGTCAAAAAACGCCTGTTTCTTATCGCTGACATTACCTATGCTGCTGAAATCTGGGATCAAGCTGATACCCAATTGGTTCTTTATCAGTGGCGCTGAAGTCTGCTCGGCGGTTTTCAAACTGGGTATCAGGTACACCCTAAGTGCCAATACTGACAGTATTACCAAAGCCAAAGCCAGGGTAAATGAGCCAAGTTTTCCGGTTTTCAATCAGTCTTTCCTTTTGCCGGTTACCCAAAAGTGAAGGGGAAAATTTCCGCGCATTATATGTCAGATATCACTTTTCACAAAATAGCTCTCTGACTCTTATGCAGCACTGGTGTAGAATGTTCAAGTTAAAAGCGACGGCAAGGATCAGCTATGCAAAGGCAGTTATTCAGTCAATATCAGCAAGTTGTTGCTATTGGTGGAGGCCATGGATTAGGAAGAGTCCTATCATCCCTGGCTTTTCTGGGCGATCGACTAACAGGCATAGTTGCGACCACAGATAACGGTGGCAGCACAGGCAGATTAAGAAACAGTAATGACTGTATCGCCTGGGGCGATCTGCGTAATTGTCTCAGCCAACTGGCGCATAAACCCTCAGTCGGTTCCTTATTGTTCGAGTACAGGTTTGATAGTCAGGATGAACTCTGTGGCCATAACCTGGGCAACCTTATCCTGACTGCGTTGGATCAACTCTGTGTCAGGCCCCTTGAGGCTATAAATCTTATCCGCGGCCTACTTAAAATAGACACCCGCCTATATCCCATGTCTGAACACCCTACCCACTTACTGGCGCTTGACGCCTCAGGGAGCAAAGTGTTCGGTGAGCTGGAAGTCGACAGCATGGCTGAGCGTCCGGTGGCGATGAGTCTTGAACCTATGGTTCGGGCCACAGAGGAAGCGGTAGCGGCGTTGACAGCTGCCGAACTGATAATTTTAAGCCCGGGCAGTTTTCTCACCAGCTTGATGCCACCTTTGTTATTGCCAGAACTGGCAACAGCGATTAAAAGCAGTCAAGCCAGAGTGGTATTTATCGATAATCTGAAACCTGAGGCGTCAGTGGCAGGCGAACTCAGTCTCAATGCCAAACTGGATTGGTGCCAGCAACTAATAGGCCCGGGGCGTATTGATGCTGTGCTGTGTCATGGCCAGCCATATCAGGACGAATTGATTTATCGCTCGCTGCTAGCCGACCCAATCCAGAGTGGCTGCCACGACAGAGACGCCTTGGTCAACGCGCTGGTGCAAGCTCTGCAGCCGAAGAAACTCATTGCCTAAATCAAATTAACGGTTAATGGAGGATAAGTAAAAAGGACAGCCGCAGCTGTCCTTTTTAAGCGTGGATAAAATCCAACAGGTTTAGAGCACCTTGGCTATCGCCTTACAAATAACCGGCATATTACTCTTGGTCATCCCGGCAACACTAATACGGCCAGAGCCGACAATGTAGACGCCAAACTCATCTTTCAGCTTGGCAACTTGTTCCTTGTTGAGGCCAGAGAAGCTGAACATACCGTTTTGACGAGAAATGAAGCTGAAGTCGCGATCGACGCCTTCGGCCTTGAGGCTCTCAACGAACAGGGTTCTCATGCTGGCTATGCGCTGGCGCATTTCAGTCAGCTCTTGCTGCCACAGGGCATTCAGTTCACCGTCATTAAGAATAGTGCTGACAATCATGGCGCCATGAGCCGGCGGGTTGGAGTAGTTGGCACGAATGGTGCGCTTAACCTGACTGAAAGCCCGTGCAGCGCACTCACTGTCTTTGGCCACCAGAGTCACGGCACCGATACGCTCATTATAAAGCCCGAAGTTTTTCGAGAAAGAGTTGGCAACCAGCAGCTCAGGCACCATCGCGGCAACGGCTCTGAGCCCTTGAGCATCTTCCTCAATTCCTGTGCCAAAGCCCTGATAGGCAAAGTCAAACAGGGGGACAAGGCCCTTTTCGGCACACAGTTTGGCAACTTGTTGCCATTGATTGATATTCAGATCGATACCGGTCGGGTTGTGGCAACAGCCGTGCAGCAGCACAAGATCCCCCTCACTCGCCTGTTGCAGATCTGTCATCATGGCATCGAAGTCGAGATCATGGGTTTCTGCCTGATAATAGCTGTACTCTTTGATCTCAAGCCCGGCGGTTTCAAAGATGTTCTTATGATTGGCCCAGGTTGGGTTGCTGATCCAGATAGTTTTACTGTCTGTATTGCTAAGGACAAACTCCGCAGCGACCCGCAATGAGCCTGTACCTCCCGGAGCCTGAGCCGTTACTGCCCGGCCAGCGGCGATTATGGCGCTATCTTTACCGAATAGCAGTTGTTGAACCGCTTGGTTATACAGGGCAACCCCTTCGATACCGAGATAGCTCTTGGTCTTTTCCTCTTCGAGCAACTTGGCCTCTGCCAACTTGACCGACTTGAGTACCGGGGTCTGGCCAGCCTCATCCTTATAGATGCCAACACCCAGGTTGACTTTATCCGTGCGGGGATCGGCTTTAAAAGCCTCAGTTAAACCAAGAATGGGATCGGCCGGCGCGGCGGTAATCTGAGAAAAAATCATGACAGCTTTCCTGTAATTGGACATGTAGGGACAAATCGGCTCCATTTATACCATTGTCCTCTCCCAGGTTATAGTCTCCTTGGCAGATTCTGAGTCATTTAATTTATTACTTGAAGGATATTCACTCAAAAACCAGATTTGCCATGGATATGATAAGAAAATAGCTAGCTGATTGAGTGGAAGCTGCAGTAACACCAACTTAGAACCATAATCAAAAACTGTAACCTCTGTAATCCAGCCCCTGTTGGTCGACTTAAATTGGTCATTATCAATCTAACTGGGAAAATACGCAGGGACTACCCCGTAGCTAGGGCTAGAAACCCAGCAATCCGCTAACCGCTTATACCAGGCTAATCGCTATCATCAAAACTGAGAGACGAAAAAGCCCGCCTATTTACACAAGCGGGCCTCTGTGAATATGGCAAAGGAGCAGGGATTTCAACCCTGCATGACGGCGCGAGAAAGCCAGCAATCCGCTAACCGCCTATACCAGGCTAATCGCTATCATCAAAACTGAGATGCGAAAAAGCCCGCCTGCTTACACAAGCGGGCCTCTCTGAATATGGCAAAGGAGCAGGGATTTGAACCCTGCATGACGGCGCTATAAACCCAGCAATCCCCCAAACAACACCAGGCTAATCGCTATCATCAAAACTGAGAGACGAAAAAGCCCGCCTGTTTACACAAGCGGGCCTCTCTGAATATGGCAAAGGAGCAGGGATTTGAACCCTGCATGACGGCGCTATAAACCCAGCAATCCGCTAACCGCCTATACCAGGCTATACCAGGCTATACCAGGCTAATCGCTATCATCAAAACTGAGATACGAAAAAGCCCGCCTGTTTACACAAGCGGGCTTCTCTGAATATGGCAAAGGAGCAGGGATTTCAACCCTGCATGACGGCGCTATAAACCCAGCAATCCGCTAACCGCCTATACCAGGCTAATCGCTATCATCAAAACTGAGATGCGAAAAAGCCCGCCTGTTTACACAAGCGGGCTTCTCTGAATATGGCGGAGGAGCAGGGATTTGAACCCTGGATGGGCTATAAACCCATGCCGGTTTTCAAGACCGGTGCATTCAACCACTCTGCCACCCCTCCGGAACGGCGCAAATATTATAAGCTCCCTAAGCCGTTGTAAACCCTTATTTCTAAAAATATGTTCATATGTCTAAATCTCAGCCATCCTAAGGATTCAAACAACGCTCAGAGCGAACAATAAAAGCTGCTGCAGAATGGAGATTTACCATGCCGCTCCGCCGCCCCTGTGGTAAAATCAGCTTATCTTTAAATGACTTTGAGCCACAATGAAGCCTAGCTTGATCCCGGCCGGGGCCCTTACCCCTCAATACTCCAATCTGCAGCTTCCCACATCGAGCCAACTGACAGATCTATTACTTGGACAGGAAAGAGTCATAGAGGCCTTTGGTCTGCTGCAAGCCTTATCAGGTCAACAGCTCTTCCTGGCAGATTTCCAGGGTATCCACCGCACTTGGCTATTTAAAGCCCTGAGCGCCCAGAGCAAGATGCCGATGCAATACTTGAGCGGTCGCATTACCCGGGCACAGCTACTCGGCCATCAGGATAGCCAGCAAAAAAGGCAACCGGGTGCCCTCACAACGCCAGGCTTACTCTTTATCTGCGCCGAATCCCTGTGGAAACGTGAGCCTTTATGGGAGCTATTATTGGATGCCATTGAAAAAGGTGGTTTCGAGCTTCAAGGGCAATGGCAGCCACTGCAAGCCAAAGTTGTATTGGTGGGCTCGAGTCTGCTCTACAGCGAACTCAGGTACCACGAACGCAGATTCAGCGAGTTATTTGCCCTGCTTGGCGAACTGGTATTTGAAGTAGACCTGCAAAAAGTTGCTATCAATGACTACGTAGTCTGGTTGGCAGAGCTGGCAAAACTCAGCCATTGTCAGTTGACGGAGTCGGCCTTACTGCCGCTGCTCAGATACAGTAGTCGCCTGACAGAGCATCAACATCGCTTGAGCCTCGCCAGCGCAGATTTGGCACAAGTGTTCGCTGAAGCTACTTTTTACAGCAAAGGACAAGCGCTGGATGCCAACGCCATTGAACATGCCTTGGCACAACGCCAACAACGACACAACGCCCAAGAGCAGCAGTCGGCACAAAATCTTGATGACGCCTTCATCTATTTGCCAACTGAAGGCGCTATGGTGGGGCAAATTAACGGCCTGACTGTAATAGAGACCTTGGATTATTGCTATGGCGAACCGGCCAGGATCACGGCGTCAGTGCACTATGGCGATGGTGAAGTCGCCGATATTGAACGGAAATCAGAGTTGGCGGGTAATATCCACGCCAAGGGAATGATGATCCTGTCCGCCTGTCTCTATCGGGTATTTGGCCGCGATGCACCCTTGCACCTCAATGCCAATATCGTATTTGAGCAATCCTATCAGGAAATTGATGGTGACAGCGCCTCTCTCGCCGAATACTGCAGCCTGATCTCGGCAATAACCGAACAGCCGATAGATCAAGGGCTGGCGGTGACCGGCGCACTGGATCAGTTTGGCAATGTACAGGCGATTGGTGGCGTCAATGAGAAGATTGAGGGCTTCTTCAAACTCTGCGCCAGGCGCGGCCTAACCGGCAGCCAGGGAGTGATTATGCCCAAGTCCAATGTGCAGCAACTCAACCTGGCACCCGATGTTATAGCAGCAGTAGAACAAGGATTATTCCAGCTCTATGAAATCACTCATGTAGACCAAGCCGTCACTCTGCTGATGGGGATAAAAGCCGGGGAAGCCGACGAGGACAACAACTTCCCAGAGGACACTCTCTACGGCATGGTTCAACAACGACTGGACAGATTGGCGGGAAATCTTGATGAAGAACCAGGCTATTTTGCGAGGTTACTGGCAAGATTGCCATTTTTTAATCAATAACTAGCTGATCGGAGTTGTTTGGCTTACACCTGTTCGCTAATCTTGGCGGCACTTGAAGAAGGATGTGGTAACAACAATGACTAAAGCAAACAGTTTCAACAAAGAAGAACTTATCGCCTGTGGCCATGGTGAGATATTTGGCAAGAACTCCCCTCGCCTCCCCGTGGATAATATGTTGATGATCGACCGAGTTGTCACCATCAACGATAACGGCGGCACCTTCGGTAAAGGTGAAATTGTTGCAGAGCTGGATATCAACCCGGATCTCTGGTTCTTTGGCTGTCACTTTGTTGATGATCCTGTTATGCCTGGTTGCCTGGGACTGGATGCCATGTGGCAACTGGTTGGCTTTTTCCTGGCCTGGGAAGGTGCTGTCGGTAAAGGCCGCGCGCTGGGGGTTGGTGAGGTTAAATTTACCGGTCAGGTGCTGCCCGGCGCCAAGAAGGTAACCTATAGACTGAATATCAAGCGCACCATACACCGTAAGCTGGTGATGGGCATTGCCGATGCAACTTTGGAAGTAGATGGCCGCGAGATCTACTCGGCCACGGATCTGAAAGTGGGTGTGTTCAGCGATACTTCCACCTTCTAAAGCAAAGAATTCAAACAACAAGGTCGGCAATTGCCGACCTTGTTGTTTCAGAGAAGCATAAAAAATGCCCTCTTCGGGGAGGGCAATCTTGCTGAATTACTTATTGAACAGGCCGCTTATCCGGCCTTCTACCCCTTCGCGCCAACCTCCTAGCCACTGGGAGCGAGAATCAAGATTCGAATAAGGACAAAGCTCCTTGGAGCGGCCGCCGACACCGGCTTGGAATCCCTTCGAAAAGGCTCGGTCTAAACGATCTCGTTTTTGTCTCTTCATGCAAGCGTCCTCTGTACTATTTTACATAGAAGCATCAGCTTCACTTGCTATGAATAGAACTTTTCAACGCCGAGATCAATCAAAAAATCGTCAATTATAACGAAGAAATTTTAAACTATTGAGATCCTGATTAAAAAAAATCACCGCCCTTTCAGTGCCGATCTCAAAGACTTAAACCAAGCTTAAATTTTGTTCATCACAGATTAGTGTGGACTGGAAATGAAGACGGTTGGAGAGTGATTGTTTAGTCACCAAACAAAAACCTAATGACGCTTTACCTGCTCAGGGAGCAACTCAAGGAAATGTGGTACTGCACAGATAAAGCTGAAGCCATAGCTCAATGGCCCTTCAGCTGGCAAGAAGTCAAAAAGAGCAGTATCAGGCCTTTGCTCTAATTTAACCAGCGTATTAAAAACTATCTGCATAACACAGTTGCTTCAGCGGTTCATCCGTTGCTTACCTGCCGACTGGAAGAGATAAACAACAAAATCAAACTGCTGAAGCAATGAGCTTATGACAACCGGGATACCGAATACTTCTTACTGAAAGTCAGAGCGGCGTTCCCGGATATCCGCGATGAACCTAACTGCCGCTTATCACACCAGGCAAGTGACATAGCAAGTGTTTACAGGCACCAAACTTAGGGTAAAGGGCTCGACCATTTACAGCGAACCACACCTTGCATCCAACCCTGTAAGCAGTGCGCACATGGGACTTATTCGCACTTTCCTTAAATATTTATTGGTTATCCTGAGCCATTTCCAACGGCATAGCATCACGTAATTTTTGCCACATGATGCCACTGTCAATACCATAAGATCGCATCAAGGCCGGCACTTGGGCATAATTTTTGTCCTTGGCCAGGATTTCAAGTTTTTGATAGAAAGCCAATGCCAAGGCCCGAGCCTCTGAGCTGCTGAAATAGTAGCGTCCGACTCTAGCATATAACCCTTTGAATCCGTTTAGGATAAGCACATACAGAGGGTTCCCAGATGAAAACGCCAGGGTGTGATGCAACTGGTAGTCAAACTCGGCATAAGCCTCTGCTTCATCTTCCAGATCATGGATTTTAGACAGTGCCTCGACCGCAGTATCCGGGTTATGTCGCAGCGCTCCACGAAAATAGATGGCACTGACATTGGTTCTGGCGGACAAGAGCTGATCAACCAGTACAGGAAAACCTTCCGGGTTGAGGTCAGCAATAGTCTCCAAGATGTTAAGTCCTGAGGTTTCCCAGAAATTATTCACTCGAGTCGGTTTGCCATGCTGAATAGTCAACCAACCGTCGCGGGCCAAACGCTGTAACACTTCTCTTAAAGTAGTGCGGGTAACGCCAATAAGCTCTGATAATTCCCGCTCCGCAGGAAGTATGGAGCCGGGGGGAAACTTATTTTCCCAAATTGAACGCACTATATATTTCTCTGCAAAACTTGCAGGTCCTTTGGCATTGATTATCATCAGCCCGGTTTTCCGATTGTTAGCATTATTCTGGCCACAGATCATACCAGAGCGACGAAAAATGAAAACCATCAGATCACAGATGGGAAATCCAGCCCTGTAGAGTTCTCAATAATTGCTATAAAAGTGACCAAGTTCAAATCAGCAGTCACTGAATTTTGCGCTCGAGATCCGCTTTTTGAAATCCCTGTATACCCTAATCATTACATTGAGTTTATCTTTAGGCTAGACTGAACTACGCAAATTTTACCGTTCGTCAAACAATGACGTTACAACCACTTATAACAGATTAGAGAGGAAGACATGCCTGCTACACCGATTCAGGCTTTTATGAGTAACTTCTTGGGTAACTCACCCAAGTGGTACAAGC
>Ga0114983_1000386_pt1 | contig 18972 bp, 18 predicted proteins | sample Shrwel_input2_RT_FD_87182 | JGI IMG/M metagenome (GOLD analysis project Ga0114983, IMG submission 87182) | Subsurface microbial communities from deep shales in Ohio, USA - Utica-3 well 1 S input2 RT | ecosystem: Environmental > Aquatic > Deep subsurface > Shale gas/oil reservoir > Produced... | reverse complement strand
CTGGCCCTTCTTCTGGCCCGGCCGAAAAGCAGTCTCCCGGAATGCAAGCGGGAGCAGCTTCCGCATCCCGGTCCCCCTCCGCAAGCCGGCCTTCCGGCCGAACTTTTGCGGCAGCGCCCGGACATCCGGGCCGCCTGGAGGAGGCTGCGGGGGGCTAAATGGGACCTGACCGCGGCCAAGGCAGATCTTTTACCGCGCATAACCCTGACCGCCAGTCACGAATTCTCCGCCCCCCAATTCAACACCCTGTTCCAGAACTGGGTTACCTCCCTGGCCGGGGGACTGACCGCCCCGCTTTTCGACGGCAAAAGACGGATGGCCGAGGTGGACCGGACCCGGGCGGTGGTTGAAGAACGCCTGTACGGCTACCGGGAAACCGTGCTCACGGCCATAAACGAGGTCGAGGACGCCCTCAGCAACGAGCGTTGGCAAAGGCAGTACATAAAAAGTCTGGGAAAAAAGCTTGAATCGGCCCGCACCGCCCTGGAGCAGGCCAGATCGCAATACATCAACGGGATGAGCGGATATCTTCCGGTTTTGACCGAACTCATCTCCGTGCAGGAACTGGAACTCGATCTTTTAAGCGCCAGAAAGGATCTCCTTTTGTACAGGATCGCCCTGTACCGCGCCTTGGGAGGGACCTGGACCGAAAACCTGGAGGAGAGAGGGCTCTCGCGCCCGGCCGAGGACGAAAAATGAACAGCACAAGAAAAAAAATAAGTTTAAAAACGGTACTGAAGATCGTTTTGCCCCTGCTCATAATCGGCCTGGGGCTTGCCGGGAGCAGATGGATATACAAGACCCGGCCCAAGGCCAAAAAAGCCAAGCCCCCGCAGATGGCCCCACTGGTCCGGACCCAAAAACTTAAGGCGGTGAATTACGAGGTGCGCATCCCGGCCATGGGCCAAGTTGTCCCGGCCCGGGAAATAACTTTGAGTTCCAAGGTATCCGGAGAAGTAATCTCGGTTTCCCCGCGGTTCATCCCCGGGGGGAGAGTGGAAAAAGGCCAGGAGATCCTGCGCATTGATCCCCGCGACTATCGTCTGGAAGTTACCCGGGCCGAGGCCGACGTAGCCGAGGCCAGATACTCCCTGCGCGTGGAACAGGGCAAACAGAACGTGGCCCGCCGGGAATGGAAACTCCTGCAGGAAGAAAAAGTCGCCGGCAGGATCGATCCGGCCCTGGCCCTGCGCAAACCGCATCTGCGCAAGGCCAGGGCTAACCTGTCCCGGGCCGAGGCCGGACTTGAACAGGCCCGATTGAATCTGAAACGGACCAGAATAAAGGCCCCGTTTAACGCCATAGTCAAAAGCAAAAATGTGGACAGGGGATCGCAATTGGCCGCCCGGGGGGAAATCGCCGCCCTGGTGGGCACCGACCGCTTCTGGATTCGGGCCTCGGTCCCCTCGAATCGCCTTAAATGGTTTGACATACCCGTAAAAAGCTCCGGGACGGGAGCGCTTGTGGACATAAACAAAATAAACGGCAGTCCGGCCGGGGACAGGCAGGGCCGGGTGGTTCGCCTCCTGCCCGACCTGGAGGAAAAAAGCCTCATGGCCGGAGTGCTCATCCGGGTGAAGGACCCCCTGAATCTGGAAAGTTCCTCAAACCGCCCGCCCCTTCTTCTGGGCAGCTTCGTGCGCTTGAGTATCCGCGGCAGGACCCTGGAAAACGTGATCCCCATTCCCCGGGAAGCGTGGCGCGATCAGGGCCGCATCTGGCTGGCCACTCCGGACGGCAGACTGGACATCCGATCTCCGCAGCCTTTGTGGAAAGGCATCGAAAACATCTATATACCTGCAGAAATGGACAGGGGTCTGCGCCTTATAACCAGCGACATCCCCGCCCCGGTACAGGGAATGAAGCTCAAAATCGCATCCGAAGAAAATTAAGGCATGGCAAGCAACAATTCCCAGTACCCATCCCGGTCCGAGTCCCGGGGGCCGATCGGCTGGATGGCCGGCAACTCGGTGGCCGCCAACCTGCTTATGGTGGTCATTTTGGTCGGCGGTCTAATTCTGGGGCTGAACATAAAGCAGGAAGTCTTCCCGGAATTCACTCTGGACACGGTAAGCGTGACCGTCTCCTATCCCGGAGCCAGCCCGGAGGAGGTGGAGGAAGGAATAATCCTGGCCGTGGAGGAAGCGGTCCAGGGGCTTGAAGATGTCAAGGAGATCACCTCCACCGCCAGGGAGGGCTCGGCCGGCATAACCGTGGAGATGATCGAGGACGGGGACCTGCAGCAGCTGGCCCAGGACGTGAAAAACGAGGTGGACCGGATAACCTCTTTCCCGGAAGAAGCCGAGGAGCCCCAGGTAAGAATAGTCTCCCGGCGCAGGGAGGTCATAAACCTGGCCCTGCACGGAGATCAGGACCGCCGCGTTCTGCGGGAAACAGCGGAATCCATCCGGGACAGGCTTCTTCAGGCCCCGGGAATAACCCAGGTGGATCTGGAGGGCACCCGGCCTCTGGAAATCAAGGTGGAGATCCCGCAAAAAAACCTTCGCGCCTACGATCTCACCCTGCAGGAAGTGGCCTCGCGCATTGACCAATCCTCCGCGGACTTCCCCTGCGGAGAAATCGAAACCGACAGCGGAGACATCCTCGTCCGGGTAAAGGAGCGCAAGGAATTCGGCCGGGAATTCGCCAGGATCCCGATCATTACCACTGCCTCAGGCGCCCGGCTGCGTCTTGAGGATATTGGGACCATCACTGACGGATTCCAGGATGCGGACACCCAGGCCACTTATAACGGTGAGTCGGCCATACTGATAAACATCTACCGCATAGGGGATCAAACCCCGGTTTCCGTGTCCGAGGCCGTGAAGAAGCAGCTCCCGGGCATCCGCAACTCCCTTCCTCCGGGCACGGACTTGTCCATACTCCGGGACATGTCCGACATATACAGCCAGCGCATGGATCTTTTGCTGGACAACGCCTATTTGGGCCTGGGACTGGTGTTCATCTTTTTGGCCCTTTTTCTGGAAACCCGCCTGGCTTTCTGGGTCAGCTTGGGCATCCCCATCTCCTTTCTGGGTTCGCTCTTTTTTCTGCCCTGGTTCGGGGTGAGCATAAACATGGTCTCCATGTTCGCCTTTATCATCACCCTGGGCATTGTAGTCGACGACGCCATTGTCGTCGGGGAAAACGTGTATGCCCATCACCAGCGGGGGACGTCCCTGCGCAGGGCGGCGGTGCTGGGTACGAGGGAAATCGCCATGCCGGTCATATTCAGCGTGACCACCAATATCGTGGCCTTTTTGCCCATGTTTTTCATTCCCGGGGTCATGGGCAAGATATTCAAGACCATCCCCGCGGTTGTGGCCAGCGTTTTTCTGGTCTCCCTGATAGAGAGCCTGCTTATCCTTCCCGCCCATCTGGGACACCAGAAGAAAAGGACCCTGCGCGGACCCCGCAGGTGGCTGCACGAAAAACAACAGGCCTTCAGCCGAAGATTTATGGGCTTTGTCCAAAACGTGTACCGCCCTGTTCTGGGCCGGGCGATTCAGTGGCGCTACCTGACCCTGGCAGTCGCCGCGGCCGTGCTTATCCTGACCGGCGGGCTCATAAAAAGCGGCCGTCTGGGCATGACCATGTTCCCCAAGGTGGAATCGCGCTATGCCTTTGCCACGGCCAAATTTCCCCATGGGACGGCCATGCCCAAAGTAAAGAAGGTGAATAGACACCTGGTCGAGGCCGCGGCTTTGATCGGGAGGGAAAACGGAGGAGACAAGCTCTTAAAGGGCATATATTCCCAGATCAGCGGGAATGAAATAAACATCCGGGCCTTTCTCACCCCGCCCGGCATAAGGCCGCTTAATACCGAACAATTCACCCGTAAATGGCGTTCGAGCACCGGGAGCATTCCCGGACTGGAGACCCTGGTCTTTGAGTCCGACCGCGGGGGGCCGGGATCGGGAAAAGCCCTGAACATCGAGCTTTCCCACCGCGACCTGAAAAAACTGCGCCGGGCCGGGGAGGAACTGGCAAAGCAGCTCGAACTCTATCCCAATGTACAGGACGTATACGACGGATACTCCCCGGGCAAAAAGCAACTCGATTTCACCGTTCTCCCCGAGGCCCGGAGCATGAATCTGGAAGCCGCGGAGATCGCCCGCAAGGTACGTTCCAGATATTACGGCGCGGAAGCCTTGCGCCAACAGCGGGGAAGAAACGAAGTCAAGGTCATGGTCCGGCTGCCGGACAGGGAACGGGAGCACAAATATTTTCTGGAAAAAATGATTATCAAGAATTCCGAGGGCCGGGAGATACCTTTGAGTAGTGCGGTGCGCATAACCCCCGGTCGGGCCTATACGGAAATAAGCAGGCGCGACGGCCGACGGGTGATAAACGTTACCGCGGATGTGATCCCCCGCAGCCGTGCCGGACAGGTTTTAAACAGCGTGGAAAAAGACTTTTTGCCTCAACTGTTGGGCAAATATCCCGGACTGGGCTACAGCCTGGAAGGAAAGCAGGCGGATATCAAGGAAAGCATGCAGAGTCTTTACCGCGGCCTGCTCCTGGCCCTGCTCGGGATTTACGCCCTGCTGGCCATACCCTTTCGCAGCTACCTGCAGCCGCTCATCATAATGGTCGGCATCCCCTTCGGGATAGTCGGGGCCGTTTTGGGACATATGGTCATGGGCTACAGCCTGAGCGTTATGAGCATGTTCGGCATATTGGCCCTGTCCGGAGTGGTGGTCAACGACTCCCTGGTCCTCATAGATCTGGCCAACCGCTATTTCAGAAGCGGGAAATCCATGCTGCAATCGATAATTGATGCCGGCAGCGACCGCTTCCGGCCCATCTTGCTGACTACTCTAACCACTTCCGCCGGCCTGACCCCGATGATCCTGGAAACCTCCAGACAGGCCAGATTCATGATCCCCATGGCCATCTCCCTGGGTTTCGGTATTATATTCGCCACCCTGATCATTCTCCTTCTGGTTCCCTGTCTGTATATGATTATGAATGACCTGCACAATGCGTGGGCATGGCTTTATAAGCCGGAGGCTCTCGCGCCGGCGGGAAATTCCGATTCCGGAGGATAAAGGTGGGCGGACATGAATTTTGAATTCATAGAAAAAATCGCCGAGGAAAAAATCCGGGAAGCCGAGCAGCGCGGTGAATTCAAGAACCTGCCCGGAGCGGGCAAACCGCTTGCCCTGGAGGACGACTCCATGATCCCGGAACAATTGAGGATGGCTTACAAGATCCTAAAAAATTCCAATTTCGTTCCCCCGGAAGTGGAGGACAGAAAAGAGATAAAAAACATCCGGGACATGCTGGAAAAAACCAGTGAGGAATCGGAAAGATACAGGCAGATCCAGAAACTGAACCTGATCATAACCAGAATGAACATGCGCAAAAGCCGCCCGGTCTTTCTGGATGAGGATCAGATCTATTATCAAAAAGTCCTGGACCGGGTCCGGGTTAAATAGCCGCATTTAGGCTGCTTTAACAACTTCGCGGCCCCGGCCCCGTGCCCGCCGGCTTTCAGCCCCACAGGAGCAAACGGGGCATGCGGACCGCATCAATTGCATCCCGGACGGTTAACAGGTAAAATGCATACATCATGAAACACGTTTGCCCGTCCCCGGAGTCGCCGCTTTCAAGAATTCCGCTCCGGTTCCGGGAAAAAGGAGCGGACAAGAGCCAAAAGGCCCCCCTTTCCCTGATCCGGGAACAGCCGGAGCACGGCGGCAGGTACGTCTATCTGTGCCGGGACTGTTATTGTCTTATTACCAGCCAGGCGCAGGAAACCGCGGTTAACGCGAAACACGTGCACGTATTTCCCAATCCGCACGGCCTGGTTTTTGAAATCGGCTGCTTCTCGGACGCGGTGTGCTTTACCCTGGGGCAGCCGACCACCGAGTTCACCTGGTTTCCGGGCTACGCCTGGGATATTGCCATGTGTATCTCCTGCAAAAAGCATCTGGGCTGGCTGTACACCGGGCGGGACAACAGCTTTTACGGCCTCATCCTGCAGGCCATGGTAAAGAAGGAGACATGAGCATCCGCTCACCACAATACTTTTTTAGGTCCTTGACGTTTGATGTGGATTTTCTCCTCCTGATCTTTTTGGATACTTTTAACAAGAGGTTCGCGCGTTTTCTTTGTCCTTAATATTAAGTCGAAATCCGGCACTCAAATTAAAAACTTGAGTGCCGGAAGGGGGCAAGCATCCCCCTTTGGCGGGGCCTAGAAAACTCCGAGCCGGTAGTTTGGTATCCAAAAAGATCAGGAGGAGGAGGAAATTATAAAAATCCACACGTTGTGTCGGAGAGCCACTTTCTTCTTGGCCTCTTAAACCTTGTGTTCCTGGCGCCTCCGCGGTTCAATTTTATTTTTTAAAATTTTTCCGGAATGAGTCACTAACAAAACGAAATTTTAAACTCGCAAAAAATTAACGGGTATTTACATATCCTGAAAACAAAAAGGATAAAATAATATGAAAACAGCTATCTTCGGTTTTGCCGGCAGCGGGAAAACCGAACTCTTTTTGGCCCTGGCCGGACCGGTTCATGCCAGTCAGGACCAGGCCATGGTCAAGGTGCCCGAGCCCAGGCTGGACCCGCTTGTGGAACAATTCAAGCCCAAAAAAGTCACCCAGAGCGAAATAGAATACCTGGACATTCCCGGCGGGGGATCCAAGGGACAGGGCCTGGGGGCCCGGGTTTTAAACGCCATACGGCCGCACGATTGCCTCCTGGCGGTTTTGGACGCCTTTTCCGGGGCCCACGATCCCGGGGAGCAATGGCAGGCCATAGAGACCGACTTTATTGTCGCCGACCTGGATGTGGTGGAGAAAAAACTGGAAAAAATGCAGGCGGACCAGAGAAAGTCCAAAAACCTGGTGGACGAAGCGGAGCAAAAACTGCTTTTGCAGGTAAAAGAGGCCCTGGAGTCGGAGACCCCGCTGCGGCGGATACCGGAACTGGCCGAGGCCCCGGAGCTTCGGGGATACTGTTTTCTGTCCGGCAAACCCGTTGTCTATGCCTGGAACGTGTCCGAGGACGGACTTAAACAGCAAACCCTCCCGGAAGACGATGCGGGAATGGCCCATATCCCGGTCGCGGCCCGCATGGAAAAGGAGATGGCCGAGCTGGAAGACCCGGAGGAGAGGGATATGTTCATGCAGGACCTGGGAGTGAACGAGTCCGCCCTGGACCGGGTCATAGCCAAAACCTACGATCTTTTGGGGCTTATTACCTTTCTCACCGCCGGGGAAAAGGAGGTTCGCTCCTGGCCGGTGCGCAAGGGGGCTACCGCCCCGGAAGCGGCCGGGGTCATTCACTCCGATTTGCAAAAGGGATTCATCCGGGCCGAGGTGCTGGGCTGGTCCGACTTTGAGCAGGTAAAGACGTTCAAGGCGGCCAAGGAAAAGGGGCTCCTGCGCCTGGAAGGCAAGAACTATATTGTTCGGGACGGGGACATCATAACCTTCAGATTCAATGTCTGATCCGGTTTAGGCATGGCAATCACCCCCTGGCTTGCAGCCGTTACAGCAATAGTTCTGACCGGGCAGATTCTTCAGACATGGGCCGCTTTTTTAAATCTCGGCCGCATGGGTGGAGAACTCCCCGCGGAATTCACGGACATATTCAGCCCGAGGGACTACACCCGCTCCCAGAATTACACCCGGGCTCAGACCCGGTTCGAGCTTTTGCAGGGCTGGTTCTGGACCTTGGTGATCCTGGCCGCGCTCTGGGGCAATGCCTTTAACCATCTGGATCTTGCCGTGCGCGGGCTGAATCTTTCCGAAACCGCTACCGGGCTGATCTTTTTGGCCGGGATATTTCTTATAGTGGAAATGCTTGAGCTGCCTTTTGACGTCTACCATACCTTTCGCCTGGAGGAGCGCTTCGGTATGAATCGGACCACTGCGGCCACATTTGTCGCGGACAAAATAAAGGGCGCCCTATTGACCCTTATCTTGTGCGGAGTCCTGGCCTGGCCCGTACTGGCCCTGCTTCAGGACGCCGGGTATCTGGCCTGGCTTTACTGCACCCTGGCCTTCGGGATGTTCATGCTTTTAATGCAGTATATCGGCCCCGGCATCATCCTTCCCTTGTTCAACAAGTTCGAGCCCATAGAAGACGGGGACTTGAGGGAGGACATCTTTGATTTGGCCGCGGCAGCCGAATTTCCCTTAAAGGATATCTACATAGTGGACGGGTCCAAAAGATCGAGCAAGGGGAACGCCTTTTTCGCCGGCTTTGGCAAATCCAGACGCATCGGCCTCTTCGACACCCTGATAAACAGGCTGACCCGCTCGGAAATCCTGGCCGTTCTCGCGCATGAAATGGGCCATTTTCGGCTGCGGCACGTGCACAAGGGGTTTGTCTCCCTGCTGGTAAAGGCCGGGCTTATGTTTATCCTCCTAAACATTTTTATAAACTATCCCCAGATAACCGAATCCTTGGGGATGAAACACCATTCCGTGCACGCCTCGCTCGTATTTTTCGGCCTTTTGTATTTTCCCCTGGTCATGCTACTCGGTATCTACGGGAAGTGGAAATCGCGCGGGAACGAATACGAGGCGGACACTTTCGCTGCCGGTCTGCACCCGCCCGGATCGCTTGTAAGCGCGCTTAAAAAGCTGTCCAGAAACAATCTGGGCAATCTTACCCCACATCCGGTGTTTGTCTTTCTACACTTTTCCCATCCCCCGGTGCTGCAGAGGATAAGGAATCTGGAGGGGATGAACGATCAGACTCAAGGGAGAGGGGACGAATGACCCACATAGAGGTAAAAACCGATTTAGCCCGGGACATGGTGGATATCACCTCCCGGGTGAAACAGGCTGTTCAGGAATCCGGCATCCGCGATGGACTGGCGTTTATCTACTGCCCGCACACCACCGGGGCGATCACCGTAAACGAGGGCGCGGATCCGGATGTATGCCGGGACATAAACGTCAATTTAGGCCATCTCATCCCCAGGGCCGGGGACTACCGCCACGCCGAGGGCAACAGCGACGCGCACATAAAATCAAGCCTTGTCGGATGCTCGGAAACGGTGATCATTGAAAACGGTGCCTTAGTACTGGGCACATGGCAGAAAATATTTTTTGCCGAATTCGACGGCCCCAGACGCAGAAAGGCTTACATAAAAATCATCCCGGGCTAATTGGTGGAAGTGGCCCTTAGCCGGATACATACCAAAAGACGGGCCGTAAAAAACAAAACCACGCAATCCCGCTTTTGTATGCTGCATTCAGACTCCGGTCCTTTTTGTCTTTGTCAAAAAGAAAGCGCCGCCTGCAAATCTCACGTATTTGCTGCCCCCAGCCACTTTTGCATGGCCTCGTCCGCCCTTTCCGCGTGCAGCTCCTTGCGTCTGGCCTTTTTGGCCCGGACGTTCAGGGGAGGGAACAGGCCGAAATGGACATTGGAGGGTTGAAATTTCTTCACCTCGGTCCGCAGATGACCCATGAGCGCCCCCAGGGCGGTCTCCGGCGGGATGTCCGGCAGGGGATCGCCGTTCAGTTCCCGGCCCAGCTTAAGGCCCAGCCACAGTCCGCAGGCCGCGGACTCCACATATCCTTCCACTCCGGTTATCTGCCCGGCCAGATACACCTCCGGGCGGTTTTTAAGCTCCAGACTACTATTTAATACCCGGGGGGCGTTCACGTAGGTATTCCTGTGGATGCTGCCCAGGCGCAGAAATTCCGCTTTTTCCAGACCGGGGATCATCCGAAAGACCCTTTTTTGCTCCGGATAGGTCAGCTTGGTCTGAAAACCGACCAGGTTGAGCGCGGATTTTTCCGCATTCTCCGATCTTAGCTGCAAAACGGCAAACGGCTCCCCGCCGGTGCGGGGATCGGCGAGGCCCACCGGCTTGAGCGGGCCGAAGGCCAGGGTCATGTCCCCCCGGGAAGCCATGGTTTCAATAGGCAGACAGCCCTCGAAATGTATCTCCTTTTCAAATTCCCGGGGCGCGACCTGTTCGGCCTGCAAAAGTTCCCGTAAAAAGCGGAAATACTCCTGTTCGGTAAACGGGCAGTTCAGGTAGTCCTTTTCCTCCGGGGCATAGCGCGAGGCCCAGAACGCCTTCTGCATATCCACCGAGTCCGTGCTCACTATCGGGGCGATGGCGTCATAAAAATAAAGGGCCTCTTCTCCCACGGCCCGCATCAGGCTTTTGCTCATATCCGCGGAAGCAAGCGGCCCCGCGGCGACTATGACCCGGTCGAATCCGGCCAGGCCGGGATCGTCCGGGCCGGATATCTCCTTGCGGAGAACGCGGATTCTCTTTTCTTCCCCGAGAGCCCCGGAGATAAAGGAGCTGAATCGCTCCCGGTCCACGGCCAGGGCCTTTCCGGCCGGGACCCGGGTCTTTTCCGCAGCGTGCATGAAAAGACTTCCAAGCTGGCGCATCTCCCGCTTCAAGACCCCGACACCGGTCGTGGGCTCATCGGAGCGAAAGGAGTTGGAGCACACCAACTCGGCCAGGGACTCGGATTCATGCGCCGGGGAGAAATTTTCCGGCTTCATTTCAAACACGGTCACGGAAACTCCCTGCCGGGCTAGCTGCCAGGCGGCCTCGCACCCGGCCAGTCCCCCGCCGACTATGGCCACTTTATTCTTTTCCACTATTTTTCACCTTGCCTTGTCTTTTCAATCTTTGTCTATGTTCAAACCAAAGCCCTCCGCCCCCGAGCAAAAAGAGAGCACTGAATAAGGCATCGAATACAAGAATGATGACATAGCTCACCGGACTTTGCTCGTAAGAGCCCGAACCGAAAGGCAGAGGGGCGGAAGCGGCTCCGGTAGCAATAAAATAAATCAACAATCCCGGAAACCCTGGGCCCAAACAAACGAAGAATATGCCTTGAGCCCTTTTGGAGCGGAGGGAATCCACATCAAGCGTCAAGGACCCAATTGATTTTTGCATGGACAGGCCGCCGCATTGACGCCCTGTTTCATCACCTGTATTCAATGTTAATTCGGAACAACCCCCTGCGAGCGCCCGATGCAAACTCTCCTTAACATAAAAGACCTGGACATAGCATTCAACCTGGACCAAGGCCGGGTAAACGCCCTGACCGGGGTCAACCTGCGTATCCATGCCGGGGAAACCGTCGGGCTCGTCGGCGAGTCCGGATGCGGAAAGACCATGCTCGCCCTGTCCGTTCTGGGGCTCTTGCCCCGGCCGCCCGCGGAAATTGCCGGGGGAGAGATCCTGTTCAGGAGCGGGGATCTGGCCCGGGCCGGAGAGGAAGAATTGCGCCGCATCCGGGGCAATGACATCTCCATGATCTTCCAGGATCCCATGAGTTCTCTTAATCCGGTGCTCAAGACCGGAGAGCAGGTTGCCGAGGTCCTGCGCCTGCACCGGCAGCTTCCCCCGGGCCGGGCCCGGAAAAAGGTCCTGGAGCTGTTTCGCGAAGTGGGCATTGCCGAGCCGGAAAAACGCTACAATTTTTATCCGCATCAGATGAGCGGGGGCATGCGCCAGCGAGTGGGTATCGCCATGGCCCTGGCCTGCGAACCGGAACTACTCCTGGCGGACGAGCCGACCACCGCCCTGGATGTGACCATTCAGGCCCATATCCTGGATTTGATGCGCCGCCTGCAGGGCGAGACCGACACCGCGATTCTGTTCATAACCCACGACCTGGGGCTGGTTGCCGGCAACTGCTCCCGGGTGGCGGTCATGTACTCCGGATGGATAGTGGAAGAGGCCGAAGTCGCGGACATCTTTTCCAACCCCCTGCACCCCTACACCCGGGGCCTTCTGGGATCGCTGCCCGGCCTGGAGCAAAAAGAGAACCCGGAACTGACCCCGATTCCCGGCAGTGTCCCCGATCTGGACAAACTGCCCCGGGGCTGCCTTTTTCATCCCCGCTGCCCGGAAAAAAGGCCGCAGTGCGAAAATGCGCTTCCCGGGGATAGTTTCCCTGATTCCGGACATATGGTCAAATGCTGGCTTTACGGGAAAAACGCATGAACGCATCCATCCTGCGCGCGGAAAACATAAAAAAGTCCTATCCGGTATCCCGGGGGATGTTTCAAAAAAGCAGGGATATGCAGGCGGTGCGCGACGTCTCTCTGCATCTGGAACCGGGAAAGACCCTGGGCCTTGTCGGTGAATCCGGGTGCGGCAAGTCCACCCTGGGCCGGGTTTTGGTCGGGCTGGAACCCGCTTCGGCCGGGAAAATCTTCTACAAAGACAGGCAAATCTGGAACGGGTCCAAAACGGAGTTCAACCTGCGGCAAAAAATACAGATGATCTTTCAGGACCCTTTTTCCTCCTTAAATCCGAGGCTAAAAATAAAAAACATCATTGCCGAGGGGCTCCGGGTCCGGACAAGAAAACAAAATTCCCGGGAGGACATAGACAGCCGGGTGGCCGCTATAATGGAAAAAACCGGACTTTCCCCGGAATACCGCAATCGGTATCCGCATGAATTCAGCGGAGGACAGCGCCAGAGGGTGGCCATTGCCCGGGTCCTGGCCATGGACCCGGAAGTGATTGTCTGCGACGAGCCGGTTTCCGCCCTGGACGTATCCATCCAGGCCCAGATAATAAACCTGCTCCGGCAAATGCAAAAAGAGATGCGGCTGTCCATGCTCTTTATCTCCCACGATCTCTCGGTAATAAACAACATAAGCCATTTTGTGGCCGTCATGTACATGGGGGAAATCCTGGAAACCGGGCCGCGCCTCAATCTTTTTTCCTCTCCGGCCCATCCATACACCCGGGCCCTTTTGAGCGCGGTCCCGGTGGCTGATCCGGAGCATAAGAGCGGCCGCATCCTGCTAAAAGGCGAACCTCCCAGCCCCCTGGATCCGCCGCGGGGCTGTCTGTTCCATCCCCGCTGCCCGAGGAGCGCGGACAAATGCACGCATAACGCGCCCCACTGGAGCAAAGTCGGAGACGGCCACTTTGTTCGCTGTTTTTTCCCCACCAATATATAACAAACTTTAAAAGCAAGGACTTATGCATAACTCAGAGATAATACATACATACGAACTTCCGGAGCTTTTGGCCCCGGCCGGAGACGCGGACAGTTTTCTGGCGGCGATCGCCGCGGGCGCGGACGCGGTTTACTGCGGACTGAAGCATTTTTCCGCCCGCATGGAGGCCAGGAACTTTTCCATCGCCGAACTCGGATCCCTGGCCGATCTGGCCCGGGAAAAGGGCAAAAAGACGTATATCGCCCTGAACACGCTTATAAAACCCGGCGAGGACATAAAGGCGGCCAGCCTGCTGGCCCGGCTGGAAAAGGAAGTCCGCCCGGAAGGGATAATAGCCTCGGATCTTTCCCTGCCCGGGATCGCCCGGGATGTCGGGTTCAGCGGGGAGATCCACCTGTCCACCCTGGGTGCTCTTACAAACGCCTCCGGACTGTTGGCGGCGCAAAGATCCGGCTTTCACCGGGCGGTCCTGCCCCGGGAGATGAACGTGGATGAAATCAAGGACACGGCTGCCAACTCCCCCATCGATCTGGAAGTATTCATCCACGGCGCCCTTTGCTACGCCATTTCCGGCCGCTGCTACTGGAGCAGTCTGCTTGGGGGGAAGAGCGGCTTAAGAGGCAGGTGCGTACAGCCCTGCCGACGCATGTACGAATACAAAAGGCAAAAGGGCCGCTTTTTTTCCTGCCTGGATCTGGGGCTGGACTTGCTGGCCAAAGCCCTTTTAAACACCCCGAAGATAAGGGCCCTTAAGATCGAGGGCCGTAAAAAGGGGGCGCATTACGTATATTACACCACCTCGGCCTACCGTCTGCTCCTGGACAAGCCGGAGGACCCGGCCACCAAAAAGGACGTTTGGAGTCTGCTTAAAATGGCCCTGGGCCGCCCGGCCACCCACTTTTTCTTTCTCCCACAGCGGCCCTTCAACCCCACGGAACCCGGAGAGGAGAGGACATCCGGCATGTTCGCCGGCATATCCCGCAAAAAAGGCAAATCCACCTTTTTCTCCCCGCGCATGGCCCTTATGAAAAACGATCTTTTGCGTATCGGATCCGAAGAGGACAAATCGCATAAAACCCTGGGGATGAAAAAAGCGGTCCCGGCCAAAGGGCACTATAACCTGCCTCCCTCTGTTCCCGGGGGGACGCCGGTTTTCCTTATCGACCGCAAGGAGCCGGAGCTCCTTAAACTATTAAACGAGATGAAACAGGGGCTAAAACACCGCAAAGAGGCACATGAGCGACCGTCTCCCCAACTGGCCCCGATTACCCCGAGGAAAAAGACCGAAAAGGGCTTTGATCTGCATATCCAGCGGCTGAAACCGGGCAAACCCTCCGGACGCAAGCCGACCGCCTTCTGGGCGGATACGCCCCGGCTTTTTTTGGACAATCTGGACCGCAAGTCCGGGAAACAATGGATATGGATGCCTCCGGCCGTATGGCCGGATGAAGAAAGGGAATGGATAAAGGCCCTCTCCCACCTGGAGACCCAGCCCCGGGCCAAAATAGTCCTCGGTTCTCCCTGGCAGATAAAACTGTTGCCCCAAAACCGCAAACTGCGCGTCTGGGCCGGACCGTTCTGCAATATCTCCAATGAGCGGGCGCTTAAGGCCGTGCAGGATATGGGCTGCTGCGGGGCGTTCCTTTCCCCGGAACTCGGGCACACGGACTTGATCGCCTTGGGGCAAAACTCACCCATCCAGCTCGGCCTGATCCTGAAAGGCCTGTGGCCGGCCTGCGTTTCCAGGATTCCGGCCTCGGGGATAAAGCCGGCCAGCGCGGTCAAAAGTCCCAAGAATGAAACCTTCTGGGCCATGCGCTACGGGCAGAACTTCTGGATATTTCCCAATTGGGAGTTGGATCTTACGGAAAAAAAGGAAGAGCTGGCCCGGGCCGATTTCTTCGTATTCGCCCATCTAAGCGACCGCCCTCCGGGAAAAATCGAACTGAAAAAAAGACCCGGACTTTGGAACTATGAGCACGGCCTGTTGTAGTCCGGCCCAATCCTCTTAATTTTGGCATCTTTTTTGAATATCCTGCGGCAAGGAGCGGATATGTTCAAAAAATTGATTTTCTTGCTTACGGCAAGCTTTGTCCTTGCCGGGTGCGCGCACATGGAATCCAATGTGGAACAAAGGGTGGAGCCGCACTTGGACCATGTGGAGGTGTACCAGACCCCTCCGGTGGAACATTCCAGGCGGGCGGTCTACGTAAGGCCGGGCTTCCCTTCCCCTCCCAAATTAAAGGCGGTTATATATCCCTTGTGGATAACCCGGGATGTCCAGGACAGAATGGACCTGGGCCGGGGCATGGGCAGGATAATCTGGGAGACCTGGAGCGAAATGGGCATATTCAACAACTTGAGATACGAAAGCAGGGACGGCTGGCCCGGCCGCGGGAAAGCACGCCGGATCGCCCTTGAAAACGGGGCCCAACTCTATATCCTGGGCCAGATCACCAACTATCTGCCCGGCGGATCCCTGGGAAGCACCAATATAGGCATGCGCCTGGATATATATTCGGCCCGGGAAAACAATTTGATCTGGTCCATGCAGCAGTCCGCGAGGATAGATCCCCGGCCGGACATGGATTTCATCCTTTTCAAGCGCAAGAACTGGATGCCGGACTCTCCAATCTACGTGATAGTGAGTTCCCTGGCCAAAAGAATGGGAGAGCCCATCTACAACTGGACCCACCCGGAACTGTTAAGAAGAAAGAAAAAGAAATAGTCTTGGGGATTTAATGCTGGTTATATTCGGCCGACCCTTTTGTGGAAATGTCAAAAAAACAAGTCTCCTCCTCCGGAAACCCGGGACTCCGATCAGGGCGGGAACTCCCCGGATATTATCCGGGAAAGATCGAGTTCGTGGAACTTTTCGTTCCAATAAAATGACACCCGGCGGACATCTGTTTTGAGCCCGCGCAAGACATCCTCCTTTGTCTCCAGACCGATAAGCTTTGCCGCAAGCGCGGCCCCGATCAGGATATGGATGTCCTCCTCGTTTTCCAGGGCGAAAGCGATTTTGCTCCCGGCCGCCGCGGCCAGCTGCGGATCGACCCGGGCCAGGCGGGCGGTTCCCCAGAAGGCCCCGCGGCGAAGCGGGGCGTATTCCAAATAATTGTCCTTGCCCCCGGCCTCCTGCAGAAAGGAAAACAAAATGGAATTAAACTCCCGGGCCAGGGATTTTTGGTTGGCCATGACTTCGGCCATTCCCTCGGGAACTCCCCAGCCGATTCCTCCGGATTCGTCGTTCAGCATCCACATAAAGCGGCGCATGACCACCCGGCCCCGCTCCAGACCGTATTCGCGGCAGATAAGGGGCACGGCCCGGCCGAAGCAGCTCACACCATGCCATTTTACTTTGGGGGAGGGGTTAAGAAGAGCGGTAAAAAGGGGATTTATCACCTGCAAAAGATCATATCCCTGCAGCTCTTCCCAAGCCTTTCCCGGAGTGTTCTCTTCCAGGACCGCCAAAACCCGTTTCTTTAGCTTGCGTCCGGACATGCGCTCAGCAGTCATTTTATTCCTTCCCCGGTAATTTTGTCCTTCCACACTCATAATGCGGACTTAACCCGCCTTGTAGGAAGGTCCGGTTTTGCCGACGGAGTAACTATTTCTCAGCCGCGGCCGCCGCGAGGCTTTTGCCCAATTCCTTGCACGCGGCCAGATCCTCGTGCGTGGGGACATGCTTGACCCGTGTCGGATCGGCCGGGGTCTCGAATTTGGCCTCCTGCAGAACCTTGTGGATGTCCTTGGCCGCTTCCCCGCTCCAGCCGTAGGAACCGAAGGCCGCGCCGATGCGGCCCACAGGCTTGAGCCCCTTCATATATGTCAAAAAATCCGCCACCAGCGGCAAAATGCCGTTATTGTGCGTGGGAGAACCGCAGACCAGTATCCTGGAGTCGGCAAGTTCCCCGATCACATCACTGTGGTGATAAGTCTTCAGGGCCATGAGCCTGTAGTCCGTGCCCGCCTCAAAAAGGCCCTCGCCCACTGCCTTGGCCATTTTTTCCGTGCTCTTCCACATGCTGTCGTAGACGATCACCGCCTTGTTTTTGGTTACCTGGCGGCTGTATTCGTCATAGGCCCGGATTATCTCCGGGACGTAGGAACGCCAGATAAAGCCGTGGTCCGGGGCGATCATATCGATCTCCAGGCCCGCTTCCTTGACCTTGGCCAGGACCTTTTGCACCAGCTGGGAATAGGGCAGGATTATATTGGCGTAATAATGCCGGGCTTCGGCAAAAAGGACGCTTTTGTCCGTTTCGTCGTCAAAACGCCTGGAGCTGGCGATATTCTGACCGAAAGCGTCGTTGGAGATCAGGAGCTTATCTTCCGGGATGTAGGAAAACATGCTGTCCGGCCAGTGCAGCATCCGGGTCTCCATGAACTGCACCCGCTTTTTGCCCAGACTTATTTCATCCCCGCTGCCCACTACCTGCAAAGGGAAATCATCGCGGTGGAAATGACCGGCTATCGCCTTTTCTCCCATGGTCGAGCAAAACACCTTTTCCGGCTTTATGCGGTCGTACATGAAAGGAAAGGCCCCGGAATGGTCCAGTTCCACATGATTGACCACCATGTAGTCGATATCTTCCAGCTTAACCAGGCTGCGCACCTGGTGATACAGATCCCATTTGAAATCCTCCGGCACCGTGTCGAACAGGGTGATCTTGTCGTCCAGCACCAGATAGGCGTTATAGGTTGTGCCCCGCCTGGCCAGGGAATAGCCGTGAAAACTGCGGATATTCCAATCCACGGTCCCCACCCAGTAAACATTCTTTTTTATCTCCTGCACCGCCATATTCATTTATCCTTTGTTCTTTTTTAACGCCCGGCACTCCAAATATATTTGGAGTGCCGGGCGAAATTGAATAATTAACAAAACACAAAAAAAAGTATCCCCTCCGGGCAAAAACCAGGAGGGGATACTGTCATTCTAGGCCTCTTTGCTGAAGCTTTCCTTGCCCGCGCCGCATACCGGGCAGACCCAGTCCTCGGGCAAATCCTCGAATTTGGTGCCCGCGGAGACGTCGCTTTCCGGGTCGCCTTCGGCCGGGTCGTAGATATAACCGCATATAGAGCAAATCCATCTTTCCATTTCTGCTACTCCTTTTTTTCCTGGGGTTCAAAGCGGCTCTTTTCCGCGCCGCATTGCGGGCAGCGCCAGTCCTCCGGCAAGTCGGGAAAACAGGTATTCTTGGGCACATCATCCCTGGTCCTGTCCCCGAGCGGCGGGCTGTATAAGTATCCGCATATGGTGCACACGTATTTATCCATAATTTCCTTGCCTATTTTACCGCGTCCGGACCGCCCAGGGGCCTAAACGCCTTTTTACTCGCCCCGCACACCGGGCAGCGCCATGTATCCGGTATATCTTCGAAACGGGTGCCCTTGGGGATCTTGCCCTTGCGGTCCCCGCGGTCCGGGTCATAGATATAGCCGCAGTTGACTGTCTGGCACTGCCGCATTTCCTCCGGATTAGCCATCCGCCCTCCTAGTTTTCCGCCTTCCACAGGCCGTGGATATTGCAGTATTCCCTGGCCGTGACCTTATCGCCCTGAATGCAGAATTCCGCCTCCGGTTTCTGCCCCGGAGACAAAAACTCCCGATAGGCCTTGCCGTCGACCACCAATTCAATCCATTCGATATAGTGTTTCTCCTCCATGGGATGAAGAACATCGCCCACGGTCACCTTATAACCTTCGGAGGTTTTCTCTATGACCGGGACATGCTTTTCCTTGGCCGCGTCCACTGTCCCGGCCTCCATGAGATTCATGGGCTGGCCGCAACAGACCAGTTCACCGGCCCCGGAATGCAGCACCTCGACAATATTTCCGCACACTTCACATTTGTAAATTTCCAGTTGCTTGGTCATCTCTTAAACTCCTCCTTGGGTTACCAGTTCTCGGCCAAAAGCTCGAAATAGTCCTTGGGATGGGCGCACGCCGGGCACTCTTCCACAGGCTCGTATCCGCTGTGAATATACCCGCAGTTCAGGCAGCGCCAGACTCGTTTTTCATCCTTTTTAAACACCTTTTTATTT
>Ga0114983_1000385_pt1 | contig 18980 bp, 15 predicted proteins | sample Shrwel_input2_RT_FD_87182 | JGI IMG/M metagenome (GOLD analysis project Ga0114983, IMG submission 87182) | Subsurface microbial communities from deep shales in Ohio, USA - Utica-3 well 1 S input2 RT | ecosystem: Environmental > Aquatic > Deep subsurface > Shale gas/oil reservoir > Produced... | reverse complement strand
GTGCCCGGACCGGCCACAACCAGGACCGGTCCCGGACCTTCCTCCACCGCCTGCTTCTGGCGGTCATTAAAAGCCATGGCGGTGATTTCCGGTTCCGCGGGCTCGGCACCCCCCGCTTCTTCCGGGTCCCTGGGCGGGGAAACCTCCGGGTCCTCGTCTTCGGGCATCTCCCCCTTAAGATCTGCGAACATGGGGCCCTTGGTCATGGCCAGGCGCTCCTTGCGGGAAAACACGGAAATGCGTCCGTATTGCCCGTCAAATCCGGGGAGGCGGATGACGTAGTTTCTGCGCATCCGGGAAATCCCCTCGGCCACGTGCCCGGAAAAGGCGGCCAGTTCCTCCCGGGGCACCGTGCGCAGGATATCCAGCTCGGAGCGGAATTTGCCCAGCATGCGGAAGTACATGGAGCGGACCTTTTTGCTCTTCGGACCCGTGCCCAAAACTTCGGACAGGATCTCGCACAAGGGAATAAGAGAGGAAAAATCCGGATGCCCGGCCGGTTTTTTCGGTTCCTCCCGGTCGGCCAGGGCCAAGACCCTGTTTAAAACCCCCACGGTCAATTTCTTGCCGCAGACCGGGCAGACACCTCCGCAGGCCATTGTCTCCCGCGGATCCAAGACCACCCCGCATTTGCGGTGCCCGTCCATGTGGTACTTGCCTTCCTCGGGATAGAATTCCAGGGTGCCCAAAAATTTGTGCCCCAGGCCTTCCCGTCTAAGGGCGCGGTATATTCCCTCGTATCCCGGCTCCCCCTGGAAAATATTCGCCTCCCGGCAGATATTCTCCCCGGAATGGGCATCCGAGTTGGAGACAAGGAAATATCTGTCCAGGGCGCTCCACATCCAGTTCATATCCGGATCCGAAGACAGCCCGGTCTCCAGGGCGAAAATATGCCCGGCAAGATCCCGGAAGCATTCCTGCAGGGAATCAAAACCGGATTTGGACCCGAACACGGAAAACCACGGGGTCCAGATATGGGCCGGGACCAGGTAGGCCAGGGGATCGGTTTCCAGAACCATCTCCAAAAGATCCCGTGAATCCAGGCCCAGAATAGGTCGGCCGTCCGACTCCAGATTGCCCACCTCGCCCAGCCTGCGATTGAATTCCCGGGCCTGCTCCATTCCCGGCATGTACACCAGATTGTGCACCTTGCGCACCTTGCCCCCGCTCTTATAGATGGAACTGATCTCCGTTCCGAGCATGAAACGGACCCGGGATTTCAGGGTAAAATCCACTCCCGGGACCAGGTGGCTCAAATCGGGATCACCGCGCAGTTTGAAAAGTCCGTTGGAACACGGCTCCAACTCCTCTTCGAGCATTTCCAACCACTGCGGGTGGGTAAAATCCGAGGTAGCCAGGATATCCACCCCCTTAAGCGTCCCCCAGGCCGCCAGAAGCGACGGGGACAATTTCTTGCTGGTGGCCCTGGAAAACCGGGAATGCAGATGCAAATCGGCTATGAACTGTTCCATTTTATCCCTCTTTTATATGCCCCGGGAAATACGTGATCCAGGCCCTCGTCCCTCCGGACTCCCCGGATTCGAGAACGATTCGGGAATTGTTCTGGCCTGCCAGGCGCTGGGCTATGGACAGGCCCAGCCCGCTCCCCTGCGGCTTGGTGGTGAAAAACGGATCATATATCCTGTCCTGCATTTCCCGGGGAAGTCCCGGACCATTGTCCTGGATAAGAAGAGACTGCCGTCCGTCTGCCCGGACCATTTTGATGTGTATTTCCGGGTGTTCCGCAGACATGGCCGCCTGGGCCGCATTGAGCAAAAGATTTAAAACCGCCTGCTGCAGCTGGTCCAGGTCCCATTCCCATGCGGCGTCCTGAACCGAAGGGTCCACGACTGTTTTAACCCGGGGATACTGTCCGCAAAGGATGCTCAAACTCTGTCTAACAACATCCCCCATTTGCACCATACTCTTTCTTGAACCCTTGGGGCGGGCAAAAACCAAAAAATCCCGCAACAAATTATCCAAACGTTCTATATCCCGTTCAATTACGTTATGCAAACGCTCCACCGCTCCGGAGTCCACCTTGTTTTGGCCTATGAGCTGCAAAGAGGCCTTGATCCCGGCCAGGGGATTTTTCATCTCATGGGCCAATCCGGCGGCCAACTCCCCGGTGGTGGCCAGCTTTTCCATCTGAAAGACCTGTTTTTGCAGACTGCGTATCTCGGTGACATCGGAAAAGATGATAAGATGCCCCTCCTGGGCCGGCAAACGGGATACGCGGACCGCAAAGACCCGCCCGTCTCCGAATTGCATCTCTTGCATAAAATCGTCCCTTTTCCCCGACTGCCATAAATCGGCCAGTTCCGGAAATATCTCCTGCAAAGGTCTCCGGAGCACACCCTCCCGGCCAAGGCCGGTCTCGGACTGCAGGGCCTTGCGGTTTACAGCCGAGATGCGGCCCGCGGAATCAATGACCACCAGCCCGGATTCCATCCAATCAAAGACCTGTTTCTTGAGTCTCTCCGACTCCTCCAGGGCCACTTCATGCTGCAGCAGGCGAAGGACCAGATGCTCTTCCCTGCCCTTGCCCATGCGCACCAAAAAAACGGTCAAAACGATTCCCACGGTCTGCAAAAAAAGGATATATACAGCTTCGCTGCCGGAAAGACCGCGGCCGGACCAAAGCCAGGGGAATTCTTGCTGGGTCCAGGCCGAGGCCAAAAGAAAAACGAATATGCCCAGACCGGCAAAAGAAGCTGTTTTCGACCCCAGGATCCGCCCGTACAAAAAAACAATGCCCAGAAAAAGAAAGACGAAATTGCTTTTGATTCCGCCGGTTATAAACACCAGAAAAGCGGTCAGAGAAAGGTCGGTTATGAGCTGAAAGAGGAAGAAAAGGCGCATTCTGTGCCATTTCTTGCGCGTGGCCAGATAAAAAATGCTGGTACCGAATCCGGGCAAAAGCAGGAGGGTGAAAAGCCAGGCCCGGCCGTAAACAAAATAGCCCTGCAGCCGTACGTTCTCGGTCCAGACCAGGGCCAGAGGGATGAGCAAAAGGAAAAACAAAACCAGCCGGAACAGGCTGACCTTGGCTACCTGCCTGTCCAGACCGGGCGTGGAGTGGGAGTGGCGCGGGGAATCAAAGTAAGCCACAGTCCGAGCTGTCTCCTTGCAGCTTGCCCAGGGCGTGAGCAAGGGCGGGCAGGACAACCTCCAGGTTTTCCCGCACCGCCTTGGGACTGCCGGGCAGATTTACGACCATGCTCTTTCCCATGGTCCCGGCAACCGCCCGGGAAATCATGCCGTGCGGAGTCTTTTCGCTGGAGATCCGGCACATCTCCCGCTCCATGCCCGCCAAACGTTTGTCCACCACCGCGGCGGTCGCTTCCGGAGTGAAATCGCGGGGGGATAAGCCGGTGCCCCCGGTGGTAAGGACCACATCCACTCCGAGAAAAAGGCACAAATGGGAAAGAAGCGCCTTTATAAGCCCCGGATCGTCCGGAAGGACAAACCCCCGGACCAGGGACAAGGGCAACACCTGCTCGGCCATTTCCCGGATAAGGGGGCCGCTGCGATCCTCCCTTTGCCCTTGGTACCCCTTGTCGCTGAGGGTAATCCAGGCCAGGGAATAGCCGTCCTTTTTAACTTCCGCACCGTTTTCCGCCGCAAAAGAACAGTTCTCCAGCGCGGAAAGCTTAATTGCCATCCCTTCCGGCATACCGCAGGATGTCCATTTTTTATCCGTGATCCGGGCCTTTCCGCCCTCCCAGGTTAAAAGAGAACCCAGCCGGATATAAGCATCCCCGGAATACAAAAAATCCCAGCTCTCTTGTCCCTGCGGGCCGAGCCAGATCTCCTGCCCCGCTAAGAGTGCTTTTTCCGATTTCAAAGAAAAGATGTGCATTCATCCTCCTCAGGCCAACAAAACGGCCAGAATGCCGGCCAGAAAAATACCGTCGAAAGTGCCCGCCCCACCCACGGACAAGACCGGGGCCCGGATTTTCTTCATGGTGGACGGATTCAGGATATGCAGGATATCCGCTCCCACGAGAGTACCCAGGCTCCCGGATATATAGGCTACCTGCGGCTCCTGTCCGGCCGGGGCAAAAAACCAGGTGGCCAGGACTGTTATAAGGGGAGGCAGAAGAAAGGGCACCCCGATGCCCACCCCCCGCACCGGCCTGGCCGCCTTGTACGTAACCAAGCCGACAATGGCCAGACAGAGCAAAAGACCGGGGCTCAAACCTATCTGCAAAATAAAATACGCGGATAGAAAAACCGGGATAAAGGCCCCGCCGAAATTAACGGCTATGATCTGTTCCCCGGGGCCGTTCTGCATCTGATAGCGGGGAATTTTGTAGTGCCCGAACATCGGACTCATCTCCAGGTCCGCATCCGGTCCGGAATAGGGCTTTTTATACACCGGGATATTGACCATGCTCCCGAACAGGGTTCCCAAAAGGAGCAAAAAGACCTGTCCTCCGGTGAGCCCCAGCTTGGCAAAGGCTATGGTTATGGCTCCAATCTGGACAAGACCGAAGACAAGCAGGACGATGAAAAAAAATACGATGAAAATCAGGATAAAAAAAGGCAGGAAAAAAAGGGGATTGGGAGACATAGGCCCTCGTTTTGCACTTGCCGGGATACTGGGTTTTGGAACGGACTTAAAACATAAGGACGGCCGCGCCAAATTTATTTGGGATAAGTCTAAATATACCGCTTAGCAAAAATTAGGCGGGGAGGCGTCTGGTGTCAAATCACGGAAAAGCCGAAATTCCTTTTTTTGTCCGCTTTTCAGCCGCCGAGATAGGCCTTGCCCACTTCCGGGTTTTCCAAAAGGGCCCGGGCCTCGTCTTCCAGGACCACGCGGCCGACTTCCATTACATACGCCCTGTGGGCCAGCTTAAGGGCGGCCCTGGCGTTTTGTTCCACAAGAAGAATGGTTACTCCGCTGGCGTTAATTTCCCGAATGGTCTCGAAAATGGACTTGACCAGAATCGGGGCCAGACCCAGACTGGGTTCGTCCAGAAGCAAAAGGTCCGGGCTGGCCATGAGCGCCCTGGCAATGGCCAGCATCTGCTGTTCTCCCCCGGAGAGGGTGCCGGCCAATTGCTTGCGTCTCTCCTTCAGGCGGGGAAAAAGGGAAAATATCCATGCCTGATTTTTGGAGATGATCTCCCGGTCCTTGAGGGTAAAGGCCCCCAGGTCCAGGTTCTCCTGAACGGTCAGGGTGCCGAATACCCGGCGCCCCTCCGGGACCTGGGTGATCCCCTTCTCCACGATCTTGTGCGCCTGCATGCGGCTTAGATCCCGCTTTTGAAAATATACCCCGCCCCCGGAAGGCTTCAAAAGCCCGCTTATCGTCATCAGGGTTGTGGACTTCCCTGCCCCGTTGGCCCCCAGAATGGTCACGATCTCGCCCTTTTTTACATTGAGATCCATGCCGTGCAACGCTTCCACGTTCCCGTAATGAACATGCAGACCCTCGACCTTAAGCAACATAATCAGTCCTCGTCCATTCCCAGATAGGCCTCAACGACCCTGGGGTTTTTCTGCACTTCCTCGGGATTGCCCTGGGCGATAAGCGCGCCGTGCTCCAGGACCACGATCTGCTCGCAGATGCGCATGACCAGGGACATATCGTGCTCTATAAGCAAAACGGTTATCCCCCGGCCCTTGATCTCCCCTATCAGGCGGACCAGATCCGCGGTTTCCTGGGCATTCATCCCTCCGGCGGGCTCGTCCAGGATTATAAGCCGCGGCTCCGAGGCCAGGGCCCGGGCTATCTCCAGCAGACGCTGATTGCCGTAAGACAGGTTCTTGGCCTTGTTTTCCGCTTGGGCGGCAAGCCCGACAAACTCCAGTTCCTTCAAGGCCCTGTCCAGATTTTCCTGTTCCTCCTTCCTCTGATTCGGGGTGCGGAACATGGAGGCAAACACCCCGGAACGCATGCGGGAGTGGCATCCGGCCAGGGCATTCTCGATCACCGGCATGTTCGGGAAAAGCCGGATAGTCTGAAAGGTGCGGGCGATCCCCCGGCTGACTATTTTGTAGGTGGGCATCCCCACCAGGGACTTTTCCTCAAAATTTATCTCGCCCACGTCCGGACGGTAATTACCGGTTATCAAGTTGAACACCGTGGTCTTGCCCGCGCCGTTCGGTCCGATCATCCCCATGACGGTTCCCTCGTCAAGCTCAAAGCCCACATCGTTTACCGCCATGAGCCCGCCGAAGGACTTGGAAAGGCCGGATACGTGCAGAAGGCTCATCTAAGGGCCTCCTTTTTCCGCCATCTTCCCAATTTATATTTGCGCGGGATGGGAGCCAGGATGCCGGAGGGACGAAAAATCATCATGGCCACCATTGCCGCTCCGAAAATTAGCATGCGCGCGCTGGCGAACTCCCGGAATACTTCCGGCAGACCGGCAATTAGAAAAGCCCCCAGTATGACCCCGGGAATGCTGCCGGATCCGCCGAGGATGACAATGGTGAAATAAAGCACCGATTCCCAGAAGGTAAACGATTGCGGAGAGATAATGGTCATTTTCGAGGCGTAGATATTTCCCGCCATCCCGGCCCAAAACGCACCCAGAACAAAGGCCACCAGCTTGTAATGGCCGGTGTTTATCCCGTTTCCCTCGGCTGCAAGCTCATCTTCCTTTATATAATTGAGCGCCCGGCCGAACCTGGAATCCTCGAGTTTTCGGAACAGATAAACGCTTACCGCCAGAAAGAGCCATATGTAATAGAAAAAATGTGTCGGACGACGAATGGTGAACCCGAAAAAATCAGGCCGGCTGATGCCGAAAATCCCGTTGGCACCTCCGGTTAGACCGAAAATATTGTTCACCAAAGCGATGCGCACGATCTCCACGATCCCGATGGTGACAATCAAAAGGTAGTCCCCGCGCAGATGGATAATGGGCCGGGCGACAACCGCGGCAAAAATCGCGGCGGCAATTCCGCTTACCGGGACCAGCCAGAGGATGGGACTGCCCAAGGTGGTATTCAACACCGCAGTAACATAGGCACCGACCGCAAAAAAAGCCGCATGCCCCATATGGAAAAGGCCTGTGTGCCCCAAAATGAAATTCAGGCTCAGCCCCAGGATGGCATACAACCCGATGTTGTTTAAGACATCCACCCAGTACAGGTTCAAAAAAATGGGACTAACAACCATTGCCGCGGCAAAAACGGCGCATATGACATGGTTCTTGTTCATCGGCTCACACCTTTTCCGCGACCCGTTCGCCCAACAGTCCGGTTGGACGGACAATCAGAATGAGGATAAGGACAAAGAAGGCAATGGCATCCTTCCAGGCAATGGAGATATAAGCCGCCCCCATAGCCTCGATTACACCCAAAAGCAGCCCTCCGATCATGGCCCCGGGGATATTCCCTATTCCCCCCAGAATAGCGGCAATAAACGCCTTCAGCCCATACATCCAGCCCATGGTGAAATTGATCTGGCCGTAGTACATGCCGACCATTACCCCGGCCACGCCGCCCAGGGCGGGACCGATAATAAAGACGATGCTTATGACCCGGTTCACGTTTACGCCCATGAGCTTGGCCGCGCCCTGATCAATGGCCGAGGCCCGGATGGCCGTGCCGGTCTTGGTTTTCTGGACAAAGAGATACAGGGCGATCATCAGAACAATGGAGGCGGCCAGAATAATTATCCGGATTAAAGGGATTTCCAGCCCCAGGATGTTTACGGCCATTTTGGGCAGAATATTGTGTGGATACACGCGGAATTTGGCCCCGTAGATAAGCATGACCGCGTTCTGGAAAAAAATCGAGGCCCCCAGGGCGGAAACAACGGCCGCCAAACGGTCCGCGTTCCGGAGGGGTTTGTAGGCCACCCTTTCCAGGACTACGCCGACCACGGCCACGAGTCCCATGACCATGACCGCCAGAGCCAGTATGCCCACCCCCAGACCCAGTTTGTCCGTAAGCCCCATGGCGGTGAGCAGGGTTAGCCCGAGATAGGCGCCTATGGTAAACAGGTCCCCGTGGGCAAAGTTAATAAGCTTGAGCACTCCGTAAACCATGGTGTATCCAAGGGCTATAAGCGCGTATATCCCCCCCACGGCCAGACCGTTGGTCAATTGCTGAAAAAACAGTTCCATTTTATTCTCTTTGTCCTGGAGATTTAAGGAAGGAAAAACCCTGGACACAAGTAACGTCCCGGGAAGTAAAGAACTGCCCGGGACGTTTTTTACTAATCGGACTGCAGTACAAATTCCCCTTGCGAATTGACCCGGTACAGACGGTACAGATCACCGACGCGGTCCCCCTTGTCGTCAAAGGAGATTTTGCCCGTCAATCCGGGCATGTCCTTCAAGTCGCTGTGCAGGTATTCGGCCAGGACATCCGGATCAGTGGATCCGGTCTCTTTGATGGCCGTGGTAACGGCCAGAAAGCAGTCCCCGGACAGAACCGCCCACACCGAGTCCGGCGCGGAACCGTACTGTTCCCTGTAGTCGGCCAGAAAGTCTTCGGCCTGCTTCGTTTGCAGATCCTGGGGCACGGGCGGGCTCAGGAAATAAAAATCCTCGGCTGCATCCTTGCCCGCTATCTTGACCAGATCCGGGTTGTTGGTCGCGTCCCCTCCTATAAACGGGACATTCCAGTTCATTTGCTTTTTCTGCCTAAGAAGCATTCCCGCCTCCGGATAGTAACCGGTAAAAAAGACCGCATCCGGCTTGGCCGCCTTCATTTTGGTCAAAATGGCGCTGTAGTCGCGTTCGCCGGGAGTCAGGGCGTCAAAAAAGACCACATTGGCCGTGCCCTGTTTGGAAAGGAGCTTTTTGGCCTCATCCGCCAGTCCCTTGGCATAGGTAGTGTTGTCGTGCAGGATGGCCACGCGGTCAAAACCCATATTGTCAATTGTCTTTACCGCCACTTTGCCCTGCTCGTCATCCCTGGGGCAGGTGCGGAAAAACTTATCCAGACCTTTTTGGGTCAGTCGGATGGCGGTAGATCCATTGGCCAGCTGGATAATATCGAACTCATCGTAAATATTTTGCGTGGCTTCGGTAACCGAGGAGCCATAGGTGCCGATTACAGCGACAATATCCCGGGTGGACAGGCGCTGGGCGGCCAAAGCTGCGGTTCGCGGGTTACCCCCGTCGTCCTCGACAACAATCTCCACTTCCTCGCCCAACAGCCCGCCTTTATCATTAATATTTTCGGCCAGGAGCTTGACTATCTTTTCCATATCCTGTCCCTCGCTGGCCCAGGACCCGGTCAGCGGGCACATGAGACCGATCTTGATGGTCCCGGCAAAAGCAGCCGTGGCAGTAAAAGCAAGGGCCAGGAACCCCAGAACCACCATTTGGATAGTTCTTTTCCCCATACGTTCCTCCTTGGTACAAAAATTTTCGTTTGCAGAATGCGGGCAAGGCATGGACATAAGAAGCATGTGCTTATGTGCTCATGAAAATATTGCCTTATTCTAGTTGAAACGTCTCTATATATAAATTCAAGTTTCGAATCAATGTCCAAAACCCCTAAATTTCCGTTTTTTAGGCAACCGGCAAAAAAAAGACCCGCCAAAAATGGCGGGTCTTTTTTTTTGAATCAAAGGTAACTAAGACTTTATTCTCCAAGCCCTTTGCGTCCGATTTGATGCGCGTAAGCCAGGGCCACCGTGCGGTAAACAAGATGGGCCAGCTTGCTCCAGGGCAGGTAGGCTATAAGCATAAACACGGCTATCAGATGCAGATAATACATGGGATAGGCGATCGCCGGCAAAGCGGCCAACCGAAGTATCTCGCACAGGATACCCGTGATGCCCACGGCCCAGAATACCCCCAAAAGATACCAATCGTAAAAGGAACTCCTCTGCTTGGAGGGGTCCAGATTGAGCCGCATCCTGGTGATGAGGGTCAGGCCGACAACCAGGGCGATTGCCCCGAGATTGGCCAGAATCTTGACCGGGTTCCACAGGGCCATGGGGGTGTGCATCTCATGGCCGATGAGCTTTCCTCCCCAGTGCCCCACAGCAACTATACTGGTAACCACAAAAAGGGCGATAAAGCCGTAAAAGAGCCACAAATGACCGGGATAGCGTTCCTGGTTCGAATCGCAGTCCTTGAACTTGGAGTGGGTCACGATCTGGTCCTTGATCACCGCGTATAGAGACATCCATATGCTCGGGGCGTCCTCGCCCGGGACCTGTCCGGACTCCTTGAATGATTTAAGGAGCTTGCTGATCGCACTTAAAAAGGAAAAGATTACAAACACGGCAACCAGACCAAAGACGGGATCTATTGTGTAGTCGCCGGGAAAGACTTTGCCGTAAATAACTTCCCCGCCGGGGATGGACAGCCCGGTGGTAAATCCCCAGATAATGAGATAAATAAGTGCGGGAATGGCAAAAAGGATGGGCAAGTACTTGGAAGAACTCATCCACTTGCCGAATACCGCCGGCTTGGCCAGGGAACGATAGGCCATGTTCCTAAGCGAGGCCAGAACATCGCCGGGATTGGCTCCGCGCGGACACAGATCCGAGCATTCCCCGCAGTTATGGCACAGCCATATATCGATATCGTTAACAAGTTTGTCTTGCATTCCCCACTGGGCCCAGATCATCTCCTTGCGCGGAAACGGTTTCTCTTCCGGGGAAAGCGGGCAAACCACGCTACAAGTAGCACACTGGTAGCACTTTTTCAAAGAGTCACCACCAGAAGCCTGCAGCTCCTCAATGAATTTTACATTCGGATCTACTTTTAGTGCAGCCATTTAATAATCCTCCTAGAAGCCCTTGTACGGGTTTGGACCAAAATCTTCGATTTTCGCGATAAAGTCGTCTATGATGTCCGGGATTCTGTTGTAGTCGTCTATGGCCACTTCTTCCTGATGCACTCTCTCCGCCTCTACCTGTAGACGCTCCAGGGTTTCCCCTATATTGGCCATTCTCTGACTGCAAAGTTCGCTTCCCTTCATGAAATGACACTGATAATCATCCCCGAATTTGCAGCCGAGGAGGAGCACTCCATCAACACCCTTGGACATGGACTCCGCAATCCACTGCGTATTCACCGAGCCCAGGCAGCGAACCGGGATAAACCGAACGTACGAGGACCACTTTCTTTTGCGCATGGCGGCCATATCCAGGGCCGGATAGGCATCGTTCTCGCAGACCAGGACCAGAAAACGGTATCCGCCTTCTTCCTCGTCCTCGGGAACCTCGATCTGGCCGATCATCTCATTGAGCATGGACACGGAATAATTATCAAAGGATATCACCCGTTCCGGGCAGGCGCCCATACAGGTCCCGCAGCGGCGGCACCGCGTGGGATTGGGCATTGGTGTGCCCTTTTCGTCCTCATCCAGGGCGCCGAAGGGGCACTCTTCAGTGCACCGCTTACACTGCGTACAGCGGACCATATTGAACTTGGGATAGGTCAGGTCTCCGGAACGCGGATGAACAGCCATACCCCTATTTGTACTTTCCAGGCATTGCACCGCCTTGAGCGCCGCTCCGGCGGCGTCGTCCTCGGCCGTGGCCAGGTTCATGGGCTGGCGAACGCAGCCTGCGGAATAGATGCCGGTCCTCCGGGTTTCATAGGGAAAACATATATAATTGGAGTCGGCAAAGCCGTTAAAGAGCTCCAGGTCCGGAAGCTGCTGTCCCTGGCGATAGCCCAGTTTCAACACCCCGTCCTCAAAGGTATCTTCAGCGGTGGAGGGCACCATGCCCACGGTAAGTACAAGCATATCCACTTCTACTTCCACGTCTTCACCAAGCAGCGTATCCCCGGCTACTACCTTGACTTTGCCGTTTTCCCCCTCACTGACTTCCTTTATCTCCGACTTGGTCAAAAAGATTCCCGGGTCATCCTGAGCCGCCTGATAGTAGCTCTCGTACACGCCCGGGGTGCGCATATCTTTATAAAAGATAAAGGCCTTGGCCTGGGGATCTTTTTCCCGGATATACCCGGCCTGCTTTAGCGAAGTCATGCAACAAACCGAGGAGCAATAGGGAAGATGCTCCGCATCGCGCTGTCCGGCGCACTGGATAAAGGCGACACTCTGAGCCGGGGCATCGTCCGAGGGACGCTTGATGGCTCCGGATGCGGCCATTTCTTCCAACTGGACGTTGGTAACGACGTTTTTGATCTTGCCGTAACCGAGACTGTCCAGTTTACCGGCATCATATGGTTTCCAGCCGGTGGCCAGAACCACCGCGCCCACATCCAGCTCCTGCTCCTCATCACCGGTCTTGACCGTGGCCTTGTACAGCCCCGGCGCACCGGAAAGATTCTCCAGGTTGGACTTGGTCAGCACTTTTATTTTGTCGCTGTCTTCCACCTCGGAAACAAGTTCTTTTATCTGCGGTGTCTGCGGTTCGGTATAGGGGAATTTGTACGGAAGCTGCTTGTACATCTTGGCAGCGAAACCGCCCAGGTTTTCCTCCTTTTCCACCAAAACCACGTCATACCCCAAAGAAGCCGCGTCCTTAGCGGCATTAAGCCCGGTATGTCCGCCGCCCAGGACCAGAATGGTCTTGCTCACTTCCGGGACATCCGGCTCCGGAGGAGCCGTCTTTTCCAGGCGGGTAACGCCCATCTTGATGTAGTCCTGCAGCATCATGGTCAGGGCATTGGCTTCCAGGTCGGTTTCCTCCAGGGGCGGAAGTCCCTCGGGTTCTTTGAAGGACCATACCGCCAATTCGCGGATATTGACCCGTTCCACCGGAATTTCCGGACCAAAATCAAAAACCTCCCACATGACTCTGGGCGAGCAAGCAGCCACGCACACTCCGTCTATATTGCCCTCTTCAATATCCTTCTTGATCTCGGCCACACCCTCGCCGCCGCACAGAAAGGGGAGCTCCTTGATCAAGGCCGGGCAGACCTCGTCATCCACATGTTCTTTTAGCTGCTCAAAATCTATGTCTTGCTCACCGATGTCACAACCAGTGCAGATATATACTCCGATCTTCTCAGGCATTGTGACTACCTCCTCACCTTTTGGATAGCTTTCAAGGCCGCCCCGGTTGCTGTTTCCGCCGATGTAACAACGTCCAGCGGCATCTTGGCGCAGCCTGCGGCAAAGATGCCGTTTTCCTCTCCGCCGATAACAAAGCCTTCCTGGTCGACATCGGCCTGAACAGGCAATTCTTGTCCGGCAACAGTGGGCTGCATGCCCGTGGCCAGAACGACCATATCAAATTTTTCTTCTTTTTTCAGGCCGGCAATTATGTCCTCAGCCGTGACCACAACGTCACCGCTGGCCTTTTCTTCTTCCACTTTGGCCACTTTACCCTTGACCATTTTTACCTTTTCATCTTCCTGGATATTCTGCAGAAACTTTTCGTACCGGCCGGGAGCGCGCAGATCTATGTAATAAATCACGATCTCCGCATCCGGGTATTGTTCCCTCAGGTATGTGCACTGTTTCAAGGAAGCCATGCAGCATATGTACGAACAATAGTTTAAATGGTTTTGATCCCGGGATCCGGCACACTGGACAAAGGCTATCCTCTGCGGCTCCTTGTTGTCCGAGGGACGAAGCACCTTGCCGTCGGTAGGGCCGTTGGGAGCGGCCAGGCGTTCCATCTGCATGTTGTTTATGACGTTTTTGATCTCCCCGGCACCCAGATTGGTCAGATTGGTGACATCGTAGGGCTTCCATCCCGTGGCCCAGACTACCGAGCCCACGTTCAGGGTCATTTCCTTTTCCTTTTCCTCCAGGTCGATCGCATCATACGGGCAAGCCTCCACGCATTTGGCACAGGAGGATCCCTGACAAACCGTATCGTCGATCACGTGGCGAAACGGCAAGGCCATGGGATGCGGGGAATAAATAGCCTTGGTCTCGGCCAGACCGAAATCGAATTCGCTCTTCCTGGTTACCGGACAGGCTTCTACGCACTTCCCGCAGGATGTGCACTTGGAATTAACAAACCTGGGTTTGGTTTTGATTTTGGCCTCGTAATTGCCCGGCTGGCCGGTTACCGATTCGACCTCGGACATGGTAAAAAACTTTACCCGCGGATTTTTCTTTATCCGCTGGAAATTGATTTCCAGACCGCAGGTGGGAGGACAAAGCTTGGGAAAATAGTGCTTAAGCTGAGTTACCCGCCCTCCGAGATACGCTTCCTTTTCAACAATATACACCTCGTAGCCGACTTCAGCTGCCTCGAGCGCGGCAGTTATGCCACTGAAACCGCCACCGACAACTAGGATAGTATTGGACATGTTTTCCTCCCTAATTAAGTAGCCTGATACTCTATGTGAAAATGGCCTAAGCCCAAACAAGCCCCTTCCCTAAATTCTGGGCCGGCTTTGGCTTAGACCATCCATAGTCAAAAATAGGCTGCGGGCCGTTAAGCCCGCAGCCCGATTCTCTTTATTGCGGAGCCTTGGGATCAGGGATGACCTGAATATAAGGCCTCTTAAAGAACTTGGTCTCGCCGGTTTCCGGATTGTACGCGGAATTGGTAAAGCACTTCCATTCGTCGTCATTAAGACCGGGGAAGTCAGTGCGATAGTAGAATCCGGGATACCTGGTCTCTTCACGGAACTTGATGTGCAGCACGTGCAGGCGAACCGTGTACAGACGATGGTAGTTTTCCCAGGCGCGCAGGAGTTCGTGCAAATCACGGGCGCACAGCTTTCCGGCATCTTCTTCCAGCATGTCCAGAAGCTGTTCGCAGGTCTCCAGCATGGCCTTGGAGGTGTTGTAGTAAGTAGAGCAGCCGCCGCCGTATTCGTCAGTGGCCTTGGTCAGGCGCATCATGAAGTTACGCGGGGTGATGTACTTCGGATTGATATCCGGAGCAGTGGAGACGTTCTTGTTCTCTTCATAGGTGTACCAGGGCTGGTAAACCATTTTCTTCAGAGACTCGGCGTCTTCCTTGAGAGCCGGAGTGTAGTCGGCGTGATCCACGCACCAGCGGACCATCTGCTTGGCGGCCATACGTCCCTCGGCGTGAGAACCGGAGGAGAACTTATGCCCGGAGGCGCCAACACCGTCGGCGCAGGTCCACAGGCCGTTCACGGTGGTCATACGGTTGTAGACCTTGCCGTTGTCCGCCTTGACCTTGTAGTCATCCGGCACCCAGTCCTCGTCCGGACCGGAAACCCAGATGCCGCAGCAGCCGGAATGGGAACCGAGCAGATAGGGCTCGGTGGGCATGATCTCGGAACCGCTCTTTTCCGGCTCGATGTTCATGGCCGCCCACAGGTTGGCCTGGCCGACGCACATGTCCAGGAAGTCTTCCCAGGCTTCGGACTCGAGGTGCTTCTGCTCCTTTTTGCTCAGTTCCTGGAAAGTGGTCTGCAGCGCGGTGGCGGTGTCCATAAAGATCGGACCGTTGCCCTTGCGCATCTCTTCCAGCATCATGTGGTTACGCAGGCAGGTGGGGATAACCGGACCGGCAACATAGCCCTTTTCCTCGTATTCCTTGAGCATTTCCTTGTTGGTCTGGCAGTAGTCTTCGCCCTTGGCATTGGTGGCCTTGGCCTTGAAAAGCAAGAACCATGCGCCGACCGGTCCGTAACCGTCCTTAAAGCGGGCGGGGACGAAGCGGTTTTCCATCATGGTCATTTCCGCGCCGACCTGGGCGCACATGGTGTAGGTGGAACCGGCGTTCCAAACCGGATACCAGGCGCGGCCCATGCCTTCACCCGTGGAGCGGGGACGGTACACGTTAACTGCGCCGCCGCAAGCCACGAGCATGGCGTTGGACTTGAAGATGTATACCTGGTTGTCCCGGGCGGAGAAACCCACCGCACCGGCAATCCGATTGGGTTCATTGGCATCCAGAAGGAGCTTTACGATGAAGATCCTTTCCAGATAGCCCTGACCTTTGCCGCCTTCCTCGCGGTATTCGCCTATGGCATTCTTGGCCGCTTCAGCCACGATGCACTTGTAGGACTCACCGTTGATCATCATCTGCCAACGGCCGGAACGAACCGGGGAGTCGCCGTTGCGCAGGGACTTGCCCTTTTTCTTGGCGGTAGCCCCGTCCAGGTTCTTGCCGTTTTCGTCCTTGATCCAGCAGGGCAGGCCCCACTCCTCAAAGAGATGAACGGAATCGTCGACGTGACGGCCGAGATCGAAGATCAGGTCCTCGCGAACCAGACCCATGAGGTCGGTGCGCACCATGCGCACGTAGTCGTCCGGATCGTTGTCGCCGAGATAGGTGTTGATAGCGGAAAGACCCTGAGCAACGGCACCGGAGCGCTCCAGCGCGGCCTTGTCCACCATCAGAGTCTTCAGGCCCTTGGGCTCCGCCCAACGCTGAGCCTCAAAGGCTGCTCCGCAGCAACCCATACCACCACCGACGAGAAGAAGATCGGTTGTGATCTCCTTAACTTCGGGCTCGGCCAGGGGAATGCCGATATGTTGTCCTTTAGAGGGAATCTGAGCCATAATATCCTCCTTAGAGATTTAATTGCTTGATTTTACCGATTTCCGCCGCCGCACCCGGGATCGAACCAGCACTGGGTAACCTCGGGATTGTTGCACTCGAACTTCTGATTCAAAACTTCCTTGGGAGTCTTAAGATCACCTTCGGTAAAAAGCTTTTCGTCTTCCAGGTCTCCGCCCTCGGGCTTGCCCTCGAAAGGCTTGATGGAGCCCTCTTCGGTAGTCCGAATCGGGAATTTAAAGCGCTTGATGTTGCCGTTCCTGAACTGAACGGTCCACATGATGTCCGAAGCGCTACGCAAGGGGATACTGGTGCCGCCCATGGGGGCGAAGTCACCGTAAGGCCGGGCTTCAATAGCGCCCTGGGGGCAGATCTTCACGCAAGAGTAGCATTCCCAGCAGGCATCAGGCTCCTGATTGTATGCCTTCATCTCCTCGGGGTCGAGGATCATCAGGTCATTAGGGCAGATGTACATACATGCGGTCTTGTCTCCACCCTTGCAGCCGTCACATTTTTCCGGATTAACAAAGGTTGGCATAATGTTCCTCCTAATAATAGTTTTTAATTTTCCAGTCCTCTACCAACCCGACTCCGAAGGAAACTTCGATGAATCCCCTTGAGATTCGGGTTCCATCCCTCACTCCCATCTTTACTTTACTGTAAGGGACACTTAAAAGTAGCAAGGCCCTTTCAGCCTTGTCAAGGAGAAAGTGAAATTTGTCTCAAGCTCCCCCCGACCCAGGCAGGCAATCGGTCGCAAGGCATGCAGGGCATAATTCCTGCCCTTCGGCCGCGCCCCGGACGAGAGAGCCGATATACTTGCCGCCCCGGAGGACCGGGACGGCAAGTTTTTTATGTCAGTTCTTTGAGAACATCCGATACTACGTCAAGGTTCTGCTTTTCCACAACCTTTTCAAATATCTTGTTCTTCACCTTGGCGGGGAGCAATTCAATACTGCCGGTGGTGGAAGTATCGTGCTTGGCCCCGAAATCCTTGACCATGGTGGCCGCCTGATCATCGTCGGCATAGACAACCAGAACCTTCAAACCGGCCAACCTTTCCTCGGTATGGTGGGCCAGCCCGGCCTGCTCCAGCTGCTCGTACCTTTCTTCATTTACCCAAACATAAATGGGATTTTTAGCTGCCATATTCTAGACCTCCTAATTTTGGACTACAGTGCTTCGATATTAAAGACCGGGATTCTCTTTTCCAGATACTCCTCGGTAACAAACGGGGAGCCCTCACCATACTTTTCCGAGCACTCCATGATCTTGTCGAATACTTCAGGACGGATAATCAGACGCGGGGGTTTAACACCGTCGGTGACGATACTCCGAATCAGGGTGCCGCTGAACTTCTGCTGCTGATCCTTGTGATTGCACAGCCCTTCACTGGTAATCTCCGCGCAAACCGGGCAATACAGCCAGTTCATGGAATAAACCGGGGTAATGTCCAGCTTGCCCCGCACACTGTCCAGCAGATGATGGGCCTCGTAGGCGCCGTAATAGTCCCCGACACCGGCATGGTCCCGGCCATACATGTGATGGGTTATACCCAGGTTGGTCCGCAGGATGGCGTGAAAGATGGCTTCCTTGGGTCCGGCGTAACGCATGTCCCAGAAAGTCAGGGAAGTCAGATGGTTATGCGGTCCAAAGTAACCGGCCTTTTCCAGTTCGTCCTGGCAGAGCAAAATGGCCTCATCAATGTAGTCTTTGACTCTCTTTTCGCCGATGATCGCATTGACCACCACACCCACCTGGGGCTTTTCCACGGAAAGATCGCCCAGGGTCTGGAAAAAGGCGCCCTTCATCAGCCATTCATGTCCGGTATGAGGAACGTTCCTGGTCTGATGGGCCACGGTGCGGGTCCAGCCCTTTTCCTTGATAATCTTGCGCATCTTCAGCGGGGGCAGAAAAAACGGAGCGTAAGGCTCATTAATGGTCGGCTCCTTAAGCAGGGTGATCTTGCCGCCCACGTATTTGTCTTCCGTGGCGTTGATCCTCTTGCATCCGGGATGCTTCTCTTCGTCCACACCGAAAACGGACTTGTTTATAGCGGACTTGTCGTATTCAAACACGTCGCTCACTTCAAAAAGGGCCATGGGGTTGCCCTGATAGGTCAGAACAACGCTCTTACCCGGCTCAACGCCCTTGTCCTTCACATCCTTTTCGGAAAGATCAAAAAGGATGGGAATGGACCAGATGGTGCCGTCGGCCAGGGTCATGTTCTTGACCACGGAATCCACATCTTCCTTGCCCATGAAGCCTTCCAAGGGAGTAAAATAGCCGTAAGAAATATTGATGATTTCGTTGGCTATCTGCCTGCTGACAGGGATCTGCGCAAGCCCTTTTATTTTGTCCTTTGCTTCACTGGGCTGCAAAATCCTTTCTTTGATTTCTTTGCCGCCGTGTCCAATTTCAGCCATTTGCTATCTCCTTTCTTTTAGACGTTACAACCATAATTTACGGATCCAAAAATTTCCTCTAAATTAAATTTGGGATCCCAACGCCTGTATAAAAACCTTGTGCAAAAAATAACAAGGGAAAATCGCCCTGTCAAGACAATTCAAAGCCTAGTTTTTGCGAAAGGTGCACATTGTGAAAAAATAAACAAATTGTCAAGAAAATATTT
>Ga0114983_1000383_pt1 | contig 18998 bp, 17 predicted proteins | sample Shrwel_input2_RT_FD_87182 | JGI IMG/M metagenome (GOLD analysis project Ga0114983, IMG submission 87182) | Subsurface microbial communities from deep shales in Ohio, USA - Utica-3 well 1 S input2 RT | ecosystem: Environmental > Aquatic > Deep subsurface > Shale gas/oil reservoir > Produced... | reverse complement strand
GCCGTTTCTACTGGAGTGGCGAAAGCCGCCCGAAGAATCGGTAAAGGTCAGCCGAAAAACCGTGCGGACGGTCGAAGCGTTAACCTACTGGAGCCGTCATGTGGACCATGCGATCAAGGAGCGGATGGGGGCGTTGATCTTTGCCCCCTGGTTGACCCAGGCGGACATCAATAGCATTTTTCGCTCCGCAATGATTGCCCGCCATGAGAGTGAGGCGGGGGGTGCCAGTCAGCAATACGCGGGTGAGGTGCTTAAAACGCTCACTGACCTCAGTAGTGGCGAGTTGCTTATGGCCGCCACCGGTCTTGAGTATCAGGTGGAGCGGTGGTCGGCCGAGGACTGGATGGAGGGATTGCAGAACAGTCCAACCAAAGTCCGTCAAAAGTACGCACAGACGTTTGCGCGGCATTTGCGATTTTTGCCGTCTACGCGCAAGATGCAGCCACTGGCGGCCGAATGGTACCGTGCGGCTCACGGCGATGACACGCCGACCTGGCAGTACAAGGCACTCACGGAATACCTCAAGCACAAAAAGGCGCTACATCAATAATGGCCGCTCGACCCGCCCGGTTTTTCGGGGTGTCCGACGCCAAACTACTACAAGAGCTCAATCTTCCCCCTACCGACGGCTCGCGACTTCTCCCTAAGCTGGCGGAAAAAGCCCTGGCGTTTGCTGAACTGCCATCAAATGCCATGGGTGCCGACGCCTCCCTGAAAACGCTTATAGCGCAATATCTCGAATCCCCCAATAGTGTATGCCTAGCCCCCAACAGACCACCGTATGCTCGCAATCGGGCGGTGAAGGCAGAATTGGGCTCGGACCAGGATCTATACTCAATTCAACTGGTTCGACAAGCGTGTTACTCAGATTGGCTAAGCGCCCCTTATCCGGCTGGTGACTGGCGCCCCATCCCTGCGATTGCCCTTGAAAATGCCGGAATTACCGATTTGTTGGGATGGCACCTTCCGATCATGGTCGAGCTGAACCACGCTGTGCGGTTACCAGGAACAACGTGGCGAACGGCCCAATTCACCGATGTTGAGTTACGAGCCTTGCGGTCTTGGCTGGATAATGCGGCACCTGGATGGAATACCGTGCAGGCGGTCAAATCCGCGTGGTACACACCAGCCATCAAGGGACCGCCGGCAATCCCCGCTCCTTCCACCTATACCTGGCTGAACCCTGCATGGGGGCTTTACCTCGAAGCGCGAGCTACCGCATTACAGGCAGTCACCAAGACTGAGCAGGGCTGGCGAGTATCGGAACAGGGTCGGATGATTTCGGCGGTAGAAATGGCTAACCTCGCGCCCATTCTACTGGAGCTTGAGGCTCATCCTGAATTGGCGGTCCTGGGGTGGGGCTGTGGTCGTATTCATCTGGCTGCCCCCACCGAATGGACTCAAAGTGACGGGTTTCAGAAGGTGTTGGCCGTGGCGTCCGAGCAGGGCGGGTATTTGCACAGCCAGGCCGGTGTTTGGACAGATCGAGAAACGGGCGAGCATTCCCCGGCCTACAATCGACTGGCCGCCTACAAGCGGTTGATCAGCCAGCCCGGGGGGCAAGAGCTGGCGTCGATCATCGAGTTATAACATCGTCGCCAACGCTAGTCGCCCTCCAGCGCAATCGCGGGAACACCATCCTCATCATCCACAAAGAAGGAACCGCATTCAGGCTTTTTCTTCGCGTGAACCCAAAGGTATTTTTCAGTCTTTTTGCTGTAACGGCGGGTGAGGGTGTCGCCACACTTCGCGCACGGCGCGGTCTTGGGTTTCTCCGGCACAATAGGCGTACCATCCTCATCCGGAAAGAACTTGGTACCACACGCATCACCTTGCTTGCGATCCTCATGGGTCCAGTAGTATCCCCGGTCATTTTTTCGGCGAATCAAGGGCTCAGAACAAACCGGACAATCCCTGGTCTTGGTCGGTTCTGGTATGGCCGGTACGCCATCCAGGTCATTGAGAAAGGTAATGCCGCAGGGGGTTGCGTGATCGGGATTCTTGTGGACCCAGAAGACGTTGAGCTTGCCGCCTTTACGTCGTTTCTGCTTCTGTATCACCGCCTCACCACACTTCGGGCAATCCTCGGTTTCCACCAATGAGTAAGCATCCAGCCGTTCATCGATATCCTGGCGAAGCTGCTGATACATCGGACGAACGATGTTGATGTAGCCTTTGTTGCCCTTGGCCACCTCATCCAGCGTTTTCTCAACGCTCTGGGTGTACTTGTACCCAAGAAAGGTCATGTTTTTCAGGGCATCAACGATGTAATAACCATCATCACCAGGCACAAAGTAGGTTTCCGCTTTTTTCCCGCCCTTTTTCTCCGGAACGATGTAAAAGCGTCCCTTTATGTTCTCGAGAATCGCCGCATACGTCGCCGGCCGGCCAATACCTGCGGCCTCAAGCGTTTTCACCAGGGTATGCTCCGTGTACCGCCCCGGCGGCTTGGTCTGCTTTTCCTCGGCCTTCACCACACCTTCATAGTTGTGCCCCTTCTGCAGATCGGGCAGCGGCTTGTCTTTTTCCGTCACCGACTCAATCACCGCATGCCTGCGCCAGCCGGACACCTGAATTACTTTACCTTGCGCCACGTAGTGCGCCGGCCGAGCCGTCCCGGCGAGATCGGCATAATGCCCCTGAGACTGGAAGACAAACTGAGTCTTCGCGTCTTCCCCAAACGGTAGCGCCACGCACAATGCTCGCTCGCGTATCAGCGAATAAACATCCCGTTCCGTTTGCGAGTCGCCCGCCTGAGTGCGAGCCGGATCCGTGGGCCGGATGGCTTCGTGTGCTTCTTGTGCGTCGGCTTTTGCGGGGTAAGTAGGACGCGAGGGGTTGGTATCGTGGCCGTTGTACTCAAGGTGTGAGCGCAGCAGTTCATACCCCTCGTCTGACAGGTTGGGATTATCGGTGCGGTGGTAGGTAATGTGGCCGTTATCAAAAAGCTTTTGTGCAGCTTGCATGACTTCGGCGGCCGTGAGGCCGAAGCGTTTGCCGGCCACGCCCTGCATGGTGACTGTTGTAAATGGTGGGCGAGGTTTCACCTTAACGGTTTTGGTGTCCTTCTTGATGAGAGTGACCGTTTGATCCCCGCAGAATTGTTCGGCATCGCGCCGATCCCAGAGGTGTTCGCCGTCTTTAGCCCACGGCTTGAGCACGAGTCCAGCTTTGACTTCGGGGTAAGCGTTGAGCTGAAGGCCAACACCATAGAAAGTCTGAGGCTGAAAGTTCTGAATCTCCCGCTCACGGTCCACGACCAAGCGAACAGCGACTGACTGCACACGGCCGGCGCTGAGTGTTTTCCCCGCCTGATCGGATAAGGCAGGTGATACGAGGTAACCAATCAACCGATCCAGTACACGGCGGGCTTCCTGCGCGGCCACCTGATCCATATCGAGCTTGCGGGGAGCGGCCATGGCTTTGCGAATCGCCGATTCGGTGATTTCGCCATAGGCAACGCGCTCGTATTGCGCATCGGACAGATTCAGCGCTGCCTTTATATGCCAGCCAATTGCTTCACCTTCACGGTCAAGGTCAGTGGCGATCACGATTTTGTCATGCGTTTTACTGAGTTTTCGCAGATCCGAAACGGTTGTTTTCTTGTCCTCGTTGATTTCATACGTGGGCGCAAAGGTCTCAAGGTCCACCCCCAGCGCTTTGCGAGGCAAATCCCGAATGTGGCCAACCGAGGCCTTGACGGTGAATTGAGGGCCAAGAAAAGAGCCGATTTTTTTGGCTTTGGCGGGCGATTCAACAATCACCAGGGTTCTACTCATAGGGTTCCGCTCCGATGAAGGGGGTAAGCCAGAAATTTCGATGATCTCATAGGGTATGATATGGGAAATTAAGATCGAAAAACCCGGTTAAACCAACGGAGTCCCAAATGGGGTACAACGCGATACAGGACAGACGATGTAACAAGGCGCCCTGGGTGGCTATAGGGGTGGCCATAGCTATCAGTGCCGCCTGGGTGCCTGGGCAGGCCTTTGCGGCATTCCAGCTAAAAGAGCCAAGCCACCCCGAGCCGGTGAAAGTGAAGGGGTCGGAAGTGGCAAATCCTCGACCAGCGTTTGATAGCGACCAATACGAAGTGTGGGTGGATCGGGCGTACTCAGCGGTTGTGGAATACGGGCGTCCCGGTGATTTGGTCACCGCTCCTTCGTATGGCGATCCGATGCCTCTGCAAGATGCTTTGTCTTTGTTAGTGCCCAATAAGTGGGTGGTTTTGCGTTCTAAAGATGTGAGTGATTTGGCCAATACTCGGGTTACCTGGGAGATGGAGTCGGCTACTTGGGTTTCGGTACTCAAAAACCTCGGTGAGCGGCATGGCCTTCGGTTTCATGTGGATCACACCAACCGGGAAATTTTCGTGCAGCGTGGCCGGAAGCTGCTCGAAGAGCGAGCAGTGGCGGCGGAAGTGAAAAATCAGGTGCCAAAGAAAAAGCCGGCAAATAAAGAAGAGCTTAAAAGCGACTCGGTAGATAAAACCGTCGTTAAAGGGAAGAACGGCGATGTATGGGAAGCTGACAATGATGTGCTGGCAACACCGGGAAAAGTGAATGAGCGGGCGCCGAAAAATGCCAGCTTCATAGTGCGCAAAGGTGACACCATGAGGGAGGTTTTGGCGGACATGGCCATGCTGTTTGGCTACGAGAAAACCTATTGGATGATGGCGACAAAAACGGCTGAGGAAGATCGCCATTACGAAGGGGAGCCGGTGGAAGTTCTTCACGCGGTGACCGCCGATATCAACGGTAAGCTGTGTCTTTATGAGGGTAATAAAGTTGCCGCATTCATCAGTCAATCCATGGAGTGCCCAAAGTGATGAGTTTAAAAACCAACTATCGAAAGGTGGTGTTGTTGGGGTTGTGCATGAGCGTTTCAACTATGGCGCTGGCTGACGGCCACACAAAAAAGGTTCACCAAGATGTTAGTGGTGAATCTGGCACCGTGATTAAGGTGGATGGTGAGTTTCCGGTCAACCTGATGAACGAAGTATCGGCCTATAAACCCAGTGAGGCGGCCCATTACGAGATCAAGGCGAACTCAACGCTTAAGGAAACACTTGCATCGTGGGTAGACCTCGTAGGGTATGAGTTGGTGTGGCAGCCAGAGCCGGAAGAGGGCGATGTAGCCTTTGCACGAACCATGGCTTTCCAGGGGACGTTCGAGGAAGCGACGGCGGATTTGTTCTCAATCCTTCGCGAACAAAGCAAGTTTGACGCCCAGCTCCACTCAAATGGAGTGTTGCGCGTGTTTGTGGCCAATGACAACAAGTGAAGGGGGCGTTATGTTGCACAAGTTACCATTCATCGCTGTTCTGGCGGGCGCACTCACACTTTCAGGATGCGCTGCTCTATACCCGGAAACGGAAGCGGACGATCAGCATAAAGACCAGTACGCCCAACTGTTGGAGAAAATGAAAGCAGACAGGCTGGCGCAAGCAGAGCGACCGGATTTTCGTTCCGAAACGCCATGGCTTGTTGCTGGTGAACGATACGAATACGTCACCTATCCAGAATTGAATGATAAACCAATTCTTTTGGCTGAACATCAGAAGCCGCTGACGAAGATTATCAAACGGCTGCAAGAGCAAACGGATGTTCGCTTCCAGATGAACAGTGATCTGTTTGTGAAGCCGGAAGACACTCAAGGACTGGTTGGAGAAGGGCAGGGAGATTTGGAGAATTCCCAGTCCTCCAGCAGTTCAAGCATGGACATTCTGGGTTCTGCGTTCGGTGGTAGTGGAGCCAAGGATCAAGGCAATATCTTTGATGATCCGACGAAGGTGCCTATTTCAATTGAAGTGGATGGCAATTTAACGGACGCCCTGGATCGCATTGTTGGGCAATTGAGTTTGTCTTGGAAATACGATGCGAAAAAGAATGTGGTGGAGTTTTACCGACTGGAACGTAAGAACTTTCAAGTGTTTTTCCCAGGGAACAGCAGCACCGAAATCGGCGTCGGTAATAGTGGCGACAACGTGGATCGCGTAATTAGCCAATCGTCCAATTATCAATTCGATGGTGGTAGCTGGGAAGAAGTTAGCGAGGCGATCAAAACCATGCTGAGCCCCTGGGGCAAGGCGTCGATCGTGAAATCAACCGGGAACATCATCATTAAGGACACCCCGCAAGCTATAGGGGCGGTCGAGGAATACATTCGAGAAATGAACGACATTTATGGCCGTCAGGTTTATCTCGAAATCAAAACCGCCTCGGTCAAAATGTCTGATGCTAATAACTTCAATATGGAATGGCGCAACATCTTGAATGTTATTAACGATGGTGATTTTAGTGTTGGGCTCAATTCCGCGGCAGTAGGTACTTCCAGCATCCCGAACTCACTCAATGTTATTCGAAACGCCAATGGCGCTGAACTGGCTCTTGATCTCTTGGCTACTAAGTCATTGAGTACGGAAGTCAATGAACAATCGGTGACAACACTCAGCAACCAACCGGCGTCCCTGAAGGTGCTGACGGAAACCGGTTACATCAGCAACATTTCCCAACAAGCTGGCTCCCAAACGTCAGACAGCACCGTGAGTGATGTTGAGACCGATACGGTGGAAACCGGTTTTAATGCGACGCTGATCCCCCGAGTTATTAATAAGTCAACAATGCAGTTGCAAGTAGCTATGGAGTTGTCTGGAAACCTGACCCTGGAAGAGTTTGATAATACGCTCGTTCAAACACCAACACAGGACCGGAACACAGTAGTTCAGAGGGCGTGGCTGCAGTCAGGCCAAACCTGGGTTATTGCTGCATTTAAAGGTAAGAATTCCAGTGAAATGGAACAAGGTTCTGGAACATCCGGTTTCTGGGCGCTGGGTGGCGGCACCAGCCGTGAAAAATCGCAGCGCATCCTGTTAGTAATGGTAACGCCGCACATTCAGGATGGAGCGTATTTCGAATGATTGAGTTGAACCTGGAAGGAGACGCCACTGGTGTTTTCGAGCTGGCGTGGGACTCGGTTGCCGAAGATGAGTGGAAGGCGGCAAGAAAAGAGATTATTCGTGATCGAGACAAAGTAGCCGTTGTTCCAGTAACCGATGAGGCGGGTCGCAAGGTTTATAACATTGGTCGCCTGGGTAGTGATGAATGGGCCAGTTATAGCAAAAAGGAACGCAAAGCGCTGGTCTCAGTGGCCGCCCTGCTTGGTCATTCCAACCCGGATGCAAACCTCATTGCGGTGGAGTCAATCACTGGCAAATCGGACCAATATTGGTTATGTGCGGTCAGTCATGGGCAGGTACTGACCGGTACGGATGTGATTGGTGATTTCGAAACGATCGCCACCAAGGTCATGGGCCTTCGGGGCATTATGGATGCCTCAACACAGAAGATAATTGGTGGTAGTGCATCTCTTTTTGATGATGGGGCCGAAGGTGAGCCTGTTTCAGCGTTTCTTGATGACTCGCTGATCAAGAAAGCGCTTATTGGCCAACCACCAGGCTCAGGTGTTGGAGCAAAAGAAATTGCTACCGGCGTGGTATTCACCGGAATGGTAGCGTTTTGGGGTGTCCTTTTGTTTGGTGGTGAAGATTCGGATCGCCAGCCGCAGAAGAGTGCCCAACAGATCAAGCAAGAGGAAATCGCTCGAGCAGAGGCCGCCATGGACACCCACCTGCAAGAGTTGGCGCAACTGCCCAGAATAATTCCGGCATCTCTTGAGCACCACAAGAAAGTGACCGGCCTACCGGTCTCAGTTGGTGGATGGTCCCTCGTGAAAGTGGATTGCGGCCCAAGTCAATGTGGGGGGGAGTATAGCGATGAAACGATTACCGGTGCCAAAGCCCTTTCTACAGCGTTAGCGCATGATTGTGACCCCCTGTTTGATCCGCAAGGCAAGACAGCATTGTGTAGCGTGACCAGAGCAGAGGTGGCAACAAATCAGCAAACAACCGAGATCACTGTTGCACCGTCGGTACTGGCAGATATGCGTGAGCGCATGATGACGGTAGCACGATCAATTGAGGGTGCCGGCTATCGCGTGGGAGAGCCGTCGCCGATTTCGTTTCAGGGGCGAGAAGTTATTGGCAAGCAAAGCGTGCCGGTAGTGGTTGAAGTGGCGCTGGACCTGCCAATAAGCACGGTGAGAGCGGTGGTCCCTTATGTTTTTGAAGGGGCTCCGGTGTTATTCGCGGGAATGAATTACGACCTTAATAGCAAATCAGCGCGTGTGACTGGCGAATTAGTGGTTGATGGAGGCAAGCAATGAAACGGGCAATGAAGACGGGATTGATCGCAGTTGTGTTCAGCTTGGGCTCAGGTGCGACTTGGGCGCAGAGCGACGTTGCGGATCTGATCGATCAAAGGGAGCAGTTAAAAGCAAAAGACTTTCAAATTTCAATGAAAGAGAAGGAATTGGAGCTGAAGAAGCTTGAGGAAGAAATCGCGTTGCTGGAAGCGGATGCCGACAAGATCCTAACAGCAGAAGACGTAAGAGCAATGATTGCCGATGCGCAAGCCAATGCTGAAGGCTCTGAAGAAGCGCAGCGGCGAATACAGAAACTTCAGGCAAGGATGCAGGTGCCCAGTAACGAAGAAAACGAGGGAGATGATAAACCAGAGCCGGCCGTCATTACCGGTGGCATGGTAACGTCGATTTATCGCAACAAGCCTGGTGGTGCTCCCCTTGCAGACGTTGTACTCCGTGATGGGACGACAGCGATCCTAGAAGAAGGGCAAAAAATTGATGGATGGGAAGTCCACGATATTCAATTGAAAAAAGTCGTACTTGGTAAAGCGAATGGTGAAAAAGCGGTCCTTCGCTACGGCATTATTCGGTAATTCTAATCGCAGGCAGGTGACGCATGAGCAAAGTGGGGCAACTGGCCGTTAAACTGGGATATTGCACAGAGGAAGGGCTTAGACGTTCGTTGTCTGAACAGACACGATTGGCCCAGGCGAACGGTAAGAAGATTCACTTGCTGCGTGTAATGGTGCATCTAAAGGTGGTAACGAAAGAACAAGCCCATGATTTGCAACAGCGCCTCAGCAATAATGTGCCGGAAAAACAATCTGGATCGGGCATTATCAATACCATGTCCGAACTCAGCCAGCGTTTCACAAACATACAGTTTGTGGATAATGCCCTATCCAATAACCAGCCGTACATTGAGGTCAGCGATAAGAAAAAGATTATTGTGGTTGCCCAGGATGATAAAGGGCAACTGTTAATTTTTCATAGCGACCAGAAAGCCTATATGAATTCGCTGATGAAGGCGAATGAGCAAGTGACACGGTTTTGGCATGAAACAAAAGGAGGGCGTGGTACCCGCCCTAAGTTGGTTCCAATCACCCAGGAAGTGATGGACATTCTAGCCAGCACGTTGGATGAAACGGATGCTGGTGATTCAAGTCAACAAGTAAAGCTGTTTCAGGATTTGATTAGAAAGGCGGTTGAGCTAAAGGCCTCAGATGTGCATTTCTTTCGTGAAGAGGATGTTTGTCACATCCGCATGAGAATATATGGCGCAATGAGAACCTATCGGGACTGGGGCCCTGATCAGGCGGAAGCTGTATTAAGTGCCGCTTTCTCGACCTGCAAGGTCGGTAAATCAGATACGTCTTGGGATCCAAGAATCGGGCAGCGAGTCCGCATTGGTGTGCAGTACGACAAGTACACTCACATTGATGGACGTTATGAGCATAGCCCTGGGGATGGGGATAAATTTCATGCATGTATCCGATTGCAGGTGAACGATATCCGTGACAAATACAGGGTTCCTAGGCTGACGGATCTTGGATACACCAAAGCGCAAGAAAAAATGTTGAAAGCGGCCTGTCGAAAACAGTCAGGTATGGTGTGCTTTTCTGGGCCTACGGGGTCAGGTAAATCAACCACGATGGCTGCAATTATCAAATGGCTATATCAGGGTGGCGATCAAAATATATTAACGGTAGAAAGTCCGGTTGAGCGCGATTTGCCAGCCTTCCAAGCGGCTGTCTCCGATAATGAAGAGGCAAAAGCCAATGAATTTGCCGAGGCGGTTCGAAGCTGTTTGCGCCGAGATCCGGATGTATTAATGATAGGTGAGACAAGGGATAAGCTCTCAGCCGAAGCTGTTGTGAGCGGGGTGCAAACTGGACACATGCTGTTAACAAGTATTCATGCGCAAAGCGGGATTGAGATCGTTGAGCGCATGGCGAGTAGCGCGTTGCAAGTGCCCCGAGAAACAATCGGTAGTCCCTCATTTATATCAGCGCTTGTTTTTCAAATGTTACTTCCAAAATTGGATGACGATTCAAAAATTCAACTGAACCAAGACAATATTTACGATTATTTGGATCGTGATCTGGTACATCGAATTATGCGAGTGGCCGACATAACGAAGGCCAATATTTGCATTCGAGGTTCGTCTGAAGCTTACCCGGAAGGCATTTGTGGAATGACCGTGTGCGCGGAAGTCATTACGCCCGATATGAAGATGCGCGAATTCTTCCGGGAAATGAAATTGACGGAAGCACTGACCCATTGGCTGAAAAGCGGGCATCACGTTGAGCGCGAAAAACCTCTGGAAGAACGAGTTATTGGTTTCACAGCCCATGACCACGCGGTTAAGAAGATGATTGAGGGCATGATCGACCCCAGAGATGTAGAGGACTACTTTGGTTTGCTGTCGATGCAAATGGTCATGGAAGATGGCGTGTTTGATGAACAAGAGGCCGATGAGCTGTTCGACTACCAAAATCAGGAGCCGGCGCATGTTTAACCGGAATCGAGCACTTAAAGCCAAAGAGCGTATTGATTTATATCGATTTCTGTCGGTGCTGGAAAGAAGCGGCCAGAACCATCAGGAGGCGAGCCTTAAAGTTGCGGAAACGCTGGAGCAAGAGGCAAAAAAGAGTTTTGGAGGGCGGAACCGATCCTTGGAAAAATCTGCCAGGATTTATAGGCAAATTGCGACGCGAATCCGAGAGGGTAAGCCACTTCATAAAAGTCTTTCTGGTTTGGCACCAGACGCCGAAATTTTGATGATTATGGCGGGCGAACAAGGCGATCTTCAAAAGGGGTTGAAGGCCGCTGAAGTTGAAGCTTCGGCTGTTCAAGAAATGCGAGACGGCTTGGTACGAGGAATGATTTATCCGGGCATCCTAATGATATTTGCCGGGATTGCTATGTGGTTTGTTGGCTCTTCATTGTTGCCGACTATTGCAAAAACCGTGTCGCTGGATGATTGGTCATCCAGTCAGCGTAATTTTTACTGGGCAACGACCCACATGGAGGTTTGGTTGCCGATAGTAATTCTTGCTATTGCTCTTTTGGTATGGCTGGTTCGACTGATCAATGAGAGGTGGGTAGGTCGATCTCGAGAAGGCATCCAATGGTTGCCGCCATTCAATATTATTCGAAAAATGAAGGCAGCCAGTTTTCTGACCACGTTTTCGAGTCTCATTATGGCCGGAGAACCCCTGGATATTGCGCTAAATCGCATCATCAAAAACAATCGTAGTCCTTATCTTGCGTTTTATTTGCGTGAAGCAAAACGGCGCCTGGAAACAGGTGAAGGCCGGAAAGGACCTGGGCAAATCATCAGTGATTCTTTATTTTCGCCCTGGATTAAAGTTCGTCTTCGGATATACGGGGACGGGGGGATTGAGACCTTTGCTGAACGCTTACAAGAAATCGCCGATGTAAGTCGCAATGAAGCGCTAGGGGCAGTACGCCTTATATCGACGATTATTAATGTATTATTGATGGTAGCCGTAGCGGCAATTATTGTCATGGCGGTGTCTACCATGTATTCCGTCACGGGCGGCTTAGATGTTGGTGCGCAACCTTATTGAAACGCAAGGAGTAGTCGATGAACGCTGTAAATATGAATAAATCAATCACGTCCCAGGGCGGCTTTTCCCTTTTAGAGCTGATGATCGTTGTTTCGGTCATTGGAATGCTGGCTGCTGGGGCCTATGCGCTGGCGCCGGGGCTAATGTCAAGCGTCGGCTCTACCAATGAAATCAAAAAGGTAGAAGCAATTTCACAACGAATTCTGAGTGTGTACGACAAAGCAAGTAATTTTTCGGGATTGGATGACGCTGTGGCCATGAACTTATCTGTCTTCCCCGAAGATATGGTCGATGGGAGCAACGTATATAACCGTTGGAATGGAGAAGTGACGATTGCGGTCGCCAATGATTTGCAGGGCAATGCCAATAGAGCATTCACGGTCACTTCGGATGAGGTGCCAGTCGATGCATGCTCAGAAATGGCAACCGGCCAGGCCGGTGCCGCGCGAGTTCAAGTTGGTGCGGCGGGTTCAACCGGGGGAACAACCACTTATCTAAAAGATACAGGTGTGAACATGAGTTCGGTCTCAACGGCCTGTGCGAGTGGCCCGGTTTCGATAACCTATCTGTACGAAAAGCGCTAAAAACTGACGCGAGGGAGCCATTGAGCGATGGCGTCTAAGGTCACGGATTTAACCCTGTCAGAGAAAGCGTCTGGTGAGTACAAGATGTACCCATCAGACGCCGACAAGTTAAGCGATGCAACCGTGGAGGCCATTCGAGACGAATGCGCCCGTCGGTTTAAAGCAACAAAAGACCCGGAATTCCGGGTTATGCTGGAAGGGCATATTTTCCGGGTACGTCGAGAGGAAACTGCGGGCGGAGCCTACTACTTTCTTCGAGCATTCGATGAGGCGTCACCGCTGAATCCACATCGTTTACCTGGCGGGATTATTACACAGCTAGAGTCACCAAAGTTGTCCTTCGGTGGATTGGTGTTGATCGCCGGGGCGGCAGGCGCTGGTAAGTCAACGACGGCTTCGAGCACGGTGATAAGTAGGTTGAGGCGGTTTGGAGGTGTAGCGTGGACGATCGAAGACCCGATTGAGTTTCATTTGGAAGGGCACCATGGGGATAGAAACGGAATCTGCTGGCAGAAAGAGGTGAATCAGGGGGAGTTTGCGCAGGCGATGAGAAACGTCATGCGCTGTTACCCGGCTGATGCAGCGGGCATCCTGTTTGTCGGTGAAATTAGGGACGCTGAAACGGCAGACCAATGCCTTCGCGCAGCGTCCAATGGGTTGCTTGTCATTGCCACGGTACATGCCGGATCACTGGTAAGTGCTATCGACCGCCTGGTAACGCTGACAACGGAAGAAGATCGTTCTATCGCCCGAAATACTTTGGCTGACAACTTGCGTTTGGTGGTATTTCAACGACGACACCCCGAGCGTCCCAAGCTTGTGCAAACGCAATCGTTGTGGCTGAAATCAACGTCTAATGCGTCTATGGCGATACGTAGCGGTAAATATTTCGGCATGAACAACGACCTCCAGGAGCAGAAGAATCGAATGGCCATGGGGCAACCAGTTTGTTAACCAAAGGAAATAGGATGATGCGCCCAAATAGTAGGTTGACAGCCAATAAGCAACGCGGGTTTGCACTGTTTGAGGTAATGTTGGCGGCAGCGGTGTTTTCGACACTCATTGCAGGGCTTGCGACGTATTTGCGAATGGATGCGGAAGACCGCGCCATCAAACAGTATTCCGAGTGGATGGCCTCATACGTGAACGCGGTAGCAGGCTATATGGCGCAAAACCCGACAGCGCCAGCAGTATTGACACGCACTGGCACTGATTGGCTGAAATCGGATACATGCGGGGGCTCTATTTTTGATGACGATACGGCGTTTTTGAGCTGTAACGTCCCGACCAATTTTAATAATCCGTATGGTATGTCAGCGCCTACGGTGACGTTTGATTACACCTCAAACACCAACCCCTCCGCGGCCATCACCTTCGGCACTGTTGTCGATGAAGGAGAGGTGGATCCAGTAGTGGCATCCCGATTGAGTTCTGAAATGACACGCCGGATTGAGGTCAATCAAGGGTATCAGCATATTGAGATTTTCCATGCGAGCTCGAATGATGTGGCTGAACTTTCGAGCGGTTTGCTGCGAGGGGTGATCGATAACAACATTGGCTCAGACATTCATCTGCGCTTGGATGGTAGCAATTCGATGAAAAACCCCATCGTGAGTGAGTCTACCACCTGGGCCCTGATTGCCAGGGACGAAAATGCCAATGAGAATGTGGCTGCCCGGGATTCCACCGGCTCTATTAACGCGAATGATGTTTTTGTTCGGGCATCCGGAAATGGTGGGTTCTGGGCCTCAGAAACCCATGAGCTCGCTGAGACGGCGTATATCGACTCGTTGGACAACGTAAAATTTGTGGGAGAGGTCCTATCCGGTCAGACGGTTGAGAAACCAACGTGCGAAGGGGGCTTGCAGCCCCGAGTCTTTGCCGATCCATCGGTCTATATGGGGGGCAATCAGGTGCAACCGGAATTGTTAGCCGGGGTCAGGCGGCAGATCACGGACCAGGGAACTAACTGGCGGATTGATGCTGAAGTGTTGGTGGCCGACGACCGACATTGGCGCAAGACGCACGAAGGCGGGCGATACCCTGCGCGAATCCTGGTTATTACACGCTGTAGCTAATGCAGTGGTCAGGCGATTAATTTGATTCGGCTGGCCCAAATTCGAAGTTAACCTCAACTGGGTGAATGCTATTTACATCCACCATTAACAGGTCTTCCGGGCGAAACACAGTCACAAGATTGGCGACACCCAGCGTTGTATCTACGTGATAGGCCAAGGCGGTAAGTCGATCGTAGGGCGGGATCTTTATCAGGTCACCAAGCAGGTGCATATTAGGGCTGGGCTTTCTAGGAAACTGATCGGAGCGAGCCGAAAGTCCATGCTGCTCAAGTAATCCTACCCACTTTTCACGAATATCGTTTAGCAGCTCTTTGTTTGCCCGGTTTGGCAAATTGACGAACCGGGTTTCAGCGAGTGTTTCCAGACGGATTTTGTTTGGATTCCAGATGCCGATGCGCGCTTCTGCGTTGATCAGGCAAAACTCGCGATTGCGATCCATTGCCCGGGAGATCGCGCTACCCAGGATGAATCGCGATGTTTTATAGCCATATAAAAAGGTATGCCCAACGTCAGGCAACCGGACGCCTGTGCCTTCAAGAAAAAAATCCGCCTGCTGTAAGGTAATTGTTTCGGGCGGAACGCGGCCAGAAAACTCAAAGTAGGTTTTCAGGCCGATTGAAGAATGCTCGTTTTTCATGGTGTCCGATCTTGTTGTTCCGTTTTGTATCGCAATGTTAAGGATAACCAAGCTTTCAACGATCAACAAGCACAAATGATTTCCATGATAGTGCCTCAGAGGATAATCGGGGCTTCTAAGTTGTTGATATTAGGAAAATGGAACAAGGGTAAGTGCATAAAATGATAGGGGTGCTATGATAAAATGTGAGCATCAAAGAAGGAGAGATGCTTGTGATTTCAACGACACACCCTATTAGCGGTCGGGAAGTCATCGGTCTACATGATCGGTTGTCCCAGCGCTACCAACACCTCAACGATTTGGATTTCGCCTTTCTGTTCAATGTGCCGCCGGTACGGATTGGGGAAATCAAAAAGGCCGTGCCTGGTGGTCGGGAAAATGAAAGCCAACAAAGGCAGTCGGCCGATCCCAGTGGGAGAAAAAACCCACGAACGATGTCGCCTACTCACGCGATAATGGTTCGCCTATTGTCCAAGTATCCCGAGCTGACGCCGTTGCCACCCCAACCCACAAGCGTTGAAGTGTGGGAGGCCATTTCTCCGTATATGCCGAAGCCAAACGGATCAAGCCGTAACGTCCCCAATGTTAACCGGATCGGGTTTGCTCCACTGTTTGGCCGATCCTACGTGTCGAGCTACAAGCTGCTCTCGGAAGAAATGCACACGGCAAGCACTCCGTCAGCGAACGTGATGCGTTTGTACGTCCTGGTAATGAGCAAGTTTGCGGAGATCCTTGTTATGACAGTCAAGGATTACCTCGCAGAGCGGGCACCCCAGTCGCTCATGGAAGAATTAGATAGCAGGCTTGAGCCGGACTGGACAGTGTTACGCTGGGAATCGGATCTGTATCGCTATATTCCCAAAAAAGCCGACCGCGAGGAGGTAAAGGCTGTGGTGCAGGAACGCCGAAAAGCGTGGTTTGATCTGTACTTGGCCGTTTTGCAGGATGAGGCAGTTTCCCGAGATCTCGATGCGTCGGAAGCCATCGCAAAGGGTAACTGGCGCAACGCGCAGCCAGTGACAGATAAGGATATGCGCAAGTATGAGCCTCGACAGCGCCCCATACTAGGGCGTTACTCGCCGGAACTGGATGACCTCAAAGAAGCTCATCGCTTTGGGTTGACCAGTTCCGAGTTTTATTGGCTCCTGGGCATGCAAGTGAAGGCCTATTATCGTATCCGAGAGAAAGGTAATCAGCGACTGGACGCCCCAACATCCATCTTGTTGCGCTACTTATATCGACAGCCCAAGGATATCAAGCACTTCTTCGCACCAGAAATGGATGTGCAGGAAATGTTGGCCATCATCAAACGAGAAGATCCAGAGTTTAATCCGATGCACCTGGGACCGTTATTAGGGGGGTCCAATGTCGTTTCCTACCATTTGCTGCAGAAGGGTAACCGCCCGTTTGCGCGGCGCCTGGCAATGATTTGGGAGCGTGAGAAGCATCGAACGCCCGACTTGTATTGGCGGTTACGCCGGTGCGTCGAAGAAGAAGTCTTTGCCCGGGGCCTAGATATTGATGAATTCTGGGAACGGAGGAAGTGGAATGTATGATCAACTGCCTTTAATAGACATAAACGCTCACGATCCTGTTCCCATGCCGGCTGAATGGTCGGATCTACGACCGAACCTTGAAGCTGTCGAGGATATTGAAAAAGCGTCCCGTGTTGAGCGGGAGGAATACTGCGGGCAAGTCTTGAAAGAGTTGGTGCGTTGCTACGAGGCGCTGCGAGAGCAAGGGCGCGTTGTTGCTGCGGCGATCTGGAAGGACGGCCAGCGCGAATTGCCCGCAAAGATGATTGATGCACCAGAAGCCGCGGGAATCGAGGCACGTCAAAGGGCCATCGAAGCAGTGACCACCTGGACCTTCCAGGAGGGGCAGGATTCGCATGAAACCACCGTTTATCGAGGGGCATTATCGTCCAGCGACGACACGCTGAAAGCAATCCAAGAGCTCAACGAGCTGAAGGCGGCATTCAGCCAAGTACACGGGGCGCTAAAGAAAACCATTCAGAATCAGTCGTCACTTCGATCCGATATGGCCGGATTGATCAACATGGTTTCTCCGGCTGAGAACAAGATCGTTCGGGCCCAGGAGGTGGGATCGATTCTGCGCGATCTGTTGCATCCTCGGTTGAGCGTTCGGCAGCTTATTCGGGCAATCCCTATCGTAGACTCGGTACCTATGAGCGTCCGCTGGCGTTGGGTTGAAAGCGCATCCAGTGTCAGAGTTTCCCGTGAAAAGCTGCTTGCCATGTTGGAGAAAAAAGCTGATCAGCCGTTTGCGGTTCAGGACATGAATCGCATTATGGCTATCCCGGGTGAGACACATTTTGCCTTGAGACGGTCGCCAGGTAGAGACTTGAGAATGCAAGTTCGCTTTCCCAAAACGGGCGGAAAAACCGAACCGTTTGTGATTTTTAAGCGCCGGGTGCCCTTGTTCTATCGGGAGGCACGTAAAGATGCGTGGCGGCAGGAGCCAGACCTGTCCGCAGCGCCGGAAAATGCCCTGAGAAGCAAGCGTAAGCGGAAGGTTGAAGAGCAACCTTTCCTGCAAACCATGCCGGCGCACAGGTACTGCGATCCATAAGTATAATTATGATTCCGTGCTGGCCATTGAGCTTGGCAGCCAATGATCGGTTCACCACATCTGTTGAATCCCAATCACCCCTGGCAAGCCCTTTCAATCGCTCGATCCAGTCAGCAAGCATTTCTCCCAGCTCAAGCGCCACTCAAGAACGGCCAACCTATACAATGAGTCTTTCAACCGCCAATGAGCCAACGATGAAGGGGACTCCATCCGGCACTTATGCGTTCTTTGCCACTTCTTCTTGTCCGGATGGATGGGTTGTTGCCAACGGCACGGACGGTACCCTGGATCTGCGCGGAGAATTCATACGCGGCTGGGATCAGGGGGCTGGTCGTGATCCAGGGCGTGGCCTACGAAGTTGGCAAAACGATTCTTATGAACAACACAACCATGGTGCTACGGGGGTTGTGACAGCTTATCACCGCCGATCAAATCACAAAATAGCGAACTATCGTTACGCGCTGTGGAATCAAGGCATGCCTACCGCAGTTTATACAACTTATTCCCATAATCGTGGTGAATCTGAAACGCGACCGAGAAACGTCGCTATGCAGGTATGCATGGCGCAGTGAGCTTCAGGATTATGGGCTGACACAAATATTCATCGCGACATTTCGCGGCCTAGTTTCGGCACCACCAGTATAGCTGGTTGTAAAATTGTGCCTGTGATTGCCAGCACCCCTTGTTGCATTACTAGTTTGCCAGGGAGATCCCCCTCGTTCGCCCCAGTAAAACACGCCGTTGTTCCAACCTTTTGAGCCCGAGTTACCAATCGAATGAGAATGATATCCATCTATGTCAGTCCGCCCCGTATGGCGGTGGTTATCGATTTCCTGGCCCTGAATTGATCCCACCCCTCGCCCGCTATTAGGGTCGAGGCCGCGCCCGGCATCCCAGCCGCGTATGAATTCTCCGCGCAGATCCAGGGTACCGTCCGTGCCATTCGCAGGCTTCCATCCAGTGGGGCAAGTCGCGGCGCTAAAATAAGCATAGGTTCCTGCAGGCACACCTCCTGCGGATGGCGCGTTATCAGCGCTCGCGAATAATGCTTCTGTCGGCCGGTCTTGCGACTGAGCTGCACTGAATTCTATTGAACTGGTGCTGATCGTTCGAGAGGTTGCGTCAGTTGTTTTCGGTGCCGCATCCACATTCGTGGTGAAGCGTGAACTTGCCTGGAGGACCCCGCAAGTCATCATAATTATACTTATGAGTCCCTGGTGGGATGGGGTAGCGTCATTTGTAAGCATATACCCATGATAGAATGGTGTATATCTGATCAGAGTGTTTAGTAATTAGGCAAGCCATCGTTGCG
>Ga0114983_1000382_pt1 | contig 19101 bp, 18 predicted proteins | sample Shrwel_input2_RT_FD_87182 | JGI IMG/M metagenome (GOLD analysis project Ga0114983, IMG submission 87182) | Subsurface microbial communities from deep shales in Ohio, USA - Utica-3 well 1 S input2 RT | ecosystem: Environmental > Aquatic > Deep subsurface > Shale gas/oil reservoir > Produced... | reverse complement strand
GCCTGGTTGCGCCGGATGCGCGAATCGCGCTGCGGCAGCCAGACGGAAGCCCAGTTTCGAGGGGTTCGTCGCCGAAAGGTCGAGCGTCGAGGTTTGATCCGATGCTTCGGCGTCAGCGCTCGAAGGCCTGCAGTTCCATCGTCACTTCGCCGCCGACAATCTGCGTGGTTTCCAGCGGCTCGACTCGCTGCAGCTTGATCAGACCGACATCCGGCGCGTACCACTCGGTGTGCTTGACCACCACCTCGGACCCGCCGAGGCGCGGATCGGCCAGCACGTGGATCAGCGCATCGCCCTCTGCCTTGATGCAGTGCTTGAAGGTGCCGGCCGGCACGGTCACTTCCTCGTCGACGGCGGTGATCTTCATCGCCAGCGTGAAGCGCGTTGATTCGTGATGCAGGAAGCGCTCGCGGAACGGCACGGCGCGTTCGAGGATGAACGGCTGGCTCGGCTGCTCCCAGCCGTCACCGAGCTTCGGTGCAATCGGCAGCACGGTGCGTGCGACGGCATCGTCACGCGGTTCCAGTTCGACCGTGGTCCTGAGCGCGCTGCGCACGATGTTGCCGCCATCGAGCTTCAGCCAGTACTCGGTGCCGAGGCTGTTGCGGCGCAGCCAGTAGGTATCGCCGCCGCGCTCGCGCGGTCCGGCGCTGGTGATCTCGAAGGTTTCGGTCTTCTCGCCTAGCGGATTCGCTTCGTGCAGGTCGTAGATCCAGCGGTGGCCAGAGGCGAGCGGGAAGTACGGCGTGTCCGGTGCGCTGCCGCAGGCGGCGAGCAGCAGGCTGGCAAGACCGATCGGCAGAAGGCGCAGGTTCATGACGGCGCGCCTCACTTTTCGGGCAGCGCCGGATCAGGCAGATCGGCCAGCGAGAAGTTCGCAGTACCGGCACTGCGCTTGTTGTCCGACACCACGTTGGACTTGTTGCGTGGCCCGGCCTTGCGGCCGATCTGCGGCAGCCCCTGCTGGCGTTGGCGCTCGCGGGCGTCCTGGATCTGCTTGTGGTCTTCCGGCGTGTACGGCAGCTCGTAGCCACGCGGCTCCGGCGCGGGGCCGTCCGGCGTCAGCTCGGTGGCCCAAAGATGGATCAGGCCAGGGTCACCGGTGGCCGCGTTCGGCTCGCGGACGCTGGCGGCGTGATAGAGGAAGCGCTCCGGCAGCTCGGCGCGCGTCGGCCAGCCAGCCATCCGCTTCCAGCCCTGCTGGCTCAGGATCGCCGCGCCGACGAAGCCGACGATCAGCAAGGTTTTCAGCCGCGCCGACAACGAAGTGCGGATCAGCAGCGCCAGTGCCAGCAGCACCAGCAGGAAGTACAGCAGCGACAGCAGCACGAGGCCTTGTGACATGGACGGAACGGTCTGGACGGGTAGGGGATCGGTCAGTCGCGCGACTTGACCAGCGATTTCTGCAGCGTATTGACGTTGGTGATGTTGCCGTCCTCGGTCACGGTGAAGCGCACGGCAGTCTTTTCCTCGCCCTGCCGGGTCAGCATGATCGTGTCGTAGTAGATGACGGTCAGCACCGGATTGACCTTGACGACGTTGACCTGCACCGGCACCGGCGCGGTCGCGTTCGACTTGTAGTTGTTGATGTTCACCGTGTACTCGCCCGGCGCCTTGCCGCGCAAGGTCACCACTTCCTGATTCAGCGGGTTGATGATCTTCTGGCCATTGACGGTGATCGTGTCGTTGGCTATGCCGCGGTCATCGCGGTCCAGATGCATCTGCCCGGAGTCCGGGTGGCGGAACCAGACGACATCGCCATCGCCGCCTTCGACCCAGGTATCGATGTCGTCTTCCGAGCCGTCCGGCCAGGTGGTGGTGACGATGAACTCGGCCTTGGTGTCGATCATCCCGGTCTTCTTCGACGGCGGGTTGAGGAACAGCAAGGTCAGGAACAACAGCATCGTGAAGCCCATCAGGGCGTTGAACAGCAGATCCGTGAACGGATCTTCCTCGTAGTGCTTGCGGTTGCTGCTGCGGCGGGCGGCCATCGGTTCAGGCTGCGTGACTGCCGTCGTGATCCGGCAGCGTGATGATCAGCGCGAACAGCCGGTCCGCCGCGCGATCGACGACCAGCATCTGGATGCCGATCATCATCGAGCCGACCAGGCCGACGATGGTGGTGTACAGCGATACCTTCATGCCGATGCCCATGCCGCGGATCAGCGTGTCCAGCCCCTGCGACTGCAGATCGTTGGCGCTGCCGATCGACGCCAGCATGATCACGAAGCCGATCACCGTGCCAAGCAGGCCGAGCTTGATCTGCAGGCCGGCCGAGAACCAGCCGAGTTCGGTGCGGCCCTTGATTCGCTCGTGCAGCAGGTCACCAAGCGCGGTGGCATCGGCACCACGCAGCGCACGCCGTTCGGCGAGGTAGTCGCTGGCCCAGCTGGCGCCATCGTGCGTCAGCCCCTGATGCAGGCGCTTCCAGATCGTGTGCTGGCGCGCCATCTCGAAGGCCAATGCGCCGCAGTACAGCGACGACAGCACGAACAGCACGATGATCCCGAAGGTCAGCCAGGTCGGATCGCCGAACGCGAGCATCGACAGCCAGCCGAGATCCAGGCTCACGTAAAGCCCGTAGACCACGCCGCCGAACACTAGCAGCCAGCGATGCCAGGCGGCGCCGGTCGGGTCATCGCTGCGCAGTGATTCCGCGCGATCAGGCGCGCGGGCCGAAGCTGTCCGTCGAAATGCTGTCATACCAGTCATGGGCTTGAGCTGCCTCGCGTTGCCGCAGCCCGTCTGGCGGGTTCAGCGGACTGACCCCTTCGGAGACGATGGCGATGCGGCCGCTGGCAGCGGAATAGAAACCGGATACCGAGATCGCCGCGTCGTGCGCGACCATCGAGTAGCAGGTGTTGATCATGCGGGCATCGGGCGGCTGACGACCAGCAAGGGCAGCCGCTATGGCCGATGCCGCGAGCTTGGCCTGCGAGTTCGCGGCGAATGCCGATTTCGGCATCGGTGCCGCAATCGCCGCATCGCCGAGCACGTGGATGCCGGCATGGCGGGTCGACTCGAAGGTCTGCGGATGTACCGGGCACCAGCCGGATTCGTCGACCAGATCAGCGCTTCCGGAGATGGCAGCCGCCTGCTGCGGCGGCACGATCGACGCCAGATGAGTGCCGATCGAGTTCGGCTGATCGCGCAGCCAGACCTCGCCGGTGCTTGGGTCGACGCGCACCACCTCGCCACCCTTGGCGCGCGGAATCCACTCGATCATCCCGCCGTAGCGCTCGTCCCACTCGGCGAGGAACAACGGCCGCTTGGTGAAATCGTCCTTGGCATCGGCAATCAGGATCTTGCAGCGCTTGCGGTCGGTGGCGAGCAGATGCTCGGCGATCAGGCTGGCGCGCTCGTACGGGCCGGGCGGACAGCGGTACGGATTCGGTGGTGCCGCGATCAGCACCGTGCTGCCATCGGCCAGCGCGTCGATGCGATCACGCAATGTTTGCACCTGTGCGTCACCGGTCCATGCGTGCGGCATGGCGCCGGACAGCGCCGGTGTCAGTCCTTCGATGACGCCCCAGCGCATTGCAATGCCCGGCGACAGCACGATGCGATCGGCGTGCAGCGTCTGGCCGCTGGCGACGCGCACGCGCTTCGTGATCGGGTCGATCGCCGTTACCTCATCTACGAGCGCCCGCACGCCGTGCGCGCGGCCGATATTGATGGTGCTGCGGCGGATGCTGTCGATGCTGCGAAGGCCGGTTACCGCCAGATTGGTGAACGGCCCGGTGCACCAGTGCGTGCGGGCGTCGATCAGCAGGATGTCGGTGTGGGGCGACAGTGCCCGCAGCGTCTTTGCGAATGTCGCACCGCCGAAGCCGGCGCCGATCACGATCACCCTGGCCTTAGGCCGAGCCACTGCCAGCAATGGTGTTGCGCCGCCAAGGCAGGCGAGGGCAGCGGACTGCAGCCAGCGGCGGCGCGAGAGGTTCATCGCGCGGCGGATGTTCCGAGTTCGGCCGCCAGCGCGTCGATTTCAGTATCGGTCAGCGCTTTCGCGAACCGCGCCATGATCGAGCCCGGCTCGGGTGCTTCACGCGCCGCCCGCAGGCTGGCTGCGATTCGCGCTGCTGAATAGCCGGCCAGCGATGGCATCGACGCCGCATTCACCGCCGGCTGGTGGCAGCCCTGACAGGACAGCGCCAGTGGCGACAGCCGGCTCGCCGATATGGCCGATGGCGTCGCCAGTGCAGGCGCTGCCGCAGTGAGGCCGGCGACAAGCAAGCTGGCGGAGAAGCGAAGGCGGGGTGTCGGCATGGTCGGCGCGGAGAGCAGTAAACGTGCCGTGAGATGAGACCCGCAGAATAGCGATCAAGCCCTTGTTTGTGCGGCGTGTTCGGCCGATGGCGGACGAGCCCCTGTCATGCGCTGTCACGGAAGCGGGACAGTGGATGTCGACATGCACCAGGGAATCGAGGCGATTCCGACGGAGCAAGGCATCGACTAAGCTGCGGTCTCGTCGATGGCTTGGTTCGTGTGCCACACGCCTTTCAGCATCGACACCCCAGTCGACGCAGGGCGGGCAGACATGAGCAATCGCTTCCTGAGATGGGCCGGAACCTGGATCGAGGACAACATCCCGCCCGGCGCCAACCCCGATATCGAAACCTACGCCGCCCGCGCGAAGCGCCTGCTGGACAAGTTGGTTGCCGAGGCTGCAGATGCGGGTTTCACGCGCGCCGAAATCGAAGAAGAACGCGCCCGCCTCGCGCCTCAGGTACTTGCCGCGGCATCGGATGACCGGGATTTCGACGTCAATGCCTACCATCTCAAGTCACTGCTGGCGCAGGAGAACGAGGACGGCGATTGAGGTTCGTGCCGAGGGGGTGAGGGTAGTACTACGGGTCCAGACGCGCCTTGCTCGATAGCCGAGGCTTCTGCTTCGGTTCTCCGCTCGCCGACTCGATCGGCGGCGCGACCTAGGCGGGGCTCACACCGGACGGTCGCTGAGAGCTTCGGTCGAGGCCTCGAGCTGCACCGGCACGAGGGTCGCCGTGCGGATGTCAGCATTTGCAGACAGTGTCTGGGTCATGATCAGTTGCAGCGACTCTGCGGGCATCGTCTCCGCCGTGATCACGGCCTTGATCAGCATCGGAGCCGGATCGACGCGGTTTGAATCGATGAAGGCCTCGAAGTCGAGGTGCGGGCCCGTCGAGCGACCGGAGGTGCCAACCGTGCCGATCACTTCGTCCGCCTTTACCTGGGTGCCGACCTTGATACCCGGCTTGATTGTGGCGAGATGCGAATAGCCGGTCTCGAACAGGTTCGAGTGACGCACCACCACATAGCGGCCGCGATCCTTGGTGCGTGCAACCTTCACGACCGTGCCTGCCGCTGCGGCATGGACCGGCGTGCCGGTGCGCGCGCCGAAGTCGATGCCGCCATGGAAGCGCATGCGCTTGAAAATCGGGTGCCGGCGCCAGCCAAACGCCGACGTGATCGGCGCGCCGTGCACCGGCGGCGTGATCTTCGGATACGCCGCCGAGCCCAGCGTGTTCGAAAGGCGAGCGGCCATGGCGACTTCAGCGCCAGCAGGCAGGGCAATGCCCAGGTCCAGCGCCATCGCGGACTGCGACAGCGTCAGTCCAACCACGGCGGTGGCCAGTGAGAACCCAATCTTCGTCAGCAACTTGCCCATGGCATCGTCCGGCTACAAATGATTTGCTCGTCAACATGACAAACGAATCATGTTGCGGAGCAGCATAGTAGCCAAAAAGCTGGAGATGTCAATTTTCTGACGCTTTATGGGCTTTCTGTCCGACGAGGCGGCCCGCCGGTCGAATTCCGGAACTATCGACGTGTCGGATTTAGGTTCCCACTGTCAGCGATGTCCCCTGGAAAGCGCAGTGCGAAATTCGGTGCGACGCCGATGCTGGGCTTGCCCTGTCACGGATTTCGCTGCGCTCTACCCCGGCTGCTCTGTCGGCAGCGTTACTTGCCGCGAACTCGAACGACACACATTCCGGTCGAGCACCGGGTCATGGATCGCCGATCGTTGGCACGCTTGACGCAGTCCGAGCGTGCAACCGGCGCAGGGCATCGACCAGCCCATGGTCGCTTGGTTAGAGCAGCGCGAGATCCGGACGACGTAGATCCCGGATACGACCTCACCTAACTGACGTCAGGCTTGGCCCCGCTGTCAATAATTCTTTAAAAGAAAAAATGTAGGTTCTGATCAATGACGACCCATGTCGAAAGTGATCGGAATGGAGACTTGGAACTCCGTGAATTTTTCAGGTGTACTGGGTGAAACTGGAGGGAATTTGCCGATCCGTTCAATAGTTGCCCGACACTCTGCATCCAAAACAGCCGAACCTGCGCTCTTGCTTAATTCGTAGCTGATCAAATTACCTGTTCGCAAGATCTTGATAAAGACGATGCAGGTTCCTTGAATGTTATTTCTATACGCGCGGTCAGGATAAGTGACATTCTGAACGATCAAGCCTTGTAGTTCCTCATAATATGAGATTTTCTCATCAGTACTGCTTTAAACATTGACCTCTTTGTGTTCTCGTTGTTCGTCAGGAGTGCCGGTTGTGGAGTCGTTTGTTTTATTTTCTGTATCCAGAAAGTTTATCTCCAGAGATCTCTCTAGAGCTTCGGTGACTTCGCTTTGTGATTGATCTGGATTGTCATCATGCTCTTCCAGTGAGGCGTATAGATACCATATCGTCGAATCAACCGAAGTGCTTTTTTGTTCTGAGTTTTCAGTAGTCCCATGGCGATAAACGGGATTCAACATATCGGATCCTTACGACGCTCTAATCCCCCCAACTGCTCGATGATCTTTGTCAGATGGGCTAAAAATGCCTGTCTGATCCGTGGAAACGGGTAGCGAAACCAACAACAAGAATGAAAATGCTGCTGGCAATCGGTGAGTTGCTTTCGGCATGGATGCTCCGCTGCGAGCTTGGTGATTTGATTTCCGAGATTTGGCAATGCTTGATGGTAAGGGTCAGCTTTCCGAGCGTCTTAGGTCGTGAAGCGGGCGGCACCTGGGCGCGTCGAGCCCGGCTAGCGAGTTGCTGATGAAGCGATTGAATGCGAGCTATTGAAGAAATAAAAAAGCCGCCCGGTTCTTCAACCGGGCGGCTCTTCAATCAGCGATAAAGCGAAGCGATCAGTTGACGACTGGATTCAACTCGCCCTTGGCGTAGCGGCTGGCCATCTTGTCCAGATGCACGACCTTGATCTTCGAGGCCTTGCCGGCGCTCTCGAATGCTTCGAAGCGCAGCTGGCAGATGTCCTTTGCAGCAGCGGTGGCGACCTTCAAGTAGCCGCGCGGATCGAATTCCTCCGGCTTGTCGCCGAGGTAGCGGCGGATCGCGCCGGTCATCGCCAGACGGATGTCGGTGTCGATGTTGATCTTGCGCACGCCGTGCTTGATGCCTTCGCGGATTTCCTCGACCGGCACGCCGTAGGTTTCCTTGATGTTGCCGCCGTACTTGCGAATGATCTCCAGCCATTCCTGCGGCACGCTCGACGAGCCGTGCATCACCAGATGGGTGTTCGGGATGCGGGCGTGGATCGCCTTGATCTGGCTGATTGCCAGCACGTCGCCGGTCGGCGGACGGGTGAACTTGTAGGCGCCGTGGCTGGTGCCGATGGCAATGGCCAGCGCATCGACGCCGGTGGCCTTGACGAACTCGGCGGCTTCGTTCGGGTCGGTCAGCAGCTGCGAATGATCGAGCACGCCTTCTGCACCGACGCCGTCCTCCTCACCGGCGGTGCCGGTTTCGAGCGAACCCAGGCAGCCCAACTCGCCTTCGACCGACACGCCGACCGCATGTGCCATTTCGACGACCCGCGCGGTGACGCGGACGTTGTAGTCGTACTCGGCCGGGGTCTTCTGATCTTCCTTCAGCGAGCCGTCCATCATCACGCTCGAGAAGCCCGAGCGGATCGAGGCCTGGCACGAGGCTGGGCTGGCGCCGTGGTCCTGGTGCATGCAGATCGGGATGTGCGGGTACGACTCGATGGCCGCTTCGATCAGGTGGCGCAGGAACGGTTCGCCGGCGTACTTGCGGGCGCCGGCTGAGGCCTGAAGGATCACCGGGCTGTCGCAGGCGTCTGCGGCCTGCATGATCGCGGAGACCTGCTCCATGTTGTTGACGTTGAACGCGGGCAGGCCGTAGCCGTGCTCGGCCGCATGGTCCAGCAATTGGCGCAGGGAAATCAGTGCCATGAATTCAATCTCTTTGGGTTTGTTGGGGGCGGCGCTAGGCTGATATCAGCTTTTGACACCGCCACTTAGGGTAACCGACGCAGACACCGTGCCGGAACAGGCGAGTGCGACTTCGGTCAGGGTTGGAATCACCCGGTCGGCACCGGCAAGCTCGGCCGGTTCGCCGCCGTTGTAGCCGTACGGCACCATCCATACCGGGACGCCGGCATTGCGGGCGCAGGCGACGTCGATCGACGAGTCGCCGACCATCAGGGTCCGCGCCGCGGCGGTACCGAACTTTTCCAGCGCGTACAGGATCGGGGCGGCGTCCGGCTTCTTCCTGGCCAGCGTGTCGCCGCAGACCAGCAGGTCGATCAGCGCTGGCAGCGGCCCGCCGGCGAGCAACTGTTCGACGAAGCGGGTTTCCTTGTTCGACACGATGGCGCACTTCACGCCGAGCGCTCGCAGCGTGCTCAAGGTCGACACGGTGTCGGCGAACGGCTGGCTTTGCGGCGCCAGCCGAGCGTAGTGATGCTCGAAGCGAAGCAGTGCCGCGTCGATGTCGGCATCGCGCTTTGTCGCGGTAGTGCCTGGTGGCGCCACCGTGTCATAGGCCTTGGCGATCGTCTGGCGCACGCCGTGGCCGATGAAAAAGCGCACGCCGGCGATGTCGACCGGCGGCAGCCCCTGTTCGGCAATCGCCAGACTGACCGCCGCGCCGATCTCCGGCGCGGTTTCGAGCAGCGTGCCGTCAAGATCGAACAGCACGGCGTCGAACGGGCGGCTCATGCGCTTCAGTTGCTCGACCGTTCGATGATCGCCGGCGCAGTCGTGGTTTCGACCACCTGCTGCGCCGCCTTGACGACCGCCGCGGCGGTGATGCCGAAGTACTCGTACAACGCTGGCGCCGGGGCCGATTCGCCGAAGCTCGACATCCCGACGAAGCCGCCGTCGAGGCCGATGTACTTGTACCAGCCGTCCGCCGTTCCGGCTTCAACTGCAACCCGCGGCAGGCCGCGTGGCAGAACCTCGGCCTTGTATGCGGCGTCCTGACGATCAAAGACGTCGGTCGACGGCATCGACACCACGCGCGCGCCGATACCAAGCGCGGCGAGGCTGGCCTGGGCCTGCACCGCCAGCATCACTTCCGAGCCGGTGGCGATGAGGATCACGTTGATCGGCAGCTCGGATTCGGCCAGCACATACCCGCCGCGCTCGATCAGCGCTTCAGCGCCGTCGCCATGCTTTTGCTGCGCCAAGTTCTGGCGCGACAGCAGCAGCGCCGCCGGGCCGTCGTGGCGTTCGATCGAGGCCTTCCAGGCCACCGCCGTTTCCAGAGCATCGCAAGGCCGCCAGACGTCCAGGTTCGGAATCGCGCGCAGGCTCGCGGCATGCTCGACCGGCTGGTGGGTCGGGCCGTCTTCGCCGAGGCCGATCGAATCGTGGGTCAGCACGTAGATCACGCGCAGCTTCATCAGCGCGCTCATGCGCATGCCGTTGCGCATGTAGTCGGAGAACACCGCGAAGGTGCCGCCGTACGGAATGAAGCCGCCGTGCAGCGCCACGCCGTTCATGATCGCCGCCATGCCGAATTCACGGACGCCGTAGCTGACGTAGTTGCCGGTTGCACCAACCGTGTGGAACGCGGCGCTGGCCTTGGCGGCAGTCAGGTTCGAGCCGGTGAGGTCGGCCGAACCGCCGAGCAGTTCCGGCACCGCGGGCACCAGCGCTTCGAGCGCGACCTGCGAGGACTTGCGAGTGGCGACCGCCGCCGTCACGCCATGAGCCGAAGCCAGCAGCGCCTTCGTGGTGTCCAGCCAGTTCTTCGGCAGCAGGCCGTGCTGAGTGCGCAGGAACTCTTCCGCTTCATGCGGGAACGCGGTCTTGTAGGCGGCGAATGCCGTGTTCCAGGCCGCTTCCTTGGCGTCGCCAGCTGCGCGCGCATCCCAGGCGGCGCGGATGTCGTCGGGAATCTCGAACGGGCCGTAGTTCCAGTCGAGCGCTGCACGGGTGGCAGCGACTTCGGCGGCACCGAGTGCCGCGCCGTGAACCTCCTCGGTGCCGACCTTGTTCGGCGAGCCCCAGCCGATCTGGGTGCGGGCGATGATCAGCGTCGGCTTGGCGGTCTGGGCCAGTGCTTCCTTCGTCGCTGCGTCGATCGCGGCCACATCATGGCCATCGATCGGGCCGATCACGTGCCAGCCATAGGCCTTGAAGCGGGCGGCGGTGTCGTCGCGGAACCAGCCTTCGACATGGCCGTCGATCGAGATGCCGTTGTCGTCGTAATAGCAGACCAGCTTGTTCAAGCCGAACACGCCGGCCAGCGAGCAGACTTCGTGGCTGACGCCTTCCATCAGGCAGCCGTCGCCAAGGAACACGAAGGTACGGTGGTCGACGATCGTGTGGCCCGGCTTGTTGTAGCGAGCGGCAAGCAGCTTTTCAGCCAGCGCCATGCCAACGCCGTTGGCGATGCCTTGACCCAGCGGACCGGTGGTGGTTTCGACGCCCGGCGTGATCGCGAATTCGGGATGGCCGGCGGTCTTCGAGTGCAGCTGGCGGAACTTCTTCAGCTCCTCGATCGGCAGGTCGTAGCCGGCCAGGTTCAGCGCTGCGTAATGCAGCATCGAGCCGTGGCCGTTGGAAATCAGGAAGCGGTCACGGTCAGCCCACTTCGGGTTGTTCGGCGAGTGCTTCAGGTAGTCGCGCCACAGCACCTCGGTGAGATCGGCCATGCCCATCGGCATGCCGGGGTGGCCGGACTTCGCGGCTTCCACGCCGTCGATGGCGAGAAAGCGGATGGCGTTGGCCAGACGGCGACGGGCGGCGGCGTTCAGTGGGGCGGTCATGACTTGTTTGGGCTTGAAAAAAGCGATCTCACGCAGAGAACGCAAAGGACGCAGAGAACGGCAACAACACTTCCGGTCTGGCTGTTCTCTGCGCGCTTCGCGTTCTCTGCATGAGGAATGTTGTTGGGGTTGGCCGCCCGGTCAGGCGCGGCGCTTCTTGTCCATCAGACGCAGGATCATCGGCGTGAAGATCATCTGCATCGCGAGCGACATTTTGCCACCCGGGCAGACGATGTTGTTTGGCCGGGTCATCATCGAACCGTGCAGCATGCTCAGCAGGTACTGGAAGTCGATGCCCTTCGGGTCGGCGAAACGAATCACCAGCATCGACTCGTCGGCGGTCGGAATATCGCGTGCAATGAACGGGTTGGAGGTGTCCACCGTGGGCACGCGCTGGAAGTTCACGTGGGTGCGCGAGAACTGCGGGCACAGGTGGTTGATGTAGTCCGGCATGCGCCGGAGGATCGTGTCGACAACCGCTTCCTGCGAGTAACCGCGCATGTTCTTGTCGCGGTGCAGCTTCTGGATCCATTCGAGATTGATGATCGGCACCACGCCGACCAGCAGATCGACCTGGGCGGCGATGTTGTGCTTTTCGTCGGCATAGCCGCCATGCAGGCCTTCGTAGAACAGCAGGTCGGTGTTGTCCGGAAGATCGACCCAAGGCGTGAACGTGCCGGGGTCCTGCTTGTACGGCGCGGCCTCGTCGGCATCGTGCAGGTAGTGACGGATCTTGCCGGTGCCGCTCTTGCCATAGCTGCGGAACAGCTTCTCGAGTTCCTCGATCAGGTTGGCCTCCGGGCCAAAGTGGCTGAAGTGCGTGTTGCCCTGGCTTTCTTCCTCTTTCAGCCGCGCGCGCATGCCAAGCCGATCGAAGCGGTGGAAGGCATCCCCTTCGACGACACCGGGCTTCAGCTTTTCGCGCCGGAAGATGTGCTGGAACGCTTTCATCACCGTCGTCGTTCCGGCTCCAGATGAGCCGGTCACCGCGATGATCGGATGCTTGACGGACATGCGCGTCTCCTCGTGTCGATCGCCTCGTGGTGTGCGGGCGGCTGTTCTGGTGGGACTTGGGCTCAGACTTCCGAGCGGTACAGCGAGCGATTGCTGAACAACGGCGAGATGAACGGACGATCCTCGCCGGCATCGAACTCGGCGTGATAGCGCTCGATGCGCTCGACCTCGTTCCGCGATCCGAAGATCACCGCGATCCGCTGATGCAGCGACTCGGCCGGATGATCGAGGATCGGCCCGCGGCCATGGCTGGCCGCGCCACCGGCCTGCTCGATGATGAAGCCGACCGGATTGGCTTCGTAGAGCAGCCGCAAACGGCCCGGCTTCTGCGGATCCTTGGTGTCGCGCGGGTACATGAAGACGCCGCCGCGCATCAGGATGCGATGGACTTCGGCGACCATCGACGCGATCCAGCGCATGTTGAAGTCGCGGCCGCGCACGCCGGTCTTGCCGGCCTTGCACTCCTCGACATAGCGCGACACCGGCGGCTCCCAGAAGCGCTCGTTCGAGGTGTTGATCGCGAATTCGCTGGTGTCCTCGGGAATCAGCAGGTTCTCGTGGGTCAGGATGAAGTTGCCGATTTCCCGATCCAGCGTGAACCCGTGGGTGCCCTTGCCGACCGTGATCACCAGCATCGTTGCCGGCCCGTAGATCGCGTAACCGGCAGCGACCTGCTTGCGCCCGATCTGCAGGAAATCGGCCTTGGTCGGCTCGGCGTCGTTGTCGTGCACCAGTACCGAAAAGATGGTGCCGACCGAGACATTGACGTCGATGTTCGATGAGCCATCGAGCGGGTCGAAGTTCAGCAGGTAGCGACCCCGCTTGAACTCCGGTGGAATCCGGATTGGGTCCTCGTTTTCCTCGGAGATCATCCCGGCCAGCGTGCCGCCCCATTCGCAGGCATCGATCAGCGCGTCATTCGACAGCACGTCGAGCTTCTTCTGGATCTCGCCCTGGATGTTGGTGGCTTCGATGTTGCCGTGGAAGCCGCCGAGCGCGCCCTTGGCAGTCATGGCGGCGATCGACTTCATCGCCGCCGCCACGTCGATCAGCAGGCCGGCCAGCTGGCCGTTGTCATCGACTTCATGCAGTTGCTCGATCAGAAACTTCGAGAGCGTGGTTCTTCCGGGTTGCATGGCGGGGCCCTCAGGTCTTGTCGGCGGAATCGGGTGCGTCGAACACTCGCGAGGCGAGGATATCGGACGCGGATAGCGTGCTGAGATCATCGGCCGTGACATTGGGCCGCCCAGCGCCGACGCCGGCAAAAAGCCGGTTCGCCTGCCGCAGCCGGGCGCGGTCCAGCGCATTGCGCACCGAGCGGGCATTGGCGAAGTTCGACTGCGTGAGCCGGCGATCGATGTAGTCGCCCATCGCCTGCTGGGCATCGGCGTCGAAACGGTAATTCATCGCGCTGACCATCTTCCCGGCTATCGACAGCAACTCCGGCTGCGAGTAATCCGGGAAGTCGACGTGATGCGCGATGCGCGACGACATGCCGGGATTCGAGCTGAAGAACGTGTTCATCCGGTCGTGGTAGCCGGCCAGGATCACGACGAGGTCGTCGCGATTGTTCTCCATCACCTGCAGCAGGATCTCGATCGATTCCTGACCGTAGTCACGCTCGTTTTCCGGCCGGTACAGGTAGTAGGCCTCGTCAATGAACAGCACGCCGCCCATCGCCCTTTTCAGCACCTCCTTGGTCTTGGGCGCGGTGTGTCCGATGTACTGGCCGACCAGATCATCGCGGGTCACCGACACCACATGGCCTTTGCGGACATAGCCAAGCCGGTGGAGGATTTCTGCCATCCGCAGCGCCACCGTGGTCTTGCCGGTGCCGGGATTGCCGGTGAAGCACATGTGCAGGCTCGGCGGCGTTGCTTCGAGACCCAGCGTCTTGCGGGCGCGAGTGACCGCCAGATACGCCGCGATCTCGCGGATGCGCCGCTTCACCGGCGCCAGTCCGACCAGCTCGCGGTCGAGCTGTTCGAGCACCTCGGTGACGTTCGAATCGCGAACGATCGCCTGGAGGTCTACGGTCTTCGCATCGTCCATGGTCGCCTCCTCGGTCAAGGGCAATAAAGGGGCGGCGGTGACGAGAGCCATTGCGGCCATCGGCACCCGCCGTGCAAGTCAGTCGGTATCAGTAGCGTTCGCTTTCCGGCTTGTCGGTGGCGTAGGAATGGATGGTGTAGCGAATCGCGCGGCCATCGACTTCCTGGCGCACGAGACCGAAACCCGGTTCTTTCGCGGGACGATTGACGATGTACGACATCGTCGGCGACTCGACCCCTCGGGTGGCGTCGAAAGCGGTGACCCGGATGTACTGGTTCGGGAAAGTCTTGCGGGCGCTGTTGATTTCCATCAGCGCACCGGCGGCGTCCTTCAGATCGAACATCGGGTTGCCGAACATTTCCCAGTAGGTGTTGCGCGGATGCGGATCGTCGGTGTACTCGACGCCGATCGCCCAGCCGTTCTTGAGCGCGTAGTCGAGCTGCGCGGTGATCTGCGTGTCGGTGAGATCCGGCAGGAACGAGAACTGGCCCTGCGTCAGCCGCTGGTTGGTATTGGTCATCATGATCGTGGCTCCCGGGCTCAGGCAGTGGCGGTGGCGGTCGGCGCGTAGTCGGCGGTATCGGTCGACTCGTAGTTGAAGGTGACATCGCCCCAGACATCGAGCGCCTGCTTCAACGGCGTGCACCACTTGCCGGCGTCGCGCAGGATCTGCGGACCTTCGTTCCAGATGTCGCGGCCTTCGTTGCGGGCCATGACCATCGCTTCCAGCGCCACGCGATTGGCGGTGGCACCGGCCTGGATGCCCTGCGGATGGCCAATGGTGCCGCCGCCGAACTGCAGCACCACGTCGTCGCCGAGGTAGGTCAGCAACTGGTGCATCTGGCCGGCGTGGATGCCGCCGGATGCCACCGGCATCACCTTGTTCAGGCTGGCCCAGTTCTGCTCGAAGAACAGCCCGGTTTCCAGACACTGCGGGCTGTGCGTTTCGCGCAGCGTGTCGTAGAAGCCCTTGATCATCAGCGGATCGCCTTCGAGCTTGCCGACCACGGTGCCGGCGTGGATGTGGTCGACGCCGGCCATGCGCATCCACTTGCAGATGACGCGGAAATTCATGCCATGGTTCTTCTGGCGCGAGTATGTCGAGTTACCGGCACGATGCAGGTGCAGGATCATGTCGTTCTTGCGTGCCCAGACCGCCATGCTCTGGATCGCGGTATAGCCGATCACCAGGTCGATCATGATGATCACCGACCCCAGGCTCTTGGCGAACTCGGCGCGGGCGTACATCTCCTCCATCGTGCCGGCGGTCACGTTCAGGTAGTGGCCCTTGATCTCGCCGGTAGCCGCCGATGCCTTGTTGACGGCCTCCATGCAGTACAGGAAGCGATCCCGCCAGTGCATGAACGGCTGCGAGTTGATGTTCTCGTCGTCCTTCATGAAATCGAGGCCACCCTTCAGGCCTTCGTAGACCACGCGGCCGTAATTGCGGCCGGACAGCCCGAGCTTCGGCTTGGTCGTGGCGCCGAGCAGCGGACGGCCGAACTTGTCGAGCCGCTCGCGCTCCACGACGATGCCGGTGGCCGGTCCCTGGAAGGTCTTCAGATATGCGACCGGGATGCGCATGTCTTCCAGGCGCAGCGCCTTCACTGCCTTGAAGCCGAACACGTTGCCGATGATCGACGCCGTCATGTTCGCGATCGAGCCCGGCTCGAACAGATCGAGGTCGTAGGCGATGTAGGCGAAGAACTGCTGTTCGGTCTTCGTGCCCGGGCCGGTGTTCGGTACCGGATCGACGCGATAGGCCTTGGCGCGGTATAGCTCGCAGGCGGTCAGGCGGTCGGTCCAGACCACGGTCCAGGTCGCGGTCGACGATTCACCGGCGACGGCGGCGGCACATTCATCCGCCGGAACGCCTTCCTGTGGCGTGATGCGGAACAGCGCAATCAGATCGGTATCCTTCGGCACGTAGTCCGGCTGCCAGTAACCCATCTGCTTGTACTTCAGCACGCCCGAGGCATAGCGCTTCTTGCCATCGGTGATCTGCTTGTCGTCGCTGGTCATCGCATCGTTGCTCATCGCGTTGTCCTCTAGGTGGCCTTGCACTGCTAACGCACCTTAAGAGGGGCACTGGATAAGGTAAATTCACGATGTCTGCATTGTCACGTAAGGTTTTCTGATGCTGAACGTCAGTCTTCGCCAGTTGCGCACGTTCGCGTCGGCCGCGCGGCATCTCAGCTTTGCGCGTGCCGCAGACGAACTGCACCTGACTGCACCAGCTGTGTCGATGCAGATCCGCGATCTGGAAACCGCGCTGGGCCTGCCGGTGTTCGAGCGCGGCGGCCGGACGATGAGCTTGACCACCACCGGCGAGTACCTGCTGGTCTACGCCCGGCGCGTGATCACGACGATGAAGGAAGCCGAGGACACGATCGCCCGGCTGCGCGGCTTGCAGGCCGGGCGAATCACCGTCGGCATGGTTGGCACCGCGAAGTACTTCGTGCCGCGGCTGCTGTCGCAATTCCGCATCGACTATCCGGGTGTCGAAATGCGGATCAACATCGGCAATCGCGATCAGCTCGACAAGCAACTGCACGAACGCAGCATCGATCTGGCGATCATGGGGCGGCCACCGCGCGACATCGATGTGCGCGCCGAAGCCTTCGCTGCCAACCCGCTGGCGGTGATCGCCGCGAGCACGCATCGGCTGGCGGGTGCTCGGGATGTGCAGCCTTCGCGGCTTGACCGTGAGGTTTTCATCGCTCGGGAAACCGGCTCCGGCACCCGCTCGGCAATGGAGGCCTGGTTCAAGGAGATGCGCATCGCGCCATCGCTGCTGATGGAGCAGAACAGCAACGAAACGATCAAGCAGGCGGTGATGGCCAACATGGGGCTGACGCTGCTGTCGCTGCACACGGTGGGACTGGAAGTTGATACCGGACACCTGGCCGTCATCGACGTCGTCGGCTTGCCGCTGATGCGCGCCTGGCACGTGGTCAGCATCAGCTCGACGAGCCTGTCGCCGGCGGCCGAAGCGCTTCGCCACTTCGTGCTGGAACGCGGCGAGGCGATGCTCGCCAACCTGTTCCGCAGCGCGCCCGCGGGCGCCGTCACTTGAAGTCGGCGTCTTCCAGCTGTCGGTAGAGGTACTGCACGTTCTGCGGATGCAGGACGGCGTACTCGTTCCAGCTGGCGTATGCCGGCAGCTGCACGGCCGCCACGGTTTCGAGCAGGCTCGCCCCGCGCTGGTATTCGCGGCGCACGGCGGTGTCGATCTGCTGCAGGTAGCGCTGCATGTCGCTGATCTGGCCCTGATCGCCGACTGGCCCGAAGCCCGGCACGATGCGCTTGACCGGCAGCTTGCGCAGCGCCTCTAGCACCGCCAGCCACTCGGCGATGCGGGCGTCGCGCAGGCTCGGAATCCGCTGGCTGGCGATCAGCCCTCCGGCAAACAGCGTTCCGCTGGTGGTGTCGAACACGGCCAGCGTGCCCGGCGTGGTGGCCTGGCCGCCGTCGATCAACTGCACGTTCCGCTCGCCGAGATCGATCGGTGTTGCGCTGTCCAGCAGGCGGTCCGGCGTGATCAAGGCGGTGCCCTTCATCAAGCCGCCGGGCAGCCGTTCGCGCAGGTGAGTCAAGCAGTTCTCGCAGCGCTGGCGCATCAGCAGCGCTGCATCGCGATGGGCGATCACGCGGACGCCATGCGCCTGGAAAGCGCCGGCACCGAACAGGAACTCCTGGTGCGGCTGCGTCAGCAGCAATCCAGCGAATGGTTTGTCTGCGCGTGCCTTCCAGGCAGCGTAGAGGCGCTCGCCATGCACGCGCGATACGCCGCTGTCGATCGCCAGCATCTGCTGTTCTCCGACGATCAAGCCACTGTTGGCGATCTCGCCAAGATTCTCCGGCGCAATCGCCGTGTGGCTGCCCAGATCGGCATGGACGCCAGCGGCGAGCGTCACTACCTCGGCGCGCAGGCTGCCGATGAACGCCAGCAGTGCGGCGATGACGACGAGGCGTGCAAGCGTGACGGTGCGGGACGCCATCGACATTCGGATCAACGCGCTGCGCGACGCAGACTGCGTTCGCGAAGCGCATGGCCGGCGATCATCACGGCCAGCGCGCTGGCGTAGCCGGCCAGCACGTCGCTCGCAAAATGCACGTGCAGGATCACCCGACTGGCGCCGACCATCAGCACCAGCGCCGCCGTTGCCAGCAAAACTGGCAGACGTGCCGCCGGCGCCAGATGCGGCATCAGCAGGATGGCCAGCAGCCCGTAGACCGCCAGCGCGCCGGAGGCGTGGCCGCTCGGGAAGCTGTAGGCCGGTTCGATCACCAGACCGTGGTCATGCAGCGGTCTTGTCCGCGCGAAGCCGTGCTTGAGCAGGCGATTGAGCAGCCCGTTGCCGAGCGTCACCGCGACCCAGAGCGCGAGGTCCGACCGGCGCCGACAAGCCGCAAGCGCCAGTGCCACGATGCCGCCGATCACGACCAGCGTCTCGAAGTTGCCGAACCAGGTGATGGCGTAAGCCGCTTCAAGCTGCGGCCGTGGTACCTCGGTGCGCATTGCTTCGGCAATGGCCTGGTCCCAGGCAACCACGGCTGGCGGCATCGTGGCCAGCAGACCGAACAGCGCGATGGCCAAGGCCACGATCCGCCACTGGCTCGTCGGTGACGGCGCACCGCGCCGCCACAACGCCGCCGTGATCAGCCACGCGACGCCGATCAGGCCGCACAGCAGCAGTGGCAGGTGACGCGCCACCGTGGTCGCGATCAGCGTCATGGCCGCTCAGCGGTCCAGCGCCACGTCGGTGGCTGTCGCGCAGGCGAACGCGGCGCTGCTGGCGTCGAAATCCCAGCGTTCGACGCGGCATTGGCCGGTGTGGTCGTCGAGGCGGATCAGGTTCACCGAGTTCGGGGCGCCGGGCCGGGTCCGCTGCGAGACGGCCGTGCCGGCCTGCACGGCCCAGACCTCGCGCGGCAGCCGGGCTCGGCTGAAGCTGGTGGTCACGCACCAGCCGGTTCACGTGCAAAGCGCGGTCGACCACCACAACCTGC
>Ga0114983_1000379_pt1 | contig 19141 bp, 13 predicted proteins | sample Shrwel_input2_RT_FD_87182 | JGI IMG/M metagenome (GOLD analysis project Ga0114983, IMG submission 87182) | Subsurface microbial communities from deep shales in Ohio, USA - Utica-3 well 1 S input2 RT | ecosystem: Environmental > Aquatic > Deep subsurface > Shale gas/oil reservoir > Produced... | reverse complement strand
TCCTGATCGGTCACGATGGCCTGCTCGTTGCGCGCCATCGACCCCATCACCATGAAGCAGTACGGGACCGGCGGTGGACCCAGTTCCTCCTCGGCCAGCTCAATCAGTCGCCGGGTGAAGCTACGGCCGATGGTCGACAGGGCGCTGCCCACCATCTGCGAGCTCGCGCCGTCGGCGACCAGGCCGACGAAGGTGCGCCGCACGTCGGCCCCCAGCCGCGCCAGGCCCTTGTGGCTGGTCTGATTGAAGATATTGTTGACCAGATACAGGCTGCTGTTGGTCTCGTAGCGGATGATATCCGAGAGATGCAGCATCCCGACCGGACGGCGACGATGCAGCACCGGCAGGTGGTGGATGTTGTTGCGCAGCATGCATAGCATCGCTTCATGCACCGACTCGTCGGACTGGATAGCGATCAGATGAGGGCTCACCACCTCGGATACCGCAGTGGCGGCATCAAGCCCGGCGGCCAACACTCGGGTACGCAGATCCTGGTCGGTGAGAATGCCCAGCGTGTGCCACTGTTTGCCATCAGCCAGCACGAAGGACCGCGCTGAGGCCTCGTCCTCGGCTCTCAGCACCAGCACCGAAGACACGTTCTGCTCGCACATCTTCGCGGCCGCCGCCTGGATGGTGGAATCAGCCTCGATCATCACCGGCAGGCGCGAGACCAACTTTCGCACCCGGGTCGTCATCATGGTGTTGTCGTGGTGCTGATGGTCCACCGTCGTCTCGAGGCGCGGGCGGCCTACCTCGACGAAGTCGGCAAACATCTCATCGGCATCGCAGAGACGACGGAACAGCTCACCGGGGATAAAATAGACCAGAGTGTCTTCGATCGCCTTGACCGGGAAGCGAACCTGCTGATTCCTGAGCAGGTCGAAGTAGCCAAAGATATCGCCCTCGCCGAAGCGATTGAACAACTCCCCGTTGCGCCGATAGACCTCCACGGCGCCGCTGCGGATATAGTAAAGATCCTGCGTCGGCTGGCCGTCCTCACAGATCATGGTGCCGGCGCGGAAATACGTGACCTCTACGGCACCGGCCACCTCGTCGAGCAGATCGTCGCTGAGCGTATCGAAGGGCGGATTGCCCGCGATGTGCTGGCGAATTTCCAACAGTTCCACTTCCATGCTCACCGCCTCGCCTTGGGTGTCTAGTCGGGTCTCTAGAATGTAAGGAGAATTTGAATCAGTTCGTCCTGCATCAGGATGCCTTGAGGGCTCAAGTCTCCAACGCCCGCCAGGAACTGTAAAGAGCTACCCCGCGAGGAAACACTCAGGCATGAAAAAGGCCACCCGAAGGTGGCCTCTTTCATGACGCGACCGGCTCAAACATGACCAGGTACAAGCATCATTCGGCTTGCGGTTCGACCATGGCCTGGACCCGCTTCATCAGCTCAGGATCCTGCTGAATGGCCTGGCCGATGGCATTGAAGGTGCCAACCTCGAGACCACTATCCTCGACGATGCTGACCATATCCTTGTTGGCCTCCATGCGAACTTCCTGCTTGGCGGCCTCGTCCTTGGCGTTCTGCAGGCGCTCGGTGTACTCACGAGAAACGCTGGCGATTTCCTTGGAGGCGTCGGCGAACTTCTGAAGCGTCTCGTCGGAGAAGTCAGTGGCCGGTGCGGCCGCCTGGGCTTGTGCAGCCTCGGAAGAAGCGGCGTCTTCTTGCGCCATGGCAGGCGCGGACATTATACCGGCGCTCAGCAGCGCAGCCGTAAACAGGGCAGTCAGGCGTTGCATCTAAAAAATACCTCCAAGGGAAATACAGTGTATGTAACTAGTATGGGACGACACAGAGCCGCTGACGTTCAACTGTGCCATGTAAAAAATTGCAACGACAGGGGCTGTCGCACCGGATTTCGACCACAACAGGGCTGGGTGCAATGCTCGGACCTTAGCGCTATGGGCCGCCAGGCAGACGCCTGGCGGCCTTTGTCGGGCGGCTTACTTAACCAGAGCCATTAACCAAAGCCCTTAGCCATAGGCCAGGCCAGGCAACCAGGTCACCAGTGCCGGGAAGAGGATGACCAGCAGCAGACCCAGCGCCTGGATGCCCAGGAACGGGAAGGACGCCCTGAATATCTGGCCCATGGTGATATGCGGCGGACACACGCCCTTGATGTAGAACAGCGCGTAGCCAAACGGTGGACTCAGGAAAGACATCTGCATGTTGACCAGATAGATGACGCCGAACCACAGCGAGACATCGGCCGGGTCCACCCCGGGCAGCCCGAAGACGCCATCGAAGTTCAGGCCCTGGATCAACGGCACGAAGATCGGCACCGCCAGCAGCAGAATACCGACCCAGTCGAGGAACATGCCCAGCGCCACCAGCAGCACCATCATCAGAGCCAGGACCGCATAGGGACCGAGGCCGGCGCCGGAGATCAACTCCTGCACGAACTGCTGGCCGCCCTGAAGGATGTAGAAGCCGACGAAGATGCTGGCGCCGAAGATGATCCACATCACCATCGCCGATGCGACCAGAGTCGTCATGCAGGCAGCATGCAGGTTCGGCCAGGTCAGGCGACGGTGCATGGCAGCCACAACCAGGGCGCCGAAGGTGCCGATGCCGGCCGCTTCCACTGGGGTGGCGATACCGGTGAAGATAATGCCGAGCACCAGGACCACCAGAATGATCGGCGCCAGCATATTGCGCAGCAGACGCAACTTCTCCTTCATGTCGACCCGTTCCTCGACCGGCATCGGCGGCGCCATCTTGATGTTCAGCGTGCCGCGCAGCCAGCAGTAGAAGCCGTACATGAAGGCCAGCATCAGGCCGGGAATCAGCGAGCCGAGGTAGAGCTCACCCACCGACTGCTGGGCGATGACGCCATAGATGATCGCGAGTATCGACGGTGGGATCAGGATGCCCAGGGTCCCGCCGGCCATGATCGAGCCGATGGCGATCTCAGGGTCGTAGTTGCGCTTGAGCATCGCCGGCAGAGCGATCAGGCCCATGGTCACCACCGCAGCCCCAATCACGCCAACCATGGCGGCCAGCAGGGTCGAGGCGATGACGGTAGCGATGGCCAGGCCGGCCTTGAGACCGCCCATCCACTTGTAGACGACGTCGAACAGCTCCTCGATGATCCCGGCCTTCTCCAGGACCGAGGCCATGAAGATGAACAGCGGAATGGCCGACAGCTGGTAGTTGGTCATCATCGGGAAGATGCGCGACGGCATCAGGTTCAGCATGGCCTGATCGCCGACCAGGTAGAGAAAGACCACCCCCAGGCCACCGGTAACGAAGGCCAGCGGAAGGCCCGCCACCAGCACCACCATCAAGGCGCCGAACATCACCAGCGTCAGACCACCGATACCGACCGAGCCCAGGCTGTGCTCGATGCTGAACGGGAGACTCTCATAATCGGTGACCGCGACGTTGACCATCTCGAACAGGGTCCAGGCGCCTAGCACAACGGCGATGACCAGCAGCACGCGGGCGAAGGTCCGGCTGCCCTCATGCAGGCGCCAATGATGGCGGCATGCCTGGATGTCACGAATCAGTTGGCCAAAGCCCTGCAGCAGCAGCAGCAGCGCGCCGAAGAAGAGCATGAACTTCACCGGATAGAACTGAATGGCCCATTCGGTAAAGGACGTCTCGTTGGCATAGCTCGAGCCGAAGAAAAGCTCATCGCTCACCGACTGGGAGAAGAACGTCCAGCCGGTCACCATCAGCGCGATGGTGAAGATGAAGAAAAACACCGACGTCAGTACGTCCAGCGCCGCCCTGTTCACCGGTTTGGCACGCTGATAGAGGATATCGACGCGCACATGTCCACCCTCGCGCAGGGCGAAGGCGCCGGCGACCAGGTACTGCATGCCGAACATCAGCGTCATCGACTCGTGGACCCAGTTGGTCGGCGAGTTGAAGGCATAGCGCAACAGCACTTCATAAGCGAAGGCGAAGGGAGCAACCAGTGCCCAATAGGCCACGTAGCGACCGGAAAACCCGGAAATCCGGTCGACGATGGTGGTGAACAGGTTACCGGGGGGCTTGTAGCCGACCTCGGCTTCACCGCTGCTGGGCAACTCGCCAGTGTCTCCGCCATCAACGCTGGCACCGCGGCGGAAGCTGCGATCGACGAAGAACATTACTATCAGCGGCAACAGCAGCAGCACCGCCCAGTAGAGCCAGTGCGGCAGTACAAAATTGATCTCAAGATTCATGGGTACTCCTCCGCGATACCATCAGCTCCCGGCGATGGCAACGGAACATTGAGTCTAGGGGATGCGGGATAGGCAGTGATCACGCCCTATTGCCGGGAGCTGCAGCCCGTAGGCCACAGCCCCCGACAGAGGGGCAGGCAGACTTACAGGTTGAGTTCGTAGTCCTTGATGTCTTCCGGGGTGATCAGTGCCACCGCCGGGTCCATCATGGTATCCAGGTGCGCTTTGAACAGGCGTGCCGCATCCTGGTCCTTGTTGGCCCACTTGAACCACAGCGGGAGAGCCACTTCACGGAACCGTGACGCATCTTCCTCGGTCAGGTGGATGATCTCGACGCCCTTCTCCTTGTACTTCGGCCAGGCCTCGGCGTTGGCCTTCTGGATCGCTGCATAATGCTCGCGGGAGTATGCCGCCACCAGGTCGTGCATCAGGTCCTGAGTCTTGGTCGACATGCGCTCGAACACACGACGGTTGACCGCGATGTCCATCAGGTCGACGGCCTGATGCAGGCAGGGCGTGGAGGGCGGCCCCATGATGATGTAGTCGGCGACCTGCCAGAACCCCAGCTCATAGTTGACCGCTGCCCCCACATAGTCGGCAGCGTCGATGGTGCCTTTCTCCAGCGCCGGGTAGACCTCAGAGCCCGGCAGCAGAGTGGTACGGGCGCCCGCAGCGGCGAAGGTCTCGGCAACGATGCCGCCCGGCATACGCAGCTTGACCCCTTTGAAGTCGTCGAAGCTGCGCAGCGGCTTCTTGGAATGGATCAGGTTCATGTCATGGTGGACATAGCCAAGCAGTTCGAGCCCCTGTTTGCGATACAGGTCCTTGGCGAGTCCGAAGCCGCCATAGGCGCCGAACATGATGTCCCACTGGTGGGGCATCGACAGGCCCATCGGATAGGCGGTCAGGAACACGCCGGCGGGCATCTTGCCGGGCCAGTAAACGGTGAACCAGTTCTGGCCATCCAGCACGCCGTTGCGCACTGCATCGGCTACCTCGAAGTCGCCGGCCACCGCACCCGCCGGAAACGGCTCGATGGTGACTTCACCGCCGGTCTCCTCGGCCACGCGCTTACACCATGTTTCGAAGATGCTGTAGCCTGTGGTGCCCGGCTGCCAGGAAGACTGCATACGGATTCGAATGCTCTCCTGGGCCTGGGCGTTGCCGATCCAGGGGGCCGCCACCGCGGCCGCGGAGCCTAGTGCGGCGGTCTTGAGGAAGCTGCGGCGACTGGCCGGCGCCTTGGTAAGCGTGTCGGTCGATGAAGCGACATCGGTGATCAAGCGAGAGGGATGCTTGTCATCTTGCATGGCATGAACTCCTGGGATGGCATCTCGTATCGGGAGGACGAGATGAGACTTTTTTTGTTCTCCCCGTCGGGGACGGGACTCGCATATCGGCAGATTCAGCACACCTGAGCCACTGATACCGCCGTCGTTCATTCACGACTACAAACTAGCGAAAAACGCCGGTCGCGCCAGACCCTCCCAAAGCAGTACATCAACGCTAACAGTCGAAAAAATTGGTCTTACCATCGCGCCAGGCATTGCCAGCAAAGGGTTTTGGAAATATTTTCCGGTTAATGCCAATCGATGATTTCGCGGCCTTTTACGACCAAAGAACGACGGCAAAAGGGTTTCCGCGACCTGCCATACGTCGATATCTGGCCGCCAGAGACCAGAAACGCCACCCTCTGCATCGCGCAAAACGCCATGAGGGTGATAAAAAAGGTAGGAATGTGAGGTGGGAGATATCGGCCGCACTTAAAGCTTCAGCGAGAGAGGCCGATATATAGCGCAGCAGTGAACCGTGCTGAAAGAGTTGCCGAAAAGGGACTTGACCACATCCTTTTGGATACTGCCTCCTGTGTTGCTATACGCCGAATAATGCCGAAATGGATGACAACATGGCGCGATGTGCTAGACATGCCCACTCCTGTGGCCGCTGTGATGGGCCCCTGCCCTTCGACTTCACGATGGCGTTCCAGCCAATCGTCGATCTTGAGGCGGGTCGCATTCACTCCTACGAGGCCCTGGTTCGCGGCCTTCAGGGGGAGTCGGCGGGTAGCGTAATCGGCCAGGTCTGCGACGACCTCTTGTATCGCTTCGACCAGGCGTGCCGGGTCAAGGCCATCGAGCTGGCCAGTCGGCTGGATATGCGCGAGCCGCTCTCGATCAACTTCATGCCCAATGCTGTTTACGAGCCGGAAGCCTGCATTCAGGCAACGCTGGAGGTCTGCAAGCGAGTGGGATGGCCTACCGAGCGCATCAACTTCGAGATCACCGAGACCGAACTGGTGCAGGACCGCCAGCACCTGCGCAGCATCATCGATGCCTACCGGGCGATGGGGTTCACCACGGCGCTGGACGACTTCGGCAACGGCTATGCCAACCTCGACCTGCTCACCGACCTGCGTCCGGACACCCTCAAGCTCGACCGGGAACTGGTACGAAACTGCGACCAGGACCGCCGCCGTCAGGCACTGGTGCGGGCGGTGATTGGGCTCGCCAGCGAACTTGAAATCCAGTTGGTGGCCGAGGGCATCGAACGTGAAGAGGAAGCGCTATGGCTTCGCGATCACGGGATCTACCTGCAGCAGGGCTTCTTCTTCGCGCGCCCCGCATTGGAAGCGTTGAGCCCGGGGCTCTCAAGCTCTCTCAAGGCCTTGCGGGGGAAGGCCTTGAATGCCTGACGGCCATTCCGTGGCCGGCATCTGGGCTCGTGATGGCGACAGAATGCCGGCGACGTGATGGAGGTCTACGAGCCTTGCTCAGCACAACTAACTCAGCACAAGGCCCAAACTAGCGGGTAAACACCACCGTGCGGCGCTTATTCAGGAAGACGCGTCGTTCCACGTGGTAGGACACGGCCCGAGCCAGCGTCAGACACTCGACGTCGCGGCCCTTGGCCACCAGATCCTCGGGATAGTCGGCATGGCTGACCGGATCGACCCCCTGGGTGATGATCGGCCCTTCATCGAGATCGTCGTTGATATAGTGAGCGGTGGCCCCAACCAGCTTGACGCCCTTTTCATAGGCCTGATGGTAGGGCTTGGCTCCCTTGAACCCGGGCAGCAGTGAGTGGTGGATGTTGATCGCCCGACCGCTGAGCTTCTTGCACATCTCACTGGATAGTACCTGCATGTAGCGGGCGAGTATTACCAGTTCGGCGCCGGTGTCCTGCACCACCTGCCATACCTGGGCTTCCTGTTCGGCCTTGGTCTCTGGCGTGATCGGAAAGTGGTAATACGGCAGGTCATGCCAGGCGGCCAGCGGTTCGAGATCCGGATGGTTGGAAACCACCGCACGGATGTCGATGGACAGCTGGCCGGTACGATAGCGATACAGCAGGTCATTCAGGCAATGGTCGGCCTTGGACACCATGATCACCACCGGCAGCCGCGCGCCGGGGGCGGTCAGCTCGAAGGCCATATCGAACTCCCCGGCCCGCGCAGCGAAGTCGGCTTGAAAAGCCCCGGCGTCAAACTCGGCGTCCATGGGGCGGAACTCGGTTCGAATGAAGAACCGCTCGGCATGGCGGTCGTCAAAGGACTGCTGCTCGGTGATGTAGCAGCGGCTCTCCTTGAGAAGGCGGGTCACCACGTCCACGGTACCCAGGCGACTGGGACACTGGGCGGTGAGGACCCAAGTCCCGTCGCTCTTATCGATACTACGATTCATGTGGCTCATGGGATGTCTCCAGACAAAGCAGGCCGGGACGAACCCGGCCTGGAAAAGCAGTCGAGAAGGAAGCTGGCTCAGCGCTCGACGCCGATGCCGAACTCCTCACCAGCGTCGAGCAGCCAACGATAGGTGTAATCGGCGAAGCTACGACGCACCACCAACTCCCAGCGCTCCTCAGAAGGACGACGCAGAATCACCGTGGCCTTGGCAAATACCGTGGTAACCCCCTTGCCTACCGGGAAATGACGCGGATGCACGTCATAGGCCACCGACTTCATTAACACCTCGCGAGCCGCCTCGCCCTCGAGCTCCAGCAGGGTCTGGCCGCCGCTGACGTTGCTGATGGCGAAATGGGCATCACCCAGCGCCTCGCGCAGACGACGCTCGACGTCGAACTCCTCGCCGCCCGGCACGATCAGCAGCCACTCGTCCGGGGACATCCACTGAATCGAGCGCTCACCGGCCTCGTCCTGGACTAGACCCAGGGGTTCGCCGGGTAGGCCCATGCCGAGCACTTCGCGCAGCGCCTCGTCGAGGACGATGGCGCCACCACGCAGCGTCAGCTGCCCCAGAAAGGCACGCTCGCGCAGCGTTACCGTGGTGTCGGCCTTGGCCTTCGGTGCACCCGAGCGATGCATGCTGTAAGCCAGCGGCGACTCGACGGCGATCTCGCTTGCATGTTCAACGCCGGGGCGCGAATCGAACTGTTGTGCGTTAGACATTCTGACGCTCTCCCTTGGGATCGAGGAAGATGGGGCTGACGATTTCGGCCTCGTGGACCTTGCCGTCGGCCATGGGCAGATAGACGGTCTCGCCCATCCTCTGGTGGCCGCCCTTTACCACGGCCAGGGCGAAGCCTGATGCCAGGGTCGGGCTGTAGTAGCTGGAGGTCACGTGACCCTTCATCGGCATCGGAATCGAGTGGTTGGGGTCAAACACGATCTGCGCGCCTTCTTCCAGCACCACCGAAGGATCCTTGGGCTTGAGGCCCACCATTTGCTTACGGTCGGTGCGCTTGGTGTCAGGACGCGTGAGTGCCCGCTTGCCGATCCAGGAATTAGGTTTGTCGTAGCCAATCGCCCAGTGCATGCCCAGGTCTTCCGGGGTCACCGAGCCGTCGGTGTCCTGACCGGCGATGATGAAGCCCTTCTCGGCACGCAGCACGTGCATGGTTTCGGTGCCGTAAGGCGTCAGGCCATACTTGTCGCCGTGGGCGAACAGCTTTTTCCAGACGTGCATCGCGTAGTTGGCCTGGACGTTGATCTCGTAAGCCAGCTCTCCCGTAAAGGAAATGCGGAAGACACGCGCCGGCACGCCAGCCACCTGACCTTCACGCCAGTCCATGAACTTGAAGCTTTCCTTGTCGAGATCGATGTCGGTGAGCTCGGCCATCAGCTTGCGCGCTTCAGGTCCCGTGACGGTCATGGTCGCCCAGTGATCGGTCACGGAGGTGAAGTAGACGTCCAGCTCCGGCCACTCGGTCTGGTGCCAAATCTCGAGCCATTCCAACACGGTGGCGGCGCCGCCGGTGCTGGTGGTCATCAAGAAGTGGTTTTCTGCCAAGCAACTGGTGGTGCCGTCATCGAACACCATGCCGTCGTCTTTGCACATCAAACCATAGCGAACGCGGCCCGGCGCCAGCTTGGCCCACTTGTTGGTGTAGACGCGACCCAGGAACTCACGCGCATCCGGGCCCTGGATGTCGATCTTGCCAAGCGTCGAGGCATCAAGAATCCCGACCTTCTCGCGCACTGCGCTGCACTCACGGGCAACCGCCTCATGCATGGTCTCAAGGCGCTCGCCGTTCTCTGCGCGGCGCTTTTGTGGAAAGTACCAGGGACGCTTCCACTGGCCCACGTCCTCGAACTCGGCGCCATTCTCGACATGCCACTGGTGCATGGCGGTATAGCGTTCGGGATCGAACAACTCGCCGCAGTGACGACCGACGATCGCGCCAAAGCTGACCGGCGTGTAATTGGGACGGAACACCGTCGTACCGACCTCGGGAATCGTGCGTCCCAGGCAGCGTGCAGCGATGGCCATGCCGTTGATATTGCCAAGCTTGCCCTGATCGGTGCCGAAGCCCATCGCGGTATAGCGCTTGACGTGCTCGATGGACTCGAAGCCCTCGCGGGTCGCAAGCTCAATCGCCGCTGCCGAGACATCGTTCTGCATATCGACGAACTGCTTGGGTCCGCGCAGGGTCGACTTCAGATGCGGCACTTGATAGAGCGCCACTGCAGCGCCTTCCCGCCGGTCATCGACCTTGGGCAGACTCGCGCCTTGGCTCTCGAAACCACAGGCCTCGCCCGCGTCGCTGCCGGCTTTGAAGCCGTCTGCGATCACCTGACCGAGCGCATAGACACCGTGTGCAGCACCGGTAGGCGTCATGCCTTTCACCGGTGACGGCACGAAGCCCAGAAGCTCTTCATTCCAGGTCGGCCGGCTGCCGGTATGAGACGCCAAATGCACCACCGGGCTGAAACCACCGGAACTCGCGATGGTGTCGCAGGCAAGCTCTTCGACCGGCCCTGAGACCTTGAAGCCCTCGATATCGATCTCCGCCACCTTGGCCGCGGCGACGCGCTTATCGCCGCGTGCTTCGATCACGGCGCTACCGGCAATGATCTGAATGCCCTTGGCACGCGCCTGTTCGACCAGTTCACCGTCCGGGCTCTGGCGAGCGTCGGCAATCGCCACCACTTCGCGGCCGGCCTCGGCCCAGTCAAGCGCCGAGCGATAACCATCGTCATTGCTGGTAGAGAGCACCAGACGATTGCCCGGCGCCACGCCATAACGGCGGATATAGGTCGACACCGCTCCGGCCAGCATGTTGCCGGGCACGTCATTGCCGGCATAGACCAGCGGACGCTCATGGGCGCCGCTCGCCAGGACGACCTGGCCGGCACGCACCCGGTGCATGCGCGAACGGACCTGGCGACGACCACCAGCACGCGGTGCGAGATCCGCCAGGTGCTCGGTGCAGCGCTCATGCAGCGTCACGAAGTTATGGTCGTGATAGCCGTTAGCGGTGGTGCGCGGCATCAGGGTCACTTGCTCGAGCTCGGACAGCTCCTTGAGCACTTTCTCGACCCAGGTGGTAGCCGGAGCACCGTCGATGCTTTCGCGGGACGACAGCAGCGATCCACCCATTTCTTCCTGCTCATCGACCAGGATCACGCGGGCACCGGCACGACCGGCTGCCAGCGCGGCAGACAGGCCTGCCGGGCCCGCGCCCACCACCAGCACGTCACAGTGCTGGTGACGATGGTCATAGATGTCGGGGTCATTCTCGGTGGGGCTGCGACCCAGACCCGCGGCCTTGCGAATGTACTTCTCATAGGTCAGCCACATGGAGGCCGGCGCCATGAAGGTCTTGTAGTAGAAGCCCGGCGGCATGAACTGGCCACCCAGCTTGCCGACCAGGCCCATCAGGTCGCGCTGAACGTTGGGCCAGCCGTTAGTGCTGCGAGCCGAGAGGTCTTGATAGAGCGCTTGCTGCGTGGCCCGCACATTGGGGACCTGACCCGCTTCGGTGCCGCCCAACTGGACGATGCCATTCGGCTCTTCGGCACCGGCGGCAACGATGCCGCGGGGGCGCGAGTACTTGAAGCTGCGATTGACGATATCGACACCGTTGGCCAGCAGCGCAGAGGCAAGCGTATCGCCGGGATGGCCCTGGTAGCGCTGGCCATTGAAGGTGAAGGTCAGCTGTCGTGAGCGGTCAACGCGACCGCCGGTCTTGAGTCGGTTCGGCTGGCTCATGCCCGGACTCCTTCTTCATGCTTGACCTGAGACGCATTGCGCTCGTTATCGGCTGCTGCAGCGGCTTGCTGGGCCACATAGTTCTCAGCGGTGATCGACGGCTGCTCGCCCATCTTGTAGACCTCGAGGATCTCGTAACTCACGGTGTGGCGCGTGATATTGAAGAACTTGCGGCATCCCACCGCGTGTACCCACAGCTCATGGTGGACACCACGCGGGTTGTCGCGGAAGAACAGATAATCACCCCATTCATCGTCGCTGGTTGACTCCGGGTCCGCCGGGCGGGCGATATGCGCCTGGCCCTTCGGGTGAAATTCCTCTTCCTCGCGGTGCTCACCGCAGTAGGGACAGAAGATATAGAACATGGCAGGTCTCCTCTGCGGTGGATCAGTGGGCGACGCCGGCAGCGCCGTGCTCGTCGATCAACGCGCCGGTATTGAAACGGTCGATGGAGAAGGGCTTGGCGATCGGGTGCATCTCGCCCTTGGCGAGACTGGCCGCGAATACGTGCCCCGAGCCCGGCGTGGCCTTGAAGCCCCCGGTGCCCCAGCCGCAGTTGAAGTACAGTCCCTTGACCTTGGTCTTCGAGAGGATCGGGCAGGCATCGGGACAGGTATCGACGATACCGCCCCACTGACGGTTCATGCGCACCCGCGAGAAGATCGGGAACATCTCGACGATCGCCTGCAGGGTGTGCTCCACGGTCGGGTAGCTGCCGCGCTGCCCATAGCCGTTGTAGCCGTCGATGCCGGCACCGATCACCAGGTCGCCCTTGTCGGACTGGCTGATATAGCCGTGAACGTGGTTCGACATCACCACGGTATCGAGGACCGGCTTGATCGGTTCGGAGACCAGCGCCTGAAGCGGGTGTGATTCCAGTGGCAGCTTGATGCCGGCCATCTTCGCCATCACCCCGGAGTTGCCGGCAGTGACGCAGCCGACGGTCTTGGCTTCGATGTCACCGCGATTGGTGTGCACCCCGTAGACTTGGCCATCGCGAATCTTGAAGCCGGTGACCTCGGTGTTCTGTAAAAGATCGACCCCCAGGGCATCGGCGGCGCGCGCATAGCCCCAGGCCACCGCGTCATGGCGGGCCACGCCAGCGCGCGGCTGCCAGGAGGCCCCCATCACCGGATAGCGAGCATTCTTGGAGCAGTCCATGATCGGCACCAACTCCTGCACGCCCTTGGCGTCAAGCACCTCGCCATCGATGCCGTTGAGGCGGTTGGCGTTGACCCGACGCTGGATGTCACGCATGTCTTGCAGGGTGTGGCCCACGTTCAACACGCCACGCTGGGAGAACATCACGTTGTAGTTGATGTCCTGGGAAAGCCCCTCCCACAGTTTCATGGCGTGCTCATAGAGCGCCGCCGACTCGTCCCACAGGTAGTTGGAACGCACGATGGTGGTGTTGCGGGCAGTATTTCCGCCCCCCAGCCAGCCTTTCTCGATCACCGCGACGTTGGTGATGCCGTGCTCCTTGGCCAGGTAGTAGGCAGTGGCCAGGCCATGGCCACCGCCGCCGACGATGATGACGTCATACGCTTTCTTGGGCGTGGGGTTTCGCCACTGGCGCTGCCAGTTCTCGTGGTGGCTCAGCGCGTGCTTGACCAACCCGAAGCCTGAATATCGTTGCATGGAATCTTCTCCTCGAAGGGGCCCCGCCGCTAAAGCGGCGGGAATCGGGCTCACGCGTAAGCCGTCTCGGCAGCGTCGACGGCTTGGCCATAGACCGGGTGGCGAGCGCACAGCTCGGCCACCTTGCCACGAACCTCGGACTCGGCCTCGGTGGTATCGCCACCTTCGGCCAGGGTGTCGAGCAGGTCGCAAATCCAACCGGCCAAGGCCTCGCAGTCGGCCTGGTCGAAGCCACGGGTGGTCACCGCCGGGGTGCCAATGCGCAGGCCCGAGGTCACGAAGGGACTCTGGGGGTCATTGGGCACGGCGTTCTTATTGACCGTGATGTGGGCGCGGCCCAGAGCGGCATCCGCATCCTTGCCGGTCACCCCCTGCTTGATCAGCGACACCAGGAAGAGATGGTCGTCGGTGCCGCCGGAGACCACGTCGAAGCCGCGCTCGACGAAGACCTTGGCCATGGCCCGAGCGTTGTCGATCACCTCCGCCTGGTAGCGCACGAAGTCCTGGCTCATGGCCTCGCGGAAGGCCACCGCCTTGGCAGCGATGACGTGCATCAGCGGGCCGCCCTGCTGGCCCGGGAACACCGCGCCGTTGAGCTTCTTGTAGAGCGTCTCGTCACCGCTGGCGGAGAGGATCAGGCCACCACGCGGACCGCGCAGGGTCTTGTGGGTGGTAGTGGTCACCACATGGGCATGCGGCAGCGGGCTCGGGTAGTGGCCAGCGGCCACCAGGCCGGCGACATGGGCCATGTCGACCATCAGCCAGGCACCCACGGCGTCGGCGATGTTGCGGAAACGACGCCAGTTGATCACCCGGGAGTAGGCCGAGAAGCCGGCGATGATCAGTTTGGGCTGATGCTCGTGGGCGAGACGCTCTACCTCGTCGTAATCGATCTCGCCAGTGTCCGGGTTCAAGCCGTACTGGACGGCGTTGTAGTACTTACCGGAGAAGTTCGGCGCCGCACCATGGGTCAGGTGCCCACCGTGGGCCAGACTCATGCCCAGCACGGTGTCGCCAGGCGATACCAGAGCCATGAAAGCCGCCGCATTGGCCTGAGCGCCGGAATGGGGCTGGACGTTGGCATAGTTGGCACTGAACAGCGCGCAGGCACGCTCGATGGCCAGACGCTCGACCACGTCGACGTGCTCGCAGCCGCCATAGTAGCGCTTGCCAGGGTAGCCCTCGGCGTATTTGTTGGTCAGCTGGCTCCCCTGGGCCTCCATGACCTGCGGACTCGCGTAGTTCTCCGAGGCGATCAGCTCGATATGGGCTTCCTGGCGAACCACTTCATCGGCAATGGCGGCGGCGATTTGGGGATCGGTCGTTGTAAGGTTATTGGCGTTCATCTCGTCACCCTGGGGATTGGCTTCACAACGTTAAAAAAAAGGAGAACGCGCGGTATTCTGGAAACGACACCGACATCGTCGCGACAGACAAGCTGCCTGATCGCCGGCCCGTCCTGGGCACTGCGCTCTCACTCTGGCTGTCATTGATAGCCAATCACGTGCCCGAAAGATTGAACGTTTGCGACATCTTTCCCATGATGTTCGCGACATAAGCCAGCAACTACATGTTTATAAACATTTTTTACTTTTCGGCATACTTGTATATTTCTCGGCATGCGCGCATAAAAAAAGCCGACGCCCAGGCGTCGGCTCGTTGCCCTTCGACCTCGTTGCCTAAGGGGTCGTCGTCCGCGACTCGATATGCAGGAAGAAGGGATCAACCACGGCTCCATTACCCTCTCCTGCCGCCTTGCGCGCGGCCGACGGCGTGACACCAAAAGCCTCACGGAAGTGCCGCGAGAAGTGGGCGGTATCGGAGAAGCCGCAGCGTTCGCCGATATCGGTGACGCTCTTCGCCGTGTAGTGCAGCAGCCAAAGGCCGTAGCGCAGGCGCAGATCCCGGGCGAACTTGCGGGGGCCAACGCCCAGCGCCTCACGGAAGCGCCGCTCCAGGTTGCGGCGCGAGGTACCGAGCCGCTCGGCCAGGGCATCCACGCCAAGCGGCTCGCCGAGGTGCTGCTCGAGGATGGCAATGGCGCGACGTACCAGCTGGTCGTCAACCTTGTCGAAGACCACCGGCTGGGGCTGGGGATGTTCGCCGCGACGAGCCTCGTCAATGAGCATGATATGCAGGCTCTTCATGGCCCAGGCCTTGCCCAGGTGACGCTCCACCAGGTAGGCGGCCAGATCAGCGGAGGCGACGCCCCCGGCACAGGTAAGCAGGTGCCCGTCATCGATGAACAGGCGGTCGGCGACCGGCTCGATGTCGGGAAATCGCCTCGTCAGGTCGCCATAGTGATACCAACTGACGCAACAGCGCCGGCCGTTCATCAGCCCGGCCTGGATCAGCGCGAAGACGCCAGTGCAGACCCCCACTAGAGGTACACCCGCCTTGGCCGTGCGTTGCAGGTAGGCAATCGCCGTCTCATCAATGACGTCATGCTCGTCCTGGACACCACCGATGACCACGATGTAGTGGAACTCCGCCGGATCGCGAAAGGCCGTGCAGGGAGTGACGGCCGCCCCGCAGCTGGAGATGGCATCTTGCCCGGCGCTGGTCATGAAAACCCAGTGGCAGCGCAACTGGCGGCTGCGATCACCCTCGTCGGCGGCCAAACGCAGGCAATCTACGAAGGCCGCGAAGGGCAGCATGGTGAATCGGCGCAACAGGACGAAGCCGACGGACAGCGGCTCGCCCTCGTGGGAAGGACTCATGGGACCAGTGCTCTTCACTATCGGTGGCGTTGAGATCAGTGTCCGGCAGCCTGAGCCGAGACGCAAAGCCTCCGGTGCGACGATCCGCATGACCTCTGGATCATACCGACCACCCGAGGAAGCGATGCGCCCCTGGCTAGTGGGCTGGGTCTAAGGTGGTCTGGGTCCAGGCACTGGCGATCAACGCAACTCTTTCGAGGCAGTAGCTAGCCGATGACTTACGGCCTGCGCTGTGGGCGGTCCATCCGGCTCGAGACCGCCCGCTAGCAAGGGGCTCGATGGCGGCCATCATCAGTACTCCACCACCACGTCGCCCAGCGGCTTGCTGCAACAGGAGAGAATGTAACCCTCGGCGACGTCCTCGTCAGTGATGCCGCCGTTGTGGTCCATCTCGACCTCACCAGTACTGAGCGGCACCCGGCAGGTGCCGCAGATGCCCATGCCGCAGGCCTTGGGAATGTGCAGCCCCAGCTTGGCGGCGGCCGAGTGGACCGTCTCGCCGGGCTGAATACGCACGCTCTTGCCAGTAGCGCTGAACTCGACGCTGATCATATCGGCGGCATCGAGCTCCTCGGCCTCGGCTTCGGCCATCTCGACGTTCTCAATCACATCTTCCTGGACGTCCAGCGGCGTAGCACCGAATGACTCCTCATGGTAGTGACTCATGTCGAAGCCGTTTTCCTGCAGCAAGTGCTTCACCGCATTCATGTAGGGCGTCGGGCCGCAGCAGAAGATCTCGCGATCCATGAAGTCCGGAGCCATCAGCTCGAGCATCGGCTGACTCAGGTAGCCACGGAAGCCTGCCCAGGCGTCGCCAAGCTCATCGCTGCGCTCGCAGACGATATGCAGTTTGAACTCGGGTATCCGCGAGAAAATATGCTCGAGCTCACGATGATAGATGACGTCACGAGGTGTGCGGGAACTATGCACAAACTGCAGGTCCACGGCGGCATTGGTGTCAAACAGCCAGCGCACCATGGACATCAGAGGGGTGATGCCCACGCCGCCAGATAGCATCAGCACCTTTTCCGCCGGATAGTCGATGATGTTGAAGTTTCCGACCGGGCCGTGCACCGCCAGTTCGTCATTGACCTTGAGGTTGTCATGCAACCAGTTGGAGACGACGCCCCCTGGCATGCGCTTGACGGTGATGGAGAAACTGTAGGGAACCGACGGTGAACTCGAGATGGTGTAAGAACGCATGACGGGCTGATCATCGATCTCAAGCTCCAGGGTCACGAACTGTCCCGGCTTGAAGAAGAACATCACCGGCTGCTCGGCCATGAAGCAGAATGTTCGAGTATCCCAGGTTTCCTGGATCACCTTGACGCAGCGTACCGCATGGCGGCCGTTGGTCCAGGTCTGGGTAGTGACTGGGTTGAGAAAGGACATCGTCATTGTTGTGTCGCCTAGGCTGCAGCATGAAGGCCTCCGACCGCGGTGCCACCGCCTGCCGTTGCACGAATTCTGCGCAGCGCCGACAAACTCGACTTGCCTGTCTACGACATGGGCATGCTCATGACATCCAGGCCCACCCATTTTCGTTTTGCCCCGCGTCGTCGTCGCATCACATCACGTCGTCGGCAGACAACCGCCCCCCGCAGCACTGATCCACACTCGCTTCAGCCCGCAACAGCCGGCCCGGCCCCTATTCCTAACAATTTCAAAGCCGCCTCAGCGGCCCTGCAAGAGGATGTATAGTCATGGATCCTAGGTTCCCCGCTCGTCTGGACGATCCCCTGGCCCCGGCCCGCGAGGCTGCCGTAGAGATGCTGCAGCAGCGACGCCCACAATTCTCGCTGCCGCAACCGTTCTACAACGACGAGCGACTGTTTCAACTGGACATGCAGGAAATCTTCGAGAAGGAATGGCTCTTTGCGGGCATGACCTGCGAAATTCCCAGCAAGGGTAACTACATGACCCTTGAAGTCGGCGATAACCCGGTCGTGATCGTGCGCGGCAACAACGGTGAAGTGCACGCCTTCCACAACGTCTGCCGTCACCGTGGCTCACGCCTGTGCGTCACCAACAAGGGCAAGGTGGCAAAGCTGGTCTGTCCCTATCATCAGTGGACCTACGAGCTGGATGGCCGCCTGCTGTTCGCCGGCAGCGACATGGGCAAGGACTTTGATCTCGCGTCCCACGGCCTGAAGCCGGTTCACGTTCGCACCGGCGGCGGTTACATCTTCGTCAGCCTGGCCGACGAGGCGCCAGAGATCGACGGGTTCCTCGAGAGTCTCGATCACTACTTGGCTCCCTACGACATAGAAAACCTCAAGGTCGCCGCGGAATCCAACATCATCGAAGAGTGCAATTGGAAGCTGGTGATCGAGAACAACCGCGAGTGCTACCACTGCAATGGCGCGCACCCGGAACTGCTCAACTCCCTGCAAGAGTTCGACGACACCGACGACCCTCGCGCCACACCGGCTTACAAGGACCTGGTCGCGCGCAAGCAGGCCGACTGGGACGCCCAGGGCGTGCCTTACAAGCTCACCCGACTCGGTCGTCGTAACCGCTTGACCCGCACGCCGCTGCTCAATGGTGTGGAATCAATGACCATGAACGGCAAGCGGGCCAGCAAGAAGCTGATGGGTAATCTGCAGAGCGCCGACCTGGGATCGCTGCGCATCCTGCACCTGCCCAACTCCTGGAATCACTTCATGGGGGATCACGCTGTCGTTTTCCGCGTCCTGCCACTGGGCCCGCAGAAAACCCTCGTCACCACCAAATGGCTGGTACACAAGGATGCCGCAGAAGGCGTCGACTACGATCCGGCCGAGATGCGTCGCGTATGGGATGCCACCAACGATCAGGACCGCAGACTCGCCGAAGAGAACCAGCGCGGCATCAACTCCAAGAGCTATGAGCCGGGCCCCTACTCAGAGACGTTCGAGTTTGGTGTGATCGACTTTGTCGATTGGTACAGCGAGCGCATGCTCGAGAACCTGGACCATAGCGCACCTCACCTGCACCTGGCCCAGAACTAAGCTTCCGCCTTTTCCACGCACGTCCTCACAAAGGCCCCACCACAAGCGGGGCCTTTGCATTGCAACGTCAGTTGGCAGCGAACTGTCCGTCAACAACGACATCCTGGTGCATTCCCTGCACTAAGCTGCCAGCACCAGAGCCGCTGGGCCGAAGATCTTGTCC
>Ga0114983_1000378_pt1 | contig 19147 bp, 14 predicted proteins | sample Shrwel_input2_RT_FD_87182 | JGI IMG/M metagenome (GOLD analysis project Ga0114983, IMG submission 87182) | Subsurface microbial communities from deep shales in Ohio, USA - Utica-3 well 1 S input2 RT | ecosystem: Environmental > Aquatic > Deep subsurface > Shale gas/oil reservoir > Produced... | reverse complement strand
CCGCGATCGAGATCGGCGAGCGACGCTTCCTGCCTGACCTCGAGGACGGGCTGCTCGGCCACTCGGCGGGCGAAACCTTCGACGTCGAGGTGAACTTCCCGGCCGATTACCGCAACGAGACGCTGGCCGGCAAGAAGACCGTGTTCACCGTCAATCTCAAGGAAGTGCGCGAGCCGCGCCTGCCGGAGATCGACGAGGAGTTCCTCAAGGCCCATGGCATCGAGGAAGGTGGCGAAGCCGGCCTGCGTGCCAAGTGCCGCGAAGCGCTCGAAACCGAGCGCAACAAGGCTGTCAACAACCGCCTGAAGCGGGAGGTGATGGATCAGCTGTTCGATCTGCACCCGATCGATGTGCCCGCCGGCCTGGTGGCCGAGGAAGTCGAGCGCATGCGCGCCGAGACCGCCAACCGCATCGGCGCGAACAACCCGGCGCAGAAGATGAAGCCGGAACAGCTGCGCGCGATGCTGCCGGCCGAGATGTTCGAGCCTGCCGCCAAGCGTCGGGTTGCACTGGGCCTGCTGGTCGGTGAGGTCATCAACGCTCGCAACGTGCAGTTCGATCCGGCCCGGGTCGAGAAAGCGCTGGCCAACATCGCGGCCGATTTCGAGGACCCGTCCGAAGTGATCACGATGTACCAGCAGCGCCAGGACCTGATGCAGGGCCTGCGCAGCGTGGTCATCGAGGAGCAGGTCGTCGAGCTGCTGGTTGCCGGCGCTCAGGTGACCGATGAGTCGATGTCGCTCGAAGACTTGTTGAAATCGCAGAATCAGGCCCAACCTGCCTGATAGAGCTGATTGATCGTCAGCCGCGCCCGCCGGCCGGATACTGCCGGCGGGTCCTGAAAACGCCAACAACTACCGGATACCCGAATGACTGACCTCCGCAACCGCTCGCAGCTGGTCCCGATGGTGGTCGAGCAGACCGCCCGTGGCGAACGCGCGTTCGACATCTACTCGCGTCTGCTGAAGGAACGCGTGATCTTCCTCGTCGGCCCGATCGACGACTATATGGCCAATCTGGTCGTCGCCCAGCTGCTGTTCCTGGAGTCGGAGAATCCGGACAAGGACATTCACCTGTACATCAACTCGCCGGGTGGCGTGATCACGTCGGGCCTGTCGATCTACGACACGATGAAGTTCATCAAGCCGGATGTCTCGACGATGTGCATCGGGCAAGCGGCCAGCATGGGCGCGTTCCTGCTGTCGGCGGGCACCAAGGGCAAGCGTTTCGCGCTGCCGAACTCGCGCGTGATGATTCACCAGCCGTCCGGCGGCGCTCAGGGTCAGGCGACCGACATCGAGATCCAGGCGCGGGAAATCCTGTACCTGCGTGAAAAGCTGAATCGCCTGATGGCCGACCATTGCGGTCAGCCGATCGAGAAGGTCGCCAGCGATGTCGAGCGCGACTATTTCATGAATTCCGAGCAGGCCAAGGCCTACGGCTTGATCGATCACATCATCGACAAGCGCGTGGCCGGTCCGGCCGCGGCATGACGCCGTTGCTGTCCGCAAAGGCCGCGCCGGATTTCCGACGCCGCGCGGGATTTGCGGCACAGCATGGGAATTGCAGTCATTCCGCTGTCACCTGACATGATGCTATAACGATTCAGAACATTGATTGAGGTCGGAAATGCCTGACAACGTACGCAGCGGCACGCAGGGTGGCCGTGTGCTGTATTGCTCGTTCTGCGGCAAGAGCGAGCACGAAGTCCGCAAGCTGATCGCGGGCCCGTCGGTGTACATCTGCGACGAATGCGTCGACTTGTGCAACGACATCATCCGCGAGGAAGTCCACGCCAAGCCGCAGGTCAAGGGACTGCCGAAGCCGCAGGAAATCCGTGCGGTGCTCGACGAGTACGTGATTGGCCAGGATCAGGCCAAGAAGGTGCTGTCGGTTGCGGTCTACAACCACTACAAGCGGCTGAGCCAGAAAGGCTCGACCGATGGCGTCGAGCTTTCGAAGTCGAACATCCTGCTGATCGGCCCGACCGGTTCCGGCAAGACGCTGCTTGCCGAAACGCTGGCTCGTCTGCTCGACGTGCCGTTCGCGATCGCTGATGCAACAACGCTGACCGAAGCCGGCTACGTCGGCGAGGATGTCGAGAACATCATTCAGCGTCTGCTGCAGAAGTGCGATTACGACGTCGAGAAGGCGCAGCGCGGCATCGTCTACATCGACGAAATCGACAAGATCTCGCGGAAAAGCGAGAACCCGTCGATCACCCGCGATGTGTCCGGCGAAGGCGTGCAGCAGGCGCTGCTGAAGCTGATCGAAGGCACCATCGCCAGCGTTCCGCCGCAGGGTGGCCGCAAGCACCCGCAGCAGGAATTCCTGCAGGTCAACACGGCCGGCATCCTGTTCATCTGCGGTGGCGCTTTCGCGGGCCTCGACAAGGTGATCCAGAACCGTACCGAGAAGACCGGCATCGGCTTCGGCGCAGACGTGAAGTCGCAGAAGGACAGTCATCAGGTGTCGCGCATGCTGCTCGGCGTGGAACCGGAGGATCTGATCCGCTACGGCCTGATTCCGGAGTTCGTCGGTCGTCTGCCGGTTCTTGCCGTGCTTGAAGAGCTCGACGAGAAGGCGCTGATCTCGATCCTCAAGGAGCCGAAGAACGCGCTGGTCAAGCAGTTCGCCAAGCTGTTCCAGATGGAAGGCTGCACGCTGGAGTTCCGGGAAGACGCACTCAACGCGGTTGCACGCAAGGCCCGTGATCGCAAGACCGGCGCGCGCGGCCTGCGCACCATTCTCGAAACCATCCTGCTCGATGTGATGTATGACTTGCCGTCGATGCAGAACGTGTCGAAGGTCGTGGTCGACGAATCGGTCGTGAAAGGCGAGGCAAAGCCGTTCATCGTCTACGAAAATCTTGAGGCGCCGCGCCGGGACGTCAAGAACTCGGCCTGACGGACGTTCGAGTCGTCGAGAGCCCGCCCCGATCCTGTCGCGGCGGGCTTTCTTTTTTCAGGACCGCCATTTGCAGCGTGGCTGCGCTTGAAAAGTGCAGCACGGGACGCACCTCCCATCTACTGCATAATCGTCAAGCCCTCTTTTCCCGTTGTCATCGAACTCTACCGAGGTTCCGATAGTGCCCAGCACGAACGAAGCATCCACGCCGGTACTGCCGCTACGCGATGTGGTGGTCTACCCCCACATGGCGATTCCGCTGTTCGTCGGCCGCGAAAAGTCGGTCAAGGCGCTGACGGCGGCGATGCAGGACGGCAAGCGCATCCTGCTGGTCGCTCAGAAGCACGCCGATACCGACGAGCCGGGCGTTGACGACCTGTATGACACCGGGACACTCGCCTCGATTCTGCAGCTGCTGAAACTGCCGGACGGCACCGTCAAGGTGCTGGTCGAAGGTGCTCAGCGCGCGCAGGTGCTGAAGCTGGAAATGAATGGCGATTACCTGACCGCCGATTTCCGCGTGATTCCCGCGGATGAAAGCGGCTCCGGTGGCAGCGAGGCGGATGCCGTGATGCGTACGGCCGTTGCGACTTTCGAGCAGTACGTGAAGCTGAACAAGAAGGTCCCGGCCGAACTGCTGCCGAGCCTCACCAGCATGGATTCGCCCGGTCGGCTGGCCGATGCCATCGCCGCCCATCTGTCCCTGAAGCTCGAGGACAAGCAGAAGGTGCTTGAAATCGGCGATCCGAAGCCGCGTCTGGAATACGTGCTGGCCCAGCTGGAAGGCGAGATCGACATCCTGCAGATCGAGAAGAAGATCCGCGGACGGGTCAAGCAGCAGATGGAGAAGAACCAGCGCGAGTACTACCTGAACGAGCAGATGAAGGCCATCCAGAAGGAACTGGGTGAGCTGGACGATGCGCCGAACGAGCAGGAAGAGCTGGCACGCAAGATCGCCAAGGCCGGCATGCCGAAGGCCGCCAAGGCGAAGGCCACGGCCGAACTGAACAAGCTGAAGATGATGCCGCCGATGTCGGCGGAAGCGACCGTCGTCCGCAACTACCTCGACGTGATGACGCAGGTGCCCTGGAAGAAGACCACCAAGGCCAATATCGACTTGCCGAAGGCGCAGGACCAGCTTGACTCTGATCACTACGGTCTGGAGAAGGTCAAGGAACGCATCCTTGAATATCTCGCTGTCCAGAGCCGCGTGAAGAAGCTGAAGGGCCCGATCCTGTGTCTGGTGGGTCCGCCTGGCGTCGGCAAGACTTCGCTTGGCCGCTCGATTGCGCAGGCCACCAACCGCAAGTTCGCGCGGATGTCGCTGGGCGGCGTGCGCGACGAAGCGGAGATCCGTGGTCATCGGCGGACTTACATCGGATCGCTGCCCGGAAAGATCGTGCAGAACCTGACCAAGGTTGGCGTCAAGAATCCCCTCTTCCTGCTCGACGAGATTGACAAGATGAGTACGGATTTCCGCGGCGATCCGTCGTCCGCGCTGCTCGAAGTACTTGATCCGGAGCAGAACAACACCTTCCAGGATCACTATCTCGAAGTGGATCTTGACCTCACCGACGTGATGTTCATCTGCACTGCGAACACGCTGAATATCCCCGGGCCGTTGCTTGATCGCATGGAAGTGATCCGCATCCCCGGCTACACCGAAGACGAGAAGCTCAACATCGCCCGGCGCTACCTGATCCCGAAGCAGATCAAGGAAAACGGCCTGAAGGAATCGGAACTCGAAATCAGCGAAAGCGCGGTTCGGGCCGTGATCCGTACCTACACCCGTGAGGCCGGTGTTCGCAGCCTGGAACGCGAGATGTCGAAGATCGCCCGCAAGGTGGTCAAGCAGGTGCTGCTGAAGCCGACCGACAAGATGGTCAAGGTGACTGACAAGAATCTCGACAAGTATCTGGGCGTGCCACGTTACCGGTATGGGCGTGCCGAGGAATCGAATCAGGTCGGTCAGGTCACGGGGCTGGCATGGACCGAGGTGGGCGGCGAGCTGCTGACCATCGAATCGGCGCTGACGCCGGGCAAGGGCAAGATGACCCAAACCGGCAGCCTCGGCACCGTCATGCAGGAGTCGATTCAGGCCGCGCTGACAGTCGTCCGTTCGCGTGCGAAGCAGTTGGGCATCGACCCGGACTTCTATCAAAAGCACGACCTGCACGTGCATGTGCCGGAAGGTGCGACGCCGAAGGATGGGCCGTCGGCGGGTATCGGCATGTGCACGGCGCTGGTATCGGCGCTGACCAGTATTCCGGTACGTGCTGATGTCGCGATGACTGGTGAAATCACGCTTCGCGGCGAGGTGCTGCCGATCGGTGGACTCAAGGAAAAGTTGCTGGCGGCGCAGCGCGGCGGCATCCGCACGGTGATCATCCCGCAGGAAAACGTGAAGGACCTCGCCGATATTCCCGACAACATCAAGGGCAAGCTGGACATCGAGCCAGTGCGCTGGGTGGAGGATGTGCTGAGAATCGCGCTGGAACGGGTGCCTGAGCCGAAGGCCGTCGTCGAGGGCGCTGCCGCGCCGACGCCGGCCTCCAATGACGGCGTCAGGCCGCATTGAAGGCGCCGACAGTCGAAACTTAAGTGGGTATCTCGGGACAACGGCGGTCACGGGAGATCGCCGCTGTTTTGTCTCATTGACGCTCTGAAACCCGCTTGATATAAGGCTTTCTCCGATGCACAGCCGCGCGATTTCCGCCGGCACAACAGCTTTCGCAGACGATCCGGCCCCTGACCAATACAGTGGACTGGAGTGTCAGCATCGGCCCGAGCCGATCAAACTATCCTAGGGGAACGATCTACATGAACAAATCCGAGCTGATTGCTGCTGTTGCCGAAAAGTCCGGCCTTACCAAGACCGATGCCGGCAACGCCATCGACTCCCTGATTGATGTGATTGCTTCCGCTTTGAAGCACGACGACAAGGTTTCTCTGGTAGGATTCGGCACCTTCGCGATTCGGTCTCGTGCCGCTCGTACCGGTCGCAACCCGAAGACGGGCAAGACCCTCGAGATCGAAGCCAGCAAAAATCCTACGTTTAAGGCTGGCAAGGCGCTGAAGGATGCGGTAAAGTAGCAGACCAGTTCGGGGTGACAGCCCGGAACGAGAAGGGTGCTTAGCTCAGCTGGTAGAGCATCGCCTTTACACGGCGGGAGTCGGGGGTTCGAGCCCCTCAGCACCCACCAACTCATGGTAAGAAGTTCAAGTTTTGCAGTTTCGCGGAGCGGTAGCTCAGTCGGTTAGAGTATCGGCCTGTCACGCCGAGGGTCGCGGGTTCGAGTCCCGTCCGCTCCGCCAAGTAACACCCCAGGGCGCTCATTGAGCGCCCTTTCTATTTGCGAGATCGAAACTCATGATGCAGCAAATCCGCGACAGCCTGAACGGTCCTCTCATCGTCGGCGTGTTGCTTGCCATCATTGGGGTGCCGTTCGCTTTCAGCGGAATCGAAGGCTACTTTCAGAGCAACGCGAATCCGACCGTTGCCAAGGTCGGCGACACGACGATCACGCAGGATCAAGTGCGTCGCGCCTACGACCAGCGCTACCGGCAGCTGCAGCAGCTGCTTGGCGAAAACTTCCGTGCCGATCAGATCAATCCGCAGCGCATGCGCGAGAACGTGCTGCAGGACATGGTTCAGGACGCGCTGTTGCGTTCTGAAGCGCGAGATAGCGGGTATCGCGCCAGTGACGCGGCATTGCGCGACTACGTGACCGTCGTGCCTGCGTTTCAGGACAACGGAAAGTTCTCTGCCGAGCGCTACCGCCAGTTGCTGGCACAGAACGGTTACACGACTGACAGCTTCGAAGCGCTGCAGCGTGACAGCCTGATCGTGGATCAACTGCGCGATGTGGTCCTCGGCAGCGCCGTGGTCACTGCCGATGAGGCCGCGCTGGCGACCAAGCTGCTCAAGCAGGAGCGGGACTTCAGCTTCATCCAGTTCGACCCGGCCAAGTATCTCGACGCCGTGAACATCACGGCCGAGCAGATCGCGACGCGCTACCAGGAACGGAAGGCTTCCCTGCAAGCGCCGGAACGCATGAAGCTGTCCTACATCGAGCTGGCGCAGGGCAAGATCGCGAAGGCTGATGCGCCGAGCGCGGACATTCTCAAGACGCTGTACGAAGCCGAAAAGTCGCGGTTCACCACGGCGGAAACGCGACGTGCCAGCCACATCCTGATCAATTTCGGTGCTGACAAGGACGCTGCGCGCAAGAAGGTGGATGCGTTGGCGGCCCAGCTAAAAAATGGCGCCGACTTCGTGGAACTGGCCAAGACGTCGTCTGACGATACCGGCAGCAAGGACAAGGGCGGCGACCTCGGCATCGTCAAGCGTGGCGACGGCTTGCTGCCACCGAAGTTCGAGTCGGCCCTGTACCAGATGAGCGCGTCCGGCGATGTCAGCGATCCGGTGGAAACCGAGTTTGGCTGGCACATCATCAAGCTCACCGAACTGGTGCCGGCCCGGACGCAGTCGTTCGACGAGCCCGACGTGCAGAAGGCGTTGACCGACTTGTACGTCAACAAGGACCTTCAGGCACGGATTCAGGAAAAGGCACAGCAGCTCGAGCAGCTCGCATTCGAGAACGAGTCATCGCTGGAGCCTGCCGCGAAGGCACTCGGCCTGACGATCGAAACCACGGACTGGTTCACCCGCGCCGGTGGCGCCGGGATCACATCGACGCCCGCGGTCATCGAAGCGGCGTTCGCGCAGGACGTGCTGACCGATGGCGTCAACTCGAAGCCGATCACCCTCGACGGCGACCGCCTCGTGGTGATCCGCAAGGCCGAATACGAAGCCCCTCGTCAGCGCGAGTTGCCGGAAGTCGAAGCCGCGCTGCGTGAAGAACTTCGCAACGAAGAGGCCCGGAAGCGCGCCGATGCCGATGCCTCGAAGGCTTTGGCCGAGATCAAGTCGGGCAAGTCGATCGACGAGGTTGCCGCGGCATTTGGTGCGACCGTCCAGAAGCAGGACGGCGTCACGCGCGACAAGAGCGGCGTCGGGATCGCGCTGCTGCAGACTGTGTTCAAGCTTCCTCGGCCGGTCGGCGCTGCCGTCAGTGCCGGCAATGCCGCGCTGGAAGGTGGTGCGGCTGCCGTGATCGCCGTCAGCTCGGTTCGCGACGGTCGGCAGAAGGACGGCAACGAGCGCGATACCGAGCTCGCCACGATTCGCGATGCTCGTGCCGGCGCTGAATTCAACGCCTACCGCGAGGCACTGAAGCAATCGATCAAGGTCGACATCAAGGCCTTGCCGGCCGAAGAAGCGCCGGCGCCGTAGTCCACGCGAATCGGGATTCGGCGCGATGAAATCTCACTGGCAGATCGCCATCGCGCTGAGTCTTGCAGTTGCTGTCGGCGCGCTGGTCCCTGCGGCCAGTCCGGTGCTGGCGTTTTGCGGATTCATCGGCGGGCTGTTTCTCAACGCACTGAAGATGGTGGTGGTGCCGTTGATCGTGTCGTCGATCATCAGCGCCATGGCAACGTTCGGCGATGCCGGCGCGCTGTCGCGCATTGGCGTCCGCACGATGCTTTTCTACACGGCGACGACCGTGTTCGCGGTGGTCACCGGCCTGGCCATGGTCAATCTGGTCCAGCCTGGAATTGTCGACGGACAGCCGGCGCGTGAACTGCTCGGACTCGCGGCCGGCGGCGCCAAGCTCAGCGAAAACGTCAGCAGCGCGAAGCTGTCGGACATCGGCGACGTCTTCTACCGGCTGGTAACGGCCAATCCGATCAAGGCGGCCGCCGACAGCGATCTGCTGGGTCTGGTGTTCTTCAGCATGCTGTTCGGCATCTTCGCGGCGCGGATTCCCGGTGCGGCCGGACGGGTCCAGCGCGACTTCTGGTCGGGCGTCCGCGAGACGATGATGCACATCACGGCGCTGGTGATGCGCTTTGCGCCGATCGGCGTATTCGCGCTGGTTGCCAAGGCCTTGTCGGCGACCGGGATCGAGGCGATCCGGCCGCTGGCCATGTTCTTCTTCGCCACGCTGGCCGGGCTCTTGTTCCACGTCGTGGTCACCATGTCGCTGCTGCTGGCGGTGATCGGGCGGGTGTCGCCGCTGCGCATGCTGAAGGCGATGACGCCGGCGCTGCTGACCGGCTTCTCGACCTCCAGTTCGGCTGGAACCCTGCCGGTCACGCTGGAATGTCTGCGCACGCGCGCCGGCGTGTCGGAGCGGGTCGCCGGCTTCACGCTGCCGCTGGGTGCTGCGATCAACCTTGATGGCACCGCGCTGTACGAATGTGCGGCAGCGATGTTTCTCGCCCAGGCGTATGGCCTGCACCTCGATTTCGTCACCCAGTTCGTGATCGTCGCGATGGCGGTGGTGACATCGATGGGCGTGACCGGCATTCCGTCCGCCAGCCTTGTCGCGATCGCCGTGATCCTCGGAACGGTGGGCTTGCCGCTTGAGGGACTCGGCGTGCTGCTGGCGGTCGATCGGGTGCTCGACATGTGCCGCACGGCGGTCAATGTCTATGGCGACGGCTGCGGTGCCGTGGTGATCGGTCGCCTTGAAGGCGAGACCGAGATTCTCGCCAAGCCTCTGGCCTAGTCGGTGTGGGCAGCCGTGGCGCACTGAGAACTGCGCTGCATTTTTGACGCTGCAGATCGCCGTTCAGGGTGTGCACGGGCATCGACACCGGTAATCTGAAGGGGCACACCCGAAGTCCGCGCAGGGCCGCTCGTCGACGCTGTTTCGCGAGCCGTGCAGCGGGCTCGAGATTCAACCCCACCTGTGTACCGGGAGACCACATGAAACGCACGACATCAGCATCGCTTGGGGCATTGACATGCCGCATCTTCGGACTCGGCATCGCAGCCAGCCTGTCCCTGTTCAGCATGGCCGCCGTCGCCAAGGACGGTTTTCAACCGCAGATCATCGTCAAGTTCCGCGACAACGCGCTGCTGTCGAAGCAGGCAGAACTCGCCATCGGTGATCGGCTGCACGCCGTCGGCCTGCGCCGGGGCCTGCTGCTGCAGCGCCTGCGGACCATGGCTACGGGCGCAGAAGTGATCCGGATCGATCGCGATCTCGGCGATCGCGATCTTGCCGACCTGCTGGCCGATCTGGAGTCTGATCCGCGCGTCGAGTACGCCGAAGAAGATCGGATCATGAAGCCGATGCTGGTGCCGAATGACAGCCGCTACTCGGAGCAGTGGCATCTGTTCGAGAGCGCCGCCGGCATCCGTGCGCCGGAGGCCTGGGACCTTGGTACCGGAAGCGGCGCGACGATTGCGGTTCTCGATACCGGTCACCGTCCGCATGCCGATTTCGGCTCGGCGATCGTCGGCGGCTACGACTTCATTTCGTCGACCACCAACAACGACGGCAACGGCCGTGACGCCGACCCGTCGGATCCCGGCGACTACAACACGGCCGGGCAGTGCGGCCTTGGCTCGGCGGCCAGCGATTCGAGTTGGCACGGGACGCATGTCGCCGGTATTGCGGCGGCGCGGACCAACAATGCACTCGGCATCGCAGGTGTCGCGTTCAACGCCAACCTGCTGTCGGTGCGCGTGCTCGGTCGCTGCGGTGGTTCGACCTCGGATATCGCCGACGCGATCATCTGGGCATCGGGCGGCACCGTCAGCGGCGTGCCGGCCAATGCCAACCCGGCCAAGGTGCTGAACCTGAGCCTGGGCGGCAGCGGCAGCTGCTCGGCAACCACGCAGGCGGCGATCAACAGCGCGCGCAGCCGTAACGCAACCGTTGTGGTGTCGGCGGGCAACTCGAATGCCAATGCCGCGAACTTCACACCTGCCAGCTGCACCGGCGTGATCACCGTGGCGTCGGTGGGGCGCAGCGGCGGACGGGCGTACTACTCGAACTTCGGCACGTCGGTGGAAATCGCAGCACCGGGGGGCGACCAGCAGAGCGGCAACGCCAACGGCGTGTTGTCGACGTTGAACGCGGGCACCCGCACGCCGGGAGCCGACAGCTACGCGTTCTATCAGGGCACCAGCATGGCCGCGCCGGTCGTGGCCGGAGTCGCGGCGCTGCTCTATGCCAAGACCCCAACGATCACGCCCGATCAGGTGCTGGCGCAGCTGCAGGGCACCGCGCGTGCATTTCCGGCGACTTGCAGCCAGTGCGGGTCCGGCATCGTCGACGCAGCTGCCGCGCTCGGCGGCGCGGTTCCACCGCCACCACCGCCGCCGCCACCCGCGAGCTGCCCGACCGGCTACGCCACGTACGCCAACAGCATCGCGGCCACCGGCAGCTCGTCGTATGCGCCGAACAGCACCGGCTTCACAGTGGCGTCCGGCACCGCGATCACCGGTCTGCTGAGCGGCCCGGCCGGTGCCGATTTCGACCTGTACCTGCAGCGCCGCACGCTGAACGGCACGTCCTGGTCGAATGTCGCGTCGTCGACGTCGAACTCCTCGTCGGAAACGGTCAACGCAACCGGCAGCGCCTCGTACCGCTACCGCTGGCGCGTCTATGCCTACGCGGGCAACGGTGCCTTCACGCTTTGCGGGCGCCCTCAGTAACGCGCTGCTGACCACCGGGGAGCGACAGTCGATGACTGCCGCTCCCTTTTTTTGTCCGTCATGCCCGGCGCCATGCGCAGACCGAGCCAGGAACCGCTGGCAAGCCGCTTGTCCCATCGGATACGGCGCGATTCCTGCTGCCCGAAGTCATCCGACCGTGTGGGCTGCCCGCTTCAGTTTCGAGCGACCGTTCAAACGAATCGCTCGCCGCGGCTGTCCAATGGCAATCTCGTGATCCAGCACGTCCGGCATCAGCCGTGACGCGACCGGCTCACGACCCGACCTGAACCTGTGGAGATGGCGATCCCGATGGACAGACGCGACTTTCTGAAACGCACAAGCACCAGTGTCGGCGCGCTGATGCTGCCGGTCTACGGACACGCGGTGGCGGCCGAGGTGCTGGCCACACCGGCCGACCGCGCAATGCGCAAGACGCTGGCCGACACCGCCTTGAACGCGGCAACGAAGGCGGGTGCGACCTACGCCGATGTCCGCATCGGCCGCTATTTGCGGCAGTTCGTGATCACTCGCGAAACCCGCGTCGAGAACGTGGTCAACACCGAATCGACCGGCATCGGCATCCGCGTGATCGTCAACGGCACCTGGGGCTTTGCCGCCACTAGCGACCTGTCGCCGGATGCCATCGCCAAGGCCGCGCAGCAGGCTGCAGCGATCGCCAAGGCCAACTCGAAGTTCCAGACCACGCCGGTACAACTGGCCCCGACCAAAGGGGTCGGAGAGGTCTCCTGGGCCACGCCGATCAAGAAGAATGCGATGCAGGTGCCGGTCAAGGACAAGGTCGAGCTGCTGATGGCGGTCAACAACGCCGCCCTGAAGGCCGGTGCCGACTACATCAACTCGACGATGTTTCTCGTCAACGAGCAGAAGTATTTCGCCTCGACCGACAACAGCTACATCGATCAGGACATCCATCGCATCTGGACGCCGATGCAGGTCACCGCGATCGACAAGAAGAGCGGCAAGTTCCGCACGCGCAGCGAACTGTCGTCACCGATGGGCATGGGCTACGAGTATCTCGATGCCAAGGCATCCGGGCAGGTGAAGCTGCCGGGTGGCGTGGTCGGCTATACCGATTCGTACGACATGGTCGGCGACGCGGTGGCTGCAGCGAAGCAGGCCCGCGCCAAGCTCACTGCGCGTTCGGTGAAGCCCGGCAAGTACGATCTGGTGCTTGATCCGTCGCACCTGTGGCTGACCATCCACGAATCGGTCGGCCATCCGCTGGAACTCGACCGCGTGCTCGGCTACGAAGCCAACTACGCCGGCACCAGCTTCGCCACGCTCGACAAGTGGAAGGCGAAGGACTTCAAGTACGGCAGCCCGAACGTCACGCTGTTCGCCGACAAGCAGCAGCCGACAACGCTCGGCGCGGTTGGCTACGACGACGAAGGGATCGCGACCAAGCGCTGGGATCTGGTGAAGGACGGTGTGCTGGTCAACTACCAGGCGATTCGCGATCAGGCCCACATCATCGGCGAGAAGGCATCGCAGGGCTGCTGCTATGCCGATTCCTGGCAGAGCGTGCAGTTCCAGCGCATGGCCAATGTGTCGCTGGCGCCGGGCAAGGCGAAGCTGTCGGTGGACGAGATGATCAAGGGTGTCGAGAACGGCATCTACATCGTCGGCGACGGTTCGTTCTCGATCGATCAGCAGCGCTACAACGCGCAGTTCGGCGGCCAGCTGTTCTACGAGATCAAGAACGGCAAGATCACCGAGCAGATCGAAGACGTGGCTTACCAGATCCGCACGCCGGAATTCTGGGGCGCCTGCGCGGCGATCTGCGACGAACGCGACTACCGCTTCGGCGGCTCGTTCTTCGACGGCAAGGGTCAGCCGGCGCAGGTATCAGCGGTGTCGCACGGGTCATCGACGGCCCGGTTCAACGGCATCAATGTCATCAACACCGCGCGCAGCCTCGGCTAAGGACACCGTCTATCCATGAGCATTTTCACTGAAGCACAAGCCAAGGCGATTCTCGACAAGGTCATCAAGCTGTCGAAGGCCGATGAATGCACCGCATCGCTCGAAGGCTCGGTGGCCGGCAACATCCGCTATGCGCTGAACTCGGTGTCGACATCGGGCATCGTCAGCAACTGCGAACTGGCGGTGCAGGTCGCGTTCGGCAAGAAGGTCGGCATCGCGACGATCAACGAGTTCGACGACGCGGCACTTGCCCGCGTGGTCAAGCGCGCCGAAGACCTCGCGAAGCTGGCACCGGACAATCCGGAATTCATGCCGGCGATCGGCAAGCAGGACTACGCCGCGACGCCGACCTACGTCGCCGCAACGGCCGGCATCACGCCCGAGTACCGGGCGCAGGTGGCGGCTGACAGCATCACGCCGTCGAAGGCCGGCAAACTGGTTGCCGCCGGCTTCTTCAGCGATTCCGTGCGCTTCTCGGCACTCGCCAACTCGAAGGGCAACTTCGGCTACCAGCAGTCGACCAACGTCGACTTCACTTGCACCGTGCGTACCGATGACGCGCGCGGTTCGGGCTGGGTGGCGCGCAACGTGGCCGACGTCAGTCAGTTCAACGCGAAGTCCGAGATCCAGACCGCGATCGCCAAGGCCAAGCAGTCGGTCGACGCCAAGGCGCTGGAACCGGGCAAGTACACGGTGATCCTCGAACCGGCCGCCAGCGCCGGGCTGATCAGCTTCATGATGCAGGGCTTTGATGCCCGCTCCGCCGACGAAGGCCGCAGCTTCCTGACCAAGAAGGGCGGTGGCAACCGGCAGGGCGAAAAGGTGTTCGACGACAAGGTCACGCTGTTTGCCGACCCTGCCTATCCGGGCGCTGCCGTACTACCGTGGGACAACGACGGGCTGAAGCGCGAGAAGCAGGCGATCATCACCAATGGCAAGGTCGACAGCCTGCAGTACTCGCGCTACTGGGCGAAGGCGAAGAAGGCCAAGGCGATCGGGCAGCCCGGCAACCTGATCATGGTCGGCGGCGACAAGTCGACGATGGATCTGGTCAAGTCGACCAAGAAGGGCATCCTCGTCACCCGCACCTGGTACATCCGCTCGGTGGATCCTCAGACGGTGCTGCTGACCGGCCTGACGCGTGACGGCACGTTCTACATCGAGAACGGCGAGATCAAGTACCCGATCAAGAATTTCCGCTGGAACGAGTCGCCGGTGATCATGCTCAACAACGTTGACGAGCTCGGCAAGCCGGAGCGGGTCGGCGATGACGAATCGCCGTTCATCATGCTGATTCCGCCAATGAAGATCCGCGAGTTCACGTTCACGTCATTGTCCGACGCGGTCTGATCGGACGATGGCGACGGCATCCGCGGTCTACGATTTCTGGTTCACCCGGCTGCAGTACGAGTCCGGCAACTGGGACGTCGACCAGCGGATGCCGTCGAACATCATCGACACGCTGCTGCAGTACACGACGCTGCGGGTCGACCCGGAAGAGAAGATCATTCCGCTGGCCGACCCGCGGATGCTCACCGCTCCGTTCGTCTACATCGCCGGCAACAAGCTGGTGGAGTTCACGCCGGACGAGCGGAAGAACTTCGAGGCCTATGTCCGCAACGGCGGCTTCGTGTTCGCCGATGACTGCAACCACGACATCGACGGGCTGTTCGCGAAAAGCTTCGAGCGCGAGATGGCCGCGATGTTCGGCAACAGCAGCCTGAAGAAGCTGCCGAAGCAGCACGCGGTCTACTCCAGCTTTTTCACATTCGATGGCCCGCCAGCGAACACCATCGAGCTGAACGGCTGGGGCGATGACCTGGTTCACGACTATCTCAAGGGCATCGAGATCAATGGCCGCCTCGGCGTGCTGTACAGCAACAAGGACTACGGCTGCGAGTGGGATTACGACTGGCGCAACAAGCGCTTCAATGCCGAGGACAACACCAGGTTCGCGGTCAATATCGTGGTCTATGCGCTGACTGCTTGAACTCGCTTGGGCACAAACACCAGAAAAAGCAAAAGTTCAACGTAAAGGCGCGAAGAACAGCCAAGAGGAGAACGGCAAAGAAAAGAGAAGCCAGACGCTTTTCTGGGAACAGCTAAGACCGGCCGCAGAGATGGCTTGCGAGGCAAGGACCCGAAAAAGTTTCCTGCTTCTCCTTTGCGTCCTTTCGGTTGCCTTTGCGCCTTTGCGTTTAACTTTTTTCTTCCCCGACTTTGAAACCGCTGACGAAGCCATGGACGAAGCCGAAATCCAGCAGCAGCTTGCCCGTCTCGATGATGTCCGCAAGGGCATTGCCCGGGTCATCGTCGGCCAGGACGCGGTGGTCGAGCAGTTGCTGGTCGGCTTGCTGGCCGGCGGTCATTGCCTGCTTGAAGGCGCGCCGGGGCTCGGCAAGACCTTGCTGGTGCGCTCGCTGTCGCGGGCGCTGGCGCTGGATTTCCGGCGCATCCAGTTCACGCCGGACCTGATGCCCAGCGACATCCTCGGCACCGAGATTCTCGAAGAGGATCACGGCACCGGCCGGCGCAGCTTCAAGTTCCAGAAAGGCCCGGTGTTCACGAATCTGCTGCTGGCCGACGAGCTGAACCGCACGCCGCCGAAAACCCAGGCCGCGCTGCTCGAAGCGATGCAGGAGCACACCGTGTCGTACGCCGGCACCACCTGGCCGCTGCCCGAGCCGTTCTTCGTGCTGGCTACGCAGAACCCGATCGAGCAGGCCGGCACCTATCCGCTGCCGGAAGCGCAGCTTGACCGTTTCCTGCTGCACATCCGCGTCGACTATCCGAGCGAGGCCGAAGAGCGGGCGATCATCCGCCAGACCACCGGCACTGCGGCACAGGCGATCACGGCCGCGATGACCGGCGATGAAGTGATCGCACTTCAGCGGCTGACCCGCGACGTACCGCTGAGCGATGAGCTGCTGAACTGGATCACGCGGCTGGTGCGGGCGACACGGCCGCAGGACACGCAGGTCGCCCGTGTGCGCGACTGGCTGCGCTGGGGTGCCGGTCCGCGCGCGGGCCAGGCGCTGGCGCTGGCCGCCAAGGCGAGGGCGCTGCTGCATGGCCGCTTTGCGGCGACCCGCGACGACGTCCGTGCGCTGGCGGCACCGGTGCTGCGCCATCGTCTGCTGCTGTCGTTTGCTGCCGAAGCCGAGGCGCGCAGCAGCGACGAGGTCGTTGCCGCCGTGCTGGACGCGCTGCCCGCGCCGTGAAGCTGCGCTTCGACCGGACGGCCGCCGCGACCGTGCCGGGCGCACGATGCGCCCGCTGATTCCGGCCGAGGTTCGCGCTCGGCTGGCGCGGCTGCAGATCGCCAGCCGCCTGCGGCCGGACGGGCAGGGCCTCGGGCTGCATGCCGGCCGCGGCCGCGGCGCCGGGCTCGAATTCGCCCAGTACCGCGCCTATGGCCAGGGCGATGAGCCGCGACACATCGACTGGAAGCTCTACGCCCGCTCGGATCGCCATTTCGTTCGCGATGCCACGCGCGACACGCCGCTGAGCGTCTGGCTGGTCATCGACTGCTCGGCGTCGATGGCGCAGGCCGATCCGGAGCGCCCTGACCATGCGCGCATCGATGCCGCGAAGCTCCTTGCCGCCGGCATCGCCGAGCGCGCCGTGGCCCAGGGCGACAGCGTCGGGCTGGTCACCGTCGGTGGTGCCGTCACCCAAGGTCTGCCGGCGGCAACAGGCGCGCGCCACCGCGATCGCTTGCTGCTGGCGCTGACTGCGCTGCAGGCCGATGGCCGCGACGGTGCTCGTGCCGTCCCGCCGCTGCTGTCGGCACGGATTGGGCCGGATGCGCTGGTCGTGGTGATCGGTGACGGGCTCGACGGCGCGCTGCTCGATGCCGGCCAGCAGCTGGCTGCGGCGCGCCGCGATGTCTGCGTAATCCGTCTGCTGACGGTCGGCGAAGCCCGCTTCCCGTTCACCGGCAGCCCGCGCTTCGTGGACCCGGAAACCGGCCGTGCCCGCACGCTCGACGCCGATGCCGCTCGCGCCCGCTTCCTCGAACGCTTCGGTGCCGATCGGCAGGCGCAGCTGCGACAGCTGGCCACACACGGCGTGCGCGCCGTCGAACAGGTGCTCGACGAGCCGGCCGACGCGGCGCTGCAGCGCCTGTTCGGTGCTCGAGGCGCGTCTCGGTGATCGAACTGGCGAGGCCGCTTGGCGCGCTGGCGCTGATCGCGCTGCTGGTGCCGCTGGTGATCCACCTCCTGCGCCGCTCTGCTGCGCGCGAGATCCCGTTTGCGGCACTCGACTGGCTGATGGCGCGCACCCCGCCGCGCCGTCGTTTTCGGCTCGATCAACGCCTGCTGCTGGCGCTGCGGCTGCTGCTGATCGCGCTGCTGGCGGCGCTGCTGGCCGAGCCGCTGTGGCGAGCCGATGGCGACCGCGAGACCGCTCGGGTCTACGTCGCGCCTGGCATCGATCCGGCACGCGCACGCGCCACCATTGGCGCGTTGCCGGCCGACGGCTACTGGCTGGCCACCGGCCTGCCGTCGCTTGCTCAACCTGCGCCACAGCCGGAATCGGCAGCGCGCCTGATCAGCCTGATTCGGGCGCTCGATGCCGAGCTGCCGAGCACCGTGCGGCTGACGCTGATTGTCCCGGAGCTGCTGAGCGGCCTTGATGGCGAGCGCCTGCAGCTTGGCCGCGATGTCGACTGGCGGATCGTCGCCGACGCGACGGTCATGCCGGCAACGCCCGCCGTGCCTCCACCGCCGCTGCGCGTCGCGATCCGGGCCGACGGCACGGCACAAACTGTGGCGCGGGCGCTGCTGGCGGCCTGGCGTGCCGACGGGCTGGTGCTTGCCGTCGACGAGGCTGCGGACGGCGTGCCGGTGCCCGAAGGCACTTCCTTGCTGATCGCCGGCACTGCCATCGATACGGCGCTGTCGGCACGGATTGCTGACGGCCTGACGCTGCTGCGCGGGGATGCCGCCGATCAGGTCGGCGAGGTGCTGCTGCGCGATGACTCAGGCCAGCCGTTGTTGCGCCGGCAGCGGGTCGGCCGTGGCCAGATCATCACGCTGGTCGGTGCGCTGGACCCGGCGCAGCTGCCGGCGCTGCGCGACCCGCAGTTGCCGCAACGCTTGCTGCCGTGGCTGCGGCCGGCGCTGCCGACGCCGGATCGGGCGCTGGCGGCCAGCGTCGCGCCGCTGCGCGGCGCTGCTGACGCGAAGTCGCGCGCGGTGCCGCTGCTGCCGTGGCTGATCCCGCTGATCGCCGCGCTGGCGCTGCTTGAACGCGTGCTGGCGACTCGATCCGCGCGCGAGCCGCGATGACCGCCGACACCGCCCTGCTGCCGCTGCTGAGCCGTCTGCGCCGAACCGTGTTGTTGCGCGCTGCGCTGATCGATGGCGCGGCCGTGCTGCCGCTGGCCGCCGCGCTGGCCGGGCTGGTCGGTGCGCTGGGCGGGTCGATGGCCGCCATGGCGGTGCTGCTGGCCAGCGCGAACGGTCTGGGCCTCGCGATCTGGCGTCATGCCGCGCGTCACGATCTCGGCTGGCTGCTGCGCAGGCTCGACAGCGCCTGTCCGGCCTTCGAGGACAGTAGCGCCCTGGCCGTGCAGCCAGCACTGCCGGCAGGCCCGCTGGCCGCGCTGCAGCAGGCGCGTATCCGGGCTCGGATGGTCGCGCAGCTGACGCAGGCGCCGCCGGACCTGCGCGCGCCGTGGCCGCGCCGCCGGCTGCTGTGGCTGGCCGCTGCCGCGCTGGCTGCGGCTGGCTTCACGCTGCTGCTGCCGCAGCTGCGCCCGTGGCTGGCGGCGGT
>Ga0114983_1000377_pt1 | contig 19253 bp, 23 predicted proteins | sample Shrwel_input2_RT_FD_87182 | JGI IMG/M metagenome (GOLD analysis project Ga0114983, IMG submission 87182) | Subsurface microbial communities from deep shales in Ohio, USA - Utica-3 well 1 S input2 RT | ecosystem: Environmental > Aquatic > Deep subsurface > Shale gas/oil reservoir > Produced... | reverse complement strand
TCCTGAGAGTGTTCGGGCGTCCATCCGCGACGCCCAGCTTTCCCGGTGAGCGCCGATCCCTGCGTCGAACCAGAACACTGCTATCCGATAAACCCCTCCTGAGCGCCCGACGTTTCCCGGCTTGCTGCTTTCTGCTTCTCCGGCACGATGGGTGCATAACCAATAGCTACGGGGCTCTCAATGCGCACTGTCAACGAATATTCCATCCCCGAACCATTCACGATCCTGACGCTACCTGTAGCGGCTCGCAAACGTGACTGCCCTCGGCGCGCAATGTTGCCCGCGTTCGGCTCACGCTCTGTGCCACTGGCCTCCGCCGTCGATTCGGTTTATCTGCAACTCGGCTTGCATTCACCGATGCGCGCTCGCAATAGCCACACAGGGCACATGCTCTGTGCAAATACCTCGCCCGCCCGCCGCTATATTACCGGCAGGCCCACGGTCAACATCTGCTCGTGCAGTTCCTGGGCGCGTACGGCGTCCACGTCGCCGCTGAGCAGCGAGCGGGCTTCCTTTGGCTTGATATTGAGCAGGGTTGACAGCGCCTTCACATCGTAGCCATTGCGCGTCAGCGTGGCTTCCCAGTTCGACAGGTGGCCGGACAGCACCGACTCGGCCACGGCGAGGGTGACGGGCTTCTCGCCGACCTGGAAACCGGCCTCAAAGGCAAGTCCCAGGTGCTGCTCGATTTGCAGGGGCGTGGTCAGCCGCTCGGCCAGCAGCTCGCATGCCTCCGGCTCAATAACGTCCGCGGGCGCCACGCCCTCCTTGACGCACTGGCCGAGGAGCCAGTCGATGTAGTCACGGCCACACCCGGCGAGGCCTTCCAAGGTGAAGATGGTGGCGCGGTAGCCGATCTCCTCCAGCGTGGGCCGGCGCAGATCGTTCTTGAGCTTCGGGTGCCCGGCCAGCACCACGGCCAAGCTCCCGCCGCCGTCCTGCACCACCTCGATGAGCCGCTTGAGGCCACGTAGGGTGTGTCCATGCAGGTCATGGGCTTCGTCCACGAATAGAGCCACCGGCTTGCGTCCCTGCTTGATGAGTTCCTGCAGGGCCCGCTCGCGCTTCTCCCCCTGGGTGGGAATCTTGATGTCCTTCTTGGGGGAGAGGTCGAAGAACAACGCCGTGATGAGCGTCCCCAGGTTGACCCGCTCCTTGTCCACGGAGAGCGACTTGGCCACGATGATCTTGCCCTCCTCGGCTAGCACATCCTGAATGCGCCGCAGCGTCACGGTCTTTCCGCTGCCGACGATCCCGGACAGCGCAACCAGGCCGCCGGAGCGAATCGTGGCCCTCATATCCTTGAAGAGCTGCCGGTGGTGGTCGGTCTGGAAGTAGCCGGCGTTGCGGAACTCCCGCTCCAGCCCGTAGTAATCCATTACGTCGCTCAGCATGTCCGTGTCCTCGTTAGCGTTTGAAGTGTCGGCGGATGCGGTCGGTGATCTCGCGCTTGGCCAGAGTCTCGGCCACCAGGTCCTCGATGAACGCGCAGTCGTCCTGAGGGAGGCGCGCAAGCGGTTGACACAGGAACTCCGCGATGGCCTTCTTGGCCGTTATTGCATTGGGAAAACGTAGCTCCTGGAACGGATCGGGGTCCCGGAACGGTCGCGCCGGCACCGGCTCGGGCGATGGGACAGGGCGCGGTAAGGCGGCCGGCGTGCTGTGCCCATCCAGCGCAGCGCGCGGCAGACCAAGCTGTGCGGCCAGCTCCTCAATGCGATCCGCGCGCTTCTCGGTGCGGGTCTTCTTGAACTTGCGATAGCGATGCAGCGGGATCGGCCCGCCGACCGGGAAGTAGGGTCCGTGCCGATGCTGGCCATGCTCCACGTACAGTTCGTTGTCGAAGATACCCCACCACAGAATGACCTGCTCGCCGGCAAGATCCGCATCGACCTCGTAGGCGACGCCATCCACGGCAACGCGAGCATCTGGCCCTACCCTGCGCCGCTCCGGCTCCCGCGCAAAGGTGCAGAACCGCTCCCAGCTGCACATCTGTTGCACGCCGGCCTCGGGCAGGTTCCTCAGCCAGTCCTCGATGCGCGAATGTGGCTCGGTCCGGTGCGGCTTACCGTTGTAGTGGAGCAGGTACTGCAGCAGCCACCGGTTTGCTTCTTCCTCAGTTTCCGGCTGATGGAAGTGGTACAGAACCTCATGCGCCTCCTTAACGGTGCGGAACGGCCGCTCGACCTTACCCTTGGAACGAGCGGTGATCCGCCGCCCATCCTTGCCGGCCGGCAAATGGGTGCGGACCTGGACGCCCAGGTAGTCCATGACGTGCTGAAACACACGGCTCTTGGCGATGGGGCCGTTGTCCGTGTAAATCATCGTGGGGATGCCCTGGAACGGGAAGTGGTCCGCCTTGGGCGCCATGGCGTTGAACAGAAACCGCAGCCCCGACTCGGCGTCCTCGCCGTATACGCAGCGGTATTCCTGGTAGCAGGCTCCGCTGCGGTCATCCACCACGCTGAAGAGCATCAGGGTCGGCTCGCTGCGGCCGTCCTCGATCCACGGAGGCTTCTTGATGTGCTTGAGATCCGATGGGCTCATGTCGAAGTGCCAGCACTCGTTGCTGTGCCGGGCCTGAAAACGCACCGCCGGCGGCTGGGCGGCGAAGCGCAACCGGTCATACCCCCAGCCCTTTAGATACCGGTTCACCGACGCCTTGGTCAGTAGCCCAGGCGGTGGCTTGAGAAACCCCTGAGGCGTATCCACCCCGAACTGCTCCAGCAGTTCTATGGCGCGCACCGTGGAGAGGTGGCGTCCTTGCTTGTTGGTGGTCCTCACCTTCAGCGCCGCGATCACCTCGCAGTAGCGCTCCATCTCCTCGACCGGCATCTTTCGGGTCTTCCCGCAGTCGGCGCGGCGCAGTGCCTTGGGACGCATCCGCTCGCGCAGCGCACGGTAGACCGTGGCCGTCGATACCCCGTAGAGACCGGCAGTCTCTTCCACCAGGCAGCGACGCTCGGCGCTGCGGGCAGGCAGCGCGTCCAGGCGGCGCCGCAGGCTCAGGACGGCCTCGCCCGGTAGCGCCTTGCGCTTCACGAGGCCGCCTCTTCCAAGTAGCTATAGAACGTGCTGCGGGAGATGCCGAGCAGGCTGCAGATGTCCTTCACGGTGCGCTTGGTGGTCCCGTCGGTGTTGCGCTCGTGGTAGAGCTGCACGGCCAGCGCCCGCTTGTCCGCATCCAGCGCCTTCGGCCGGCCGCCCTTGCGGCCGCGGGCGCGAGCCGCAAGGAGCCCCGCCTGGGTACGCTCCCGAATCAGATTGCGCTCGAACTCGGCAAGCGCGCCGAAGATATGGAAGACCAGCTTTCCGCCGCTGGTCGTCGTGTCGATGGCCTCCTGCAGGCAGCGAAGGCCAACGCCGGCGTCATCCAGGCGCGTGGCCAGGTCGATGAGGTCCTTCAGGGACCGACCGAGCCGGTCCAGACGCCAGACCACCAGCACGTCGCCGGCGCGGGCGAACTCAAGCGCCGCCGATAGACCCGGCCGCTGCGCTTTGGCGCCACTCATGCGGTCCTCAAACGCTTTTTCGCACCCGGCCTTGGCCAAGGCATCGTGCTGGAGGTGGAGGTTTTGGTCGTCGGTGGAGATGCGGGCGTAGCCGATGTGCATGGGGATGGCTCTCTGTGTCCAGGAAGTCGCTACGCCTAAGGGTATCTAAACGTTGTTTTCTGTACTGGGTTCTCGCACAAGTTCCGTGAGCTGATGGGGTCTGGGCACCCGCACTTCAACCCGTGTGCAGAAAAGGCTATGTTGGTATCTGCTGTTGGCGTGCTTCAAAAATACTGTATAAACTACTGTATATGCAGTTTGCCTCTGGAGCACACCATGAAGCAAGCAGACCTCATAGCCCTTGAGCAGACCCTGGCTTCTCTCCCTGTTGATCTCAAAAAATACCTTGCAGATCAGCTACTTGGTCAAATAAGCTCCCAAGCGGACACCCTGCTCGAAACCGTCAGACCTCACCTTCCATGCCCGCACTGTGGCAGTGAACACCCTGCCAAGTGGGGACGCAGCGGTGGCCTACAGCGATATCGGTGCCGGAATCCCGATTGTCACAAGACGTTCAACGCCCTGACAGGCACGCCTCTGGCCAAACTGCAGCACCGCGACAAATGGTTCGACTACCTACGTTGCATGCGAGACAGCCTGACGTTACGCGTCTCGGCGGCCCGAGTAGGCATCGATTTGAAAACGGCTTTCCACTGGCGACATCGCTTCCTGAAAAGGAGTGCTCAAGACAACGCCAACCCACTATCCGGCATCATCGAGGTAGACGAAACCGTCTTCCTAGAGTCCTGCAAAGGGAAGCGCAAGATCACTCACCGCAGACCTCGAAAGCGCGGCGGGCAAGGCAGTATGAAGAAAAAAGAACAAAAGATTCAAGTGCTTATTGCGAGAGACCGAAACGGAAAGATCAGTGATTTGGTGGAACCGGCGCTCCAGAAATCCACTGTTCATGAATTCCTTTTACCGATCATCGACCGTGACTCGATTTTATGTTCGGACGGGCACAGCTGGTATAGGACTTTCTCTGCCGACCACGGCATTGCTCATCATCGACTGATCACACTCGATAATCAGCGAGTGCTCGGCAAGGAATACCACATTCAGAACGTCAATAGCTATATGAGCCGATTGAAGGGCTGGATGGCGCGCTTTCATGGGGTGGGGACCGCGTACTTACCCAATTACCTGGCATGGCGGCGGCTGTTTGAAACCGCGAAGCCAGCAGAGGAGGCGTGGTTTCGCGCAGCGATAGGCGCAGACCAACAACAGATACCAACATAGCCGCAGAAAACCAGGGTTTCTCGGACGCGCCTATGCCGCATCGTCGACGGTATGGTGGCATGCGCAACATGCCGCGAGCGGCTACAACAAGATCAGAACCGGCTAAGTTTCGTCAACGCGACGTAGTCGTGTGGTAGCAGAATTCGTCCGGTCCTGCTTTCCTGCCAGAGCGGCGGGAGGACGCACAGCGGATGGTAACGCCAGAGCCGATCCACCTCCGACTGCACCTCAGATGCCGGTAGATCATCCCGAAATACCGGGATGAATCGTCCGAGCACGGTTCCTTCAGCGCTGGGCGCTCGCATCTCCAGCAGCAGGTCCACGAGCGCAAGGCGGCATACCCTGTCCGACTTCAACCAGTACAGACTCCAGATCCCGCTTACGCCCACGGAGTCGCGGCTTGTCCCGAACCAGGATGGAAGCGTCGACGCCTCCACACCCAGGTCGCCTTCAATGCTGGGGCCAAGCCATATCCCGGCGAAGACTCCGCAGCGCGAGGCCGGCTGTTTTTTGCAGTGGAAAGCCAGAAAAGCGGCGATGTCCTCACACGCGCGGACGAGGTCCTCGGGGCGGTGAACTTCGGCAAATGAACTCATAACACACCTCGATTGGCCCAAATTGCGCTATCGACCGACAGGCGGAAGCACGGAAGCTGATCGCAGCGCCGTGACTGAAAGTGACGGGGCCGGCGAATGTCATTCAGCCGACTCCCGAAGGGGGGACTCGGCACCCATGCCCACTTCTAGGGGCTCCCAATTGAAGTCGCCGGCATACCGCAAGGCCATGCGGCCGGTGTCGTCGAGCGCGAACAGATGCAACCAGCGGTTGTCGAACAGCGCACGCACGCCGGCGTGGCGTTGCAGGATGTCCGTCATCGCCTCGCGCGGCGCCTCGATACATACCGACAGACGCAGTGGCTCATGGACGAACGCTTCACCATCATGAATCGACTGCCAAGCCAGGCCGGGCCGCAGCGCTCCCCCGTTGCCCTCGACGACGCCGATGCCGCCGGTGACGTTGTGGAGGAGCTTGTTGCCGGATCCGAAGATCTCTGGCGCCACCGTGGAGCCGTAGTACTGGAGGCTGATCCAGCTCGCCACCACCACCGGTGCCGTCATGATCAGCTCGAGCACGCTGAACCCATCGTCCTGCCGCCAATCGTAATCGTGCAGAAACGCCCGACCCGCGAGATTTTTACCCGCGGTGCGACAACGCGGGGCGGCGATAAAGGCCTTGCAGCCGGCCAGAGCCCATTCCGGACGCACCTCGGCCCAGTTGCGGCTACGCCGCGGCACGTCCCGCTCCCGATTGGCTCCGGGCAGGCGCAGTGCGCGCTCGGCCCGGGCGGCTCTGCCCGCTGCAGCCAACCATGCCCGCGCCCGTGCGATATCCTCCTGGTGCGTCGCAACCGCGTGGTCCGCCTCATAGAGGGTGACGGTGTCCGTGGTGGTATCGTGCAGCGCGGCGAGGAACAGCGTGTCATCAGGGATCGCGATGCCCCGGGCTGCCAGCCCCTGCCTTACCTGCGGATCGTTCAGAAGCCCCGCCAGCAGCCGCGCGTTGACCTCGCCGGAATAGCCCCCGCAGGCCCCGCAGTGCAGCGCGCTGGCCTGAGGGTTGTTGACCACCCGCGCACCATGGCCCGTCAGCAGTACGAGGCGGGCAAAGTCCCGGGTGAGCGACATGGCCCGCAGAATCTGCTCGGCCGTGTCGATGCGCGACTCGACGTCGAGGGCGGGGTCGAAGCGTGGCGGCGGATCGTTCGGCGCGGGCGCGGGGGCGAGCCCCAACGCGTCGCGTAGGAGCTTCGCCAGGTAGACAGGCCCCGTTGCCTCCACGAAGGCGAAGGAGGAAACGGCGGCCAGCTTGAAGCGGCCCCAGGCCCGCTTGGCCCGCATCGTAAAGCGTGCGGTTCTATCGGTCTCGGCGTCTTGCGGACCACCCGAACGGCTCGACACGCCAGGATTGAGAAGGACCGGTAGCCGCTGCTCCCGCACGTCCGATGCGAACCGATAATGAGTCGTTGCAATCCCGAAGAAGCCGGCGAAGCCCGAGGTCCGGATGGCCGGGTCGACGTGCTCGAGAGCGCGCCGGAACACCTCCGAGCGCACGTCGATGCAGAACGCCGCCTGCAGCCCCGGACGCGAGGCCGCGGGCGGTGCCTTTGCAGGCGCTTGCAGCGCTGCGGCGAGTTCGCGCTGGGCCGCGCGCTCGGCCGCATCCTGCAAGATGGTGTCGATCACCAGGGCGGTGCTCGGCTCGGGCGGCGAGGCATGGGCGGCGCGCACTGCTTCCCACTGGGCAGCAATGTCCTCGGCGTACTGCTCGAAAAGCGCCTCCTCCCAGATCAGGCGGATGACGAGGAGATCCGTGACCGTGTTATCCGACTCGCCTGCCAGCTCCGCCTGCCAGAGCCTGTAGCGCGCATACTGGGCCCAGCCGCCGAGGGTCATCAGCAGTTGATGGAAGTAGGTTTCGAGCGCCGCCCCCGCGAGCCCGAGGCGGCGCGCGGCCCGAACCAGCGACTCCTGCGCGCGCTCAGGCGCGTGCGCCACAAAAGCCGCGAACCCGGAGAGGCCCGCAATTTCGGGCGTAAGATCGTAGGTCGCGACAGCACGCCAGGCCGCGTAGGCCCCTTTGCCGCGAGGCGCGGCCCATAGCGCCTGCCCCTCATCGAAGTAGGCGGCCGCCCAGGCGCCGAACCGCTCGGCGATGATGCCCGGCCAGTCGATGCCGGAAGCCTCGGCCGCGAGTTCGGCCACGGTAGGCAGCGCCCGGGCCTCGGGCGCCGGCTTGGCCGCCGCCGCCTTCAGCGCGGCAACGCTCGCAGGACGCTGCGCGGCCGGCGCCGCAGCTAGCGCCGCGGCAAGCTCAGCTTCACCGATCGCGCCCGAGGCGATCCGCGCGTGATACCAACTGCGGGGCATGGCGACGGCCATGCCCGAGACCCGCGCCAGCCGCGCACCCGCCGCGGCCAGATCCTCGTGGACCTGCCCGAGAAACGGGTTGACCGCAACACTCGAGTCCAGCGGCCAGAGCGGCGGAATCGCTTGTGCTGCCGCGGCGGCGGCATCGGCCAGCGAGTTGGGGCAAAGGCTGAGGGTAGAGAAATGCTTCGCCACTGTCAGAGACTCCGTCTGGATTGACGCATCGACCAGCCACCGATGAGGCGGTTGAACAGCGCGTTGGCGTAAAGACCGTTGGATAGATGCACGCGCAGGCCCGCCGCCGCCGGGTGGTAAGCCCAGAGCGGAAACGTCGCCTGCGCCACCGCCACCAAGCCGAAGCTGAAGACGGCGAGGACGATTAGCGCCCACTCGAGGGGGCCCGGCGCGGGGGTCGAGGGCAGCGCGCCGGCCGTCAGCCACTCGGCACCCGTCTGCAGCGCGAAGTAGGCGGCGGCGGCCGCCACTGAGTAGAGCCCGGTGAGCCGGGTCAACACCTTCGGCGCGGCATCCGCCAGCCCCTGCGCCAGCAGATAAGCCACGCCGAAGATCAGGATCGCGCCGAGCGCGATCGCCTGGGGTGATTTGCCGTCGAAGCCGACGATCGCGCCGATCGCGCCGTAGATCACCAGCGCGAGCACGAACGCGCGCGCCACGGCCGCCTTGTCGGGGATGGCCACCGGCCCGGGCCGCCGGATTGCCGCCACCCGCTCGACCGCGTCGCCCGACGCCAGGAACGCATGGGCCTTGTAGAGCGAATGGGCGACGATGTGCAGCAGCGCGATGGGAAACAGCGCGAGCCCGCACTGCAGGATCATGAAGCCCGTCTGCGCCACCGTGGACCAGGCGAGCGAGGTCTTGACCGCGGGCTGCGTCAGCATCACCAGGCCGCCGAACAGCGCCGTGAAGCCGCCGATCATCACCAGTACCGCCAGCACCCCCGGGGCCAGCAGCATCACGTCGGCAAAGCGGATCAGCAGGAAGCCGCCGGCATTGATGACCCCGGCGTGGAGCAGCGCCGAGACCGGCGTAGGAGCTTCCATCACCTCCGTCAGCCAGCCGTGGGCCGGGAACTGGGCTGACTTCAGCACTGCGACGACCGCCAGTAACCCGGCGGCCCAGAGCATGGCGGTAGACCCTTCAGCAATGCGAGCCGCCTGGTTGATGTTGGCAATGTCAGCGGTGCCGAAACCAACCGCTAATAGCACGGCGGCGGCGAGTAGCGCAGTGCCGCCGGCGCCGGCGGCCATGAACATCTTGCGCGCCGCTCGCTGTGCCTCGACCCGATCCGGATAGAACAGCAGGAGCCGGTGGAGGAAGACGCTGATCACGATCCACGCGCCGACGAACTGGACCAGGTTGCCGGCCTGAACCAGCAGCAGCACTGCCGCAAGGGTCGCGCACAGCCAGCCAGTGAATGCGCCCTGCCGCGCTTCGCCATCCATATAGGTGGCCGCGTAACGCAGCACGACCCAGCCGACGAAGGATACGAGCAGCAGCATGGCGGTGCTGACGGCGTCGACGCGGACCGAGAGCCCGAATTCGTCGAGGCCCAGCACCGGACTGGTGCCCGGGCCGTGAATGACCAGGACGACGGCCGCCAACATCGCGATGGCGAAAGAAACCAGCGCTGCGGTCTCCGCGAGCCGAGGCGTCAGGCGCGGTCGCTTGCCGGGATTCAGGAATGCGGCGGCGGCAGCCAGCATCAGCACGGCCGGCGCCGCGAGCGGCAACAGATACGAAAGCAACGGCTTCTCCTTATCAAAGGGTGATGCGGACCGGAGCAAACGTAGCAGCCCCTCAAGCTGATAAAAAATACATTGTTCGTAACGATACGTTCGTGTATATAGAACGATATGCGCGACCTGAACTACCACCATCTTCGCTATTTCCGCGCCGTCGCCCACGACGGCAACCTTACGCGCACGGCGCAGCGGCTCAACCTCTCGCAGTCAGCACTTTCGGTGCAGATTCGGACCCTGGAGGAGCGTCTGGGCCATGCCCTGTTCGACCGCCGCGGCCGGCAGCTCCACCTGACGGAAGCCGGCCGCATCGCGCTCGACTACGCGGACGCGATCTTCGCCACCGGCGATGAGCTGGTCGCGACCCTGAAAATGAGCGGCCACACGCGGCAGATCCTGCGCGTGGGTGCGCTGGCGACCTTGTCGCGGAACTTTCAGCTCGGGTTTCTGCGACCTATCCTGGAGCGCCCGGACGTCGAGGTGATCCTGCGCGCCGCCGGTGCGGTGGAGCTGCTGCAAGGCCTCGAGGCGCTCAGCCTCGACGTGGTCCTGATCAATCACCCGCCTGCGCAGGACGCCGCAAGCCCTTTTGTTACGCATCGGCTGGCCGAACAGCGGGTCAGCCTGATCGGCCCGCCCGCGCGCCTGCGGGACCGGGACACCTTGGCCGATCTGCTGGCCTCTCAGCCCATGATCTTGCCCCTGCACGGCAGCGCGCGAACGGGGTTCGACGCCCTGACCGACCGCCTGGGCATCCGCCCGCAGATCGTCGCCGAGGTCGACGACATGGCCATGATGCGTCTGCTGGCCCGGGAGGGCATCGGGCTTGCGGTGTTGCCACCCATTGTGGTCAAGGACGAGCTGGCGGGGGGGCTGCTGGTGGAGGCGGACAGCCTTCCCGGGATTGCGGAGAGCTTCTATGCGGTCACCGCCGAGCGAAGGTTTCCCAACCCGCTTCTGCGCATTCTGCTCGACAGCGCGGGAAGCCGGCAGCAGGACGGCACCTCGTAGGCCGGCCACGACTAGTCGAAGCGGTCGGTCACCGCCCCCTCCGAGGCCGAGCGCACGCTGCGGGCGAACTTGGCCAACACACCGCGAGTGTAGCGCGGCGGCGGCGGGCTCCAGGCGGCCAGGCGTGCGGCGATCTCCCGCTCCTCCACATGCAGCGTGATCTCGTTGCGCTCGGCGTCGATGGTGATGCGGTCGCCGTTCTCGACGATGGCCAGCGGCCCGCCCTCCACCGCTTCCGGCGTCACGTGACCGACCACGAAGCCATGGCTGCCGCCGGAGAAGCGGCCGTCGGTGATCAGCGCCACCTCCTTGCCCAACCCCCGCCCCATGATGGCGGAGGTGGGCGACAACATCTCCCTCATACCCGGGCCGCCCTTGGGGCCCTCGTAGCGGATCACCAGCACCTCGCCGGCCTGGACGGTGCCGTCGAGGATGCGGTCCATGGCCTCCTCTTCCGAGTGGAACACCCGTGCCGGCCCGGAGAAGCGCGTGCCCTCCTTGCCGGTGATCTTGGCCACCGCCCCGCCGGGGGCGAGGTTGCCGTAGAGGATGCGAATATGGCCGTCCGCCTTGATGGGCTTGTCCAGTGGCCGGATGATGTCCTGCCCCGGCGGGTAGTCGGCGGCCCCGGCCAGGTTCTCCGCCAGCGTGCGGCCGGTAACCGTCAGGCAGTCGCCATGGAGCAGGCCGGCGTCGAGCAGGCGCTTCATCAGCGGCTGGATGCCGCCGATGGCGATCAGCTCGGACATCAAATTACGGCCACTGGGCCGCAGGTCCGCCAGCACCGGCGTGCGCTGGCCCAGCTGCACGAAGTCGTCCAGCGTGATCGGCACGCCCACCACATCGGCCATGGCGATCAGGTGCAGCACCGCGTTGGTGGAGCCGCCGAGAGCTATGGTCATGGTGATGGCGTTCTCGAAGGCCTCGCGGGTCATGATCCGGCGCGGGGTGATGCCGCGCTCCAGCAGGTTCAGCACCGCCGCCCCGGCGCGCCGGCAGTCCCCCGCCTTGCTGCCGGAGACGGCCTCCTGCGCCGAGCTGCCGGGCAGGCTCAGGCCCAGCGCCTCAATGGCCGAGGCCAGGGTGTTGGCCGTGTACATGCCGCCGCAGGAGCCGGGGCCGGGGATGGCGGTGCGCTCGATCTCCTGCACCTGCGCCTCATTCATAACTCCCTTGGCGTGGGCGCCGACGGCCTCGAACACGGAGATGATGTCGGTGCGGTTCTTGCCCGGGCGGATGGTGCCACCGTAGACGAACACCGCCGGCCGGTCGAGCCGGCCGATGGCCATCAGGCAGCCGGGCATGTTCTTGTCGCAGCCGCCGATGGCCACCAGGCCGTCGAAGCCCTGGCAGCCGGCCACCGTCTCGATGGAATCGGCGATCACCTCGCGGGAGACCAGCGAGTACTTCATCGCCTCGTTGCCGTTGGCGATGCCGTCGGAGATGGTGATGGTGTTGAAGATCACGCCCTTGCCGCCGGCGGCATCCACGCCGGCCGCGGCCTGATCCGCCAGGCCGTTGATGTGCATATTGCAGGGCGTGACCATGCTCCAGGTGGAGGCGATGCCCACCTGCGGCTTGCGGAAATCGGCGTCGGTAAAGCCCACCGCCCGCAGCATGGCGCGGCTGGGCGCCTTCTTGATGCCGTCCACCAGCTGGCTGGAGTAGCGGCGCTTGTTATCGTTGCTCATCGTCGGTCTCCGATCGGTATCTGAAACACCAGCTCTTACGGATTGCAGCGATCGCAGTAGCCTGCATCCGCCTCGCGCAGGCCATGGGCCGGCGGCCGGGTCTCGCGGTGACTGCAGGCGCTACAGCCCTGGATTTCCGCTAAAGGCAGCCGCGTCGGCTCGGCGCACCAGGCGCAGGGCAGCCCCGAGCGGCTCTCCAGGCGGCCGAAGCCGGGGCTCGCGCAGCTCGGGCACAGCCGCGCCAGGCGCTCGGCCATGCGCCAGCCCAGCCGGCGGATGACGCGCATCCGCAAGGGGGAGAGGTGCGCGCGCAAATCGGGCTGCACCAGCGCATGGCCGTCTTCCGAAGCGTGGGCGCACATGCCCAGCGCGTTAGCGACGGTCGTCCAGTCGGTCAGCCCCTTGTACAGATGCACCCCCGCGGGGGCGACGGCCGGCCGCACGATCACCCCCTGGCGCGGGAAGCCGATTCGTTGGAGATAAGGCTGCAGCGCGTCGATGTCGAGCGCCCGCGTCTGCGAGTGACATGTGCGGTGGCTGAGCAGCGACTCCTGCACCACCATGCCGCGCTCCTCGTCCACCAGCACCAGCAGCTCCTGGTTGCCGGGGATGAAGGGATTGGCGGGATGCGCCCCGAAGCTGCCTTCGTTGGCGAGCCCCAGCGCAGTGCCGCTTGCCGCCATGCCCAGGCGCGCCTTGGCGATGGCCGTCTCCAGCGGCGTGCCGGTGCGCTCGACCTCCCCGGTGAACGTGCCGAGTGCGTCGGTATCCAGATCCGCCGGGCACTGCAGGGCAAGCTCGCCCGCTTCAGCGCGTACCCTGGCATGATCACGCACCGTGAGGGCGTCCCATTCGGCATGGATGATTCCAACCGCGACCATCAGGCCGAAGATCTGCGGCTTCATCTGCACTACCATCCACACGACCAACTGGGCGGCCAATGTCCGCCCAGATCTAGTCGCGACGACTGTAGCTTGTTCGCTAGATGGCGCGCAGTTGCAGGTCATCTGCACTCGGATGTGCTGATTGCGATCCCGCCAATTCGTATTGCAAGCCGTGTTGCAAAGAATGCGGGCCGGTGGCGGCAGATGGTTGCAAGCAATGTGAGTCCGCTGGGGGCGTGTTTGCAATCCGAAGGTCCTCAGCATTGTGAGCCGCTACAGCTACCTGTCGGCGCGGTCCTGCGTCACGTCGGGGTCCAGAACGGCAATCCGACGCTGTGGATTGAGGTCGAGACCAGTAACCCGACTCGCGAAGTCGTCATACGAGGGTACCCCACGGGCTACGGTTTGCCCGAGGGGCTGCATTATCTCGGAACAGCGTTGATCGACCAGGGCGACCTGGTGTTTCACCTGTATGCCGAGGATCCTTTGTCATGAACCGCCGCCAGCGCCGCGTCAGCGCCAGCGACCTCGCCGCCCTGGGCCGCTGCGAGCGCCAGGCCATGTTTCGCTTCCATAAGCGCCCGGAGCGAGTGGATGCCGTGGTCAAGGCGGCGCGTAAGCGAGGTGAGGCCGAGCACGATCGCCGGTACCGGGATGTCGTGTCCGGTCGCTCCGCGCCGGCGGGGCATCGCCGCGGGCCGTGCTTCATCGCTACGGCGGTCTATGGGGGTGACGCCTGGCAGACCGAGCGCCTGCGCGACTGGCGCGATCGCTCGCTTCTGGAGTGCCTGTGGGGGCGAGCGTTCGTTGCCGTGTACTACCGGGTTTCCCCTCCGATCGCCGCCTGGCTGGCGCACCGTCCCGGTGCGACGCGGCTCGTGCGGCGATTGCTTGACGGGCTAGTACGCCGGCTGGGCCAAGGGGGTGGGGCATGAACGGCGAATGGCTGCTGAGTCTGCTTCTGGGGCTTGTAGTGAAGGCGTTGTCGAGCCCGGTGTTCCTGGTCTGCTTCGCCGTAGGCATTGCCGTCTGGGAGATTTTGCGACGCCGACCGCGCCGCCAGCAGGGTGATTACCCGGCTGAGCTAGCCAGGGCAAAGCTCGTCATGAGTGAACAGGACATCCTGGCCGACGTTCCTATACCACTGGCCGGGCGCCCTGACGAGGTGTATCGCCAGAGCAGTGGACATCTGGTGCCGGTGGAAACCAAGACGCGCAATCGGGCGAAAGTCCATCGCGAGGACCTGATTCAGCTCTCCGTTTACCGCGTTCTGCTGCAACGCGCCAAACACAATGGGCTGCCCGGACGGCCAGGCCGCCCGGTAGCCGGTTACGGCTTCGTGCGGATCGTCACCCCCTCGGGGGTGCGCTGGCGGCGGGTCGTCCTGATGTCCGAGGCGGAAGTCGTTCAGCTCTACGAGCGCCGGATCGCGCTGGAATCGGGGCGTGTCTGTCCGACGGTCGCAAAGCATCCCGCGCTGTGCCAGCGGTGTGCCTATCGGGATACTTGCGGGCCAGGGCGCCCCGGATGACGCATTGCCGGTGCGTTTGCTGCTTCGGCGGTCTGGGGCACTCTGTCGGCGTGATCCATCTTGAGGAACCCGCCTGATGAGTACCTGGCACCAGAATCGCAACCGTTCCGCGCTCGCCGCTCTGTGGCAGCCGCTGCCCGACCAGTACAAATGCGTCAGCGACAAACCTGGGCAGGCCGCAAGCTGCATGATCTTCGCTGATCGCGCCGCCGCCGAACGCTATGCCGAGCGCACGGGCGGCGTGCTGATTCCGTCCAGCGCCGAGGCTGCCTCATGAGCCAATCCGATAAGCCCCGATTCGTCACCATGATCACTGACGCAAGCCATTGCCCGCACACCAGAGCGACCGGCTGGGCCGTCTGGATCAAACACGGCGCCCCGGCTGAGACGATCCGCGAGTCCGGTGGCCTGACGGGGCCGAAGGACTCGCATCAGGCCGAGCGTCACGCGCTGGATCGGGGCGTCGAGATCCTCAAGGAGCGCGTGAGCCTGGACGATGTGATCCTGGTGGTCCAGTCCGACTGCCAGGGCGCACTCAACAAGGTTGGCGTGGCGCAGCTCAAGACGCTGGGTGCGCGTTACGTGAAGCTCAAGTGGGTCAAGGGGCATCAGGGCGTGAAAGATCCGCGATCGGCAGTAAACACCTGGTGTGACAAGGAGGCCAAGGCCCAGATGCGCCGCCTGCGGGACCAGATGTACCTTGATCGCGGAGTTGAACCAAGCATCTATGCGCCGAGCGCCTGAGCCTCCGGCTGGCGTTTTACGACACCACAACCGCGTCGAACATCGACGCCCACCGACCAACATAAGGAATCTCGATGCAAAGCCCTCTCAAGTCGCTGCTTCGGAGCAGCATCATGATCGTCGCGCTGGCACTGCCGATGTCCGCTTTTGCCGCCGGCAACATGAAGGTCTACAAGAGCCCCAACTGCGGCTGCTGTGATAGCTGGGTCGACCACATGCGCTTCAACGGATTCGAGGTAGAGGTCGAGCATCACCGTGATCTTCACCAGGTCAAGGAAGCCCAGGGCGTCCCTCGTGACCTGGCCTCCTGCCACACCGCGGTAATCGACGGTTACGTTATCGAGGGGCATGTCCCGGCGGCGGACGTGAAACGCTTGCTGGAAGGCGAGATGGTCGTTGCCGGCGTGGCCGTACCGGGCATGCCGATGGGCTCGCCGGGCATGGATGGAGCGACTGCGCAGCCCTATGCCACCTTGAGCTTCACCGATGACGGCGGCTTCACCGTTTTTGCCCGCCACTGACTTCGCTGCGTCCGTCGACGACGCCCGACCCCTCGTCGCGCCCCGGGTTGCTGCGCCGAGCCGGGACGGTTCTTTACCCAGTCCGACGCCAAGGAGAGATGATGCGAGCGCTACTGATTGATCAGGGCGAGGTCTGTGCAATCGAGTTGCCAGGAACCGACGGCCCCGAGATGCTGGAGGCGATGTACCGGGCCATTGGCTGTAATGGAATTGCCGTTGTTGGGTATCCCGATCCCGGCCACGTTGCTTGGGGTGATGAGGTCGGCGTGCACGCCCGGCCCACACAGGTTCATGCTGTGCGATGGTACGCCGAACCTCTGGTGGGCCGGATCGTTGTCACTGGTTTCGATGCCGAGGGCTCCACGCAGGCAGCGACGATGGATGTTGCCGCATTGCGTAGCATGGTGCGCCATATCGGGTAACCACACATGGTGAGCCTGGCGCGACTCACGCGCTGCGCAGGCGTCTACATTGCCAGGCCCCCGCGTCGAACCCGGACCCTGCAACCCACTGAATCTCTGCCCGGCGCCTGCTGATTCCCTGCTTGCTGCTTTGCCAATGTCCAGCACGATAGTGGGAAAGCGCAACTGCCATGGGTGAGGTCGAGGTGATGCGCTCGCTTGATTACGAGATCCGCAGTGCAGGGAAGGAGTAGAAGATGTTCACGATCCGCAGTTTTGGTCAACGCCGCCATTGCGAAACATCGGCAACCTTGCACGGGGCCCTGGCCAGCGAGTACCGGGGCCGGTCGGTTGCCGTCCAGTACAGGACCCCGCGAGGCCTTAAGCGCAGTGTTTTCGTAGACGTGACCGAGGATGGCCTGATCGTCGAAAGCTACGGCGAGCGGCGCGCAGTCGATTTCGAGCAGTGCGTCGCGTACTAGCGGCGCGCGGCTCAACGGCCCCGCCGGCAACGTTCTCAACTAAGGAGCCCAAGATGCCTGAACCGAATGAGCGACACCCGTACACCAATCGCCCCAATAGCGACTACGTGACCGTCGTACTCGAACGCCTGCCGCTGCGCACGCCGGACGAGGCCAAGAGAGGTGCGCTGTACGACTCACTGCGCGACGGTACCGAATGCGCGGCGCTGCCTGGCTACCGGGTCACGGCCATCGCCGTGGGTGATGAGCTATCCGAGGCCGAGATTGAGCAAGAGGAGGGGGATGACGACTGATACTGCTTGTTCCTGCCACGCAGCGCCCCGGCCTGCCTGTCGAACCGGGACGCTCACCCAGCCTCACGGAGCCCCATTGGCCGCGTCCGGAGCGGACACCTGAAGCACCCTTGTACCGCACTAATCACCTGCGTTTTCAGTCGCTTGCTGCGTTGACGATATGCGGCACGATGGGCTTTCACGATCAACGCACCCGGAGGGATCAAGTCATGAAGGTGAGCATCGAGTTCGGCGTGCTGACCCGTGTGCAATACACGCACGAGATCGAGATGCCCGATGACGCCACCGAGGATGACATCCTCGACAGGGCCGATGAAATCTATGGCGACTTAGACGGCGGCGAGTTCATTGACGATCCCGATTATTGGGAACGTGGCGCGACGCTCATTCACTACCACGAGAAGGGCGACCAAGATGGCTAACGAGAACTGTCTGGCGGGCATCCGGTGCCCCCACTGCGACAATGAGAAGGAATTCGAGATTACCGTCGAAGCCTATGCACGCGTGGTCGACGATGGGGTGCATGACCTGACAAGCGAGAATGACTGGGACGACGACAGCCGTATCATGTGCATGGCCTGTCGTGCTCGCGGCACCGTAGGGGAGTTTAGCACCATGCCGAGTGCTGATGTTCTCCGCTCCCGGCACGGAGTCTGGGGAGAACACCCTGATTACCCTGCCGACGATTGGCGTTATGAGGTGGGCAATGATGATACCCGTCAGGGGTACTGGGAGTGGGTTGCGTCAAGCATTGAGCGTGATATGGCACAGGAGTGAGCGAAGATGACGGAACTGGTTATGAACCCGGACAACTGGAAGGGATTTGCCCCGGACTCACGTGAAACCGGCGAACCTGAGGCTGTCCGCTGGGCGCAACGCGACGTGATGTATAGCCCGGACTGGTCGAAGTGGCATGCAACCGACGGCAAAGCCAGTCACACAGCATGCGGACGAGTTGTCGTACCGTTCGGGGTAGATGACTCTCCCCAGTTCGCGGCGCTCGAGCAGGTCGACTGCAAGCGCTGCTTGGCGGCCATCGCCGCTGGTCGTCGTTACGCTCACCGCCACCCACTTGGAAGCTACCTGCGGCGGGATAGCTACCCGGAGGCCCCCAAGAAGGACACTAACCTTGGTGGTTAATTCTCTGAGCTGGCGGACTCAGCCGAGATAGGTGGCAGTACGAGGTTGGGATCTACCGACTTCGCCGGTATGAACGGGGCACTGAGCGGAGAACGAGTTCAACCTACCTAGCTGATCGACGAGACCCTACTCCAGCGGCACAACGCATTGCGGATCGTCATTTGCTGGCCGATTGACATGCCGCGAGACAGGGTAGGCCGCCATCGCCTCAGAAGGGTACGGCTGTAGTAGTGATTTCAGGTCTTTGGCTCGGGTCACCTGTGGGTCGATCCAGCGGTCGTAATGCTCACGCGGCAGGAGCACCGCCAGCCGATCATGGATCGGGCGGATCAGCTCATTCGGTGGGCCGACGATGATCGAGCAGCTCTCGATTACCTCGCCGGTAACCCGATCGGCCCACCGGTCCCATAAGCCCGCGAAAGCGAACACTGCATGGTCCGTAAGATGGATGTAGTAGGGCGTCTTGGCTGGACGCTGCCATTCGTATAGCCCGTCGGCGAGTATCAGTGCGCGCCGATCACGAAATGACGCTCGGTAAGCAGGTGCTGTATCTACCCGCTCGACCTTGGCGTTGATGGTGTTGTACTTGAGCGTTCGTTCCTTCGACCAGCGGGGCAGGAGTCCCCACCGCAGGCTGACCAACTCCAGTTGTCCGTGGTCTTCGGAAGCCCGCACAGCAAGCACCTGCTGGCTGGGCGCGATGTTGTAGCGCGGGCGCCAGCGATCAAGTAGGTCCAGGCTGGTCTCGGACACGCGCAGTTCTTTGAGGTATTCGCGCGCCCTGTCGATGTCGCGCAGCGTGTAGCGCCCGCACATGAACCATTCTCCGTGTTCCGATCCGACATTCAGCTTAGCAGGAAACCGCTTAAATCCCCGCTAGCGCAGCGGACATTAAGTCATTGCTGGTTTACTGGTATGTGAGATATTGACCATTCAGTTCCCTGCGTACCTTCCTTTCACCCGCCATTGGCGGGTCTTTTTTTGCCTGAATGCCAGCGCTTGCTGCTTTGCTGATCTAGGGCACGATGCCCCCTGAAACCCGTCATTAACCGAGGGAAGTTCCATGACCAGTCAG